>AMWB02016177.1_pt1 | contig 31063 bp, 43 predicted proteins | sample 200311 | NCBI WGS metagenome assembly AMWB02 (sample SAMN02737377, study PRJNA173069) | bioreactor metagenome | biome: anode biofilm in microbial fuel cells | place: USA: California | collected 2010-12-16
AAAACCGGGCCTTTTTTGGTGTTTTCCGCTACGCCGGAAAGCATGACAAAAAAGAAAAAACTCGGCGGGAAAGGTTGCCGTCGAAAGGGGCATCAATTCGAGCGCGAAGTTGCGATTTTATTCCGGAGGATTTTCCCGGAGGCGAAGCGACACCTTGAGACGAGGCGGAGCGATGTAACCGGCGTGGATCTCGATCACACGGGCGAGTTTCGAATTCAATGCAAGAGGGGGCGGAACTACGCGCCGCTTGCGCGGATCGAGGAGATTCAAATCGATCCGTTTCTCGGCGGCGTTCCCGTTCTCGTCACGAAGGGAGACGATCGAGAAGCGCTCGCCGCGCTTCCGCTCTCTGACTTCCTCTGCTTGATCCGAAAAAGTCGCGCGTCTCAGTAGTTCGCTTTTTTCGGGAAACTCTTTAGCCTGTAACCAGGTATGAAGCGGGGATATCACCCAAACACGCGACGAACGCAATGGAAGCCGGGGCAGACGGGGAACCCGAACGGGCGCCCGCCGGACTTTTTAGGCCGTGCCTTGCGAAAAAATATGTCGCCTAAAGAATTAGAGGATCTAGCGAATCTCGTTTCGTCAATGAATCTGACGGAGCTAAAAAAGTTTGTTAAGGATCCCTCCCGCCCTGCAATTCACCATGTCTTCGCCAACGCGATTCTAGGGGCGATTCGCCGTAAAGAGTTCACAACGTTTGATAAGATCTTAGGCCGGATGATCGGGCGTCCGCGCCAAGTACCCGAGACGCTTCCGAGCATTGGCCCTGAAACTCCGGACGAGGCGAAAACGTTTTCTGATTTCTGCCTGAAATGCGGTTATCCGAGACCTTTCCCAAAACAGGTGGAGATGTACGAATTCGGCATCGAGGGGAAAGACGTCCGCCTCTTGCTTGGCGCCCGCGGCTACGGAAAGACGGACTACGTTGTCCTGTTGGGTGTTGCCTATAAGATTTTCAAAGCCTATCAAGTGAAGGCGAACTTCTCCGCGCTCTTGATTACAAAATCCCAAGAGCGAAACGCTTCGATCCTTCGGGAGATCGCCGAAGCGCTTCTGCGGAACGGGGTCGTTCTGGAGCGAAACAACGCAAGCACGGTTCGCGTTGCGGGGAAGATCGGAAAGGATCACTCGATTTCGTCTCTGACGATCGGGTCTTGCAGCTTGCGCGGACGTCACCCCGATCTAGTTCTCTTTGACGATCCGGTCACGCCGGAGGATACGAGCGCCGTGACGCGGCGGAAGGTGAAGCGCGTCTATGACGAGGTGGTCGGGAAGATCTGCGGAAACGTCGTTCTGATCGGACAGCCGGTTCACCGCGACGACCTCTATCAAATGCTTCGCCCGAAACTGAAACAAGTGAAGGAAGTTCCTTACGGTTCCATTCCCGAGCTAGACGTGGACCTCGACGTTCAGCGGCTCGCGGGCGTTTCGGAGGAGACGATTCAAGCCAGCTATCACTTGAAGATTGTCTCGACCAACGCGACGCCGTTCGATGCGGTCAAGTATGTTGACGATCTCCCCGCCGGGTCAGGAATTGCCTGGATCGATCCGAGCGAAGGCGGCGACTACACCGCGCTTTGCATCGGAAAGGGTCTCTTCGAGGGAATGGCGATTCAGGGATTTCTCTACAAAAAGGCGTGGTATCACGCGCTCCCTGACATGGTGCTCCGGATGAAGGCGGCGGGAGTGAAGCGCTTAGGCTTTGAGACGAACACGACGGGCGACGATCCCATTGAAAAGATTTCCGCGATGCTTCCGGAGGGGGTCGGCGTGTCGGGTAAGCGAACGACGAAGAACAAAGAGGCGAAGATCATGAACGCCGGAGCGTTCGCCCCGTTCATTCACCTTGCCAAAACTTCGGACCCAGCGTTTATTGAACAGGTGGTCAAATACGAAACGGGGGTCGAGTACGACGACGCGCCCGATTCGCTCGCGTCGCTCTTGGAATGGGTCGGCTTGATCCGGGGGAAATAGTGAACCAACATCAAATAATCCTCTGTTCAGATTGCGGAAAAGTCATTGCACAATGTCGCTGCCCTTCGTTGAATAAAACGAAAACCTTTTCCGTCTGCGAAGAGTGTAAGCCTAAACGGAAGGTGGTTCTGAGATGAACTGGTTTGATAAACTCTTTAGCGGTGCGTCTCTTGATTCGGAACTCCCGGAGATCTTCCCGTTTGCGGTCAAGAATTCCGATTTCGTTCGGACGGATATCGTCACGACGTACACGAAGATTTTGACCGACGCGATGGATCGCGTTCACGGCCTATCTGCCGAGAACGAGCGCGTACTATGGGACTCTTGCGTTCAGACCGATGCGAGCAAAGGCTTGATCACGTTGCTTTCGGAGGCGATGACGGACGCCGCGGAACTCTTCCTAGTCTACACGAAGGGAATCAACGTTCTCCGGAAAGCGACAAACTCGGAAGCTGATCAGATCCGGAACGACTACAAGCAAGCGGGGAAAAGTTCTATCGGGGTCTTCGTGTCGTTCAAGGGGTATCGGCGCACGGAAATGCTCAAGATCTATTCCGGTTTCGAATATTGCGTGGTCGCTTCGCTCAACAAAAACTTGAACGTTTCGAAGTCGCTTCAACTCAAGATTAGCAAGCTTCGGGAAACGGTCTCGCTTCAAGATGCCGCGATCGTTCGGACGCAAGCGAAGACGATCGCAACCGCGCTCGGCGCCGGTAGAGACGTCATGATGGATGCGGAGGACGCGATCGAAAGCGCGCAACCGGACACGACGACAAGCGAGAAATCGATTCTCTTCCTCGATGCGAAGCGATGTTTCTACTTGGGACTTCCCCTTTCCTACGTCAACGGCGAGCAAACGCCCGGCATCGGATCCACCGGGGAAGCCGACGCTCGCGCGGTTGAGCGGGGGTTGAAGCAATACTATCTGTCAATTCTAGAGCCGGTTCTTTCGGCGCTCTTTGCCGTGAAGACGGAATTCAAGAGCCAGGACTTCCGGCAGATCACGGCGAGCCTTGAAGTCTTGAAGGGTCTCGATTTGACGACCAATGAGTTCATGTCCACGGAAGCGAAACAGGAACTCGTTCAGCGGGTCTTCGATCTTGATCCGGAGGACGAGAAGAAAGCGCGAGCCAACGAAGAAGCGGCGCGGGCAAAGGCCAACGCAGGGAGCGACGTTCAGAAGCAAGCGCTCAACGGGGCACAACTTACGAGTTTGATCGAGGTCGTCTCGCAGACGGCGCAAGGGTTGATCCCGCGAGACTCAGCGGTTCAGATTGTGATTCAAGCTTTCCCGACCGTATCGGCGCAGCAAGCGAATCAGATCATCGGAAGCGCGGGGCGGGGTTTCAAACCGACGGTCGTCGAGAAGCCGACGCCCTCCACGGTGAAATGATGCCGATGGTTGCGGTTCTTCGGCCCGGCTATGTTTGGAATCCGCTTTTTCGTTTGCCTCGAAACATGCTCTGTCCGTGCGGTCAAACGTTCAACGGAAAGCGGAAGAAGTTAAAGCGCTGTTGCCTTGTCCGAGCCCCGCGAGCCGTGAGCGAGAAAGAAGCAAAAAAACTTCGGGAACTTTTCGAGGCCGATCTCCGTGGTTATCTTTCAACCCCGTAAAGTTCTCGACCGGATCGCACCGAAGGCGCTCGTTAAGCGTCTTGTTACAAGAGACCTGACGCTGAACCGCACCGTCTCAACCTTGCTCGCGCGTTTTGGCGTCGTTTCAAAAAAGACTCTTGAAAAGATCGCGGCAAAGGTGATTCGCCAATACGAGGAAGCTTTTGCAAAGCGGCTCGCCGAGGGGTTGAGCGAGGCGGAAGCCTTAGAAGAAACACTCGCAGGTAAAGCGCTCATGGTTCAACGGGTTCAAGGCGCGGTCGTCCAAGAAATTGCCGAAGACTTGAAAGCGAAATATCGTGGAGAACGCTACGTTTGGCTTCCGAGTACGGCAGAAGAACCGGATCCGCTCCATCAACTCAATTACGGGAAACGGTTCACGATCGGCAAGGGAGAGATGCCGGGCGACCGTTTCGGGTGTCAATGCGGGATGAAAATTTTAGTCAATGACGACGAATTAGAACTTTGAAAGGGAAACACCAATGCCGATGACGCCGGAAGAACAAAAAGCCTTTGACGAGATGAAAGCCGCCAACGAAAAATTAGCGGCGGATCTGGAAGCTGCGAAGAAGAAGCCCGCCGACGACGATGCGGACGATGACAAGAAAAAGAAGAGCGACGATGCGGACGATCTCGTCACGCAAGCTGCGAAGAAGAAGGCGAGCGATGAAGAGCACGCGGCGCAAGTCAAACGGATCGAAAGCGCGACGCGGTTCTCGCTGGGGCTTGATCGGTTCCTCACGGATCACAAGAATTTTCTCCCGTCGGAGATCGGCGAAATCGTGAAGCTTGCCGATAAAGAAAACTACGACACAACCGAGATGAAAGCCAACGCGACAAAGGCGGCGATCGTGAAAAGCTTTTTCTCGGTTCAAGAAAACGTGGACCTCCTCACGCCGAGTCAGAAAGATTTGCTTGACGGGTTTTTGAAACTGACGAAAACTGGCCGAGAAGAGAAAGCCCCGGATGTCTACGAAAACATATTCGAGCCGACGCTGGAAATGATGAAGCGCGTTCGAAAAGCGGAAGAGGTCGGGAAAGCGAATTCCGGGTTCGCCAATGAAAGCGACGTTTCCGCCGGGTACAAAGCCCGTCTCATCAGCCGATCTCGTCAAGTTCACCTCGGAGAGAAGGAGAAATAGAAAATGGGGCACGACGCAACGAAAGTTCTCATGGGTTCGACTCGATCGAACATCAAAGAGGTGACAAACCACGTCGGCGCCATCGAAGCCGGGATCGTCTGCCGCTTGAAGAGCGATAACACGCTCTCGATTGCGAAGGCTGACGGCGGGCTTTTGGGCGTGAGTCTCGGAAAGAGTCTTTCCGACACGTCGCGAACGGCCATCGCTCGGAAGGGCGTTGGTGTTCCGCTCAAGCTCACGTCGGGGTTCACGCCGACGGTCGGCGCGCAAGTCGCGATCAGCGACACGACGGGCCTCGGCATCGCCTACGGGGGCGGGACGACTTACGTCAACGCGGTTTACAAAACCGCCGTTCTCGTCGGCGTCGGCGAAGACGGACTGAACAAAGACGTGGCGCTGATTGATATGCCGGGCGGTCTGTAATGCACGACGAAACCAAAGCTCTTCTCGGCGCGGTCGAAATGTCCGGGGCCGAAGTCTCGTGTGAAACGGGCGACCCGGCAACGTTTCTGCCGGGGCTTGCCGTTCGTCGAGCTTCGACGGGGGCGCTCTCGCTTTCCTCCGGTACGCTGATCGGGGTCTCTGCCGGGCCGTCGCTGGCTGACACCGCGAAGACCGCCGTTGTTCGGGCGGGGAATCGCGTGCCGCTTCAGTTGACGGACGAGGGGGTCGCGTCGTCTGTGAAGAAAGGTGATATCACCTTTACCGCGGTGGCAAAGGGGGTTGCCGGAGATCTGATCACCGTCGCCGGGATCAACGAAGGGTCGGCGGGAGAAGAGACGGTCGAGGTTGACGGAACCGATATTGTCATCAACTTCGAAAGCACGGTCTCAACTGCCGCGCAGATCCTCGCGGCGATCAACGCTTCGGCGGCGGCGCTCGCGTTGATTTCTGCCGCGATCGATGAGGGCGACGAGGACGCGGCGCAAACGGCATTCGCCGAGGATAACTTGGCGAGCGGTGCCGACTCCTACCCTTACGCCGTGATCGGCGGCGCGGTGGAGGTCGGACCCTCAACGGGTAAAGCCGTTTCGACGGGCGGGACGGCGACGGGGGCGATCTACGTCACCGGGGAAATGACCGGCGTCAACCAGGACGGGACTGAAGTCGCGGTCGCTTTGGTTGATATGCCGGGAGGTCTCTGAATTGGCGAAGCGGAAGAAGACAGCCCCGGACCGCACCCTAAACCCGATGACGGGCCAGTCCCTTCAGACGGCGGCGGAGGCGGGTGAAGATTTTGAAGAGGAAGTAGAAGGGGTTCCGGCGGAGGTTTTGCCGGAACGGGAAACGGAAAAGCCGGTTCAACCGTTGAAGGTGCCGGGAAAATATTTGAAGCTTCAGTAAAAAGGAAAAGGAAGAGGGAAAAAAAAATGCCGACCAACAAAATTGAACTGCGAACCGTTGAGCAATTCATGAGCGATTACGTTCCGACGTACTCGCCGCTCTACCCCCTCTTTCTGGGAAAGAGCCAAGCCTACCCGCGCGAGGTCGGAAAGAAAGAATTCCGGCGCGTGCAGACGGTCGGCTCGATCCGCGGCGAAGTGATCACGCCGAAAGACACCGAGATCAAACAGGTGGCGATCATGAGCGGAAAGAAGACGTTTAAGTCTTATTTCCTCGCAAACCAGTTTCAGCTTTCAGAGTTCCAGAACCGCGAAGGGATCGAGGAGATTGTCGCGCAGGTGCTCGACGAACATCAGCGTCAAGCAGACGATCTCTTCCTCCTCGGTGAAGGGACTTCCGCCTCGACCATGATCAACAACGGTTTGTTTTGGTCGGACGACCCTAACTACACGTTGGAGAGTTCCGCCGGGATCCTCGACACGGGGGCCGCGCTTCACACGGCGGTGGTCGCCACGGCGCGGAAGGCAAACCAGGTTGCCGGGCGAAAGGTCGTAGTTCTCTACGGCTCGACGCTTCTCCCGATCTACAATTCGCTTTATGCGAATTCGTCCAAGCCGGTGAAGCTGGCTCTCGCTGAAGTGCTCGGGCCTAACTTCTCGCTCGTCGAGATGCCGGACGATTGCACGCCCGCGGGGACGAACGGATGGATCGTGGGGAATCTGGATCAGACGAAGTTGCACTACACCGTCTTCCCGGAACTTCTCGCGCAGGGATTCAATGAGGAAAAAATGTACTACTGGTCTAATTTCCTCATGGGTTCCATGATGCTGGAAGTTCTCCAGAAAGACGGGATCGTTCGTCAGCCTGTCACGATCTCCGGCTCTTAATCCGGGGGATCGCCCGGAGGGACTAAGGGCGCGACCGGGAAAGGGGGCGAGTCAGTGAGAGACTTTTTAGACGCGATCTTGACCGTCATCGGGGCCGAGTCGCTGACGACGGAGGAGTTCGAAGCGCTTGGACTCACGGTTCAGGCGTACACCGTCGAGACGTACAACGCGCTCAATGGCGTCTTGCTCGCCCGCGAAGGGATCTCGGATCAGCCGCAACGCTTGGAGCACTACTTTCTCGCGCGCGGGGTTGACCTGTCGAGCGCGGTCGAGACGGATCCCGCCCGATCGAATATTCTCATCGGCGAGGAACTTTGATCGAACTCGGGTTCAAACTGGACGGGCGGTTCAAACAACAAATTCGCGGGGCGTTCGGACGTTATCAGTTTGACGTTGGTGTACTTCGCGACGCCGTACATCGGGCGGCAAAGCCCGCGTCGGCAGGATTCTCTTTCTACGCTGGGGGGCCGGTTCGCCGCAAAGGAAGGCCGTCCTCTATGATGAACGCGGACGTCGGCGAAGCAATCCGAACTCGACAGAAGATCAACTACCTTACCGCGCCTTTGCGAAACAAGAAGAGTCGAGACATTCTTAATTTTTCGAAATCGTTCTTCAAGCTTTGTCTTGGGTCAGGACAAAAACGGCAGGTTGAAAACTACGTTCAGGCAATCGTCCGGAACCCGATCACGCGCGGAGATTACGGGCGCAACACCCGGAAGACCGCGAAAATCAAGGGGTTCAATCGGTTGCTGATTGATACGGGGCAGTTTTTCAAATCGATCGTCGCGATCACTCGGATGAAAACTCGTGTTCAAAAGTAAGTTGAAAGAGAGATTCGAGCGGATCTTCGGGTTTCCGAAGACGACTTTTGACACGCCGTCGGATCAATTCGAGCAAGAGGTACTTTTCATCTCCATTGATCAGGTGTTGAGCCGGATCTCGGAAGGCAAAGAGACCGCGCGCGTAACGGGGACGCTTACCGTGTATTCGCAACACGATAAGTTTCCCTTCGGCTACATGGCGAAGCGGATTCAGAAAGCGAATTTCATCGACACGCAGAAGTTATTTTTCTATGATTTCGAAGAAGACCCCGCCGGGTCTCCCGCGCGTGTGATGAATCTTTCGGAGAGGCGGCTAAAGTTCGTGTTTTTGTACGACTCGCAATATGATCCGAACCAGGGACAATTGACGAGCGTCGATTTCGGAGGATCTGACAGTGAATAAAATCTTACTCGACTATGTTTTTCCGATCACGTCGGTTGAACCCGTCCCCGCCGCCTCGACGCTCTTCCTGAAACAAGTTTGCGTCGTCGCCAAGCCCAAGGCAGGCCAAGAGGGGAACGTTGGCGAGGTGTACGCGTGCGACAACATGACCGAAGTCGGCGCGCGAACGGACAACACCAACGCCTTGCAGCTTTTCAACGCCGGAATGAGTCGAGTCTATGTTTTGCTCGCAACAAACCTCGACCTTGAAACTCCGCTCTCGGAAAATCTTTCCGATTTCTTCACGCTCTTGATTTCGGACGACTTCACCGACGCCGACATTGCGGCGGGGATCCTGACGGAAGGGGTCAAGGCGTCGCTCAAGGTTCAGGACATTCTCTTCACGGCGAAGACCGCCGGGGAGGACGGCAACGATATCACGATTGCTTTCGTTGACGGGTCGGCAACGGGCGATCAGGCGATTGTCGCGGTTGCGGGAACGGATATTTCCGTGGACATTGACCCGGCGGCGACGACGGCGCAAACGATCGCCGACGCTATTGAAGCTTCAACTCCGGCGTCGGCATTGGTGGAGGTGGCGGTAGATGCGGGGGATGAAACCGACGTCCAAGCGGTTGCGGCAGAAGCGCCCTTGACCGGGGGCGTGGATGAAGTGGCCGACGCCGGGGGGTTGCAGGTCGGAGCGTTTGCCGGGGTCGTCGGGATCTCGACGCAATCGGACGTCACCGCCGCGGCGCAAGCCGCTATTGCGAATCGGGCCGCGTTCTTTTCGAACGTCACGAACAAAGCGAAGAATATGTTTTTCGCGTTCGGGTCGCTTCTTTCCAATTTCGTTAACTGGCTGAACCAGCAATATATCACCGTCCCCTACGACGATGGCGTTGTTGAACTGGGGGACGCAAACGGCTTTTTCGATGATCGCGTTTCGTTCGTTCTGAGTGACGCACAATTCGGTACCCGTCTTGCTCTCTTCGCCGTCGGAGGCAAGGCTATTGCAGCGCCCTATATTCTCAAGAATCTACAGATTGACTTGCAGAGTAGGGCGCTGCAATGGATCGCTGCGAATCAACCGACGTACACGCGGAAAGAGGCGGCGCTTCTTGAAACTCGTCTTCAGGAAGACGTTGTGAATTCCTATATCGCGCGGAACTGGATCGCGGCGGGCACGGTCGCAATCACGCTCGAAAACGATAATTTCATTGCGTCCGGCGCGATCGATGTAGCGGAACCGCGGGCGCTCTGGCGGGTGTTCTCTGAACTTCGACAAACTTTGTAGAGGGGGCCGGGCATGACGTTCAAGATCTATGACTGTGATTTCGGCGTGACCATCAACGGCGTGAATTATGATTTCACGCACGTCAATTCGATCACGATTGAAGACAACGAAAAGACCCGCCTTGTGAGAGGTTCCAACGCCGGAAACAAAACCGGGCTTCCTTACAAAGAGGGGCTTCGAGATGCAAAAATCTGGACGGTCTCGGTCATCGAACTCGGAAAGGATCTCTTCAACCTTTTGCGGGCTTGCTACACCGATCAGACGCGAGTAGATTGCTACTGCATTTCACGTCCGGATGGGTCGGCCAAGATCGCGAAGAACGCCGTTCTTTCTCAGGAACCGCAACAATTGACGGTTGATGAAAGCGCCGACAGTCTTAACGTTTCGCTCGTCTTCGAGTCGTTCGACGTTTCGGAGAATCACAAGAGCTAATCCGCTATGAAGCTTCTCGAACTCAAAGGGTACAAAGCGCTTCACGCCCTGAATGGATTCAACGCTTTGCTTTTGGGTCTGAAGATGCTGCCCCTTTACATTGACACGCCCTACGAGGAGTTTTATGCCTCTTTTCTAACGAAGACCGACGCCGAGAAAGAAACCGCGCTTCGGCAAGCGCTCGCCTTCGTGCAACTTCAAAGCGACGAGATTGAAGCGCTCGCGTCTTTTGCGACGGATCCGAACGGCGTGCCGTATTCGGCAGCGAGCTTGAAGACGCTTCCGCTCGATCGCCTCTTCGACGTTCTCGTTGCCGTGTGTCAAGAGATCGGGCGCATTCGGATCTCGATCGTCACGGACACCGAAAAAAAAAAATCCCGAACTTCTCGATTGACGTCCGCGCCTGTTTTTTACGGCACCCAGAATTAGCGCTCGAAGAGATCCTGAACTTGGCGTTCGCTCAAGCCGTCCGACCGATCGGGGGGCCTGGTGTTTACTGAAGTCCTTAGAATCATTCCCCGATTAGATGAAGGCCGGACAAAAGCCGCCGAAATGAGTCTTTCCCGGCGCTTCGGGCGGGTCGCGACTCGCTTCGGGATGGGGCTTAGAAACGCGATAAAGGGGTCTGTAATCGGTCTTTCCCTCGCCTTCTTGACTAAGTTGCTCAACCCCCTAAACGAGCTTCACGACCGAATTAAGAAGCTTTTAGGGGAAACGGACGACATACGCGAGACCGCCGCCAAGTACGGGACGACGCCGGGGGAACTCATGTACCACGAGACCCGCGCGCAATACTTGGGGGTCAAGCCTGAAATTTTCGTTAACCTTTTAGAATCGTTCAGGAAAGCCGTAGAACAACGCCGAACGGAAGTAGACGAGGGGACTCGGACGACCCTCGGGAAAGATCCGCTTCTCTTCCAGGCAAACACGCTTGCCGGGTTCCAGCGGGCGTTGACGTTGATTGACGCCTTCAAAGAGACGGATCCGGTTCAGGCGCGGGCGTTCCAGCGGGAACTTTTCGGGGAAACGCTCACGGGAAGTCAATTAAAACTTCTTGACTCTTCCCGAACGGTTACCCCGCTCGGGAATCCTTACGACGCGATCACGCGCGCGAATGAAGCGACGGGGGCGGTCGGAAAGCAAGCCGACATTTTCCGAATGATGTCGGCGGTTCAGGATTTCGAAGACCGGCTTCGATCGAGTCGAGCGATTTCTGGCGAGGTAACCACGGGCGTGCTCATGAGTCAGCAGAAGGAACTCGACAAACAATTCGCCGAGCTTCAGAACTTCCGAACCCTTCAAAGCGCGGCGGAAGGGGTCGGCGCGGTGATGGAGCTTTTAACCGCTATTCGAGACGGGCTTCTCGCGATCGTGGCATGGCTCAACGATCACGGGCTTTGGATCAAGGACTTTCTCAAGTGGATCAAACCTTTTTTTTCGGCGATGGGGGCAAGGAAATAAAATGCTCGGCGGGATGTCACCCCTTTTGATTTTTCACATCGGAAGCCTTCCGCCAGGGAACGCCCTGGTTCAAGAGATCTCCGGAATTCCCTTGATCGGGGAAACGCTCGCGGCAAACTTGGCAATTCCGATTCCAATCTATCTCGACGAAAACTTAACAAAAATCTTCGTCAAAAATCACACGCTACAAATCGACATGAACGAAGAAGTTAACACCAAAGCCGACGAATCCAAGCCGGACGTGAAACAGCGCGCGATTAATTCCCTCGTGACGGTAAACATGGTAACGGTCAAAGGCTCGATCGTCGCTTCTATGCTCATCGCGATGAACGATTTGATTTTTACGAAGCTTTCGGCGAAGACCTATAGCGTGAGCTATTTGAATGGGCCGTTCATTCTCTTGAACGGTTTGATTCACGGTTTTTCGGCGACAGAAAACGAGGACACGACAAAGCTCGATCTTGTCTTTCAGTTTTCCAAGGCGGGCAAAAAAGCTGATACGATCCCGTCGATTTTCGACGTTCCAATTGCGCCCGTGAAAATCACATCCGTGGGTCCGGCGGGGTTATGACGTTTAACGCCTACAAGCTTTTCAACCGGACAGAGTTCGAAGCGTTGGGTGTCCCTTCCCGAACGCTTCACGTCAACTTGGAAAACGTCGGCGTGAAAGACGTACTCGTGACGATCGGCAACGAACTCGAGATCACTTACGAAGGCGAATTTCTGATCGTGAATTTTGCCGGGAAAAATCCGAACTCGAAAAACGGGTTCGCGGTTTGGGAAGACGAAAACGGCGACGTTTATCTCGGGATCCAGGAACCGGAAGGAGAAGCGTGAAGATCGTTTGTCGTCACGGGCACTATGGATTTTTCCCGGATTTCTCGACAGAGATCTCGTCCTTTTGCAGTTACTTCAAAGTGAGCTTGACCCGCTATGAGGATTTTTTCACCTTTCCCGGTCTTCGGGATCTCCCTCGGTATTCGATCAAGGGAAAGGTTTACGCCGACGGGCTTCCGGCGGTTGTGAACTTCGAGGGGTCGCCTTGGGCGGTCATGCTCGCGAACTCTTGGGTCTATTCGCTCGCGCTCGGACGGCTTGTCCCCCGCGCTTCAATCACGATCGAGACCCGGCTTCTAGGGGCCGGAGATTTCTCCATCTGCCCCGTTCCGCTGGTTCAGGCGGGGGCGCTTGTCTCGACGGGGAAACGGATCGTTGACTATCTCGGCTTTTTCGCTGACGATTATCAGCAACTTCGAATTTCCGAGGCGGGCCTTGTCTAAAACTATACTCGCGACGTGTCAGAATGGAATTGTAACGGGGGACGAAACTCCGATCGATGGCGCGCACATCTTTTCGGAAGGTGTTGCAGAAAGCGAAGGCGTCGCGATCTTGGACGCCGACAAAGTTTTCTATTTTGCGAAGACCTCGCCGGACCTGAAGACGACGCTCGAAAAGCTTATCGCCGTTCTCGGTCAAATTTCGAGCGGGATCAATTCGCTTGACACGCGCGGCTTTTTGATTGGTGCAACTGGGGCGGTCGTCGGTCCTCCGGCATTGTCGGGGACAGTCTCGCAGATCAACACGATTAAGAGTCAGCTTGAAACGCTGAAGGATTCGCTCAAATGAATTTAGATATCGTGACGGTTCACGACGGGGACGATATCGGGCTTGCGGTCTCTGACGTTCCAAAAGCCGCGAACGTTTTGTCGGTTCAGATTGGCGCGCTCGAATACGCGCCGGACTTCGGCGTCGATTTCGAGTTTTTCCTCCGGGAAGGTTTGCAATTTCAGAACGAATCTTTCAAGGCGTATCTGGTCGAGCGCTTAACCCGGCATCAAATCAACGTTTCAGACGTGACGGCGCAAGTGAACGCGCTTTATGAGAAGTTAACCCTCTTTGTCGGCGACGCCGCGGGAGATGCGAAAGGGCTAATTCGATGAGCTTTTCGTCACAGAACGGATACACGCCGGTTTCAGTTTCCGAAATCGTGGATTTCATTCGGCTGAAGGTAAACGAAGTTTTCGGGACGGATTACGCCGAGGCAGATTTCATCGGAACAAACTGGTATCGCTTCGCCTATGTCATCATTCAACGGATTCAGGCCGGGGAAATCAAAACCTCCGAGATCTTTACGAAACTGCAAAGCTACATCGCGCTCACGAACGAACGGATTCAGCGCCCCTCAGTTTCTTATCCGGGCCTGATCGATTCCTTCGGCGCAAACGGGTTTCTTGTCGCTGTCAAGAAAAATGAAATCGGGGACGCAGGGAAGTTGAGCGTTTGCGTGGACACCGACGAGACCGCCGACGACTACGCCGCAACCCGGCTCGAAATCTGCACCCTTTTGAAAGACTTCGTAGCCGCGGGTACGGTCTTCACAGGGACGGAAACTGAAAGCATTACGCTCACCAACGGGCAAGCGTTTGATTTCAAGTTTCACCTTCCGAATGAAATCCCGGTCTTGATCCGGTTGACGCTCACCGTTTCTGAAAATAATTTACTGTTGGTTCCTGACGACGAGACCGTCCGGGCTTTGCTCTATGATCGGCTTCGCGCGATGTATCGCGTCGGTTTGAACTTTGAGCCGCAACGCTACTTCTCGACAGCGCAAGCCCCCTTTGCGTCGGTGGTCACGCTCGAATGGTCGGACGACGACGGGGCGAACTGGTACGGCACCGTTTTCGACGCCGACTTTGACGATAAGTTCACTTTTGATTTAGACGATTTGCAGGTGATTTTCGCTTGACCCAATTTTTCAAAGAGACCGACGCGCTCGAAAGGCGGGTCGCCGAAGTCTTCGAGCCGATTCAGAACCGGATTAGTCTCGATCGTGACGCGTTCTATGCGGGGGCAAACACGGCGGAACCTTTGGGCGACGTGTTCCAGAATCTCGACGCTGACCCCCTCGCGCGGGTGCTCGCGCCGGACGTTTACCGCAATTCGTTCCCCGCGATTCACGATCTCTTCACCCGTCCCGGAACGTTTGAGTATTACCTTTCTGTATTTCGGAAAATCTTTGGTTCGAACGTCGTCGTCGAGTTCACCATTCCTTCTCCGGGGGTCTTGAATATCAACGTCGAGGCGGCGGAGTTGGAGCTTGCGGATTTCCTCGCGCGGGAGATCGTCGCCGACGAGTACGTCTATCACGAAGTCATGGATCAGGACGGGAACAATATCGTTTTTCAGGGTCTCTTCGGGATCAAGACGCAACCGGAAATGGATCTCTTGATTAATGAACTTGCTCCCTCGATCATCTACACGACTGCAACGTTGGTGATTTCCTAATGGCACAAAAAACAATACCCGAACTGAATCCGATTTCAGCGCTTGAAGATAATTACGCTTTCCCGCTCGACTCGGGAATTCAAACTTACAAAGTCTTTTGGTCCACGATCAAAGAGTTTATCTGGAATCATGTCATCAGTACCTTTACCGCGCTGACGACTCCGGCGGGAACGGACTTGATCGGCGTAGAACTCGGGACGGGAGTCAACGCTGGAAAGATCCGGAAAGTCACGCTCGCCGATTTGAAAACCTTCATCTCTGAAAACGCGGGGGTTCCGATTGGGGGTGTAATCGGGTTCTTCGATTTCAACGGGTTGCTTTCCTATAACCCAAACGTCTTTACTTTGATTCGGGGGCAGACGATCAGTGACGTCGCGTCCCCCTTGAACGGTCTCGTTCTTCCGAACGTGACAGGGCGGGCGTTGATTGGGTACGGAACGGACGGGGGCACGGATCAAGCCTCCGCAACATGGTCTATTAATCCCGTCGGAAACTCCGGTCATACGATCAATACTTCGCACGTTCACTCACTCGCTACAGGTTTCGCGAAGATTTTCCAACACGCCATAAACGGAACTTTTGGGGACACCGTTTCTCTTGCTCCGGCGTTTGCTTGGCATTCAACGCTAAAGATGAGAGGGGGGGTTTTCAGCGGCGGCTTTGACGTGACAAGCTGGGAGGGGGATCCGTCAACTTCGCGTCTGGGCGGCTTCGGCTTAGGGGGAAACAGCGGCGCCGCAGGAACGACCGCGTTAGATATTCGGATGCGATCGATTCGCGTTCGTTGGCTCTTGAGGTACAAATAGACATGAACGCAACCGATCAGATCCGGCACAAGATTCAGAGTGACCCGGTTTTCAAGAAGCACGCGATCTATTTCGTTCACTTGAATGGAAAAGTAGAGCGACGAATTTCGACCGGGATAATGGACGACGGAAAACGAGTTCCCGGAGTTCTAAGTTGGCGGGACGAAAACGGAGTCTTTCACGTTACTGCGATCAATAATTATCTTGAGATCTATTTTGACGAGATCCACCGCGATATGGTCGAGGCCACTTTTGAAGAAATTCAAAAGAAATGCTTAGAGGCGGAAGCGGGAGAAAACCATGGCGGGTAAACGGATCGCAGAACTTCCCGTTCGTGGGCTGTTTGACTCGGCCTGCAACTTGCCCGTCGAGCCGGTTCCCGCCGAAGACCCCGACGTCACCAATCGCGTTACCGCAGAGCAAGTTTCTGCCTTCGTCAACGCGCGACCGTTTACGGGGGTTCTTCGTAACGTAGGCTTGGCGGCGAGCGCAGATACGGGAGCGCTCACCATTGAGCTAAAGCAGACGGACGGGGTAACCGATCCTTCCGCCGCGTCGGTCCATTCGGTCGTCGAAGCGATGTTTCGCCCGGAAGTCCCGACCTCGGGCGCGCGTGAGAGGCTTGTTTTCGATGAGCCGTTATCAATCACAATCCCTTCCGGCGCGACGTTAGGTTTTGAGAACGGCGAAGATGCGAAAGTCTTCGTGTATCTGTATCGGTCGAGTGACAGCCGGGGGCTGGCCGTTTGTTCCGAGTGGAAAAACCCCGAAGAGCCGCACGCGCTCGTCACCATCTCCGACGCCGCCGACGAAGACGGCACGATCTATTCTGACGCGTTCGACGGCGACGCGGGCTTAGTCTGTATCGGGTACGTTCAGGTCTCGGCGATTGCAACGGCGGGAACGTGGACGACTCCTGACCTCCTCTTTGCGGGCGAGCTTCGCGGAACGCTTCCGGTCTCTGCCGGGTTTCAGAATCCGGCAACCGAAGACTTGACGCTTGGCGCGTTCAATCTCTTGCGATCCGGTAGCAATGGTGTTTGGAGCGTTCTTCCTTCTGCCGGAGTTGCCGGGATCGAAGCGGCGATGGAAGCGGCAGCGGCGGCGGGCGGCGGCGAGGTTCAGCTTGCGGGGGTCTATGATATCGATGAAGCAATCTCTCCCGCGATTGCCGGTTTGAATGGGGTAAAGCTCAAAGGCGCGAAAGGGACGGTTCTACTTCACGACGGGTCGGGGACGTTCCCGATTTTGAGCTTGAACTTTTCCGGAAGTCCAGTTGCCATTGACGCGCTTGCTGCGACAGATACGGAATTCACGACGACAACGCCGTCCGACGCTTCGCAATTTGCCGTGGGGGATGCGGTCAAGTTTGAAGGGGCCGGAGAGGGAGATTTCGAAGAAGGGGAAGCAAACGAAGTCGCCATCGCGGGGAACGGGACGACGGGCGTCGTCGGGCTTAAATTTCCGATCCGGCGAGCGATCACGGGGGTAACGGCTCGGCGGTTGCGCGACGGGAAAAATATCGAGATCGAAAATATTCGTTTCAGTATCGCTTCGCCGATTGAAGAGCCTATCGCGGTTTTGATTCAAGGTTCTCGGAATTGCGTGATTCGGAATTGCGTCGCCGACTCTTTCCAATATGACGGCTGGGGAGCGTTCAATTTCAATAACGGCTGGGGAAACCTCGTCGAATATTGTCAGGTCGCCGACGTTTCCGGCTACGGAATCCGCTTAACGGGAGAGTTCGAAAGTGACGTTCGAAATTGCTCGATCGTGGGGTGTGATCGCGGCGTTGGCTTACTGACCCGCTCTCATGATAGCGCGATTGAGTTTTGCCGGATCACCAATTGCGAAAAGGGGATCCTCATTGACGGGTCAAGCGGATCTGTAACCCGTCGAGTCCGAGTTTCTAGGAATAAGATTTCTGAAATTCTCCTCCAAGCGATCCAAGGCTTTCAGCTTCGAAACTCCGATATCTGCGACAATATGATTGATCGCGCCGCGCAAGGCGGGCCGGGAGAGATCGCGATCGACATTTCGGGCCATGTTCGGAGTGTGAAGGTCGCCGGGAATCACATCAAAGCGAGTCGGATTGGAATCGTTCTTTTCGGGACGGCGGGGGAGCTTTGTTCTTCGATCATCGCCAATAACGTCATCGAAGAATCACACGGGGGCGTCCCCGCGGCGGAAGGGATCAACTCCGGCGGCGACGGAAACTTAGTCATCGGGAACGTCGTTACGGCCATCGCCGAATGTTGCATTGCTGCCGGGCAAGGATCACACCAAGTCATCGCGAATAACGTTTGCATCGGTTCCGTCACGGCGGGGATCGAAATCTACGCGACGGTTTCTGATTCGTTGATCACGGGGAACGTCATGCGGGACAACGCGACCTATGCGATTTTGCTCGCAAACACCGTGACGGAAATGCTGGTTTCAAACAACGTCCTAGGCGGCGGCGGCGTGGCCGACGGCGGAAGCGCGACGAACATCTTCATAGGAAACAAACCCTAATGGCCGGAAAATACGTCACCCCCGAAGAACTTTTGACCCTCGAAGGGATCGAAGACAACGTTCAAGATCAACTCGACGCCAAGGTCAATAACGCCGACTTTGAAGACGGCGACGTGACGGCGAAACTCCTGACCGGATTCGAAAGCGGGGCCGGGGGGGTACTCGTCACCGACTCGATTCTCTCCGGAATGGAAAAACTCGACGGCAACATTGGGGCCGTCGGGATGGCGTCTCTTCCGAAAGCCGCCGACGGATCGGCGTCGGAAACTTTGGACGAGCACGCCTTCTTCCGGTCGCAGATCGCCGTTGAACTCACGCAAGTTTCGTTCCTGCCTGACAACACGCTGACGGCTGACGATACAGACTTTGCGACGATCAACGTCTATTCGCGCGACTCCAACGGAACAGATCAGGAACTTTTAGCCTCGGTCACAACGGAAGACACGGGCGGGTCCGGCGATTGGGTCGCCTTCAAGCCGGTCGCGCTCACGATCGAGAACGCATTGGTGAAAGCAAACCGTGTGGTCACGGTGGAGATTGAGAAAGCGGGTTCCGGCGTAGTGATCCCGAAAGGAACGCTTCAGCTTCGATTTAAGACTTTCGTTGATCCGGAAGATATCACCAGGGCGTCGTTCGCGCTTCTCATGGATGAAGTGAGCGGGAGCATTACCGATGCGGTCGGCGGGGTGACGCTCATTGAAAATAATACGCCGAATACCTTCGGGGTCACGGGCGGAGGGCCGGGCTATGACCCTGGCGTTCAAATGGCGGCGACTGCTGGGGGCTTCCGCAAAGCCTATAGCGCGGGCAACGACCTCGGCGTGGATCTCGACACAGGAAGCGGAAATCTTCTCCTTCGGTGTCGTCTCGACACGCAAGGAATCGGGACGGGAAAGCTTCTTTTTTGCACAACGCTTGTCGGAACCGGACACGCCGGGTTTTGCATTCGAGCAAACTCTAGCGGGGGCGCGAGCAATTCCGGGCTTTTGTTAACGCTCATGGCGCAAGACGAGTCTTTCGTCACGACGGGATGGTATGGAAACGAAGTCGGCGACGCAATGTGGAACGGCGGGGTTCACACCCATGAATTCCAGATCGATCGAGTCAACGGCTTGGTCCGCCTCTATACCGACGGGATTTTACAGGGTCCGGCGGATCCGGCGGGAAGCGATAACATTTCATCGCTCGCGGGAAAATCCCTTTCCCGAAACGGCGACGGGATCGGCCTCTGTTCCGATTCGCGCGCGGGAATCGATTTGAATCTTCCCTTCACGGTTTGGTTTGTACGGGTTAAGAAAACGGTTGTTTGAATCAGCGGGGGTTTCGCATGAAAGGGGCCGCAAGTGAAAGGGGGGTTGATTCTATGGCGGGAATGGCAACTTCTTGCGGCGAGACGTGCCGTTGTCGAATCTGTAAAGGAATTTCCTTCACACTCTGGGATCGCGTGCCCGAACTTCCAAGAGATGTTGGGCGTTCGGCTTCTGTCGGGGGATCGGTGCGGCGCGAACCTAGTAGATACTCGGTTCTTATTTCGCCAGGACGAAGATGAAAGGCGACTCGTCCGATGCGAGGTCTGCGGTTTTCGCGGATGCAAGATCACGGGCCGCGACGGTCTCGGCGAAGTTCACCCGCGCGGGTGCGCGTGCCCCCCGACCTCAACAAATATCACCATTCCGTGTGGAACGCTCTTAGAGCGCGTTTGGTTCTGTGACAATTGCGGCGAGTTTTGGTGTAGGCCAGAAAGCATTTTCGGGGGCGCGATGTGAAGCATGAAACCGAGACAGAAAGCGAAGATCGGGGGCGAGGTTCGGGAGATGAACCGCTGGTCCATTTCCGTGAATCGCATCTTAGAGCGGCACGGGCCGGGCTTGCTGGCTGGGGCATTGTGGGCCTCGTTACTTTTCTCGGCGGTTACGCTCTCACTGTTACTTGGGGTTCTATTGAACGCCAAGGAGACGCAATTACAGCTTTACGAGATCAAGCAAACGACCGCGTTCAACGACTCGACGACCGACAGGGCGAATATGAAAAGAACGCCGATCGAAGAATTTCCCGCCTCGAATGGATCGTCGCGCGGCTTCAGAAGCTTCTCGAAGACTAAGTAAATGCCGACGCTTTCGAAAAAATCTTTCGATCAGCTTCAGACGTGTGATTTTCGACTTCAGCGAATCGTCGCGATCGCGATCCGGGTTTTCGACTTTACAATTCTCGAAGGTCATCGCGGGAAGGAACTGCAAGACCAGTATTTCCGGGAAGGGAAGACGAAGCTTCCGTTTCCACTCGGGCGGCACAATCAAAAGCCGTCGCTGGCCGTTGATCTGGTTCCGTTTCCCGCCCCTAAGACGCCGGAAGAATGGGCGAGTCAAGAAACCGCGCTTCGCTTTCACCTTCTCGCCGGAGTCATGAAGGGGGTCGCCGTCGCTCTAGGCTACCGGATCCGCTGGGGCGGGGACTGGAATCAAAACAATCTTTCCAGTGACGAGCGATTCAAAGACTTTCCCCATTTCGAAATTGTGGGCTAAACTCCGAGGCACTATGGTTGCCATTCTAAAAAAGCTCTTCGGAAGTTCAAAGTTCTGGGTCGCGGTCATCGGCGGCGCGATCTTAGGGGGGATGAATTACGCCGGGGTCGAGCCGGAAACGCAGACGAAAGTTGTCGCGATCATCTCGACGCTTCTCGGCGCAATGGGTCTCGCTGATCTCGGGAAGAACGCAAAGACGACGCCCCCGGCGAAGTGATCCGGACTCTTCTCGATATCGTCTTGCTCATTCTTCCGGTTGTCATTGAATGGCTTCAACGGAAGAGGACGCCGGGCGAGAAGGCCGTGGATTACGTTCGGAAGCAAGACGCGGAAAGGATCAAAACCTATGAAGCTTTGCAGGAGTCTACCGGAGAGAAAGCGACGCGGCTTTCGTGGGATCGCATCCGGCTTGTCGGCGCTCTTGCTCGTCACCGGGTGCGGGGCAAAATATCTGAACCCCGACCCGGCGAACCGAATGTATCGAATGGCGGAACTTAACTGTCGGCAGATCGGGACGGAGTTCCGCTGCGATATGCCGCCGGGGTCCGTGATCCTCGAGGACTTTTCAATCGTGGGCTTAGGGTTGTATCAGGCGCGGGAAGATGCAATCTCGGCGTGTATCGAGAACCTGACCGACTGCCGGAACGCGTGCGACCCGGATCTCCGGGACTAAAGCACTTCTTGTAACAGACGCCCCATAGGGGCGCGCATCGCTTTATCGAAAGCGCTTTCGACACCGAAAAGCTGATTCGAAATTCCCCTGAGCGCGAGCTTTTCTTCTTCCGTCTCGCCGTAACGGTGAAGATTATACGACCAAAAACGAACCTTTCTGAGCGCTCGACTGATTTTAGCGTAGTCGTCTTTGCTTTGTTTGAGTGTCATTTCCGATACCTCGTTTCGCTCCATCCTTCGACCTTGACCGGCAATCCTTCAGCCCATGTCGGGGCTTCGCTCATGGTGTGAATGAACTCTTCCGTTGATCCGTCCCCCGCCTTCCGCTCGGCGACGATTTCGTCATGAACGGCGAGCACGGGGCGGCTCACCCGGCGCGCTTCCAGGCGCGCGAGCGCCTCGAAGAGAAGATCGGCAGAGACCGCCTGAACGACGTTTTCGGCGAGCTTTCCGCCCCATGTCGAGACGCGCCCCCATTTCTTCGAAGGGTTGAGCGTTCCCATGTACGACAGAACCCGCCGATCGCCGTAGAGCCCCCGGTCACGCTCAACGCGAGGGTCGAAATATTTGAGCTTCCGCCCGCTCGGAAGCCCAATGTAAAGCCAACGGGATCCGCTCGAAAACGAAAGCCTTCGTAATGAATAGACTTTTCCGGGATTGTCCATAGCAAGGAACGCCCCTCGCTCAAGTACGCCCCAAAAGGCCGGAATCGGGGCGTGTAGTTCCCGGTACGCGCGCACGGCGGCGCTGGCAAGGTCAAGCGTGATCTCGATCCCGTACCGGGCGCACGTCTCTTGAAACTTCTGCCCCCCGACGCCGATCCCGTACCCCGCCCCTAAGACAACTTGTTTTCCGAGTTGCCGCTTCTGAAAGGCGTCTTTGTCCCCGTTTCGATGCCGGACGGTCAATTCTTTAGCGCTCACGTTGAAGATATAGGCCGCCATAGCGATATAGAGGTCATCCCCGCCCGCAAGGGCGGCTAAACCTTTTGCGTGTCCTGCAAGCCAAAATAACACGCGTACCTCGATCGTCGCGAAGTCGCCTACGTCTAAAACATGGTGCGGTGCGGCAACAATGGCGCTCCGGAGGGTCGAGGCGAAAAGGTCCATTGGCGAAGGAAACAACGCGTCAATTGCATGGCGATCCCCCGCCCGGATGAGATCTACACCAACTTCAACGTCGGCTTGCGGAAAAACGGTCTTGAAAAGGTTTTGAGGTTGCAAGCCCGTCCCCGATTGCCGCCCGGTATGCGCGCCGAAGAAGATCGTGTTATCGCGCGCCCGGCCATCGGATCGGGATCGAATCTCAAAGGCACGAAACTTTGCTGTAGAGGACCGGGCGCCGTTCTGTCGAAGTTCCAAGAGCCGACGCGCTCGCACTGACAGTTTTTTCGCGAGTATTTCGTGAAGGTTTTGTGAACGAAGAGTGAGAACGTTGACCCCCTCCCGCTCGGCCAGGAACTTCAAAAGCGCCGCCGTCTGCCGGGTCGAGGCGAGTTCACCATGGGTAAGCTGCGCGGTCTCGGCGTCGTATTTCCGGGTCTCTCGCGCGATCAGTTTCAGCGCGTTCTTGACGAAGCGCCGATCAACTTGAAACCCGCGGGCGTTTATCCGTTGATCCAGGAACCAAAATTTCCGCTCAACCGGATGAAGCGGAGGGAGTGTTAAGAAAAGCTCGCGCGTCACCTCGACGTCACGGCGGCAATACTGGATCAGCCGGGCGAGTCGTTCCGGGTCGTCGTAGCGCGTCGAGGGGTCTTTCTTCGAGGGCTTCTTCGGCTTGCTCAATTGCAACATGAGCCGATGACCCGCGGCGTCCTTTTGGTGTTTGAGACCGAGCGCGAGCGCCGCGCCGTCTAAACTTCCCGGCAGACCGTGCGACCGGGCGAGCGCCGCCGTACAGATCCACCGGGAGAGAGGAACGTCTAAGCCTAAGACGTTCTGACAAATGGCGCGCTCGAATCCGGCGTTATGAGCGACGAAGAAAAACCGGGGGTCTTGCGCGAAAGGGGCAAGGTCGAGGAGGAGGTGACCTTTCACCGCCCTCTCGCGCAAGACCGAGCGCGATCCCGAAACGTATCCTGTGCAGAGAATTTCAGTTGACGGGTGAAGAGAATACTCTTCCGCCCCGCATTTCCGAAGATCCGCTTCCGAATACGTTTCGAAATCGAGGACCAGGAAAACCGGCTCACGGGTAGTATTTTGCGAAATACTTCCGGGCACGGTCTCCCCCGACGTACACTTTTCGAACGTTGTCGCTCTCTGTGTTATCGCCCGCGAGAACGTTCTGGAAACACGCGGCGTTTGCCCCCCGAACCGTGTAATTGTTCGGGTTCGCGTAATAGTGAAGCGTTTGCTCGGCTTCGCTCAATTGGTCGGAAAGCTCTTTGATCTTTCCCCGTAAATGTTGACCCTCTTCGGCGAGTCGTTCCTTGTGTTCATCGATCATCGCGCACCCCTCTTGTCGGTCTTTTTCGGCGCTAACGTAATGAGCGACTGGCAATAAGGACAGACAAGCCATTCCGGAATTTCCTGCTTCTTAGGTTTCTTGTGTTCATCGATCATCGCGCGTCCCCCGGTTTGAGCGTCCGAAAGCACGCCCGGTAACTCGGAAATTCCCGAAGGGAATAGACAAGCCCCCGATCGGTCGCCTTCACAAAGACGGGCGTCGTCTTTTGTTTCTTGGCGAGCGCCATGAACATGATCAGCGCTTGATCCGGGTTCTTCGGCGCGCCCTTTAGGTTCGCCTTCTCGTAGGGTTCCAGTTTCTTGCGCACGTTAAAAATCCTCGTCTTCGCCCGCGGGCTTGCCCGTCTCTTCCGCGAAGTCGTCTCCCGCCTCTTTCACATCGAACACGTCCGTTTCAAAACCCCCGAAGCGTTCGCCGTCGGCGACCTTCTGAATCTGGTTGACCAAAAACCGAACGCCGAAGTTTTTCCCGAAGGCGTAAGGCCGCGCGAGAAGTTGCGCGATGGCGTAGCAACCGCCGTAAAACTGATCTTCCCCAATGGGGCGACCCGCGAGATCGACGACTTTCGGCGGGAACTTCTCGCCGCTCTTGGCCGTAACAAACCACTTCCCGGCGTAGCCGTCCATAGGTTCGCCGTCTTTGCGAACGCGGGCGTTTCCGTCCTTGAAAATCGGGTTCGCAAAGGTCGGCCATTTCGCTTTGTTCTCGCCCCACTGGTCAACTTTTGCGTTCGCAACCGCCTTCGCCATCGAAACCGTTTGGATTTTCTTTCCCGTGTACGGCGTTTTAAAGTCGTCTTTTGACTCGAAAATCATGTCAAGCGAGAAAGTTTTCGTCGCGCCTTCCGCGTCTTGAAACGCGCGAGCCTTGAAGACGCTCGGGAACGATACGCGAAACTTAGGCGTGACCACCATGTGCCGCTCTGAATTGACTCGAATAATCCGCTGGTTTGAGTTCATCTCTTCCCTTTCTCTGTTCTGATTGTTTTGGTGTTTTGACTGACTTTGCTTTCCCCGTCGGTCGTGTCAAAGACGAGCGCGGGTGTTACTTCTCCGCGCGGGTCCGTCGCTTTGACAAGCGTCGTTCCGCTCGACACGCTCGACGTGAACTTTTCAAGGAAGGACTTCGCGTCCTTTCCGATTCGTTTTTCCAGTTGTGCCGGAGATAGAAATTCCGGTTCAGAGAGAACCTTCTTTCCCCAACGTTTCCGCGCGGCGGCTTCCGCTTTCGGTAACCATGCGCGGGTTGATCGCTTGTGAACCAGTTTATACCCCTCGATCCGCTCGCCCCGTTCCGCCCGCAAAAAGGCTTGCGTGCGAACTTCCGAGATCCATGTTTCGATCTGGTCACACGCCGGAAGAATCTTTGAAAGCGCCGGAACGCTTAACGCTTTTGGGTCCGGGGTCGCCTCGACGCCGTGCTCAAGATCGAAGACGACACCCGCCTTTGCGATGGCTTTCGTCGAGATCTCCGGACAAATCGACGCCGCCGGGCAAAACTTGCACCATTCCCCCGCAGAAAGGGGGGCTTTCGGGGCTTGCGTTCGCTGGGCCGCGGCTTTGATTTTCTCCTCAAATCCCGCGAGCGCTTCGACGGGGAAATTGATTTTTGAAAGCCCGTTCTCTCCGGCATCCCATATGCGGGGCTGAATAATCGCGAGCGTGACGGTCTCAAAGTTGAAATCGAACATTCGCGCGACTCCGGCGGCGTAGCTCATGAGTTGAGGATTCACTTCCCCGTTCTCTTCCTTCACACCGACGGCGACCCCTGCCCCGTACTTGAAATCAATCGTCACAAGCTCGCCCCATTCTTCGACCCATGAGGCATCAAGCGTGCCTTTCATTCCGGGGAAGAGGTGGGACAGCGCCACCGAATGCTCGCATAGAAGCTTGGCGGTCTGCGACGGGCGAAGCGCTCGAATGGTGTTGACCGCTTTGCTGACGTGCTCGACCATCTCTTTCGGCCACGCTTTCAGCGCGCTCTTTTCCGCCTTCTTTTGCGCGCCTAATCGCCGAAGAATGTATTCGAGACAGCGGTGCGCCCGCGTCCCCTCGGCGGCGTATTCCGAGGGGACGGGTTTCGGGGCTTTTCGAGCAAGCGCTACACTTCCGGGACAATTCATCCATCGGTGGGCGTTGCTCGGAGAAAGCTCGGAGTGAACACTCATGACTTTTTCAGCAACGCGAGGAGGGGTTTCACGTCAGCCGCTTTCAAGCGCGTAACCGTCGGCGCAAACTTCCGAAGCATCTTAACGGCTTTTTCTCGGCCGTGCTTCGCGGAGAAGGCGTTTAGGCCCGCCTTGACCGTCGTCAATTCCTTTTCGGAAAGGCCTTCTTCCGCTTCGTCTTCCTCGATCTCTTCGTCGTCGTCTTCGATTTCGTCTTCTTCATCGATCTCGTCGGTGACGTCCGATTCAGCGACCTTGGGCGGAGTCTTCTTCGGCGTCTGTTTTTCTTCTTCCTCGTCGTTGTCAAAATCTTCCTCGTATTCGTCAGGCATCACTTTCTCAGAGATGATCGCCGTTTTACGGGGCCGTCCGCGCTTTGCCTTCGGCGCTTCTTCTTCCGCCGCCGGAGGTTCGACTTCCGTTTCGAGGTAGTCGGCGAGAAGATCCACGATTTTAGCCAATAGGGTTTTGAGTTCCGGGGTCATAGTGTTCGCTCTCTCTTTCGTAATAAGGTTTCCATTCTCGCCCGATCAATCGACCCAGCGAGCACGACATACTGAACCAGAATTGATTTAGCCTGTCCGATACGGTGCGCGCGATCCGCCGCTTGAACGTTCTCGCCGTCGGTCCAAGAGAACTCGACGAAAAGAACGCGCGAAGCTTTGTTGATAGTGAATCCCACGCCACAAGCCCGGATATTGCCTAAGAATAACCGCCGGTCAAGATTATTTTCGAACTCGGAAACGAGACTTTGCCGAAGGCTCACGGGCGTTTCCCCCGTAATGACGAGCGGTCGATACTCGGCAAGCGCTTCGGCCAGCCCCGCGATCACCGCGCGATGAGTCGCAAAGATCAGAAGGTTTTCGTCGGTCTCTTCGAGGAGACTTTCCAGGTACGGAATGACGTATTTGAGCTTGTGTTTTCCGAGGAGTCGGAGATACGTCGCCAAGTGCTCATCGGTCGCGCCGATCTTGCCTTGCACGACGTCTTCCGGGCTGTAGTGCTTCAAAATTCGGCGCTCGATATTCGACACCATGGCCGGAAGATTCTCCCCGACGGTAAGCAATCCTTCGCGCTTCGGCGGGAGGTCGAGAACGTCTTTCTTCATCCGGAGCATGAAGGAACGCGTCAAGCGCTCTTTGAATTCTTTTCGATTCGTGAACCCGGAGAAATCCCAACCGTAAGGTGTTTTGAACGCTCCGCAAAAACGCCGGGCAAAGGGGAAGAACCCGACCCGATCGAACGCGTCGGGGCACGCGTGCCGGATGACGGGCCAAAGTTCGACGGGCCGGGAGTTCGGGAGCGGCGTTCCGCTCATGAAGACGACCCGTGAGAAGCGAGGATAAATTTTCTGAAAGAGCGCGCGGGTGCGTTGTGCCTTCTCGTTTTTGAAGCGGTGGGCTTCATCCACGAAAAGAACCTTTCGCCCCGGCGCTTCTCGAAACGCCGCGAAGAAGTCGTGAAGAGTTTCCGGTTTTGCTAAACGGGAATCGGGCAGAAGATAGAGCCGGGGAACGAAGCACCATTTTCGAAACTCGGCTTCCGTATTGCTCGTCAGGAACGGAGGACAAACATAGAACGCGGTCGCGTCGGGAAGTTGGTTCATGATCAGCGCCGCGATGATCGTTTTGCCTAGGCCGGGATCTAAGGCCAAGTAACAGCGGGGCCGGGCAAGCGCGAAGCGGGCCGCGTCAAGTTGAAAAGGGTACGCGTGCAAGCCCGCCGGGAACCCTGGGCGGCGCGCCGGGTCAACTGAAACGGCGGCGGATTGTGGACGTGGTAGTCTTTTTCCTCCGGTCTCTTTCCCGGCGCGCCTTTGTTGGTTCTCGCTCTTTTTTTCTGAAATGTCCATAACCCGGAAACCTTTTTTACTTGGGATCTTTTCTAAAGTCGCCTAAAAAGGTACCCATGAGAAAAAAATTCAAACCGCGAAGCAAGTTCGAACGTTGGATTCGGGAGCACGGAGGAACTGCCGGAGTCGCGCGAAGACTCAACGTGAACCGGACGACCGTGCAGCATTGGTGCCGGGGGCACGCGCGCCCCGGTCTCAAGAGCACGATCAAACTCCTTAGCTTGAGTGAGGGCGTCCTCACGCTTCAAGACCTGATTTCCGGGACAAAGGCGCGACGTGGATCTAAACGAGATTGAAAAGCTTCACCGCTTAGGGCTTGCAATCCATTGGTTGCGCCCGAAATCGAAAATCCCCGTCAAAGCCGGATGGTCGAGCGGTCCCCGTCTCGAATGGTCCGCGCTCAAAGATCAGTATCGGGACGGCTACAACGTCGGCGTGCGGCTCGGCGCGGCATCGAAAGTGCCCGGCGGCTATCTCGCCGTTCTCGATCTGGACGTGAAATCCCTTGAAGAGGCGGATCAGCGCGAAGCCCGCGCCGCGGTGCTCGCTCTTTTCCCGGAAATCAAAGACGCACCAAAAGTTTGGTCGGGGCGCGGCAACGGATCGGCGCACTATTACGTCAAGCTTGCCGAGCCGATCAGCGGTGGGGAAACGCTGGCTCGATCCGAAAAAAAAGTAAGCGTGAAAATGCCGTCCGTTCCCCCTTCAAATCAGGACAAAGCCGGACTCCCCCGTGAGAGGGTAGCCGACGGCTTTAGGATCCGGGCGTCGTGGGAAATTTCATTGATGAGTCAAGGCCGACAAGTGGTCTTGCCCCCGTCGATTCATCCGGATTCAGGAAAACCGTATCGGTGGGCGCGGACGATCAAAGCGGGGTTCGCCAACGTTCCTTTGATCGTCAAGCCGGACGCACTCACGAAAAGCCCGACGGAAAACCTCCCCGCCCCCTTGCCTTCGGAACCCTCTGCCTTTGCCCGAATCAACGCCGACACGCTCGGACTCAAGCCGGAACACGTCGCGATGATTAGAACCGGCGAAGGGGTGACAGACCGTTCCGCGGCGCTCTTCTCGGTCTGCCTTGCGCTTGCACAACGGGGTGTGGCCGATGACACCATCCTTTCGCTTTTGACAGATAGGGGGCTTTTCCTCGGGCGCACGGCGTATGACCATGCGAAGACAAACCACCGCGACCGCGCGGCGAAATGGGTTGAGCGCTACTGCTTGGCGAAGGCGAAACAAACCGTTGCGGAGGAGAACTTCGCCGCGGACGTCTTCGACGTGGCCGAAGACTGGCAGAAGAAATTATCCTTCTCGCAAGGGCCAAAAGGCGCGCCGCTCAAAATCAAAGCCGTCTACGACAACGCTATTCTGATCCTTCAGAACGTCGTCGGCGACGATCTCTTACGGCGGAACTCATTTTCCAACGAAGACTTTTGGGGGATCGATACCCCGTGGGGAACGGTTGCGGGGCAGAAACGATCGGGTTCGAATGAAGACGCGTTACAAGTCAAAAAATGGTGTATCGATCAATTCTCAGTGGACTTTCCCGTCTCGGTCGTCGAAGAGGCGTTGACCTGGATTACGCTACAGAACGAATTTCATCCGGTTCGGGATTTCTTGAGCGAACTTATTTGGGATGGTATGCCCCGCGTCGAGACGGCTTTCGAGCATTACATGGGGGCGAACGCCATGAACGCGGAGTATATCCGGGCGGTCTCGCGGAAGTTCTTTCTCGCGCTCATTCGGCGGATCTATGAGCCGGGGTGCAAGGTCGATTCGATGCCGGTCTTCGAGGGTGCGCAAGGAATCGGGAAGAGTTCTTTCGGGCGGATCCTCGTCGGGGAGGAGTGGTTTCTTGACGGGCTTCCGGATCTGTCCGACAAAGACGCCGCCTTGAATCTTCAAGGGGTCTGGCTTTGCGAAATGAGTGAACTCTCCTCGCTCTATCGATCGGCGCTGGAGACGGCCAAGGGGTTCATTGTTCGGCAGATTGATAAGGTTCGCCCGCCATACGGTCGGCGCCGGATTGATCTGCCGCGCTCGACGATCTTTTTCGGGACGACGAACGAAAAAGATTTTTTAATTGACTCGACGGGAAATCGGCGGTTCTGGCCCTTGGCGGTTCACCAATGCCGCTTTAGAGAACTGACTCGCGATCGTCATCAATTGCTCGCCGAGGCAAAGTTCAACTATGACTTTTCGGGCGAGCCGCTTTATCTCGAAGGCGAGATTCGAGCCTATTCGGAAAAGGTACACGAACTCTTGCGGGCGGAAGACGATAGCGACGCTATGCGGGTACGGTTGGAAAAGTTCCTCAAAGCGGGGGCGGGGGGAACGGGGATCGTCCTTTCGGGTTTTCAAATGGACGAGCTTTTCGACGTCGGGCCGTGGCAAACGTTCCCGAAAAATACCGGCACGCGCAAGAGCGCGGCGCGGGCGCTTCGTGCGTTGGGATTCCAGCGATACCGTACCCAGAATTGCAACCTATGGCGGCGGGGTCCGGGGTTTTAGGCGGGGTTCTAATTTCCGGAGTAGACAAAAACCGTATGGGGTTGCGCGACGAGCGCGTCGCCCTGCCCGGTATCGATCGCATCCAACGTGAACCCCTCCCGCGTCTGATTTGAAATCTTGGCGCGGATCAGCGTCAAGAGGAGGGGTGTCGTAGAAGACGTCAAGAGGAAGCGGACCTTCACTTGATACGCGCTGGTCGGGAGTTTCCTCGAAAAGCGATAGATGAAACGCCCCGGCGTAGGCGAGACGACGGACGCAATGTTGATCGAATACTCAAAAGACCCATCGCCGAAAGTCGTCGCCATCGTGATCGGCCAGTAGGGAATTTCCGCGCTCGCCGTTCCGGTCACGAGAAGCAAACACGTCAGCAGGGCGCGAATCACGACGCCGCCTTGAACGCTTTCGCGAGTCCCCCACGGGCGCGCTCATAGTACCGGCGAAAACCTTCTCGCGCTTCGGGGGTCGCGTTCTTGTCGCAAAGCGATCCCCAATATTGCCGGGTCGCATCTTTCCAGAAGGCTAACGCGTCGTCGAGTTCCTGAAGCTGAAGAGCGTTTTTCATAGCTCTTAGTATACTCCCTTTTTCGGCCCCTTTCGCATAATATTTTAGGCGTGTGGAACTAGTTCCACACCGGGGGGTCTAGTTCCACACTTTCGTGGAACTTGTGGAACTAGAGCCTTTTTTATAGCTCCACATAAAAACCTCTTAAAATCAATAATTTATGTATCAATGGAACTAGTGGAACTAGAATACCTATTAAAGGCTATGAAGTATGAAATATGTACAGAATGACCCTATATGTAGGGTCAAAATGTACAGAATGGGGCTTTAGGGGAGAGTTTGGCATCTTTGTTTCTTGTTCCACACTAAGTAAAAAAACCGGGCCTTTTTTGGTGTTTTCCGCTAC
>AMWB02080534.1_pt4 | contig 31060 bp, 35 predicted proteins | sample 200311 | NCBI WGS metagenome assembly AMWB02 (sample SAMN02737377, study PRJNA173069) | bioreactor metagenome | biome: anode biofilm in microbial fuel cells | place: USA: California | collected 2010-12-16
CGCCGCTGCCGCTGATACTACGGGACTGGGACGTGCCGGCTCCCCCCTCATTGGCCGAGCGACCGCGACCGGCGCTGGCGGAGATGTATCCACCCCGTTTTCCACCGGAAGCGGACGAATCGGATACGGGCGTGGTGACGATCCGGCTGACGATTTACGCGGACGCGACGATCGACTGGGCGGTGCTCGATGAGACGCCGATGGGAGTCGGGTTCGCACGCGAGGCGGTGCAGGCGTTGATGCGGAGCCGCTTCACGCCGTACCGATTGCGCGGGGAGCCGGTGACGATGACGGTCACCTACCGGTGTACGATTTGCATGAACTGCCGGACGGCAGTGTCGAGCGACACCGATGCTCTCCGGGCGCGGACGCGGCATGCGACGTATTGAGTGGGTGTTATCCGCGCAACAATCGTCAAGACCCCGAAGCGGGGTTATGACCCACAAGAATCTCAAACCCACCATAAATGGTGGGCCACCGAACGGAGATTCGAACCCACCATAGATGGTGGGGTACCAACGAGGTTACGGCAGCGTTTTGCGGAGCGGGGATTCGGTGGTGGGCCATTGGCCCTTGGCGACATTCTTCGCGCCCTCGAACACCAGATACGAATACTTGCCGTAATGCGGCACCAGTTGTCCCAGACGAGGGAGCGAACCGTAATCGCCGGTGAGCAGCACGAGAAATTTGCCGAAGCCGTTCCAGTTCTGGCCGGCCAGAACGAAGGTTCGTCCGGCGAGAGCGTAGGTCACGCCGCCCAGAATGACGGAGTCGGCGGTCAGATTGACATGAGTGGCGAGATAGCCGGGCAGAGCGTTCGGGTTGAGCAGGAGCGGGGCGGTCTCGCGAGGGAGCGTTTCGAGTTGCGTATCGGCGAGGAGCTGGGCGGAGTCTTCCATCAGAGCGGAGCCAAACGCGACGAACGGACCGGTGGCCTGCGGCTCGGTCACGAATGAGACGAGTCCCTTCTTTGGCACACCGAGGACGCCGGAGATGATCGGCTCAACCTCTTCGGGATACAGCTTCCGGAAGATATGGTAGTCCGGATCGACTGAGACGGTGGTGATGGCCTCGGGCAATGAGAGTTCGGCGGTCGCCTCGGCCGCTGTCAGCGCAACAGTGGTGCTCTCGACAACGTTCGGACCCTCGCAGCGGATAGGGACGGATAGCGTGTAGGGAGTTTCGGCGGACTGCGTGAGCTTGATGGTCACGGTCTTCTTCCCCTTCACGGCGGCGGGCGTGACGGAGACGATCTGCAGGCCGAGTTGCGGCGCGCCGGGGCGGTCGATCCACTGCGGGATCAGATACGACAGGTCCTTGCCGCTGGTCTGTTTGAACGCGGCAAGCCATTCCTCCCAGGAGATCGCCTTGCCTCGGTAGTCGCGATAGATCTGTTTCCAGGCGGCGAAAAACGGATCGGTGCCGATCTCGTGCTCGATCAGGTGGAAGAACATCATCCCTTTGTTGTAGCCGATGGTGCGGGTTTCGGCGCTGGAGCGGGACTTGAAGGCGCGGATCGGGAAATCGTTCCCCTCGGTGACGTAGCTCAGGTACTCCTTTAGGATGTCCTTGCGGTAGTCGCGGGCGGCATCGGCGGAGGCGAGCAGTTTGTAGTGATAGTCGGCGCCATAGACGGCGGCGGCTTCGCACCAGTTGCCGCGTTCGTAGTCGACATAGACGGAGTTTCCCCACCAGTTGTGGAGGACCTCGTGGCCGAGTGACGAGGTGATGATAAACGGCAGGCGGAGGACGGTCTGGCCCAGGAGGGTCCAGCCCGGCATGCCGTAGCCGGTCGGGAAGAAATTCTCGGCGACGGTGAACTGCTTAAACGGATACGGGCCGATCAGGTCCTGGTACATGCGGAGGTAGTCGGCGGTGGCGGCGAGGTATTTGTCGCAGAGTGAGGAGTCGGCGGCGAAGAAATAGGTGGCGACCGTGAGGCTGTCAACGGCAGTGGTTTTCACCAGATAGGGCGCGGCCATGAAGACGTAGCCATCGGAAGCGTACGGATTCTCGAAGCGCTGTATCTTGCGGTCGGCTTTGGTTTCGGACGAGACGGGGTTGCCATCGGCGATGGCGGTCCAGTCGGCGGGGATATCGCACGTGAGTGCGTAATGCGCCATGGTTTCGGCCCCTTGCGGATAGAAGCCGGCGGCGGCGCTCAGGTAGGCGCCCTGATCGAGGATCGTGCCGGCGACCTCGTTGCCGACTTTCTCCCGGGAGAACTGGACGTTTTCGACGGGGTCATCGAAGATGGCCGAGAAGGAGAGGGCGAACGGGACCGTGTCGGCGGTTTTCGATTCGAAGAGAAGCAGGCCGAGACCGGAGTCAAGTTCGATACCGGTGAGTCCGGCGCGAATTTCGGCCGGGAGCTGGGCAGTGTCGGCCGCCGCAAGCCAGCGATACTGGGCTGGTTTGCCGTCGAGGGTGAAGCTCTCGATCGTGGCGGCGGAACGGAGAAACAGGAGGTTCCAGCCCTTGACGTGGATGAGCGTGCCGTGGTCCTCGATCGCGGTGGTGTGCGTGGGGATATCGAGCTTGAGCGATATCTGATGTTCGGTGCAGAGGACGGGGGTGACGATCGGCTCGGCGGCGGCCAGCGAGGCGGCCAGGGCGAGCAGCAGTATGGCGGTTATGGCTAAGCGATTCATGCACGGACTCCTTCTCGTATGCCGCTAAGAAACGGCAGGAGGGCGGGCGAGGCAACGGGATTCTGGGGCGACCTATCTCTGCGCGATGACGAGCATTTCGAAGTCCTCGGCGGTCAGGGGATCGTTGCGGGAGAAGGCGCCGAGGTGCGCACCGAATATCTCGATCTTCGCATAGCCCAGCGATTTCAGGAGCCAGGTGATTTCGCTGGGGACATAGTAACGCTCATTGCAGGCCAGCTCTCGCTTGTTCCCCAGATCATCCTCAAGGGTGGTGATGTTGTGGTCGCGGAAAGTCATGAGGTCGAAGCTGTTGCTTCGGTAGGTGGCGTTGTCCGGCGCGCCGGCGGCGCAGAATTTCTCGACCGAATGGTAGAGGGGAAAGAGGCCGTTGAGGGTGGTGAAGATGAATTTGCCGCGATCGGTTAGGGCGCGGGTAACGCTTTGGAGAATGGCGAAGTTCATCTCATCGGTTTCCATGAGGGGGAAGCTTCCCTCGCAGAGCATGATGGCGAGGTCGAATTCGCCGACAAACGGAAGGTTGCGGGCATCGTGCTGCCGGAAATCGATGGTGAGCCCGGCCGCCGAGGCCTTCTCCCTCGCCCGGGCGAGCATCGATGCGGACAGATCGACGCCGGTGGCGTTGTAGCCACGGCGGGTGAGTTCGATGCTGTGGCGACCGGTGCCGCAGCCGATATCGAGGATTCTGGTGTTCTTGTCGTGCCCGATCTCCTGCTCGATGAAATCGCACTCGCCAAGAGTCCCCTGGGTGAAGACTTCGGCATCGTACTTACGGGCGTAATTTTCGAAGAGGGATTCGTACCATTGTTTCATTGGTGACTCCGAGTATCTACGCTCAGCGGCGGCGCTCACAGGAGCTCGTCAAGGATCTCCGTGGCGGTGGTGATGAATTGCTTGCAGTGGGTTTCGCGGAGGTTGTGGCTGTCGAACTGCTGCTTCCCCTCGATAGTGCTGATGTCGCAGCCGAGGAGGTCGCGGCAGGTGAGGGCGCCGTGGCGTTCGCGGAATTGGTCGAGGAAGTCGCGGGCGAAGGTGTAGGTTTTCTGTTTGGCGGTGTCATCGGCGGTGTCCGTATTGCTGTATCTGAGGCCGATCACCATGAGGGCGCCGGTGACGGCCCCGCAGGTGGAGGCAGTGCGGGCCATGCCGCCGCCGAAAGCGCCGCTGACTCTGAGGGCGGTTTCTTTGTCGAGGTTGAGTCTCTCGGCGTAGGTTGAGAGGATCGATTGGGCGCAGTTACAGCCGCTGGTGAAGCAGGCGAGGGCGGTGTGGGTGGTGTGGTCATTCATAAGTGTCTTCCGATCAGCAAGTGTCCCGCCCAGTATCGTATCCAAGGGCGGTGATTGCCAGAGAATTCACCAGGGGAAAGCGCGAAGCAAAAAGCGTGACAAAGTCACTGGCGGAGAGGCAGGGATTCGAACCCTGGGACCCCTTCCGGAGTCAACTGCTTAGCAGGCAGCTGCCTTCGACCGCTCGGCCACCTCTCCGTAGACAACTAGCAATGTGGGGGCAAATATAGACAGAAAGAGCAGCCGGGCCAAATCCTTTTTTGGCCGGGAAAACCGCCCTGCTGGAGGACCCGGCGGGGGCAGAAATCAGCCAGGGACTGCCTGTTGGGAGGGCCGAAGCTATTATTGCGATGATTCAGCAATGGCCGGAGCGAGTGCCTCAGTGTGCTATCTCGCAACGAGAACTGAGATCGCCACGGCGCGGAAGCCGCGCCTCGCGATGACTACCACACTGAGATCGCCACGGCGCGGAAGACGCGCCTCGCGATGACTACCACACTGAGATCGCCACGGCACGGAAGCCGCGCCTCGCGATGACTACCATAATGGTCTGGGGAAGGCCGGTTGAATCGGTCAGTGCTTTTTGAAGTCGGACAAGACGACCAGGTTGCCGTCGAGGGTCATCTTGCAGACCCGGTATTCTTCCATGATCTCGCGGTAGACGATGCCAAAGTAGGCCTTGACGCCGGCGTAGACCCGCTCCTCGGCGATGATCTGGGCGTCATTGAACTCGCGGAGCTTCTCCTCGATTTCCTTCTTCTGGCCGATCAGGGTGTCGACATTGGCCGGGAGGTCCCGCTGGAACTGCCGCAGTTTGTCGATCGCCTCTTTTTTCTCAGGCGGGAGTTTGCCGGCGATTTGGAGACGGATGAGGGCTTGCAGGGCCTCTTTGACACGCTCGGCATCGGCCTTGACGCGCTGGATTTCCTTGATGACGTTCTGGTGCTGCTGGATCAGGCCGGCATCGAAGGCCACGTGCAACTGGGTCTGGGTTCCCTTCTCGGAGCCGAGTTCGGAGGCGCGAATTTCCTTGCCCGCGCGGATGTCGCCGCCGATGATCTTGCTCTTCTTGCCTTTGACGATGACGCGGTCTTTGGCGATAACGTGGCAGTTGATCAGTTCGCCGCCGACAAAGATGTTGCCGCCGGCCACCAGTTTCTGTCCCTCCGCGAATTTGACCGTAATGTCGCCTTCGGCGTGCAGTTCGCCGGTGCCGTTGCCGAAAAAGCCGCCGCGCACGAGGATGTTCCCCCTGGCGATAATGACGGCGTCCTCGATGTTGCCGTCGACTTCGAGGTGGCCATCGACCTTCACCGTAAAGCCGGCCTTGATATGACCGCGCACGTGCACCGAACCGACGCAGTCGAGGTTGCCGACGCTGACGTCAACATCGCCGCTGATCGTCAGGACGTCCTTGACGGAGACCTCGCCATTGGAGAAGACGATGGCGCCATTGGCGGTGGCGACGATATGCAGGCCGTCCTCGGAGACTTTGGTGTTCTGGCCCGGCTTGAGGGGGAAATCCCGTCCGCCGGCGGCGGCGACTTCCTTGCCGTACACGTTCATCCCGGCCGTCCCGAGGGTGGGGGCGGTTTTGGTCGCCAGGACGGCGCCGGTTTCGGCGTTCTGGATGTAGTGCATGTCCTTATAATCGATGCGGCCGTCATTCCCCTGCTGGGGCGCATGTTGTCCGTCCGTGTCGAAATGGAAGGCAAAGGTGGCGTTTTCGCCTTTGATCGGGGGCGTACCAACGGCCACTCTGATGGGCGTGTTGTAGACGCGGTCGGCCAGCGTCTGTTCGAGGGCGTCCTGGCTGATGCCGTAGGAGATGCCGGCCTGGGTAAGGTCCAGCATGAGTTCGGCGAGGGTCGGGTCCGGTTGTCCCTGCTCGGGGGCATAGAGCACGAGCATGGCGGCCATGCCGTCCTTGGTGACCGTTACGCGGCATCGCTGCCTGGCGGCGGATTGGACGGGTTCAGGTGTCATTTAGCGACCTGTCGACTCCGATTGTCCCTCAGCAGCGAGCAGCCGCCAGTAGGCGCGCTCGACCACGAGGGCGATTTCATAGCTTTTGAACGGTTTGGTCACATATTCATCGGCGCCCAGCAGCAGCGCATCCTTGACCGAGAACGTATCGCCGAAAGCGGTCATCATAATGACCGGGACTTTCGGGAATTCGGCCTTGATCGCCTTGAGCAGGCCGTAGCCATCGACTTGCGGCATTTTGATGTCTGAGATGACGAGGTTGACCTTTTGCCGGCGCATGATCTCGAGGGCCTCGGCGCCATCGGCGGCCGCCAGGACCTGGTAGCCGTCGCGGCGGAGGATTTTGTCCAACAGTTCGCGCATCATAGCTTCGTCATCAACAACCAGAATTGTCATAGCACTCTTCATTTACTACCCTGCATCGTATCCGGCTTCCTCTCTCCCCCGCATCTGTCATTGCAAGCTGTGGTGAATCATCGTTCCAGCCGGTCGACCAGCGCAGAGATGAAGTCCTCCAGGAGAATCGGTTTATACAATACACCGCTGGCGCCCTGAACGCCGGCTTCGTGTACCAGTTTGTCGGTGGCGTTGCCAGTCACAACCATGACCGGCGTCTGCGGGCTGGCCCGCTTGATGGCACCCAGGGCCTCGAGGCCGGAGACCTCAGGCATAATCAAGTCCATGGTGATCAGGTCATAGCGCGTGGCCGCCGCCATGCGGATCGCCTCCTCGCCGCTGTTGGCGAGATCGATTTCGAACGCCTTGGTCAGGGCGCAGTAATCACGAAACACTTCGCGCACCCAGCGCTCGTCGTCGACAATCAGGACCCGAAACGGATGCCCCTGCTTCTGGGCCATGTCGGTCAGTTTCTGCATCTTCGCCGAATGCATCTTCTTACACTCCGCTCTTCAGTTGTGTTGTGCCCGCCCCGGAAAGCGGAGAGCCCCAAAAGGGACATCCCCGATAGTGTATTATCTGTATCGGTAACCGGCGGATGGTCCTTAGAGCCGAATTGGCCGGACGCCACGCCATTTTTCCGACGGCGGTCATGCTTTGAGGTCCTTGCTTTGGGAGAGGGTGCCGAGGATCTGGCTGCACTGTTCCAGTACGGAACGTAGTTTCAGCTCGAGACGGTCGTTGCGCAGTTGCCCGGACGGCACTTCATAGACCATGCGTTCGAGATTGCGCGCGGCGTTGAGAATGGCCGTCATTTCCTGGACCACCCGCACGGTGCCGTTGACCAGCTTGATGAAATCGGGTTCGAGCCGGTTGATAGCGTCGGAATTGGCCTGGGCTTTCACCTTGGCAAGGTAGATGGCCAGGTTCAGGGCGAGGGTTTTGACCTCCTCGCCGAGTCCGTCAACTTCATCCAGAAGGGCCAGGTCGCGTTGGTGCTTGAGGTCGATCGAGATGGTCATGGCATTCCTTTGTGGCTACCGTTTGGTGATGGATCCGGCGGGGCGTCGCTGGTGGTCGGATCGGTTGTTGTGGGTCGGCGGCGGCTCGGCCAGCAGGCCGTCCAGTTCGCGCAGTTGCTCGTTGAGACTGCTGATGCGCAGGGCGGCTTCCTCGATGCGCCGCAGGCGAGAGACGTGTTTCTGGCTCAGGACGGATTCCTCGGCCAGCAGACACTGGGCGTTCCCCACGATGATGGAGAGCGGGTCATTGATCTGGAATTTGAGTGTGGAAGCGTATTCGCGGGCGGTGACGAGGCGACGCCCGAATTCTTCGGAGGGGACCTGGGCTTCGCGGTCGCGGAGGACCTGGGCCATGCGGACCTGGACGGAACTCTGCCGCTGGCGGCACAGGGAGCATTCCACGATCAGGCCGACCTGGTCGGCCAGCACGAGCAGGAGCTCGAAGGTGGGTTCGTCACAGGCCTGAGCCTTTCGCCAACCGAGATTGAGGGCGCCGAGGGCGCCGAGGGTGGACGGCAGCGGCAGCGAGGCAAAGGTGCCGAAATCGCGCTCCGGATTGAAGCCGATGGTGCCGCTTCGGTCGGAGAGGAGGACGGGACGGTTTGCCTGGCTGGTCCAGCCGGCCAGTCCCTGGCCATGCCCGATAGCGAGAAAGCCGAGCGTATCGATCCGTTCGCCGATGCTGGCCGCCTCCTCGAGTTGGGTTGTCGATTCGTTGATGACAAACAAGGTCGCGGCATCGCAGCCGACCCACGATCGCAGACTGCCGAGGATGGCGGCCGCGATCTGGCAGGGATCATCCTGTCCCCGTGCCAGCGAGGTCAGTTCCCTCATCATCTCCAGCGGCGCGAGGCGCCGCCCGGAGTCATTTCCCTTTGGTTTTTTGTGCGTAGGCTTCTCGGTCATGGCGACTCGTTAGTGGTTGGACGCGCTCGGCCAGTTGGTCGACCAGTTTGTTTTCGAGCTGGGCGAAGAAGAGCGTCTTCTCGGGAGCGCGCAGGTGGATATCGGGATCGTCAACGTTATCGTCCATGGTGCCCTGGATGGCGCGGGGACCGTGCAATTCAATACAGAACGGTTCGGCGGCCAGGACTCGTCCGCGCACGACATCGATCAGGCGGTACTGACCCTCGAGCACGCCGATCGTCTCCCATTTATGGAACACGAGGGGTACCTGGAACGACTTGCGCCGTTCGAGCCGTTCGCCGGTGACGGTGACGAGGAGAAGCCCCTGCGTCTGGCGGTCTCGCCCCCAGGCGGTGAGATCCTCCAGGGGGGCACCGTTACCCGGGAAGGTGGAATCCTGATCGGAGATGTTGACGACCGGCTGATTGGCCTTGAGGGTGAGGCGGGTGATGAGGCGGTCATCCAGCGCGGCATCGGCCCAGGCGAGACTCACCTGGTCCACCCGGACCATCAGGCCGGGAGGGGCGGCCGCAACACCGGCGGCGAGTGCCAGCAGACCGATCAGGCCGAGCCGCTTAATCGCGTTCATAGGAGTCCCGGGGTTGGCCGGCCATCTGCTGCCGGCGGACATAGCGGTTGAGCATGATGCGGATGCTTTCGTTGAAATCGTGCAGGCGTTCCGGCAGAAGGTCCATCTGGCCGCGGGTCAGCAGATCGGCGAGCGCCTCGCGGCTGACGAATTCGATACCGACCAGAAACGAGGCCTCGTCGCAATCGGAGCGCTTCACCAGGCCGAGCACCCACTCGAGTTTTTCCACGCCCTGGAGCGTGAAGCGCATGGCGACGATGTCGCCCTCATCGACCTGCTGGTCGAGTTCGACCAGCACGCCGCCGGCCGAGATATTGAGGATGTGGCCGTTGATGGTGTGGTGTTCCCCCTCCGGCCAGAAGTTGCCGAGGGTGTCGCGGATTTTGTTCAGCGACATCGGGGACGTGATTTCGAGGCGCACGAAGCGGCGCATTTCATCCTGTTCGAGCTTGAAGGGCCGTTTGACAACGACATCCGTGTCCATAGTCGGAATGTCGTGGATGAATCGGGTCTTTTCCTTTTGTGACATACTGCACCTTTACAATTGTGCGTTATCGCCTGAGGGCGTCCATGCCATGATTTTCTTGTTGAGAAGTTCCCGTTGGCGGGAGTCGTAGCTGAGAATGATCGCGGGCAGTTCGCGCACGGTGGCGGGCGGGATGGAGCGACGGCTGATTTCGGAAACGACGAACTCGATGCCGACATGGAAGGCGCCGCCCTCGATGGGATAGCAGTGCCGCACTTGTCCGAGCACCATGGGGGGTAAGGCGTTCGAGCCGAGTTCGACGCTCACGAGCACGTGGACGCCGCGTTCCAGGTAGCCGGGGATGGCGACGAGGGCGCCGCCCGAGGAGAGATTGAGGAGCTTGGTTTCGATCCAGCGCAGGCGCGCGAGGTTCTTGCGCCGGAAGGTGGCGACGGGAAAGGCCGCCAGCCGGACCGGGCGGACGATCGGCACGCGGCGAAACTGCCGCTGCGAGAGCGGGGTCACGCGCTCATCGAGGATGAGGTGGCACCGGTTGCCGGTCGAGCGGCGGAGCGCCGCCTTGACCGACACGGCCTGGCCGCGATACGGAAACTGCAGGATGACGGACTGGCCGTGCACCAGATTTTCCACGAGATTCGATTTGCCGCCGTTGTCGATCACCAGTTCCCGTTCCTGCGCCATAACGACGCGGGTCGGGATCTCCTTGCCGGGAAACTGCTCGGAGAAGAGCCTGATCTCCCGCCCGACCAATGAGGAGAGGTCCAGCACCGAGATGTCGATCTCGAGGTGCTCGTGAAGGGCGTCGGTGGTCGCCGGCTGCATTACAGGAGTCCTTTCTTGCGGAGATCGATCTGCGCCCGGAAGACGAGGGTCACGAGATCATTCTGAATTTTGGCGTCGAAGCGGCGGAACTCCTCGGGCAGATCGGCGACATCGTCGAAGTGGGCGGCCAGTTGCCCCTCGGTGAGGAATTCCACGCCGGCAATAAGCTGGTGATCCTGTTCGGCCACGCGTCGGATGATACCGGCGATCATGGCGGGCAGGCCGTGTTGTTTGAAGAAATCGATTGCAAGCGCGACGGGGGTGCCGACCTCGACACTGTTTTCGAGGCGTACCCTGAGGCCGCCGGCGCTGATGTCGAGCATCTGGGATTGATGCCAGGTGAGGTGTTTGTCGCGTTCGGACCATTCGATGGACCTGGGGATGACGGCATAGGCGACCTTGCCGGCCATCTCGATGCGGACGAAGCGACGGCGCTGGACGCGCTCGACCCGTCCGGGGCGGCTCAGGATGAAACGGCGGCCGGCCCGTTCGACTTTCGCATGGATGCGCGAGCGGAAGGCGTACGCGGCGTCATCGCGGGTGACCAATACGGTGACATCGGCGTCATCGCGGAGCAGGCTGTTACCGGTGATGAATTCCGGTTCGGTGATGGCGATGCCGTCGTCGATGAAGTCCTGGATACGGGCGAGATAGCGCCCGGCATCCAGTTCGTCGCCGATCTGGATTTCGATTTTCTCCCAGACGCGCAAGGGCTGGGAGGGCTGAAGCATCACGGCGTGCTGCACGGTCGTCATCGTTTACATCACTCAGGCCGGCCGCGAGGCGGCCAGATTCTGGCGTCCCTGTTCGATGGCCAGTTCCAGAATCTTGCGGGCCAGGGCAGTACGGGAACTGTCGTGGCGGTTCTGGTAGATAAATTCCTGGCCGGATTTGATGGTGCTGGTGAAGTACTGTTTGGCTTCGTCGTAATCGCCGATGCGGCGCGACAGCTCGGCGATCAGGTACGAGGCCTGGATCTGCTGGTTGCCGGGGGCGATGTCCTTGCCGTTGGCGAACGCTTCCTTGTAGTAGAAAGCGGATTTCTCCAGCGCTTCCCGCTCGTTGGTGACGGCGCCGGGCCAGGCGCGCTGCACCTGGTGGAGGAATTCCACGAACGACGGATACTGGCCGAAGGGCAGTTCACCGCCGGAGGATTCGTTGCCGACGAGGGTGGTGCGGTATTCGGTGATCAGGCGGCTGAGATCGTCGATGGACTGCTCGACGGCGCCGACGCGGTCACGCAGGACCTGAAGCTGGCTGTCGTAGCGGCCGCTGAAGGCGAGCATCTGGGCTTTGTGCTCGGCCGTGAGCTGCTCGTTTTCGAAGTGCGAGCGGATAGTATCGGCAAAGGCATCGGTATCGCCGTGGACGGCGCGCGTTCCCTGGGTAAGCCGGTTGTGGCTGTCCTGGAGTTCGCGCATGAATTCGCGCAGGAGGATCAAATTCGGGTTTTCGGTCCGTTCCATGTCGCGGAAGACCCACGCGACGCGCAGGTAGAACCGGCCGACATCGAGGCGGCTGTAGTGGTCCGCGAGCTGTTCATCGTAGATGGCCAGGAGCAGCTTGAGGATGGCCGATTCGTTGGGGAAGCGGTTGAGATCGATGGCGGATCCGATCATCTTGACGGTGGAATCGGCGGTGGCCAGCTGGTCGAGGTGTTTTGCCTTGACGGTTTTGAGTCGGTAGGTGCGGAAGTTGGCGTCGTTCTTCCATTCCTTGAAGCTGTTGGTGAACTCCCGCGAGTAGAAGCAGTGGCTGCAGGTGGCGGTGAAGAACACCAGCGGGTTATAGGCCTGGTAGCGCGGGAAGCGCCACTTGATATTCCGCGGGCAGAAGTCGGTATCGCGCTCTTCCTCGGCATAGGCGCCGACCCGGATGTTCTCGAATTCATTGATGGTCTTGCAGATCGGGCACTCGACCTTAAAGAGCAGGAAAGGGCTGTCCATGGCCATAATCTGTATCTCCGCGCTTCTTGTTTATCTTCCGGTGAGCATGGCCAATTCCCCGTCGGAAATCGGCAAGAGTTCCTGTACGCGCTGAGCCGACGAACCGGACTTCAGCATTTCACGGGCGAGCCGGATCACCTCGGCGCGATTGCGCTGGTAGCTTCCGGCGGCGGGTGCCTCCTCGGCTTCCCGCAGGCTGACGAATTCGACTTTGCGGCGTCCTTCCGTCGGGCGATCGGCCGACGGGCGCGAGGCCGGAACGGGCGCCGCCGATCGCGCGGTCGACGGCTGGCGGCGATGCCGCAGGATCGAGAGCACGACCAGCCAGAGGGCTCCGCCGGCCAGGGCGCCGGCGATGTTCAGGGCGATGTCGATCAGTTGGTGGTGTGAAATTCCCATTTTCTTCTGGCCTACCTTTTCACGCTTTCACGTCAATGTGTTCGCTGGTCCGGGGGCGGGGGGCCGGTTCGGGTGGCTCGGGGGGTTCGTGTTGCGACTCCTCCGCGTCGTCCTGATCGGTGGCCTCCGTGCGCCCGATCACGACTTCATCGCCGTCCGCCTCCGCAGCGTTGTTCTTCTCTTCCAGTTCGTCCTGAAACGACTTGCCCGACTTGCGCTGTTTATCGCGGTCGTTGCGGTGAAGGTGGTCGACGCGATCGGCGGGCACATAGGGCACCAGCTTCTCAACCGGATCGATGGGGCTATCCATAACCATCACCTCCACTGACGTTTTCGCCTCAGGCCGACAGGGCGAATTTCTCCCGCACCATGTTGCGGAGCTTCATGACCGCGCGGGTGTGGATCTGGGACACCCGCGATTCGGAGATCGACATCACTTCGCCGATTTCCTTCAGGGTCAGTTCTTCGTAGTAGTACAGGGCGATGACCAGCTTTTCCTGCTCGGTGAGGCGATCCATGGCCACCACCAGGAAGGAGCGGAGTTCACCCTTTTCGATATCGCCGAGGATGCTGGCCGCCGCGGAGTCGCGGACGGTTTCGATGCGCGGGACCTGACGGTTGTCGTCCTCGCGATACACGACCTCGTCGAGCGACAGGATGCCGGTACTGGAGACATCGTCGATCGCCAGATGCAATTCGGCTTCGGTAATCTTGAGATACTTGGCCAGTTCCGCGTTTTCCGGCGGGCGGCCGAGTTCGTTTTCGAGTTGTGACATAGCGCGTTCAATCTCCCGCGATTTGGCGCGCGTCGACCGGGGCACCCAGTCCAGCGCGCGCAGTTCGTCCAGGATGGCGCCGCGAATGCGCGGGACCGCGTAGGTCTCGAACTTCACGCCGCGATCCGGATCGAAATTGCCGAAGGCCTCGATCAATCCGATCACTCCGGTGTTTACCAGGTCGGTCAACTCGACCGACCGCGGGAATCCCATGGCCATGCGGGCCGCCACCGTTCGCACCAGCGGCAAATACTTGCCGATCAATTCCTGGCGCGCTTCCGTGGTCTGCAGTTTTTGGTAGCGCGTCCAATCGCGAGTTGTCACATCCCACTTCTTGGGCTTCTTGCTCGTTTCGAACACCACACGCTTGGCGACGACAGCTTTTTTCGGTTTTCTGCCGCGCTTTCCGGGCGCTTGTTTGACCGTGCTAACCATATGCAGGTTATCCTCTTATATCGGCCGTTGCCGTTGTTTCGTTAACTGTCTTCCCAAAGGAGAGTCTGGCGGACCGTCCGTGAACCGCGAGGCGGTCCACCAGCTCGTTGACTATCTGTTGCAGGGCAAGCGTCGCCGGCGCTTCCGGAACTGCTTGCACCAGAGAGGCCTGGGCGGCAATCGCGGTACGGACCGAGAGGTCCTCCGGGATGGCGCCGAGGTACTCGGGAGCCACGCCGAGGAATCGGTCGGTGACGGCGGTAAATTTCTGTCTGATGTAATCGGCTTCCTCGGCGGAGAGGACGCGGTTGACGATGAACCGGCAGTCGAGCGACGCATTGGCGCTCAGGACATGCTTGCAGAGACCGAAGGCATCGGCAATCGAGGTCAGTTCCGGCAGGAGCACGAGGATGTTCAGATCCGAGGCGTGGGCCATGACGGCGGCCTGGTCCGAGACGCCAGAGCCGTGATCGATGATGACGAACGCGTATGCCTGACTCTGCAGCCGGAGCTGTTCCATGAGCATGGCGGTCGCTTCGACGCTGCGTCGGTCGGTCAGGTCGGCATGATAGGAAGCGGCCAGGAGATCGAACGACGAGGCGGCGCTGGAGATGGCTTCCCGAAGGGACAGCTCACCCGAGAGCAGTTGTGCCACGCCCAACCGATTCGAGCGGTTGGCCAGGATGTGCAGGTCGCCGGTGGAAAAGTCGGCATCGACCAGCAGCGTCCGGTGACCGGCCCGGGTCAGGAGATCGGCCAGATTCATGGCGATCACCGACTTGCCGACCCCTCCCTTGCCGGAGAGCACGGAGATGAACTGGGGTGTCGCGGGATTTTCCGGCGACTGCGCGCGGCGGCTCAGGAACTTAATCACGAGACACCTCCCGATTCAGGAGAGTGCGCGCGAAGCGGGCCGGATCGGGGGCATTGACGGTCCCGATGCCGCCCGGCGTATTGGTGACGTAGGCGATCTTCAGACCGACGCTTTCGGTGGCCGCCAGGAGCCCGCCCCAACGCCGGGTCAGATCGAGCATGGTGATGACGAGATGGGTCGGATGAACCGCAGCCATCCGCTTGCACTGGGTCGCAATATCCGAGGAGCGGGTGAGCGCTGAGACAACCAACAAGCAGTGGGTCGGCTGGAGCAGCGTGATCGACTGCGCCAGCGACTCCAGTTTCTCATCGGTGGCCGGAAGGGCCGGCGTGTCGATGAGAACGATACTGCGGCTGTCGGCGGTCAGGAGGCCGTTGGCCAGCGACTCGATCGGCGTGCCGAGCAGGTCGGCGTAGCTTTGCGTTTCTTCGTAGGCGCCGATCTTCACCGTATCCAGCGACACCAGCTTGACCGAACGCTTCTCCTGGTACACCAGGCGGGAGGCGAGCTTCCCCATGACGGCACTCTTGCCGCAGCCGCTGGGGCCGATGATGGCGACCCGGTCGCCGGGCTTGAACGACAACTGCGGCATCGTGCGCTCCGACAGCAGCGCGATCAGCTTCTGCTCGAGCGCCTCGGCGACCGCGTCGTCCCCCTTGTCGGGAACGACCATCTCATCGCGCAACAGCGTGATGATCGACTCGGGCAGATCGTTATCCTTGAGCAGTTCGGTGTATTTCTTCACCAGTTCCGGTTCAGCGGCATTCGCATGGCCGGCGGTCATCAGGCGGGTCAGTTGGTTGATCTTCTCTTCCAGGGAGCGGAAGCGGCTGTCGGCACCGGTGCTGTCATTCGCGACCGGAGCGGCGGCGGCTTTCTGCACGGTCGGGAATGCGGGGGCCGACGGCGCAGCGGTGCGCGACGCCACGCGGTTGACCGGTGCGGCAGTGCGGGGGGCGGCCGGAGCATCGGCCGGCTTGTCCAGACAAGCGGTGACTTCGATGCGGTTGGGGCCGAACGGCTGGACCTGTTTGGTCTTGAGCACGACGGCGCCGGGGCCCAATTCGGTGCGGACGCGCTTGAGCGCGGCGGCGGCCGATTCTGCGGTGTAGGTCTTGATAATCATCCTATAACCTCACTGTCCCGGTGGAGACCAGCTCGATGCTGGCGAGAATTTCGTTGTATGACACGACCGCCACGCCGGGGTGACTGGATTCGATCAGGCGGCGCAGCGCCAGCCGGATGTTGGGGGAACACAGGCAGACCGGCGTGAAACCGCCGACCTGAAGGCGTTCCGCCTGTTCGCCGAATTTTTTCAGGAGGGCATCGGTCATGGCCGGGTCGATCACCAGCATCAGGCCCTGCTTGGTGCTCTGGACGGATTCGGCCAGTTTCTGCTCCAGCGCCGGGTCGATCGTGAACACGTTGATCTTGCCGGTTTGGTCTTTGTAGAGTTCGGATATCTGGCGTTTCAGCGACATCCGGACATACTCGGCGAGGACATCGCTGTCCTTGGTGACGTGGATGTAGTCGGAGGCGGTCTCGACGATGGTGGCCAGGTCGCGGATGGGCACGCGTTCGGCCAACAGCGCCTGGAGAATCTTGTGCAGGGTCGAGAGCGGCAGGACATCCGGAATGACCGAATCGACCAGGGCCGGGTAATCTTCCTTGAGCGTATCGACCAGGCGGCGGACATCCTGCCGCGTGACGATTTCGGAGGCGGAGCCGCGCACGGTTTCGGTGAGGTGCGTGGCCAGCACGGCCGAGGGTTCCACAACGGTGAACTGACGGGCTTCGGCCAGTTCGCGCAGGGTCGGCAATATCCAGGTGGCGTTCAGGCCGAAGGCCGGTTCCTTCGTCTGGAAGCCGTCGAGATGGTCGCGCACGTAGCCGGGATTGATGGCCATGAGATGGTCGAGCATCAACTCGGCGCCGGCCACGCGAATCCCCTTGATCTTGATCTGATATTCGTTCGGCTTGAGGCGGACGTTGTCGCGAATCCGAATCGGCGGGACCATGATGCCGAGTTCGGTGGCGAGCTGCTTGCGGAGCGACGAGATGCGCGACAAGAGATCGCCGCCCTGATTGGTATCCACGAGCGGGATGAGACCGTAGCCGATCTCCAGACCGATGGTGTCGACCTTGAGCAGGTCCTCGGTTCGTTCCTTGACTTCGGCCGGCTTGGCGCGCTTGCTCAGTTCGTCCTGGCGTTCGGCTTCCGCGCGGGCGAGACCGGCCTGGCGAGTGAGGTAGCCGATGCCGCCGACGGTGACCGCCAAGACGAGGAACGTCACGGTGGGCATGCCGGGGACGATGGCGAACAGCAGGAGCACGGCGGCGGTGACGAAAATGGCGCGCGGCTGGCGCGACAGCTGGGTGGCGACGTCCTTCCCCATGTTCGAGGTGGAGGCGGCGCGGGTGACGATGATACCGGAGGCGGTGCTGACCAGCAGGGCCGGGATCTGGGTGACCAGGCCGTCACCGATCGACAGCAGCGTGTAGGTGCGGAGGGCGTCGGTGATGTCCATCCCCTTCATGGCGGCGCCGATGACGAAGCCGCCGATGATGTTGATGAGGGTGATGATGATGCCGGCGATGGCGTCGCCGCGCACGAACTTGGACGCGCCGTCCATCGCGCCGTAAAAGTCGGCTTCGCGGGCGATTTCTTCGCGACGGCGGCGGGCTTCGGACTCGTTGATAATGCCGGCGTTGAGGTCGGCATCGATGGCCATTTGCTTACCGGGCATGGCGTCCAAGGTGAAGCGGGCGGCGACTTCGGAGATACGGCCGGCGCCCTTGGTGATCACGATGAACTGGATCACCACGAGAATGCAGAAGATGATGAACCCGACGACGTAGTTTCCCTGGACGACGAAATTGCCGAAGGAGTTGATCACTTCACCGGCGTACCCCTGCCCCAGGATCAACCGGGTGGAGGCGACGTTGAGCGACAGGCGCATGAGGGTGATGATCAACAGCAGGCCGGGAAACACGGACAGTTCGAGCGGCCGGGTGATATAGAGCGTGGTCAGCAGGATCACCAGCGAGAAGGTGATATTGAAGGCCAGCGAGAAGTCCAGAAGCAGCGGCGGAATCGGAATGACCAACACGCCGACGATACCGATGACGGCCACGGCGAGGGCGATATCCGAGCGGCCGGCCAGCATGGTCAGGAAGTTGCTCTGGGGGGTCGGTTGCGCCATATCAGCCTACCACCTTTCCCCTGAGCCGATAGACGTAGGCGAGCACTTCGGCGACGGCCCGGTACAGGGTGTGCGGGACCATCTGGCCGACATCGCACAGCTTGAAGAGGGCGCGGGCGAGGGCCTTGTCCTCGATGACCGGGATATTGTGTTCGATGGCGATCTCTTTGATGCGCAGGGCGATCAGGCGTTCTCCCTTGGCGATCACGTACGGGGCGTTCATGTGGGAGGCATCGTACTTGAGCGCCACGGCGAGGTGGGTCGGGTTGGTGATGACGACATCCGCCTTGGGGACATCCTGCATCATCCGTTTGCGGGCCTGTTCGCGCTGAATCTGGCGAATCCGCATCTTGACCTGCGGCGAGCCCTCGGTCTCCTTGTACTCTTCCTTGATTTCCTGCTTGGACATGCGGATCGACTTTTCGAAGTCGTAGCGCTGGTACAGGTAGTCGAGGGCGGCGATCACGAGGATGGCGGCGCCGATCTTGAGGGCGATGACGACGGCCAGTTTTCCCATGGTGCCGGCGAGCTGCGGGATGGAGAGGTCGGGCAGCAGATAGAACTGGTTCGCCTCGGACATGATGACTTTCCAGGAGACGATGCCGAGGACGATCAGCTTGATGGTATCGCGAAGCATGGCGACGCCGGACCGGGCGGAGAACAGCCGCTTGAGTCCGGCGGCGACATCGAGTTTGTCGAATTTGAGCGCCATCGCCTTGGGGCTGACGTGGAAGCCGACCTGGGCGAGGTTGACGCCGAGCCCGATGATGGTGAGGACGATGAACAGCGGCGCCAGGATGACGAAGAAGCGCAGGAGGTTGTCGCCGAACACGCTCACGAAGGTGGGGTCGGACTGGGCGATGGTGGGCGCGTTGGCCAGGACGTGACGCATGAGGTTCTGCGTCTGGCCGACGATGTGCGGGCCGAGCGCGAACAGACTGGCGCAGCCCAGCAGAATGATGACGGCGGAGTTGAGCTCCATTGAGCGAGCGACGCGTCCGTCTTCGCGGGCTTTCTCCCGTCGGCGGGGAGTTGCCTGTTCGGTGCGTTCCTGGAACTGGTCTTCAGCCATGGCGGGCTCAGGCCTTTCCCAGCGACGTCAGCAGTCGCGCGAGTTCGTTGTTGAGCATGGTGGTGCTCTTTTCGAGCACGTAGGCGAACACCGGCAGCGACAGCGCGGCGACGGCCAGGCCGACGCCGGTCTTGACGCCGAAGCCGAGAATGAACACGTTCATGGTAGGCATGAGGCGCGAGAGCGTCCCCATCGCGACATCGGTCAGCAGCAGCGTCACGACCACCGGGGCGGCGATCTTGAGGCCGATGACGAACACGTAGGCGCTGTAGGTGACGATGAGATCGACGGCCGAGGCGCTGAAGGCGACCTGGGCGGGCGGGATCACATCGTAGCTGTCCTTGAAGGCAGAGATGACCAGGTGGTGGCCGTTGAGGGCCAGAAACAGCACCGAGGCCAACAGCACCCAGAACTGACCCAGGGTCGTGATCTCCGAACCGGAGGTGGGGTCAATCGTCTGGGCCATGGAAAAGCCGATTTGATAGGAGACGATGTCCCCCGCCGCCTGCACGCCCGTGATGAGCAGGCTGAACACGAACCCGATCGAGAGGCCGACCAGGAGTTCCTTGGCGGCGACGGTGAGCAGCGACGAGAGCGACATCACGGCCGGGATGCTGGTCTCGCGGAGCGTGGGAACCAGGATGATCCCCATCAACACCACCATGCCGATCTTGACCTGAGTGGGAAACATCCGGTTGGACAGAAGCGGCGCGATCAGGAACAGGCCGGAGGCGCGCAGCATGACCAACAGGAAGAGTTGGAGCTTGTCGGCGGCGAAGTTGACGAAGTCAAACAAGGGGCTTTTTCCTTATAGTTCGGGTCAATCGCCGTGGGATATCTCAAACCGTGTGCCAAAGTGAAACGCGCTCTTTCGGCATCGTAACGGACTGGCCGACAAGGCCTTACGAAACGGGAAAATCGGGACGGGCCGGATTCACCGGCCGGGTGTGGAAAGATTTACCAGCGTTGTAGGAAATTCATTCAGATTCACTAGATCGGCAGAAATCGACTCGGACTTTAGAATTACCCCACCAAAGTTGGAATGAGGGCGAACATGTGGCGGGTGAAGTCGGTCACCATGTTGATCATCCAGGGGAGGAAAATCAGCAGGGCCAGCGACACGGCGAGGATTTTGGGGACGAAGGTCAGGGTCATTTCATTGATCTGGGTGACGGCCTGGAAGATGGAAATGATGAGACCGATCACCAGGCCGAACAGGAGCATGGGGGCCGCCACCATGAGGGTGACGGTGAGGGCCTCGCGGCCGATGCTGACGATCATCTGGGGGGTCATGGGCGGGCATCCTTTCTTACATGTGGAACGATTCCACGAGCGACTTAATGAGCAGGTACCAGCCGTCGACCAGCACGAAGAGCAGGATCTTGAACGGCAGCGACACCACGGTGGGGGGCAGCATCATCATCCCCATCGACATGAGCACCGAAGCGACCACCATGTCGATCACGAGGAAGGGGATGAAAATCACGAAGGCGATCTGGAAGGAGGTGCGCAGTTCCGAGATGACGAATCCGGGTATGAGCACGTGCAGGGGGATTGCGTCGGCGTTTTTCGGCTGCGGCAGCTTGGCCAGGTTGACGAACAGGGCCAAATCCTGTTCGCGGGCCTGCGACAGCATGAACTTGCGGAACGGGGCCACGGCTTTATCGAATGCTTCATCCTTGGACATCGTTTCTTCGAGATACGGTTTGACGCCGTCGTTGTAGGCGGTGTTCATGACCGGCGACATGATGAAAAACGTCAGGATCAGGGCCAGTCCGACAATCAACTGGTTGGGGGGCATCTGCTGGGCGCCGATGGCGTGGCGCAGGAATGAGAGCACCACCGCGAAGCGCACGAAGGAGGTGACCATGATCAGGATCGAAGGGGCCAGAGCCAGGATCGTGAGCATGATGACGATTTGCAGGGTGACCGAGAGGTCTTTGGGACCGGCGGCCTTGCCGACCTCGACCGAGACCTTGGGCAGGACCTGAGCCGAAGCGGATGATGCCACTGCCAGGCAGACGAGAAGTGCCGGCAGCACTATGAGAAGCAGTCGTTTCATATCCTATATCTTTCGTGCTGCGATCGTGACATCCTTGTCACGAGTGTTCCGCGCCGGGCCATCCTGGCGGGCGCGGTTATTCGAACGGTCGTTATGCCGAGAGCTGGTTACCTTTGCCGCCAAGCCCTTTCCATTTATCCGAGGCCGCTTTCAGGAAGCCGGAGAAGTTGCCGCGATCGGCGTGGGCGCAGGCCGCCGCCAGAGCCTGGGTCTTCTCCGGGTCGAGCTCCGTGAGGACCGAGATCTGGTTGTCGGTGACGCCGATCAGGACCGCCTTGTCCGCCACGCGGACGAGCGAGAGTGATTTCTTGGGATCGATCCAGGCGGTCTCCAGGATTTGCAGGATGCGATCGGCGCTGCCGGCCTGTTGGCGGCGCGCCATGAGCTTTTTGAGCAGGTAGATCGCCAGGTAGATGCAGCCGATCACGACGGCCAGCGCCGCGAGCATCTTGATGATCGACAGCGTGGCCGAACCGGCGCCTCCGCCGACGGGAGTGGTGGTCGGCGCGGCGGCGGCCGAGGTGCTGTCGACGGCGGGGGCGCCGTCGATCGCGTACAGGCCGCGCGATTCACCGCTCCGGCTGGTGGTCACCAGGATCAGACCGATAATGGCCAGACCGATCACCACGGCGACCGTGACCAGTCTCCGTCGTTGCGGAGAACTACTCGTTGCCAAGGGACTTCAGCCTTTCCTCGGGCGTGACCAGCTGGGTGATGCGCAGACCGAAGTTTTCGTCCACCACCACCACTTCCCCTTTGGCGACGACTTTGTTGTTCACCAGGAGATCGACCGGTTCGCCGGCCAGCTTGTTCAGTTCCACGACCGAGCCGGGTCCGAGATTCAGAATGTCCGCGATGGTCATCTTGGTCCGCCCCAGTTCGATGGCGATGGGGAGGCTGACATCCATCAGCAGGTTGATATTGCGCGGTTCGTTTCCGCCGGCGGACTGGGACAACTGCTGGAACTCCGCTTTCGAGACCGAGGCGGAACCGAAGTTGATATCGTCGGCCGAGACCGACTGCGATTCCTGAGGGAGTTCCTCAAGCATGCGCAACATCGCGGCTTCGGCTTCGTCCTCCGGAACGTCGTTGGCGTTCACCACGCCGACCGGCGTTCGCGGCTGGGCGGCAGCGCCCGCATCGTCTTGCCCCGAGGCCTCGGCCAGCAACTCATCGGCGTTGCCGAGGCTCTCGTCTTTTTCATCCGTCATATGCTCGACTCCTTTGACATCCTGTCAACCACCGCCAGGACCTGAACGGCCCGCTTCTTGCCGGCCAATCCGGGTCTGGCGCTGAATTTCATTTTCCGATTGACGCACATATCGATGGGGAAATGGATTTTCTTGTCCGAGCGGATGATGTCCCCCACTTTGAGGGCCAGAAATTCGCGCATCTTGATCTCCGACTCCAACAGGACGGCCGAGAGTTCGCTCTCCACTTCCTTCATGTTGACGACGTTGACGGCGCGGTCCGCGTCGATATTCTTGCGCTTGGTGGCATCGATCCAGTTCTGGGCCGAGAGTTTCGTGATGATCGGTTCGAGCGCCACGTACGGATAACACATGGTCAGCAAGCCGGTCGACTGGAACAGCTTTACCTGAAACGACACGACGACCACCGTCTCCCCCGGCGGCACGATCTGGATGAACTGCGGGTTGGTCTCAAAACTGAGCTGCTGGATTTCGACATGCACGATATGTTCCCAGGACTTGGCCAGCTCGTGGTACATTTTGAGGACCAGTTGCCCCATGACGGAGCGTTCGATACCGGTCAGTTCGCGCTCGGTCTCGAGCACCTTGCCGTGGCCGCCGAACATGCGGTCGATCAGCGCGAAGGTCAGGGTGGGGTTGAAGTCCACCAGGCAGACGGCGTCGAGCGGCCGGGCCGAGAAGGTGTAGGTGCACGACGGGGAGACCAGCGACATGATGAATTCGGAGTAGGTGATCTGGTCTACCGACACCAGGTCGACATCGACAATCGTGCGCAGCATGCCGGACAGCGTGGAGCTGAAGTGGCCGGCGAAGTTGTCGTGCATATTCTCCAGGGTCCGGATCTGGTCCTTGGAGACACGGTTGGGATGCTTGAAGTCGTAGGCCACGACCGAGCGGAGTTTGGCGTCTTCATAACTATCCGACTCCTTTTCCGCGTCGTTGGCCGTTACGGTCGTCAATAACGCATCGATTTCGTCCTGGGAGAGAATCTTCGCCACGCGCCTGGCTCCTTACTGCAACACAAAATCGGTATAGTACACGCCCGCCAGTTCTTCCGTTTCCAGCACCTGGGAGAGGCGCTTTTTGATCTGCAGGCGCATCACTTCTTTCTGTTTCGGATCGGTCAGGTCGGCCACGGTCTTGGACGAGAGGATGGTGATGAGCACGTCGCGCACCTGCGCTTCGCGCACCTCCATCTGCTTGGCCAGTTCGGGCGACTCGACCGCAAAGCCGAACGACACGGAGAGGAAGCGCGATCCGCCGGTCCCGGCCGGATTGACCACGATATCCTCGATCGAGTAGACGTCGGCGGCGCCGCCGCCTTCACCATGACCGCCTTCGGACTTTTTCGCTTCCTTGTGGTCCGGCTTTTTGGCGGGCGCCGGCTTCTTGGCGTCCTCGTGCTTGGTTTCGGTCGTCTCTTTGCCGTCCGATCCTTTGGCTTCGTCGCCGCCGGAGGACATCATCGGGCGCAGCACGAACAGCGCCACGGCAACACCGATCACGATGACGCCGAGCCCGATGCCGCCGAACACGAACAGCTTCTTTTTCGACTTGGCGGGCGGCGTGGCCGGCGTCTCGGCCGGCGTGACGGTGGTCTTTTCGTCGTCTTTGGCCATCGCTAACTCCTGTCAGCCTCTTGGTCGAAGTCCGGAGGCATGCTCCGGACGGTCGACAATCGTCGGAACGCCGCCACCCGGCTGATGACCTCGTCGGCGGACTCCCGTACCACGATCTTCTTGCCGGTGGTCAGCGAGATGATCGTGTCCGGCAGCGCCTCGACGAATTCGATCAGGTCGGCGTTGATCACCAACTCCGAATCGTTCAACCGGGTGACTTTAATCATTCCTTACCTATCTCTTCAGATTCACCAGCTCGTCCAGCATGTTGTCCGAGGTGGTGATAATACGGGCATTGGCCTGGAAGCCGCGCTGCGCCGTAATCATGTTCGTGAATTCCTGCGCGATGTCGACGGATGAGGACTCCAGCGCGCCGGAGGTGATTTCGGTGGACACGGTGGCGCCGGCCACACCCTCGACCGCTTCGCCGGAGTTGGCCGACGGCTGGTAGAGGGAGCGACCCGCTTTGCGCAGACCGGCCTGGTTGTTGAAGTCGGCCACCATGATCTGCGCCAGCACGCGCGTGACGCCGTTGGAGAAGATGCCGGAGATGTTGCCGGTCTGGTCGATCGACACCTTCTCCAGAATGCCCAGCCCGTAACCGTTCTGACCGATCAGTGCGGCCGTGTGGGTGCCGGAGGCGAAGGCGGTGAGACCGTCGAAGCGACCGGGCGTCCCGACATCGAGCGCCACCGTCATCGCAGCCGCACCGTTATTCGGGCTGATCTGGATGGAGTCGGCGCCGCCGAAGTAGTCGAACGTATTGAGCGAGCCATCGTCATTGAACGACACGAAACCGTGCTGACCGGAGGTGATCGCCTCATTGCCGAGCATCGAGGACGACCATTCCCAGCGGTTCTTGACGAGCGACTTGTAGAACTCGATCGACATCGTATGCTTGCCGCCGAGCGAGTCGTAGACGTTGATGGACGCCGAATGGACGGTGGGGTCGGTCTGGACGATCAGGTCGTTGCCGGCGGTGGCGGTCAGGCCGCCGGAACCGGCTTCGATCTCCACGCCCCCTTCGCCGAGACCGGAGAGACCGATCACGCGGCCGGAGGCATCATCGAACACCAGATCGAGGGTGGTGATGGCCGGGCCGAGCGCCGCGCCATAGCCGCGGTCGGGCGTGAAGGTATCGGTCGCGACGAACGTAGAGGCGGCGCCGCCGGCGGACTGTAGGGTCGTGCCGTTCTGGCCGAAGATCACGCCGATGATATTGCCGGTGTCGGCCCCGGGGCCGGGCACGGTGGTGTAGGCGCCGGTCGTCGAGACGAAGTTATAGTCGGACACGGAGCCCGCCTTGATGCGGGTAATCTGAATCTGGCCGCCCACCAGTTCGGCGCTGATGCCATCGATCTGGTTGGTGGCGTTGATCAGGTCGGCGATCGTGGAATTGGCGTTCAGTCCGGTGATGACCTGCATGGTGCCGCCATCGACCGAGAAGCCGTAATTGGAGAAGTCGGTGACGCCGAGCGAACCGAGGGTCATGGTGAGACCGAGGTTGCCGGCCAGGCCGCCGCTGCCGTTGTTGCCCACGTTGGCGCCGGTGGCGGTCGAGTTGATCGCCTGCGCGCCGGTGACGGCGATGGTGTGCGTGCCGCCGACACCGTCGGTGGCCGTGCCGCTGACCGAGACGACGCCGGAGCCGCCGGCATCGACCAGCGAGGCATCGGAGGTGGAGGCGGAGGCATCGAGGTTATTGGCCAGCGTGACGATATCGGTCGCCCGGGCCGGATCCTGCTGGCCGAACGGGAGCTGGATGCGCCCGGTGGTGGCGAGCGACGGGATCTGGCCGTCGGAATCCGCCATCTTGCCCATCACGAACAGGCCGGTGGCGGGATCAACCAGATTGGAATCGGCGTCGAAGCCGAACGCGCCGGCCCGCGTGTAAAAGCGGTTGTTGTTGTTGTCACCCAGAATGAAGAATCCCGACCCCTGGAGCGCCATGTCGGTAATCTGACCGGTGGTCTCCAGACCGCCCTGCAGGAACAGGTTGTCGATGGTGGCGACCTGCATGCCGAGGCCGAGCTGCAGTGGGTTGGTACCGCCCGTCACCGAATTGGGACGACCGGCTCCCTTGTAGTTCTGGACCAGGGCTTCCTGGAAATTGACGCGCCCGGCTTTGTAGCCGATGGTGTTGACGTTGGCGATGTTGTCGCCAATCACGTTCATCTTCACCTGATGGTTCTTGAGACCGGAAACACCGGCGTACAATGATGCCATCATAGGATTAGTTCCTCCTTGCTCTTGGGCAAGGCCTCCCCATCTTCATGGGGTCCAGCCTTGAGTGAGTGTTGCTATTCATAGTGTCGCTTGCTTTCACAGAATGACGGCGGAGTCGATCGAGGTGACGACGCCTTCCTTGAGGTTGTCGCGGTCGAACGCGGTGATGATAGTACGGTTCTTGACCGAGGCGACCAGCGCCAGGTCATCGAACAGGATGAGTGTCTCGCGCGAGCCCTTGCCCTCGGCCTTGTCCAGCGCCCCGGCCACCTGCTGCAGTCGCTCGTCGCTCAATTGCATGTTGCGGGAGTAGAGCCGCTCGGAGGCGTGTTTGGAAACCGTCACGCCCCGTTCGCCGGCCAGTTCCCGCGAGAACATGTCCTTGAACGTGTCGGCGGACGTATCGGTGGACGTCGGTACTTTGCCCCGATTGGCGATCTCGATGAGATTCACCGGCTGCTGGTAGGCGGTGATCTTGACGCCGTTTACTGCCATACCACCCTCATTTCTCAGTCCGTTATCGATCCCTTTTCGCCGACCTGAGCGATATCGGACAGCGAAATCTGCATGCCGTTAACCGTCACATAGGCGGCGCCGTTGTAGTACACGATTTTCTCGACTGTCCCGACGACCGAGAGACTCGGCGTAATGCTGTTGCCGTCCTTGTCGGTGCCGGTGGCGCTGATCGTGTAATCCCCTTCGTCGACGGTGTTGCCGAGCTGGTCCTTGCCGTCCCAGGTGAGGCTGTTGACCCCTTTGGACAGGTCGTTCGCGGACAGCGTGGCGACGGTTTCGCCGCTGCTGTTTTTTATGGTGAAAGTGACCGCGTTGGCCGGTTTGGCCAGCGTGAAGTTGATTTCGGCGGATCCGGAGGAGTCGACATGCACGGTGGAATACTGGGCCAGGATATCCTTGCCGATCAGGCTGGAAGCCATGGCGTTGTTCAGCGACTGCATCTGCAGATAGTCCCACTGATTCGACGTGGTGATGCCGTCGGCGATATTCTGCATCTGTTCGAGCGATGAGAACTGCGCCAGCTGGGCGATGAAGTCTTCATCGGCCATCGGCGAGAGCGGGTCCTGGTTCTGCATCTTGACGACCAGCAACTGAAGGAAATCATCCTTGCCGAGCGTCTGCTGCGAACCGGTCGTCTTCTGATTTCCGCTCGCGTCCGTCGTCACTGGTGAAATGAAGGACATGCGCTCTTCTCCTATGCATACAGGTTGACACCGGACGATCCGAGATAGCTGCTCGGTCGCCGGGTCGTGATGGCCGCCAGGGGGGCGGCCGGGGTGAGGGCGTCATCGCTCGCCCGACGAAGCTGGCTGCGCTGCGAGCGGAACCAGTTGGTCTGGTGGTAGGCCGACTCCTGATAGGAGCCGCCCCGCAAGCTCACCTCGATATAGTTGACTTTGAGACCGGCGCGGGACAACTGATCGGTCAGTTGATCCAGGCCGCGTTCCACGGCTGCCTTGGCGGTCGGGGTTTCGACGCTCAACCGGGCCGTGATCGTGTCATTGACGACGGACAGGTGCAGTCGGGCCGGACCAAGATGTTCCGGTTCCAGCTTGATCGTAAGCGTGCGGGTGCCGCCCGACAGCATTTTCGGCAGATCGGGGAGCGTGATCTTGACCGGCACTTTAACAGACCGGGCATCGACCGGACGGGACAATGCCTCGCTCCGATCGATCCCTGACTGCAATGATTTTATGGCCGACGAGGTTTCATCGGCGAATTGTTCCGTATCCCACTTCGTAGCTACCGGACGCACGGTGAAGGAGGATGACTCCTCGGGCGCGAGCGTGGCGGCGGCAGGGGTAGCTGTGCCTGCGGAGACGACTTTCTGGCCGGCGGTTGCGCCGCTGCTGCTTGCCGTCGATGGACTCTGTTCGGTCGGGAGCGCCGGTTGTTCGGCGATCAAGGGATCGCTTGAGACCAGTCGCAGGCTACTCCTCGGAGCGACCAGGGTAATCCGAGTGGCGCGACTCGATTGGTCAGCGGCCAATTCCAGCCTGACGGCGGCGTTCGGTTGGGTGATGGCTTCCGTGGGAAGCTCGTTGGTCAATGTCAGCTCCGTCACACTCAACCGGCCGAAGAGGTCATCGATGGCGCTGGTGGAACCGGGGCGTATGGCCACGCGGTTCGAGCGCAACGAGGAAGTCGGCAGCCCGGTCTTCCGGGTGGTGTCCGACTCCGCAGCGGTAAGCGTGAGCGAGGCGGTCGGGACGGTCAGCTTGAACTGTGTGCCGGGATTTTCGCGCGACTGCAGCTCGAGCTGGAGCTGATCACCGATCACCTGCGAAGAAATGACTTTGAATGAGCCTTCGGGAATTGATTCGCTCGGCAGTTGGTTCCAGGTGGTCGGCATCGCACCGGTCATGAAGAGTGGCTCGGCAGGACCTAATGTTTTCGCCTGCGCCATTGCCTCTGAAATGAAGGCGTCGAGCAGATCGCTCGGCTGATTGCCGTCCACCGGCGGTACCTCAAACTGCGGCAGGGACGACTCGACAGCCTGATCGGTCGGCGCGGCGGCACTATTGAGAGCGGCAGTTGGGGCGTTGAGCAGCGCGGCCAGCGTTCCGGCCGTGAGCGGCGTCATGTTCCCCGAATCGAGGGCCGAGAACAGATCGGCCTCATTGGACGCGGTAGCATCGCTCGCTTGCCCGACTCCGGAAGTGCTGGGAGTGAGCGGGCTGGTCTGGCCGGCGCCGAAATTCCCCAGGAGCCCGAGGATATCTCCGAACAGCAGGATATCGGCCGGCACCTGTGCGGGGGCGCCGGACGGCGTATTGCTTTTCGGACCGCCGAGCAGAGTCAGCAGCGGATCGAGCGTGATCGGGGAACGGGCCTGCATCATCAGTCTTTCGCCAACGTGATTATCTGTTTGGAGATGCTGGCGGCCCGCGGCGGCGGCATTAACTGCAGCACCTGCGAAGCCACTTTGGGTTTCATGCGCGGGATGATGGACACGACGGTGGTGTCATCGAGATTGGCGAGCAGCTCGGCCACGGCCTGCGGCTGCATGCCATCGTATAATTTGGCCAGATCAATGATCTTCTGGCTGGATGCCTGTTCGAGCTTGATCAATTGCTGCGCCAGCTTCTGCTCGCGAACTTCGAGGTCCTTCTGGCGGCGGTTGATTTCGGTCTCGCGGGCGGCGAGTTTCTCTTTCTCTTCCTTGAACAGCTCCGGGGCGGCGGCGGAATCGCGCTCCTGAGCGGACAGCGAATCTCCCTCGGCGGCAGCGAGATCCTCGGCGGTCGGCTGGTCGAGAGCTTCCACACTCTGGAGCATCTTCTCGATCTCGGCCTCGGAGAGCAACGTGGAATCCTCCGGCTCGATCAGACTATCGGCCGACGAATCGGCAGGTGCAGTCTCGTGGGAGGTGGAGTCGGCGGAGGCGTGCTGCTGGGCGGTTGTGGTTTCGCTCGGCGCGACCTCGGCGGATTTCTTGCCACCCAACATCAGCAGGGTGCCGAAGGCTACCCCGCCGATTAGCACGAGGCCGGCGATGCCGTACACGCCATACCAGATCCAGCCGGGGAGTTTCCCCTTGGCTTTGGCCTTGGGCTGGTCGGCGGCCGCTTCGGTCCTGGCGGCGTCGGCGTTTTCTTTCGGTTTCGTTTCTTTAGCCACTATAGACTCCGACAAATGCTATTTGTCCAGGTCCGTGCAAAGCAATGCCCGTGCCGAAGCCGGCGCGGGCAGCTAACGTGCTGTGTGACTTGAGATTGCGAATTCTCGGCGAGCTGATCGAAACGGTCGGATCGCGGCCGGTCGGGCAGTTCGTTCCACCGGACCGGGAAATAAGTTCAGGGAAAGGGGGCCGAAGAGGGGCAGCGTGGGTGCGAGGTCAGCCGATGATATCGGCCAGCAGGTGATTATCGGTGGAGCCGGTGACCCGCACCCGGATCAACCGCTTCCCCCCTTCCGTATCGGACGGGAGTTTCACTTTCAGGTAGTTGTCGGAGACACCGTAGAAGGAGCCGTCCGCCTCCCGCTTGTGCTCGGCGATCACGCCAAGCGTCTCCCCTGTTTGCCGCCGCAGGGCATTGGCGTAGATGCGGCCGGAGATTTCGGTGAGGACCGCATTCCGCTCTTTGATGATGTCGGGCGGGACCTTATCGGTCATGGCCGAGGCTTTGGTGCCGGCACGGTCGGAGTAGCTGAAGACATGCAGGTAATCAATGAGGCCGCTTTCGGCGATGCGTCGGCTCTGCTGGAAGTCCTCGTCGGTCTCGCCGGGGAATCCCACGATCACATCGGCGCCGATAATCGTGTTGGGCTGCGCCTGACGGAGCGCCGTGACGCGCTTGATATAGGTGTTCTGGTCGTACGGACGGAGCATCTGACGAAGGATACGGGATGACCCGGACTGTAGCGGCAGGTGCATGTGGCGGCAGATGCGGCCGTTGGCTTCGGCGTAGACAGCCACCAAATCCTCGCGAACAGTCTGCGGCTCCAGCGATGAGAGGCGGATGCGGGCGACGGTGGTCTTCTCGAAAATGTAGCGGCACAGGGCGGCGAGGTTTTTCATCTGCGGTTCGACCGTGCGATTCTTGTAGTGCCCCAGATGGACGCCGGTGAGGACCACCTCACGATAGCCGTGTTCGACGAGTGAATTGATCTCGGCGACAATGTCATCGGCGGGGCGGTTGCGGAGCCGTCCGCGCACGGTGGGGATAATACAGAACGAGCACCACTGGTTGCAGCCATCGGAGACTTTCAGCCAGGCGCGGTTGTGGCCGTGGAAATCGCTGATGTTGGTGGAACAACTATGGTCCGGTTCGATATCGAACAGGTCGGGGAATCGATCCGGGAGGATGCGGGCAATCTTCTCTTTGTCGCGGTTGCGCACGACGGCGTGGACGCCCTCGAGGGCGGCGACCCGCTCTTCATCGTTGTCGACATAGCAGCCGGCGACGACCACGCGGGCCTGCGGGTTCTGGCGGGCGGCGCGTTTGATGATCTGGCGGCAGTCGGCATCGGCTTTGTGGGTGACGGTGCAGGTATTGATGATATACAAATCGGCGCTCTCCCCCGGCTCGGCGCGGCGGAACCCGAACGGATA
>AMWB02003968.1_pt1 | contig 31045 bp, 31 predicted proteins | sample 200311 | NCBI WGS metagenome assembly AMWB02 (sample SAMN02737377, study PRJNA173069) | bioreactor metagenome | biome: anode biofilm in microbial fuel cells | place: USA: California | collected 2010-12-16
ACACCAAGCACCAGTGCGATCAACGCTGCCTTATAGGCTCCTTTTTTGCCTTTTGCCAGCATCACAACCGCGCGTATCCCCAGCACGCCAATGGCAGTGGTGACCAGCACATACAGAATGTAGAGCCATTGATAAGGTGCGAGGGGTGCCATTGAATCCCATTTGGTGGGAAATAGTGCTGCACAGGAGGTACCGACACCGCCCAACACAGTAAATGCTGCCGTGAGTGACATAAACAGGATGCCAAAAAATCTTAGAAATTTCGCCAGTCCGTTTTCAGGTTTCATTTGTGTTCCTCTCCTCCTGTCAAATTTTTATTAAATCGCCAACAGTAGCATCGATGCCAGCATATAAACTGAGGCGTATTTGAATAAGTGAAAGTTAAGCCGCGATGAAGGCTTGAGCAGCATCAACACCGCCATTACCAGTAGCCCGCCTGACAGAATTCCGAGCAGGTGAAGTGTGCCTTGCCTGACACCGATCAGAACTGCTGCACCTCCCATCACACCAGCCGCCAGCACACTGGCAATCGCGATGATCACACGGGTATATTGATCGCCGTAGGTTGAGGGGAAGGTCGGGATTCCCGCCGCGGCGTAATCTTCTCGGTAACGCATGCTGAATGTGAGGATGTGCGTGGGTATCCACAGCAGCACCGCCAGTGCCAGCAAGATCCCGATCCCATCCACGCTGCCCATGCCCAGGGCTCGACCGGCGAGGATGGGCATCCCACCAGCAATTCCGCCCCAAACAACTGACCAGCAGGTTCGTCGTTTAAGCAGGATGGTATACAGGATGACGTCAAAGAATATTCCGCCAAAGATCAGCAGGCCGTAAAGCGGTGAGAGAAGGGTAGCCAATCCCACTCCGGCGGCTGACAGGAATATCCCCAGCAGCAGTGCTTCTTTTGCAGAAACGATGCCGCTGGCGATCGGGCGGTGATGGGTGCGGTTCATTACGCTGTCGATGTCGCGGTCGTACCACATGTTCAGCACTGTGCTGCCGCTGATGGAGAGCAACAGGCTGGCGATGAGACCTGTCATGGTCGTCCAATGCGTGAACGGGCAGCGCGCGCTCATATATCCGGCAATCCCAGTAACCGTCAGCAGTGCAGTTTGCATGCTCTTGATCAGCGGCCAGTATTGTTTGAGCTTGGTCCGTATCTTGTTCACTGTTACTCCTGCTTGTTATCCCGTGCACACCTGAATCCGACGCCCGGGCTGGCGAAGGTTGGGGTGGCGTTGTTGCGTGCCCACACGCGCAGGTTTAATTCGTAAACATCCTTGCTGCCCCCGCGCATGTAACGGTAATGTTGAGAATCGTAATCATCTCCCGTCCATTGCCATACATTACCTGCCATATCATAGAGACCGTAAGGGCTGACAGAATTGAGTGTTTGATAACCATCATACACTTTCCCGTTATAAAAGCCAACCGGTGTGGTGCGCGAACCGAAGGTCTTCATGTTCTCGAATGGATCACGGCTGAAGTAAAAATTGGCATTATTGCGCGCAGTATCATTCCCCCATGGAAAAGCTCTACCGTCCGTCCCGCGCGCCGCTTTTTCCCACTCCATTTCAGTGGGCAATCGCCAGTCATAGGACTCGCAATAAGCGTTGGCACCAAACCATGAAACCACGCTCATGGGGTGGTTTTCCCATCCCTCTTTGACTGTGAACCGGGCACCATCATAGCTTAATCTCAGAAACTCATCTGCCAACGGGATGTGCAGGTAATCTCCTGCGGGGAACTCCTCTTCATGACGTCCAGCCTGGAACGGCTCACCCTCGTAATAACCAACAACCTGGTCATCCACGATCTTGATCGTGCCGGCGGTCAGCGCTTCATTAAGATAATCCGCGTATTGGGCAACGGTCACCGTAGTCACCATCATCTCGTAATCATGATCTATGGTCATCTCTTTGTTGAACTGTCCCTGTAGAAATTCACCCGCTGGGACGGTCGCCCATGCGTTCGGGTCGATCCCGGTATCGAAAACGGGCGGTTTTTCCTGGAAATCAACCGGTTGGCAGGCACTGAGCAGTAGTCCGATGGCAAGGAAAATGATCAATTTTTTCATTTTTTCACCTCCTCTTTTTTATCAAGGCGGTGGTCTGTCTCAACCGTCCACCTGCCCTTCTTTTTAAAGAGGTCGATCAATCGCCACACCATCAATGCTGCCAGGGCGACCAGTAATGTAATGACGCCGATATCGCCGGCCAACACAGCCCGGTTCACCAGCGGTTGTTGTGCGCCTTCGGCAACAATGAGCCGTTTCATCTCGTAAATGGTCACCGCGCCAAACGCCACATCAGAGAAGATGATCACCAGCCAGCCAAACCACTTGCGGGCTTTTCCTTTCAATCCTGCCAGGTCGGCATAATACAGCAGGAGAATGGTGGCGGTCAGCGTCGCCAGAATGTGCCAGTGACCGGTCAGCAGGGAGCGTTCGTCCATAAATTGCCATTGCCGGAATATCTCGTCGAGCTTTACTGCGGTGAAAATTCCGATAACGCTGACGGTGAAATTCATGAAGACCATCTGCCAGGTTGGACCGAATTTGATCGGGTCTCTCATCAGCGCGGCTATCCCCTGGAAGAAATTTCCCTTGCGGATCCCCTTCACTTCCAACCCTTCGCGAATGAGTTTTTTCCAGGAGAAAATGACCAGTAATAATGCCCCCAGCATGGCGATGGTTGATCCGCCGTAAATTATGGCGTGGGCGATATTTTCAAATTTCACCACCAGCCAGGTGCCCATCGAAAGCACAAACGAACCGACGATGTACAACGGCATAGCGATCTTGTGCAGAATGCCTTTGAAGTCCATCCAGCGGCCGATGATCAACGCGCACATGATGGCGATAAGGGCCAGCATGATGTGCAGGTGGCCGATGACCGAGAGGTCGAGGGCGATCTTGTGCGGTTCGCGCACCACGTTTTCCGCCAGAAAGGATTCGAATCCGTTGCCAAAGAATGATCCGGGCACGGCGCCGAAGATTGCCGAGATCAAAGTTACCAGCGCAACCATGAAAAAGGCGACCCTTTCCAGGTCGAAACCCTTCCTCGTGTGTGCGTACTCTTTGTCCTTGAGCTTCAGGTCTTTTTGCCACGGCCATAACGCCACGAGAAGCAAACACCCGGCAAAGAAAATGATCGACAACCCGGCAATGTAGATGCCATGTAACACCCAGTTGTGCCCCCAATAAGCAAAGGGCAGTCCGCCGAAGATGACCATCAGGTAGCCGATCGTAACGGTGCTGTTGATCGACAAGCGCTGATTTTCCTTCATCTTCAGCAGGTCGGTGATCATGTATACCTCTACCGCGATCATCACCATTGCCAGGGTGTGGTAGAGGGCGATCAGTCGGCCTTCTCTTTCGGCTGGCTGCAGGTCAATGTTCAGGGCTTTCACCACTACATCCTTGATGCCGTAATCCGCCATTGGTCCCGAGAGCAGGCCGAAAAAGGCAGAGATGAGCGCGGCAAAGGCGATGGCGACCAGAATTAACCCTTTCGTCGAGCGAAACAGGAACTTAAATCGATTGCCGATCCATGTCATGAGCGTACTCCTGTGTGTGAAGTTACTAAACTACAGGATACCAGATTGACTTTCAGAAGTCTTTGATTTAAATCAATTCTTGGATGATCGGATCGATGATTAGAAATTCAACTGGGCGGCTTCATTCAATCCGTCGAGATCGCTGACCAGGATCTCCAGTCTGTTGTACTGGATCAGCCCGGTTGAACTGAACATTCGCAAAGTGCGGCTGATGGCTTCAGGTGAGGTGATGATGCGTGCCGCCATAAGCCTGATCGGGTTTTGTTTGCGGTCGATCGGCTGCTCACCCTGGTGGCTCAAATCCAGCAGATGTTTTGCCAGGCGGGCGTGTACGCTGCGGAAGGAGAGGTCACTGTAATAGTTCACCAGCTGACGGTTGCGCATGGCAAGTACTCCCAGTAGACTTAAGCCGATCTGCGGGTATTGCAGGATGAGCGCTTGCATATTTTCCTTGCTGATATGCCATAGCCGGCAATCCGCTTGTGCCACTGCGCTGACCGGGTTCGAACCCCCATCTAACGGCGCCACCTCGTTGAACATGATGACCGGTTCCAGGGCGTTGATGACTCCCTCCTGGCCTTCCGGACCGAGTTTGGTCAGGATCACTTTTCCTTTGATCAGCACGAACATTCCTGCGCACTCGTCATCCTCGTGAAAAATGATCTCGTTTTGTGAATAATTGCGCAAATCACCCATCCGGATGATCGAAACCACCTCTTCGCCGGGAATGCTTCTGAATTGCGGAACGTCTCCCAGCCTGTGTGCCAATTCGCGAATTTCATCCATGCTTTAATTATAGTTGATTCCCCGCAACCCCTTTACAAAAAATATGGTTTAATCCTGCTATGACCAACTCACAATATTCCCGTTTCCTTGAAAAATTTCCTGAGTATTCAACCACCGCCAGTCTGGATAGGCTGCGGGAACTTGAATACAGCCGGCTTGATCGCTTGGGACAGGTGTATTTGGATTACACTGGTTCCGGGCTCTACGCTGAATCACAGGTACTGCGTCATCAGCGGCTGCTGATGGAGGGTGTGTATGGCAACCCGCATTCCAGCAACCCCACCTCCAGCGCTTCTACGGTGATGGTGGACCAGGCGCGGCGCGCTGTGTTGCGTTTTTTCAACGCTTCAGAGGACGATTACGTGGTCATTTTCACCTCCAACGCCAGCGGTGCCCTCAAGCTGGTGGGAGAGGCTTATCCCTTTGGCGAACAATGCACGTATTTGTTAACCTTTGACAATCACAACTCGGTCAACGGCATACGGGAATTCGCCGTTGCCAAAGGAGCCCGGGTCAAATATCTTCCCGTGCTGCCGCCGCGCTTGCGTGTACCCGAGGACAGGCTGGATGATTACCTGGAAAAGGCACGTGGCAACTGTAACAACCTGTTTGCCTACCCGGCACAATCCAATTTTTCCTCGGTCCAACATCCGCTGGAGTGGATTCACAAGGCGCACAATGCAGGTTGGGACGTGCTGCTGGATGCCGCGGCTTTCGCCCCCACCAATCGCCTTGATCTCACCGCCTGGCCAGCTGATTTCGTTCCGGTTTCATTCTACAAGATGTTCGGTTACCCGACCGGGGTTGGCGCGCTGATCGCCCGGCGGTCAGTGTTGAAAAAACTGCAGCGCCCCTGGTTTGCCGGTGGAACGATCACTGTGGCATCTGTGCAGGGCGAGAAGCACTACCTCGCCGACGCACCGGCTGCTTTTGAGGACGGTACACCGGATTTCCTCAACATCCCCGCGGTCACCATTGGATTGGAACACCTTGAATCAATGGGCTTGGATCTGGTGCACGAGCGTGTTCGTTGCCTGACGGGTTGGCTGTTGATAAACCTAAAAGAGTTGAAGCATTCCAACGGTAAACCACTGATCAAGATCTACGGACCGGTGGATACAAAAAAACGCGGGGGAGCGATCTCGACCAACTTTTTTACCCCAGAGGGCGCAGTGATCGATCACCGCTGGATTGAGCAGCAGGCCAACCAACACGGCATCTCGCTGCGCACCGGCTGCTTCTGTAACCCGGGTGCAGGTGAGCTGGCGCTGCATATCCTGCCGGAGGAGCTTACCTCGTGTTTCAATAGTCCGGATCATGAACAGCGTCTGACCTATGATGAGTTCCGCCTATGCATCAATACAAAGGCATCCGGCGCAGTACGCATCTCGGTTGGTCCGGTGAGTAATTTTTCCGATGTACAAAAGTTTCTGGATTTTATTGTCACCTTTCTTAAGTAGAAGGCGAAGATGAGAAATCTATCGAATTTCTTTTACCGCATATCAAATGGCTGGGTCGCGATTGCAGCGTTGTTGGTTTTCGTCGTTTTCAGCGCGCTCACCCTTCCGGGGCAGAACCACATCGCTGAAACTTATTCACAGGGCAGTGGATCACCGGATACCTCGTTATTCTATAGTGGTGGTGAATTGTTTGCTATGGCTAAGTGGTATGGCAGCGCAGGCCGTGCAGCTTACATTCACGCGCGCTGGACCTTTGACCTGGCGTTTCCAATTGTATACACTTGCTTCCTCGTTACCGCGCTGAGCTGGCTTTTAAGCCGGGTATTCCATGAGAGCTCAAAATGGCGTTTGTTGAACATTGTTCCACTGGCCGCCATGCTACTTGATCTTCTGGAGAATTCCATGACCACAGCTGTGATGGCCGGTTTTCCGGAGCGGGTGAGGTTTGCGGAAATCTTGGCCTCACTATTTACCCCGCTTAAATGGGTGGCGGTTGGCGGTAGTTTTCTACTGCTTTTGGTTGGCTGGTTTTCGTTGATTCTCAATTCACGCAAACAACAAAAAAGCACCCACATGGGTGCTTAATTTGCTTCTTAAACATTTATCTTTGTCTTGTAGCTGGCTGCCAGAATGTGCCAAATCGTTTATGAATGAAGTAATTGGCACCCAGGTGACCTGCGATTTTCCAAGCGATCATCAAGAGGATCTGCAGTACAAGCAGCAGTGGTCCAGCGCTCAACGATCCTGCCAGCAGGAAGCTAAAATTCATCGTCGCTCCGAAAAATGCAGCAAGTCCGACGAACAACCCGAGGATTAGCGCAACCCCGACCAGGAATTCACCGACAGCAATCAATTTACCGAACCAGACATAAGACTCGCTGTCAAGCATAGATTGAAGGAAGGTGCGGTACCAATCGAAGTGGATGGGGGCGCGGGCAGGCGCTTCAGGGATGCGTACGGCGTTTTCCCAATACCCCTTAAGGGCTGCACCGGTTTGCATCCATTCAGGTGCAGAGAGTTTGTGCAGGCTGGCATCTACCCATTGATATCCCACATAAACGCGCACGATTAGCCATAGCCAGGCCATTTTGGTGTTGCTAAATATGAACCGTATCAGCGGGGCATCCTGTAAACTTGAAGGACCAAAAAATTTTGACATATTTACTCTTTTCTATTTATAATTTGTGCTTATTATACACCAAGTATTGGATAATTAAGATGAATAATATCATAATAAATTATTAAATCCATCCACACTCTTTTTTGTGCAGGAGTTAAGAGTTTTGACCTATTCTTGGGGTTTTATTCCATCGTGAATTGCCATGGTGCCGAACATGCGGATGCGGAACTGGATGTTCTGAAAACCGGCTTTTTCCATGGCGAGCACCATGTTTTCTGCCGTGACAAAGTTTTGCGTGGATTGGATCAGGTAGGTATATGCGTCCCGGTTTCGATTGAAAATTCTCCCCAGCAGCGGAACGACTCTCTTCAAGTAAAAATTAATTATAGGCGTCAACAGGTTATGTCGCGGTCTGGTCATATCCAGGATGACCACACGACCTCCCGGTCTCAACACCCGAAATTGCTCGGCGAGGGCTGTATCGAGACTGGAGACATTGCGCACCAGGTAACCGCTCATGACCACATTAAATGTATCTTCTTCAAATGGCAGTGTCAGCGCGTCTGCGCTTGTGCGCTGGATCATGTTCCAATCCCGGGTGGCTGTCATCATTGCCAGGGTGAAATCAGAGGCGATGAGGAATAAGCCGTTGTTTTTTCTTCGAGCTTCCCGTGCCAGGTCGCCGGTGCCGGTGCCCAGGTCCAGCACTCGCTCTCCCATTTTAAGGTTAGCGATGCGGATTGTTTCCTTACGCAGCAGGATGTCCATTCCGCCTGTCATCAGGTGGTTCATAAAAACATAGCGGGAAGCGATATCCGTGAAGGTTTTGTTAACGAATTTTTCTCGTTCTATTCCATTTAGATGAGCCATGCGGCAATTATATCAGTTCGTAATTAGCGTCTCCAATACTTGAAATTGTCTTCATTTTTTCGTATAGTAAGAATAATCCCACGCGTCGTTGATTACATCGATTAATAAATCGAGGATGAGCGACTGTAAATGGTTCACTATTGATTTGCGCAAATGGATTGCGCGTCAGCCTTTCAGCGTACTGATTAGAAAAGGGAGGGAGTGATGGCAACTTTACCAACTGAAATACTCGAAGATGAGCATAAATTGATCATGCGGGTGGTCGATGCATTAAAGGTCTTTGCTGAAAACATGGAGGATGGTTGGGAGGTTGACGAGGAGACCCTGGTCGACATCATTGAATTTATGCGGGTTTTTGCGCAAAAATGGCATCACGCGAAGGAGGAGGATGCACTTTTCCCTGCCTTGGTGAAAAGGGGAGTACCCAGGGTGGGGTGCCCACTGGTGCAATTGAAGAATGAACACAAGAAAAGCAATAATTACGTGGCCGAACTTGTGCAATCGATGGAGCTTTACAGAAGATCCGGGGTTGAGGGATGGACGGATGTGATACAAGGTTTGAAAAACCTGTATCTCTATTATCCGAATCATATCTGGAAGGAAGAGAATATGTTGTTCCCCTTGACCAACCGTTTGCTGCTGCCGGAGGATCAACAACAATTACTTGCGGAATTTGAAAGGATCGATGCGCTCCATGGACAGAAACTGCATGATCGCCTGGAACAATTCGCCCTGCGACTTGAAAAACAGACATTCGGTGATTGATTGATCTAAAAACTGGGTCAGTTACCTGGCACGTTCAACGAAGATGTAGCGGGCAACAGCATTACCAAGAATAACAGTTTTACCATCAAGGATTATTGAGATGGTCTGGTTGAAAGGTAGTATTTCCGTTACGGTTGTTTGAAATCCCGGCATCACATGGTTGGATTCGAGGAAAGTAAGCAGATCAGTGTTCTCTTCCGCCAGTTCGTGCACCCGGCGGATGACCACTGTTTCGCCGATCGGAATGTCCAGTATTGAGATCCAATTGGATGTGACATCATCGCTACCTGGCAGGGGATTACCATGCGGGCAGGTTTCGGGGTGGCTGAGTTGATCCATCAATGCCGTTTCGGTCATGGATGAGATGGCATGTTCCAGTTGATGGGCTTCGCTGTGCAGCAATGACCACGGCAGTGTCTTAACCATCATCCACTCCACCAGCATGTGCCGGCGCATGACCACCTTGGCTGCTTCCCAACCACACTCGGTCAGGTGCGTCCCTTTCTCGTCCATACTGATCAGCCCGTCACGCACCATGCGCTTTAAGGTATTGGTTACTGTGGGAGGTGTGACGCCCAGTAAGTCAGCCAATCTTGATCCGACGATTGGGTCTTTATCCCGTTCCATAATATAAATGAGCGAAAGATAATCCTGTATGATCGGACTGATCTTTGATATATCGTAATTTGACAGAGTGATATTTTTCATAATACCCGTTACAATTATTATACTATGCTAATAAAAAAATTTAGTATATAATAATCCAAATGGGCACCACTGTACCTCGGGATCACAAAATGCAGTTAAATAACAATGAAATGATTTTATCAGAAGTGAAAGCCGGTGATGATGTGGTCATCAGATCCTTTTGTGGTGGAGTTGGAATGAATCGCCGTCTGGCATCTCTGGGGTTTACTCCGGGTGCACGGCTTCGAATGGTACAGAACTTCATGCATGGTCCTTTGATCGTTTTCGTCCGTGGAACCAGGGTTGCTCTGGGCAGGGGTGAGGCCGCCAGGATCATCGTTAATAGAGGTTAATTTGCTTTACCTGGGTGAGAATCACACCGTGGAAGAAAATCAGCCAGCAGTTATTGCAAGTGATATGATTCCCCTTATCGCGCTTGCCGGGCAACCCAATATGGGCAAATCCACCCTTTTCAACCTGTTAACCGGTCTCAATCAACATGTAGGTAACTGGCCTGGAAAAACTGTTGAAAGAAGAGACGGGCATTTCACATTGAATGGACGGGCAGTGCGCCTGGTGGACCTGCCCGGAACGTATAGCCTGACTGCAAATTCCCCCGAAGAAGTAATCGCGCGTGAATTCATATTGTCTGAGCGGCCAGCCGTGACAATCGCTGTGGTAAGTGCGGCAAATCTTGAGCGGAGTCTATATCTGGTCGCAGAAATGGCAGCGTTGGACGCACCGATGATCGTAGCGCTCAATATGCTCGATGTCGCTGACCAGGAAGGCATCGTGGTGGATGTTGCAGCGCTTGAAGCCGAGCTTGGATTACCGGTTTTACCGATCATCGCTTCGAAAGCAGTGGGCGTTCGAAAGCTTCTAGATGTAGTGGATGGTGTGATCGATGGAACGATCCTAACTCATCCGCAATCTCCCAGGATACGTGATGATCATGTGGATGTACTGTCAGCCATAGAGGAACTTGTTGCCGCATACGTCCCGGCTGGTTATCCGGTCACCTGGGTCTCGCTGAAGATCCTGGAAGGGGATTCGGATATTACCGGTCGGATGCAAGCCGCTTTGCCGGCTGACACCTGGAAAGCGGTTCATAACATCCTAGCTAGACATGACGATGCCTTCCTGGCAGTGGCATCAGCGCGTTACGAATGGATCGGACGCATTATCCAACGGGTGATCACCCATCCAAAGGTGGGTCAGATCGGTTGGACCGAGCGAATCGATCGTTGGGCGACACATCCCATCTGGGGATTGGTCCTGTTAGCCTCAATCCTCGGGTTTGTTTTCTGGGTGGTTTTTTCGATCAGCGCACCTGTTCAACAATGGCTGGATGGGGTGGCGATCGCTGCCCTGGCTGACTGGACAGCAGGAGCGCTATCCAGTGCTCCGGTCTGGCTGAAAGGGGCTGTCATTGACGGATTTATCGGCGGTGTTGGTTCAGTAATCACTTTTCTGCCGGTGCTGGTCATCTTCTTTGCAGCTTTTGCCATCCTTGAAGATGTCGGGTACATGGCGCGTGCAGCGTATGTGATGGATAATTTCATGCATGTCATGGGGCTGCACGGCAAATCATTCCTGCCGTTATTTCTCGGGTTTGGCTGTAATGTGCCAGCCATCATGGGTACCCGCGTGATAGATTCCTGGCCGGCCAGGCTTCTGACCATTCTAATCGCGCCGCTTGTACCTTGTACAGCGCGTATGGCTGTAGTTGCGTTCATCGCACCCGCCTTTTTTGGTAGGAAGGCGTTCTGGGTGACCTGGGGGATCGTATTAATGTCTCTGTTTATACTGGTGCTGCTGGGTGCCTTGCTCAATCGAACTGTTTTCAAGGGACAAAGGTCTTCCTTCATTATGGAGATCCCCCTTTATCATGTGCCGAATGCGCGAACGATCGGACTGCTGGTCTGGCAGCGCACGATCTCCTTTATCAAGAAAGCCGGCACTTCTATCCTGGCTATTTCAATGGTTGTGTGGGTATTGTCTTATCTGCCTGGCGGTGACCTCAATAGCAGTTACCTGTCACGTTTGGGGCATGTCTTTGAACCGATTGGCAGTTGGATGGGATTGGATTGGCGATTATCGATCGCGCTGCTCACCAGTTTTGCGGCAAAGGAAAACATCATTGCCACCCTTGGTGTGCTGTTTGGTGGTACTGACGAAAGCGGGTTATCCGTTGCTTTGGTATCTGCCTATTCCCCGGCAAGCGCGCTTGCCTTCCTGGTGGTAGCAGTCCTTTTCATCCCTTGCGCGGGTACTGTCGCTGCCATGCGGCAGGAAACCGGTTCTTGGCGTTGGGTATTAATCAGTATCGGTCTCATGTTATTGATCTCAATTATCTTTGGAGTCATGGTTTTTCACATCGCCCGGTCGATTGGATTATAAATATGCTTGAAAAAATATTGGATGAGATCAATAAAGGGAGTGTATTAAGTATCGATGCGCTGGCGGTGAAACTGCAAACGACACCGGCTATGGTAAAGTCCATGCTGGAACACCTACAACAGATGGGGTTAATTTCAACCCTTGAGATATGTAACGATGCGTGCTCGGGTTGTAAACCCTCAACTTTATGTGTCGGTGTGAAACAAACAAAACAACCTTTGTTGTATACTCTTAATAAGGCACACTGATCAAATAGTAGGCCCTCCTCAATATCTCTGTCCAATGTCAGGTGAATCAATATGAAAAAACTTGCAGGTCAAGTTGCTCTTGTTACCGGTGCTGGCAGCCCTCAAGGCATCGGTTTTGCTGCTGCCCGGGCTTTAGGTCGGGACGGCGCAACGCTGGTCCTGGTCAGTACCACGGAGCGTATTCACGAACGAGCAGCTGAATTGGCCGCCGAGGGTATCCAGGCTATGGGATTTGTGGCTGACCTGACCAGCCCGGAAGCGGTTCAAAATATCGTTGACGAGATCAAGACTCTTCATGGTCGGCTGGATATCTGTGTCAACAACGCGGGGATGACAGTAGTGGGCGAGACCCAATTCGAATCCCCCGTGGATAAGATCCCGCTTGAAGAGTGGCATCTGTCACTGGAGCGCAACCTGACCACCTGTTTCCTGGTGATGAAGAGCGTGCTGCCGTTGATGCGCGCACAAGAATACGGCCGCATCATCAACATCGCCTCAACCAGCGGACCAGTTCAGGCCTTCGTGGGGGATGCCGCATACCACGCCGCTAAAGCCGGGATGTGGGGTTTCACCCGCGCCTGTGCGTTGGAAACAGCGTCAGAGGGAATAACCGTGAATGCGATCGCCCCCGGTTGGATTGCCACCGCGTCCCAGTTGGAAAGCGAGAAAACCGCCGGAAACCTGTGCCCGATGAAGCGCTCCGGCACACCCGAAGAGGTGGCGTATGCTGTGCGATTCCTGGCGGATCCGCAAGCGACATACATCACCGGCCAACTGATCATTGTGGACGGAGGGAACTCGTTGCCCGAAGATCGAGCCTGGCAGCCATAAACAGTACCCATGTTACTTTCGTTCGCCGAACACAACCTCAAGTGTCTGCTTGATCGCATCACCATCCGGTTCCAGGCACACATTCACATTGGCTTCCCCGTCTATAACCCTGGTCTACCCCTCTGTATCACCTTCTGCAGTCACCACCTCCAGCCCTAGCGGGGTGAATGCACAGTGCTGCGGGTTCAGCATGATCTCCGCAGTTTCCAGGTCCCACATTTCAATTTCCTCTCGATTCCAATCTCTCATCCGAGAATCGTAGATTTCGGCTGCTAAGTCAGGGATACTACCTCCCTTGCGCCATGTACGCGTGTCATCGTGAGAGAGGGTCACCTGGTTCGTCGCGTCCAATGGTACCAGGTACAGGTTCAACCCGGAGGCAAAAACCTCACTGGCTGCCAGCGGGTCTACGTAAATATTCCATTCCGCAAAAGTTTTGTCAGTGTCCGGGTCAAGCTCTTTGAGATTCCCCGGCACATACACCGCACCACCCATAATGTAAACCGCTGCGATGTTTTCCTTGATTCCCGGCTCAATACGCAGAGCCTCTGCCAGGTTGGTCAGCGCGCCGCTGATGAACAGTGTAACGGGTTTGTTGGATTGCGTGATCGTCCTAACCATCAATTCAGCGCTATCATCTGCCGGGTACTTTTGATCAAAGTTGGACTGGGAAATTCCCCAGAACCCGTTCGATGCCTCCCGCACCGAATCCGGGAACGCATTGTTTCCCTCCAAAGGGGCATCCTTTCCCGCTCCAAGTGGAATTTCCCCGTAGCCATAGCGCTCCAGGATCGAACCGAGATGGTGTATATACACCTGTGGATGTGCTTCGCCGTACGAAACGCTTACCACAAGAACATCCGCTCGTGGATCGCTCAGCAGATACAACAACGCGCTTGTCCCGTCCGGGCTGCCGTCATCATCGAAAATCACCGGCATCCGCTCAATACCTGCATCCGGTGTGGGCGCTATCTCGACCCTCATATGATTGAACTTATAGAACTCGATTGAAAAAGCAATGAGTAAGATCGCAAGGAGGGTGACAGGAATCATGAATAACCATACCAGCCACGACCGCTCTCGTTTACCGGTGACTGCGATTATCCCCAGCACAATTGCTGCCAGTAAGCTCCCGAGCATGATCAGATCAAATGCTGTAACCAGGATGGGTTGCATTTGCCCGGTCATCTCATTAAAGGGTTTCAACCCGAGATTGTTGAGGATTAACATCACCATCGCCAGGATCGCTAATAGACCGCTCCACCATCCTGTCCTGGTTGCAGGGCGTTGAAAAAACCTGGAACTTACGATCTTCTTCATGAATCGCATCTTTTCTCGCTTAGTCTGTCCCTGCACTTAATGTATCTTATCTCATTGCTGCGTTTGCTTTGCTCTTAAGTATTATAGCGATTGTTTTATCTTTTTCTACTCGTTGAGAGAAGCACTTCAAAGTCCTGCTCAAAGGAATGGCATGAATTGTGGGTTTCGTTTTTACTTGCTCAGATGTCTCGTGATTTAAATATGTGTGCCTCTCGCGAAGCACACCTTTTGGTGCCGCGGAGCACACTGTAAGTGCAAGGGAATTCGAATGTTTTTACTGTTTTGGATGAATTCTTAAAAGATAAGTGCCCCCAAGGGAATTCGAATCCCTGTTTTGGCCTTGAGAGGGCCGCGTCCTGGGCCACTAGACGATGGGGGCAAGTGCAAGGATTTTATCACGACGATATTTCAGTGTCAACTCACTTGATTTCAATCACTTGATTTCAACACTCACTTGATTTCACTTGATTCACCTTCGCAAAAATCATCTCCCCAGGTTTATTGTTCATCGCCTAAATAATCCACAGGAAAATTGGTGATTTTCATCAGAAATATCGTGATTATGTGATTGACTATGCCGGGTTAGAATGCTATTATCTTTATAGTCATTATCGTCTCATTCATCCAGTTCATTAACAAGAAATCTCTGCAATCATTAGGAGCATTTATTATGAACGCTGAATTCATTTTTCGTCTTTTTGGTATGGTCATTATGGCAATTGTGGGGGGCATCTGGGGGCAGCGCCTTGGTACGATCATCAATGTAGATCCCTCACCGGACGCAATGCCGGTTGAGCAATTCCGTTTTCTATTTGGGCTTCTTGGGGCTTTGATCGGTCTCATCCTTACCCCTTACTTCACCACGCGTCCAGCCAAAGCAATCCGCAACGGGTTAGCCAAAGCGACCCCGCAAGGCCTCTTGGCTTCAACTGTCGGTCTAGTAACCGGTTTGATCGTGGCTGCCTTATTTTCCTTTCCCATCTCGTTACTACCCGATCCCTTTGGTAGTATTTTGCCATTCATCGTGGCGGTGCTTTTTGCTTACATTGGGATCTCGATTTTTCGATTGCGGCAGATTGACATATTTGGCTTGATCTCTAACGCACGCGTGAACCGCTCAGGGGATAAAGAATCCGATTCTGGAGAAAACTGGGCTGATTCACGCACGATACTTCTGGATACCAGTGTCATCATCGATGGACGTATCGCTGATATTTCCCGCACAGGTTTTTTGCCGGGTTCACTTCTCATCCCCCGGTTTGTCTTGAACGAGCTCCAGTACATCGCGGATTCACCAGATAACTTGCGCCGGCAGCGCGGCAGGCGGGGCATGGAAGTGCTCTCGTCCCTGCAAAAAGAACCGGGCATACCGGTGCGCATTAGTGACATCGACGTCGAGGGCGTTCGGGAAGTGGATGATAAACTGGTCGTGCTCGCCCGTCAGATGCGCTGTCCCATTCTCACCAACGATTACAACCTCAACCGCATCGCCGAACTTCAGGGGGTTACTGTGCTCAACGTCAATGAGCTGGCAAATGCGGTAAAATCAGTGCTCATCCCCGGCGAAATGATGACCGTGCAGGTGATCCAGGAAGGGCGTGAATCAGGGCAGGGCGTTGCTTACATGGATGACGGGACGATGGTGGTAGTCGAGAACGGTCGTGACTACATTGATCGGTCCATTTCGGTGGTGGTGACCAAGGTACTACAGACTGCTGCTGGTCGCATGATCTTTGCCAGACCAGAGGATAACAGCTGAACTTATTTACAGGTGAGAAATGAAAGTTTATAACACGTTGACCCGCACCATTGAAGAATTTCAAACACTGCAGCCAGGCAAGGTCAGTATGTATGTCTGCGGGCCTACGGTCTATGCCAAGGCTCACATTGGTCATGCCATGTCTGCACTGGTTTTCGACACGATCCGGCGATATCTCGAATTCCGCGGTTATGAAGTCCGGCATGTCATGAACTTCACGGACGTGGATGACAAGATCATATTGCGTGCGAACGAAAAAGGGATGGACCCTTTTGAGTTGGGCGAGATGTATATCCGGGAATTTGAGGAACATCTGCGTGAGTTCAATATTCTCCCGGCAACAGTGAATCCCCGCGCTACCCGAGAAATGGATCAGATCATCACCATGATCGCTGGATTGATCGACAAGGGATTCGCATACCCGGTGGATGGGGATGTGTACTTCCGTGTGACCAGGGATAAAAAGTATGGCAAGCTCTCCGGTCGACGCATTGATGAGATGCAGTCAGGCTATCGCATTGATGTTGATGCACGCAAAGAACATCCCATGGATTTCGCGCTCTGGAAATCTGCCAAACCGGGTGAACCAGCCTGGGATAGCCCGTGGGGAAAAGGTCGCCCCGGCTGGCACATCGAGTGCTCGGCAATGAACCTCAACCATCTTGGGGAGCAGATCGACATTCACGGCGGTGGCAATGACCTGATCTTTCCGCACCACGAGAACGAGATCGCGCAAAGTGAAAGCTTTACCGGCAAAACGTTTGCGCGTTATTGGATCCACAATGGCATGCTCCAGTTAAGCGGGGAAAAGATGTCGAAATCTGTCGGCAACCTGGTCACCATCGAGGAATTCCTCGCCAATCATCCGGCGGATACCCTGCGCATGCTCGTGCTGAACTCCGGTTACCGCAATCCGCTTTCTTACTCTGATGATATTCTCAACCAGGCGGAAAAAGCCATTGATCGCCTGCGTTCAGCGTTAAAACCCGCCTTACCCGGTGCTGCTGGTGCACCTCAGACTTCGTTGGATTTGCTTGGCAGCCAGGCTGAGGCAACCGAACAGGGTTTCATCCAATCAATGGATGACGATTTCAATTCCTCTGGTGCACTGGCCCAGCTATTTGAGATGGTGCGCGTGATCAACCAGGCCCGCGCTGACGGCGCAACCGATGAACAACTGTCCGGTGCTCAGCAGCAGCTTCTTAAACTGACCGGGGTGTTAGGTTTGACGCTTGAAAAACCAGATGAAGGCGGACACGTCGCGGATGGTTTTATCGATCTGTTGGTTGAGATCCGCAAGGACCTGCGCGTCAACAAGCTCTGGCAGCTCTCAGACAAGGTGCGCGACCGGTTGGCGGAGATGGGGGTTGTGCTGGAGGACAGCAAGGAAGGTACCTCCTGGCATTGGAAATGATCTATCGATGAAAGAGTGGATAACCGGGCGAAACCCGGTGATGGAAGTGCTACAAGCGCGGCGCCGCCAGGTTTTTAAGTTGCTCCTTGCTTCAGGTGTCGAAGAAAAAGGCCGCATCGCCGAAATATTGCGCATAGCTGTAAATCGCAAGATTCCAGTGGAGCGCGTCACCCGTGAACGCCTGGACCGCCTGGGTGAAAACCCACAGGGTGTCGCGTTGGAAGTGGGCGAATTTCCATATGTAGACATCACCGATATCCTCGAGCGCACAGCTGCCTCAGGTGAGGACCTGTTCGTGCTCGTACTTGATCTGATCCAGAATCCGCAGAATCTCGGAACACTCCTCCGCACCGCCGAAGCGGCTGGTGTACACGGTGTGATCATCCCCCAACACCGCGCCGCAGCGGTCACGCCAGCGGTGGTGACTGCCTCTGCCGGTGCTTCTGAGCACATGCTGATCGCACAGGGCAACATCACGCGCAGCCTCGAACAACTAAAACAGGCAGGCGCTTGGGTAATTGGTCTGGCAGGAGAGGAGGGTGCTGCTTCTCCCGCAGTGGTCCCGCTTACCGGTCCTCTTGCCATCGTTGTGGGTAATGAAGGCGAAGGACTTCGCGATCTGGTCCGCCACTCTTGTGATTTCCTGCTCAGTCTGCCCATGCGCGGCAGGATCGAATCGCTTAACGCCGCTGTGGCCGGTTCCATCGTGCTTTATCAGGCGATGCTGGCGCGTCAAAAGGAACTGGGAAGTTAATGTTATTTCGAGTATTCCTGTTCATTTTGCTCATCGGAATTGGGTATTATCTCTCCCGGAAAATTCACACTAGCAGGATAAGTGCCACCGTCATTGTGCTTTTCCTGGCTTTGGTCCTTGTGTTCTTTACCTTTCTAAGCAAGCGTGTTTTTGCGTTATGGGGATTCTCATTTTACTTTGTCACCATCGTGGTCGGCTTGCTGGTTGGCTTCCTGGCTGGCTTCAAGAAGAATCAGCCCCGGCCTTAGTGTCAAGCAAGTTTTACTTCCCCATGTTTTAATCCCTTGGCTTGTTCGCTGTTAACCAAAAAGACTCCGGTGGAGATAAGCCGGAATCTTTTTTGGTGATTGAATCGTTTAACGGTTTATGACTGACGATTTTTGCGCTGGCAGATCATGGTTGGTTGCTGCTCATAGGTAATCTTGTTTGAAAGCTGACTCAAATATTCTCACTCACTCTTGTCTACCAGGTAGTCGATCAAAGCCTGGGTGAGCGCGTTTGATAGGCTATTCTCGCGGTTGGCGGTTTCACCGGTCGGATTGTTAGCCGCCTGCCGGGTGGCTTTTTCTTCCGGGCTCAGGTTGCTCCCCTGCCCCTGCCCAGTACCTGTGCCAGTGCCTGTTCCGGTGCCAAGTGTGAGGCCGTTTTCTTGTGCCCATACCTGGGTGTCCTCCTGGGTGAGGTGCATTTGGTTGATGAGCTGGATCTGCTCTGGTGTGAGCGTCGATTCGATCTGCGTAAGGAGGGCGGTCACTTCAGCCTCAGCGCTGGTGCCTGAATTGGTCAGGTTGACCAGACCCTGCCACAGCATCAATAAAACGGGAGCCTGCTCCTTGGACACTGGCATGTCACTTTCCTCGAGCCTAAGAATTCCCAAGGCCAGCACCAGGCGGGTGGAAAGAGCATTTTCATAACTGAGATCAAGGGTTGTACCGGTTGATGAGGGTGCTGCCGCGGTTTCTACATCAACGGGGGTAGCGACTGAATCAAGAACGTTTTCTTCTGTCATCACGGGTATTGGGGGTTGTTCTACCGGTGCGCTTCCGCAGGCGGCTAGCGCAAAGATGAACACAAAAGCGATTGTCGTAATTTTTATGATTTTCATTTTTACCTCTTTAAGTTTATTCATGCCGCAACGCGACAATGGGATCCAGCCTTGCGGCGCGCGTGGCAGGGTAATATCCGAAAAAGATGCCTACAGCGGCGGCTGCGCCGAACGCCAGTGGGATGGATGCTGGGACGATCTTCATGGGCATCTCACCCAGTATGCCGAACAGGTAGGATCCACCTAAACCGACCAGCACCCCGATCAACCCGCCTGCCAGGCTGAGAAAGACAGCTTCAAGCAGGAATTGCATCAATACATCCGTGGGGCGGGCGCCGAGAGCCTGTCTCAAGCCAATTTCGCGGGTGCGTTCAGTGACGCTGACCAGCATGATGTTCATGATGCCGATCCCTCCCACAACCAGGGATACCGCAGCCACCCAAGCCAGTAGATCGCGAAATGCTTCGGTTGTGGCTTCTTGCGCACTGATGATATCCTGTTGGGTTTGTACTGAAAAATCGGGACTGCTGACTTCAACATCGTGCCGGCTTGCCAATAGCACCGTGACCTGTTCGATCACGCTTTCAATTCTTTCCTGGCTTTCGGCTTTCACGTAAATCGTGCGCACGCGGTCTCCACGCAGGCTGCTCGTGATCATGAATTTTTGGAAAACCAGGTTGATGGGTAGGTAGATTCGCCCGTCGTAATCAACGTCTGAAACAATTCCCTTGGATTCCATCACTCCAATGATCGTTAATTTTGTCGACCCCACTGTGATGCTTTGACCAATCGGGTCTTCCCCACCGAAAAGATCACTGGCAATCCCGGCACCGAGCACGGTCACTTTTGCCTTTCTATCATCTTCATCAGAACTGAAGTAGCGTCCTAATGCAACATCATAATCCCTAACTTGAGGGAATTCTGCTGTCGTTCCGATCACAGCAATGGATTCCAGAGCGACATTATTCGCTTTGATGTTTTGTGCTGGCGGGGCTTGTTCAGCTGAATATCCCGTTATTCCGACCACACTTTCGCCGATGGCAATAGCGTCTTCGATCACCAATGTTCTGGCTGAGCCCGGAATCCCGCGCGCCGGGGAAACAATGATCAAATTTGCTCCTAGAGCGTTGATCTGGTCAGCAATGGCTGCCTCCGCACCGGAACTAACCGCCAGCATGATGATGACAGATGCAACACCAATGATGACTCCAAGGGTGGTGAGAAATGACCTGACCTTGTTGAGCATTAAGCCTTCCCAGGCAGTTCTGAGAATCTTGGATAGTTTCATGCTTCCTCCCTTTTTTCCATGCAGGGAGTATTTTTATTATTGCCATTATCAAGTATTAACCCGTCCATCACGCAGATCACCCGGCCGGCTTGTTGTGCGATCCTCGGTTCGTGAGTGACCATCACAATGGTTGCTCCTTCAGCGTGCAGCCTGTGAATGAGTTCCAAGATTTCAACACTCGACTTGGAATCCAGATTCCCGGTGGGTTCATCCGCGAAGATGACCGAGGGATTATTGACCAATGCGCGGGCGATAGCTACCCTTTGTTGCTGCCCACCAGACAATTGATTGGGTTGGTGGTTGATCCGTTCCTTAAGCCCAACGGATTCCAAAGCAGTGACAGCACGTGCTTCAGCTTCTGCTGTCGGGATATCCTGCTCCTGGTTGTAAAGCATTGGCAGCATCACGTTTGACTTGGCTGATAGGCGGGGAAGCAAGTTGAAGGACTGAAAAATGAAACCAAGTTTACGATTTCGAATGGCCGCCAGTTCATTTTTGCTCATCTGGCTCACATCCTCCCCATCTAGTAGATAGGTGCCGCTTGTTGGACGGTCGAGGCAGCCAAGAATATTCATTAATGTAGACTTACCTGAGCCCGAAGGCCCCATGATGGCAACAAATTCACCCTTTTCCACCTGTAGGTTAACCCCCGCAAGCGCGTGAACCTGGGCTTCGGACTCACCGTACACCTTGGTGATGCCTTCTATCTGGATCACAGGTACATTCTCTAGAGGTTTAGTTTCCATCGTTTGTCTCGATCGTGCCGGTGCTGATGATGTCCCCTGCCACTAAACCGCTGGTGATTTCGACGTTGGCAAAGTCCCGCAAACCCACGCTGACCGGGGTGAGTACTAGTGAGCCATCCGGCTTTACCAAGAATACCGCGTAGGATCCTAGTGTCAGTTCTCGCAGCGCCTGGACAGGGATGATCAAACCGCCTTCTACCTCACCGGCGATGACCTCAACATCTACTGTCATGCCTGCCAGGATTTCGAACGAAGATTCTTCAGTGATCGACCCCCATACCACCGCCGCGGGTGAACCGTCCACATCCTGCAGCATGCTCTCGATTATGGTAACCTCACCGGAAATGTTGGATTCTGGATATGCGTTGAAGGTGTACACCACCCGGTTGCCCGCCTTCAGACCCACCAGATCTGTTTCATCCAGGTAGAATCTCACTTGCAGGGTATCGAGCGCGGCAAGTGTCAATAAATTGCTGCTGCCGATTAGTTGCCCCGGAACCATATCCATGTTGACCACGACCCCGTCAAAAGGAGCGATCATGTAAGTATTTTCCAACGCGATACGTGCGTTTTCATAATCCAGGTAAACATCTTTTAACCTGGAAAGTAGTGAATTATCCGCGGCTGAAAGTGATTCAACCAGGTTTTCCTTTTCACCGCGTTGCAGGATCTCTAGTGCTTTTTGCGCGTCGTCCAGCCTGGCTTTCGCGATTTCCACGCTCGCCCTGATCGTAGCGGCGGTTAGATCGTCTGGTACGCTCTTGTAGTAATTTAGATTTGCACTCGCATTGGTCAACTCCATTCTTGCTGATGCCAGTGCTGCGTTTGCCCTCATTTTGTTAATGTCATCGTCAGGGTAACCGCTGTAGAGCAGCACGGTCTCTTCTGCCAACGCGACCTTTTCTTGGGCGTTCGCATATGCTGCCTGCAAAATGGTAATGGAGTCCGATGAACCGATTGACCGATCCAGCGTGTAAGATTGTCCTAATGCATCTTTGTAATCAATTTCTGCGTTAACCAATTCGATCTGATAAGCAGCTATTCCGGCGGGTGAAAAAAGATTGTTGATATTTGCTTCGGCTTCGGCAAAAGCGGCTTCCTGGGTTGCGTTCTCCAGGACTGCCAGGATGTCTCCTTCGCTTACTTTCTGGTTGGGGATGACATTTACTTCTGAAATGATGCCGTTGCTCCTAAACCCAAGATCAACTTGTGCAGCCGGGAACACGCTCCCGGTACCATTTGCGCTGATGACCAGGTCGCCTTTTCTGACCTTTGCAGTTTGTACTGTGGGGGTCTCAGTTTCCTCTGTTTTGGTGCGGTTCTGCAGCAAATAATACGCTCCAACGGCGAGCGCCAGGATGAAAAGCCCGAAAATGATCCAGGTTGAAAATTTTGAAAACAACGGTTTTTTCATGTTTTTCTCCACTCATTTAGTAAGTAACCTAAGTCTAATCGGTAGATGTGAAGAACTTGTGAAGAAATGAACCCAAAATCAAACTGACATTATCTAAAATGTCCAAATATAACTTGAAATTGGGAGAAAAAAGAACCCGTCGATTGTGAGATCGACGGGCTCTTCATAAACGTTTAAATTTATGTTGCGACTAAAGCCAGAGCACCCAAATGACCCATAACCCGATCATCAGCGCGCCAATCCCAAAACGCGTTACTACAGCCAGTCCGCAGCCCTTCAGTATCCCGCCAGCCGATTTTGCGCCTTCAGCAAGATTGCGCTTGCGGATCCATTCCACCACCAGGATTCCCACCGCCGCGAAGATCAGCCCGCCAAACGGTGGCAGAATGAATGTACCGGCAATTCCGGCGACCAGGGCGACGATAATGGAAGGCCAGCTTGCACCGGTTTTCTTTGCTTCCGCCCCCATGATCAGGTTGTCGATCAGGTTCCCGCCGACCATCAGTAGGGTGATGATGCCAAACAGAATCCCGGATCCAACGTTAAATCCTGACACGATACCGTATACCAGCACTGCCAGCCAGATGATGGTCAGGCCGGGGATGATGTAAAACAACAACCCCAACAGGCCGATCCCCATGATCACAGCCAGCACCGGTACGAACCAGGCGGAATTTGCGATGGTTTCCATCATTACCGGATAACCTCAACCCCGCCCATCCAGGGACGCAGCACTTCAGGCACTTTGATTGAGCCATCCGCCTGCTGGTTGTTTTCCAGCACCGCAATCAGTGTGCGCGGCATGCCCAGCCCGGATCCGTTCAATGTATGAACCAGGCGGTTCCGGCTGCCATCTTCAGGTTTGTACTTGATGTTGGCGCGCCTTGCCTGGAAGTCACTTACGTTGGAAATCGACGAAACTTCCAGCCATTCGTCACAGCCCGCTGCCCAGACTTCCAGGTCATAGGTGATGACCGCGTTGAAACCCAGGTCGCCTGTGCATAACTTTTTCACCCGGTAGGGTAATCCTAGTAGTTTGCATGTCTCTTCCGCATCCGCCAGCATTTTCTCCAGCTCGCGCATCGATTCTTCGGGTCGGCAGTAGATATACATTTCCACTTTATCGAACTGATGCCCGCGCTTGATCCCGCGCACATCCCGTCCGGCGCTCATTTTTTCCCGCCTGAAGCAAGGGGTGTAGGCGGTGAAGCGTTGCGGCAAGCTGGTTTCTTCCAGCACCTCATCACGGTACATCCCGGTCAACGGAACTTCTGCCGTCGGTACCATCCACAGATCCTCTTCGATGTCATGATAGAGGTTATCCACAAACTTGGGGAGTTGCCCGGCGGAATAAAGGGTTTCTGCTTTGACCATGAAGGGTGTGTAACGCTCTTCGTAGCCCTGCCGGTTGTGCAGGTCGAGCATCCACGCAATCAATGCGCGTTGCAGGCGCGCCCCGGCGCCATTGAGAACGTAAAAACGTGAACCGGTCAGCTTCACCCCGCGCTCAAAATCGATGATCCCCAATTTTGGGCCAAGCTCCCAGTGCGGCAGGGGAGCGAAATCTAACTGCGGGATCTCTCCAAAGTAACGCAGGACGACATTTTCACTTTCGTCCTTGCCAATGGGGGTGGAAGAGTCAGGGATGTTCGGGATGGAGGCTAAAAGTGTCTGGAGTTTTTCCTCCACACTGCGAGTGCTTTCATCCAGGGCGGCGATCTCGTCGCCTACGCTTCGCATCGCCAGGATCTTCTCTTGCTTTAGCGCGGCGTCTTTGGTCTGGCTGATCTCTTTTGACACGGTGTTGCGCTGTGCTTTGAGGTTTTCCACTTTCACCAGCAGCGAGCGGCGTTCAGTGTCCAGCGAGAGCAGGGTATCCACTACATCGCTGTCCATCTGACGGTCCTCCAAAGCCTTGCGTAGAATTTCGGGTTGTTCCCTGATGAAATTCAGATCGAGCATTTTGCACCTCTCAAGTTAATGAATAACGCCCTCATCCGTTTGCAGGACGAGGGGCGCGCTCGTGGTGCCACCTGCATTCGCTCCGTCAATTTGGAGCCTCGTTGTCGCGATAACGGTGCTGCCGGTCTCCTTACGGTCTTTTGACCCCTGCGGAGACGACCTGCCCAATTAGGGCGTCGGGTTGGACGATGTCTGGTCTGCCTGCCGCTTTACACCACTCAACGGCTCTCTGCAAGGGAGTCCACACATCTTTTCCCGGGCTGGTCTCGTTGAGGTGATTATACCTTTGTCGTATTGACTGTCAAGCGAACCAGCAAATTCCACCAGCAAATTCCAATTTCGATCACATTTGAAACAAGCAACAGAAAGGGTGTGTTCTAATTGTCTTTGCCTGGAAAATTCCCTTGGTTGGTCGAATTTCGCCTGATTCTTGCATCCATAATTAAGTTACAATAAATCGACTATGGATGAACAGGCCTTAATCACAGACGCGCTCCACGGTGACATTGACGCTTTCAATCGCCTGGTATTGGCGTACCAGGATCTGGCGTTCAATGTGGCTTATCGTATGCTCACTGATGAAGACCTCGCCGCGGACGCGGTGCAGAATGCGTTCATTTCTGCTTACAAGAACCTGCGCTCGTATCGAGGGGGCTCATTTAAAGCCTGGGTTTTACGCATGGTCACCAACGGCTGTTATGATGAACTGCGCCGCCAGAAGCGCCGACCGACCGTCCCGCTTGATCCGGTTAACCGTGAGGACGGCGATGAGATGGATTCCGCAGCCTGGTTGCGATCTGACGATCCCCAACCTGAAGAAGCCTTTGACCAGGCTGAACTTGAGCATGCGCTTCAGCACTGCCTGGAGAACCTGCCCATGGATTTCCGCGCTGTGGTCGTGCTGGTGGATGTGCAAGGCATGGATTATGAAGAAGTTTCTCGATCGGTTCAAACACCCCTTGGAACAGTGAAAAGCCGCCTCGCGCGAGCGCGCTTGAAATTACGCGATTGTCTGCAGCAATTTCAGGAACTTCTACCCTCTCAATTTCGTCTTGATGGTGGAGACCGCTGATGAATGATCGAATTACAGACAGAGATATTGCACTGATCTCGTCCTACATTGACCTGCGTCTTTCACCTGCAGAAAATGACAGAGTGAGAGCGCGACTCAAATCTGACCCGCAATTTAAACAATTATTGGATGAACTCACCTATACGCGCCGTTTGTTACAGGCGTTACCCCAAAAACGCGCCCCCCGCAACTTTACGCTCTCACCTGAAAAGGTCGGAATACCCCGCCGCGCTTTATGGTTGCAGCCGGCACTAAGCTTTGTTTCGATCGCAGCAGCAGTCCTGCTTGTGGTTGTATTTTCCTCTTCCTATTTATTTGGCGGGGTCCGCTCCTCTGCTCCTCGAGAAGCAGCCCCAGAACAGGCTTTACTAATGTCTGAAGATGCTTCAGTCGAAGCCTCACCCCCTGCTATCATTAATTGGAACCCCGTACTGGGAATGGGTGGTGGTGCGGATCCGTCCAGTGAAGGGGCTTATGCTGGCGGTATTGGTGGTGGTGGGGCAGGAGGTCCTGGTTGGAACGTCGCTGATCCGGGGGTTGGCGGCGGCACATCCGATGCGACCGAGGAACCACTTCCAAAATCACCATCAGAACCTGAACTGGCACCTGCGCCAGTGGAGGAACTACCCGCCGAAGCCACTCCACTCCCTGAAGTAGCCTCGATCACTGAAGAACCGCCTCTCACTGCCAGGGCAGAACCGCAGGAGACTATCAATGCTGATTCATCAACAGATGGAGACCTCACCACGCTCATATTGGGTATCCCGGATGAAGAAGAACAGGGAAAGATCATGGACTCAGGTCACCAGCCTGAAGTAAAGACGTTCGCCCGCCCGGGCACGCGCAACCTGATCCTCTTCATCTCCGGCATCATCGCTGTGCTGGCTGGCGCTGCCGCAATATTTCTGCGCAGGCAATAATTGAATAATCATGAGGGTTTCAAATTCTGTCCGCGCTGTGCTTCTCCTTTGGAGGAGCTTGTTGTTATGGGCGAAAAACGGCCCGCCTGTCCATCCTGTGGTTGGGTGCATTACGAAGATCCCAAGGTAGCCGCTGGCGTGCTCATCCTGCGTGGGCGCGAGGTGCTTCTTGTTCGCAGAACACTCGATCCTTTCATGGGTCAGTGGAGTATTCCCGCGGGTTTCGTCAATGCTTTTGAAGATCCAGCCCTGGCAGCATTGCGTGAGTGTAAAGAAGAAACAGGGTTAACCGCTGAACTCGATGGTTTTTTTGATCTGATTACCGGGCGCGAACACATCCGCGGCTCCGACATTTTCCTCATTTATCGCGCTCACATTTTGAGTGGTACCTTGCGCGCAGCCGATGATGCGGACCAGGTTGGATGGTTCTCTCTGGACGAACTGCCTCCGTTGGCGTTTGAATCAACTCGAAAAGTACTGGCCAAAGCTCGCGCGTCTATCCCTTAATTCTCGTTCACATCCAGTCCGATCGCGTTCATCCATCCACCAGTGATAAAATGGTATGGAACATGCATCCGTTTTAGGACGGATTGTGGAGAATCATGGCGAAGACTTCAAAGCGTAAAACATATGTCCGCTCGACAAAAACTTCCCGTTCCTCCTCGCGGAGGAAACAGGCCTATTCCCGATCCAGCCTGTCCTTGGACCAGCGCTTGAATTTCATCGGCGGGGTCATTGTGTTGTTGGGCGTGCTGGGCATTGTGGCATTGTTTGCAGAAGAAACTGGTCCGCTTACCGGCTGGTTATCTCTAACTGCACGACGGATCGCCGGTTGGGGCGGGGTGATTCTTCCCGCTGCTCTGATCATTGGTGGCATCACCCTGCTTTTCCGCAAATATGAGCGCCTTCCGCGCATCTCCACCTGGCGTGTTGCGGGGTTGGCTTTACTTTATGTCAATGTGCTCACCTGGTTTCACTTTTACGAACTGGGTGGTTTTGCCTCGGCGAAGAAGGGACTCGGCGGTGGCTACGTGGGAGCATTTTTCGACCGCTTACTGGGTAATTCACTTGGGCGCGCCGGAGAGGCGGTCTTCCTTGTCGCCTGGTCGCTTGTAGCTTTGCTATTCATCATTAACATCCCTTTACCTGAATTGGCGCGTGGTCTTGGGGCAATCATTGACCGCTTTAAAAAGCCAAAATCTGAAGTTGAAGCCCCAACCCGTCAACCGGCGTTCGACTTTGGCAAGGCAAAGGCTTACCACCCAAAGAAGGAAAAGCAACCTGACCTGCCGGGAGGTTTTACTCCCCTCAACCTGATCGAAGAAGCCGCTGCTGGGATTACCGGGAAAACCAGTCGCGATAAAACAGGTTCCCAGCGCGGTACTACCACCCCTGATCCCGGCGGCCGCACAAACGCAGTGACTCCACAGACCACACCCATCGTACGCACTCAGGTAACAGCCCCCATAGTGCCCTGGCCAATACCGGCGGTGGCGGATATTCTTGACCCCGCCACCCCGTCAGCTGTCCAATCCCATTACGACCGGGATCGTGCACGCGTCATAGAAGATACACTCGGTTCATTCGGCGCTCCTGCCCGCATCGTTGAGATCCACCGCGGACCGGCCGTGACCCAATACGGTGTTGAACCGGAATTCATCGAGACCCGTACCGGGCGGACCCGCGTGCGCGTTGCCAAAATCGTCAGCCTCGCCGATGATCTCGCGCTTGCATTATCCGCTCCCAGCATCCGTATCCAGGCGCCGGTACCCGGCAAGGCTTATGTCGGTATTGAGGTGCCCAACTCAGAGCTCTCTCTTGTTTCATTGCGTGAACTGATCGAAACCGATGTGTTCAAGAAGGTCAAATCCAATCTGCGCTTTGCGTTTGGCAAGGATGTTGCAGGCAAGCCAGTCTGCGCTGACCTCACCGCCATGCCGCATCTTCTGATCGCCGGCACAACCAACTCGGGTAAATCGGTACTGGTCAACGCCATTCTTACTAGCCTGCTGCTCAACAATACCCCGCTCGACCTGCGCCTGGTGCTGGTCGATCCCAAGCGTGTAGAACTCACCGGATACAACGGCATTCCTCACCTGCTCGCTCCGGTCGTCGTTGACGCTGACCGCGTAGGGGCTGCGCTGCAGTGGGTCCTCCGTGAAATGGACTCGCGCTACAAACGCTTCTCAAAGGTCGGTGCGCGCAATATCGTTGAATACAACCTCAAGGGTGATGAATACTTGCCGTACATCGTCGTCGTGATTGATGAACTGGCTGACCTGATGATGCTGGCGCCAGAGGAGACCGAACGCAGCATTACCCGCCTGGCGCAGCTCGCTCGTGCCACAGGCATCCATCTCATCATTTCCACCCAGCGCCCCTCAGTGGATGTGGTCACCGGCATCATCAAAGCCAACTTCCCGGCTCGTGTTGCCTTCATGGTCGCATCCGGTACTGATAGCCGTGTCATCCTTGATAAGCCGGGTGCTGAAGCCCTGCTCGGCCGCGGCGACATGCTCTACCAGGCACCTGATGCACCGGCACCTGTGCGTCTGCAGGGTGTGTATGTCTCGGATTCCGAGATCCAGCGCCTGGTTGATTCCTGGCGGCTCATCAATGCCAATCGTCGTGCTGAAGGCGCACCTGAAATGCTCAACGCCACGTTTGATGTGATCCCTTCCGGCACTCCGCTCAAACAGGGCTCATTCTTCGGGGATGATGCTCAGGCAGGTGATCCGATGTTGAAGGAAGCGACCGAAGTGGTGCGCCGTGAGGGGAAAGCCTCCATCTCCATGCTTCAACGCCGTCTGCGCGTGGGTTACAACCGCGCCGCACGTCTCATCGACGCGCTCGAGGAGCAGAAGATCATCAGCCCGCAGGAACCTGGTTCCCAGGTGCGCGAGGTGCTCGATTACGGTGAAGAAAAATCCGAAGAACCAGATCTGGGATCATCCGCCCCGTCTTTTATCCACAACAATTGACAATTAAGATATAATATATCCAATATAATAATGCTGATCCCATCGGATTAACCCTTTCCAAGAGATAGGAGTGTGAATGTGTGATCAGGCGCATGTAATAACATTGCGGCAGCCTTCTCCCGAGTATGTCATTCTCGATCTGTGTAGCTTTATCAACTCCAACTTTGCAAGGTCATTTGAAACGATCACCAGCAGTTTGCACAACCTGGTTGCCCCCTTCGTGGCCATCAATTTTTCCGCGGTCAAGGGGATGGATGGCAGCGGTCTGAAACAGCTGATGGTCTTTTGCACGATGATGCGCAAGATGAACCGTAAACTGGCAGCGTACGGGTTGAATGAAGAGATACGCCAGATTTTCACGCTGATGCATCTGGATAACCTTCTCAACACCTGCGAGAGCGAATTCCAGGCACTTGGGCTAGAGGAGTAGCTGCGTGAGTGAGGATCACGGTAACGACGCATCTCGATGGGATGATGGCAGAGAGCTAACTCCCTGTCCATCCCTTCCTGAGGCTGTTCTGAATCTCCTGCGCAACCGCCCGCCGCGCGCGCCCCTAGAGGGATTTGGCGGTTTACGCATGCGTACTTATAAGGTTCATTTGATTGGAACATCACTTTCGCCTGCGCAGGTTTTTTCCACATGGATGGACCACTTTTCCGCCACCTGGCCGGAAGGCAATCACTTTATCTCCTGCGCTCCTGCACTGGAGCCCGGCGTGACCGCTGCCATCCTGCATTCCATGCCGGCTGGAATGCGCATTATCACCGGCGCCAGGGTGAACTATCGCGATGAGACCTCACTTACTTTGATGACCCTACTGGGACACATGTTTGCCGGTTTGATCACCTTCAGCGTGTTCCAGGAGGGATCCGTTCCCGTCATGCAGACCCAAGCGCTGGTCAGTCCCGGCGACCCGTTCTATGAACTCGCCTTCATGCTTGGAGTCGGTCGGCGCGGGGAAGACGCCTTCTGGCACGCCGCTCTCATCCACGCCGCCCGCCTGTTTGGTGCCGAGGCATCTGTGCAGCAGGAAAATCTAACGATATCCACAAACCTCCAGTGGCGCTATTTCCGCAATATCTGGTACAATGCCGCTATCCGCTCTTCCCTACGCTTTTTTGGAAGGTCCCTGCAAAACATCCTGAAAACGCAGCAACCGGAAACAGCTTGAACACACCCAAGTACAACAGACCTGATTATGATGCTGTGATCGTTGGCAGCGGACCAAACGGGCTCGCGGCGGCGATCACGCTGGCGCGCCGTGGGCTGCATGTCATTGTGATCGAGGGCAACCAGACCATAGGAGGCGGTTCGCGCAGCGCTGCGCTTACCCTGCCCGGTTTCACCCATGATGTCTGCTCGGCTGTACATCCCCTGGCATTAACCTCCCCTTTCTTCAAATCACTTGATCTCACCGGTCATGGCGTGGAATGGTGCCTCCCTCCGGTCTCACTAGCGCATCCCCTTGATGATGGTCAGGCTGTGCTGGTGCATTCATCGGTTGCGCTCACTGCAGCTCAGTTCGGTGTGGATGCAGCGGCGTATTGCCGCCTGTACCAACCCCTCGTAGATCGCTACCCGCGCTTGATGAACTATCTGCTCAGTCAGCTGCGCGTTCCCGCCGCTCCGTTTGACATGGCC
>AMWB02090276.1_pt1 | contig 31024 bp, 17 predicted proteins | sample 200311 | NCBI WGS metagenome assembly AMWB02 (sample SAMN02737377, study PRJNA173069) | bioreactor metagenome | biome: anode biofilm in microbial fuel cells | place: USA: California | collected 2010-12-16
CGAAATATCAACTTATTTATCCAACCTTGAGGATCAAACCACTGCGTCCTTTGAGCCTGAGATCAGAGATTTTTCCTTCAATAATCGTTCCTCTTTCAGAACCAAACAATGGTTCCAGGTTTGCTGCGTGGATTCCAATTTTTCCAGTATCGATGACAGGATGTCTGTCACCTGCACCAATATTGATGGCAACAAGTACTGTATCCCCTTGATATTGCCGCGCAAACACGATCACGTCCTCGTCAGAGTAGATACGTTGATACGTGCCTCTTCTTAAAGCACCTTCTTGTTTACGTATCCTCACAAGATCTTTCATGTAGCTGCGCAGTCCTTGGTTCCAGGATGCTTCATCCCAGTTAAAAGCTTTACGGCATTCCGGATCCGGTCCACCGTTCATGCCGATCTCATCGCCATAATAGATACACGGTGCACCGACATAAGTGAGAAGGAAGAGGTAAGCAAGGCGCAAAGCAGATTCATCCTCACCGGCAACCGTCAGGAAACGCGGTGTGTCGTGGCTGTCGAGCAGGTTAAACTGAACATAATTGATCTCAGGAGCATACAAACCCAGAAGGTACTCGATCCGATCGCCAAATTCAGTAGCAGTAAGCGGCCTGAGAACATTGCGCATACCACCGATGGTATAAGAGTAGGCAGGAAGCCTGTCCTTGACCAACCAGCCCATCAATGCAGCGGTAACCAGGTAATTCATGGTAGCGTCAAATTGATTCCCTTGCAACCAGCGATGGGCTTCGTGCCAGATCTCCGCGACGATGTAAGCATCCGGATTGGCTGTTTTCACCCGGTGGCGGAATTCTTCCCAAAAACTGTCATCATCAATTTCAGCCGCCACATCTAATCGCCAACCATCAGCGCCAAAATTGATCCAATGTACAGCCGCGTTGAAAATAAACTCCCGCACTTCATGGCAATTCGTATTCAATTTCGGTAAAGCTGGCAGATTCCACCATGCGTTATATCCGATCGCGTCAAATGACCCGACGCCACGATTTAAAGCCTGTTGCTCTTGTTCGCCGGGGTAAGCGCCCCAGTTTCTATAGTGGTTGAGCCGGTCAGGATTAAAGTGGAACCAATTGACGTATGGTGAACCGCTCCCGTTTTCAAGGACGTGATGAAATTGCCAGAAACCCCGGCTGGCATGGTTGAACACGCCATCAGGAATTATGCGGATACCATTCTTGTGCGCAGAATCAAGCAAACCCCGGAAGGCTTCATCACCACCCAGCAACGGGTCAATGTGAAAATAGTCGTAGGTATGATACCGGTGGTTGGAGGCTGACGCCGTGATGGGATTAAAGTAGATTGCATTAATTCCCAGGTCCTCCAAATATTCCAGCTTTTCGGTTACACCATACAGGTCTCCGCCTTTAAATCCATGAGGATTTGGAGGGGTATTCCAATCTTCAAATTTGATGCTGTTGTTCGGATGATGCGTACTACGGGCAAAGCGGTCCGGAAAAATCTGGTAAAAAATCGCGTCGCGTACCCAGTCTGGAGTGTTGATTGTCATTAAACAAAACCTCAATAAATAGTATTGAAATTACTCGTGCAAAACACGCGCCATTTTCTCACATTTCTTCTTTATCGGCAATATTCAAGTAATGCAATTACAGAACACCTGCGGGGAGACTCTCCCCACAGGCATTGTTTTCCTTACTGGATCGTTACTGGCAATAACTGTGGAAAATCGTCTGCGCTCAAGGTTTCCACCGCACCAGTTGAAGAAGCATAGGTGGAAAGCATCTCCTCTTGCGTTGGGGTAGCGTCAGAAGGCCAGGCGATGTCGATGATACGGGTATGGTTGACATCATCCGGTGCACCGCCGAATTTCCATTGGGCGTTGTCAGCCTGGATATCGCGCACCCGCCATACTCCAGTGGTTGGATAACCGTCCTGTCCGAGGACAACCGCGACATATCCCCACAAGGCTGGATCGCCTTCGCCAAAAGCTTCTTTCGGTACACGAAGTGTGACCGACTTATTGGCAGGATCAACGATCAGTTTGTATGAAAGGTTTACTGCCTTGGGTTCACCGGATTCCGGATCAGGAGCATAGATGCCCGGGTTCCAGCCTTCTGCCCAAACCATGTACTCCCAGCCATTTCCTGCAGCAAGCGCAGCATTCCTTCCCGGCAGAAGCAGCCGGCTGCCGGTTCCCTGCCCCGGATCCTTGTCAATATAAACATCCAGGGTCTGCAAGGATAGATTGCTTCCGGATCCCCACGGATTGGGCACTTCCCCGTAAAACTTGAACGTGAATATGACATTGGCCGGGTCAGTTGAAACACTGAATTTTTCAATGTCATAATTCTGAGCAGAGAATACTCCGTCAGTTGGATACGTGTAACTTCCGGGTCCATGGTCATCACCCGCAGCATCTGCCACTTCCAGCACGAGATCAGACAATCCAAGATCAGGCAGCACGATCTGAGCAGGCCCGCTTGTTGGGACGATCTGTCCGCCCGGTTGTGTAACCATCACAGCACGAATATCATCCCCGGCCGCAATCTCTCCCAATGCTGTCAACGGAATACTGATTTCCAAGGCACCCGAACCTGAAGCATAAGAACCTTGCGGTTCCGGTAGAGCTTGCCAGCCATTTTCAATGGCTACGTATTCAATAACTTTTCCATCCTTCCACTCGAACAGGTGCGTGGCGGCAATGCCCAACAGCAGGCTGTCCGGTGCTTGCGGGGTATACGCGAACGGGTAATTCACATCCGCGCCGGGAACATTCAGGTACACACCACCTTCGGCTAGCGTTTCACCGGTCCCGTCTAAAGCTAGCTTGAAGTAGAGCGCTTTTCCATCCATCGTGTAGGACATGGATGTGATGCCCGTCATCCCGCCAACCGGGTAAACCGCCGCGGTGGACCATTCCTCTTCGTTCGCAGTGCCATCGATTACCGGTGTAGCTGCTCCTGAATAGGCCGTCACCGGTTGTTCAGGTTTTTTAGGGATTATGGGCACGTTAACGAACGTTGGCACCGGTTCTCCCAATGATTCGTAGACTTTAGCCAGCAGCGCTCGGAAGCCGGTATCAAAATATTCGTCCACACCGGAATCCTGGTCTGATCCGTACCACCAGAACCAGTCGGAACCTTCTGCCAGGTACATGTAGTCCTGCGCCTGGGCGAGAGCTTCAGGAGAGGGAGCCTGGCGAGTCTTCTCAAGATCATACTTGGCCAGGAAATCGCGAACCTTCCCAAGGTAATTCCATGCCTCGGTCTCTTCGCGCTCGCCGATCCAGGTATCGTAATTGGGGCTAAACCATGCTCCCGGGAACAGGTAATCCAGCGTCCGTTGTTCGGGGAAGAGTTCGAGGTACTCTGAAGGAGTGACCATCTTGATGGTCTCACTCTCATTCAACATCCTGTACATTGCGTTCAGAAATTCCTTACCATCGTTGGGATAGTATTCCCAGGCGTTCTCGCCATCCAGCACGATGCTGACAATGTGTGGTCCTTCACCACCTTCCTCCTTGAGCCTTGTGCGGACATTTTCAAGCCGTTGCATCAGATCCGCAGCCGCTTGTTCACCTGGCGTTTGTGAATAGGTGAAGCCAAGTTTGTCTGAAAGCGTAAGGTCGCGAAAGAAGATGGCTACTTTTTCGCCGGAAGGTGCAACAACGTAATACGGTCGATACAACATGTCAGCTTCCTGCACAGTTTCAGCCGTGTCACGTGTGAAAGATCCGATCCCGAGAGATTGTGCCAGCACTGCTTCGCCGGTTTGCATGAACTGATAACCTGCTTTGGCCACCAGCGGAACAATATCCTCAGATACTGAACCCTCACCCGGCCACAAACCCACCGGTGCCCTGCCGAAATGTGCTTCGTACATTTCAACGCTTTTTTGCAGGTGAACAATAGCATCGTTAGGCCATGAATAACGCTCGGGCAGTTCAGCCGTCGGATTTCCAACAGATGCGATATCCGTGTTGTAGATCAAAGGCAGGATCGGGTGGGCATACGGAGTAGTAATCACTTGTATCTGTCCGGAATCCTGCATTTCCTTGTGCAACGGGATGACCAATTTCATGATCCTGCGGACCTCATCAAACAAGACCACTTTGTCATCTTCAGTAAATCCGGTGTCCTTCTCTACCAATTCTTTGAGGGGTGACTCTGCTAGGAACTCAGGATCGATCCAGGCCAGGTTGAACCACATCTGCAGATCCCTGAAGTCCTGTTCCGAGAAAGTGGTCATTGCTTTTTCAATTTCTTCGCTTGTTGTCCCACCGCGCAGGTTCAACAATTCCTTATAACGTGGAAAACGCCCTATGATATTGTCCCAATTGGCATCAAAGAAGCGGGTAAGAATGAAAACCTTCTCATCATCGGTCAGTTCACTGACTGGTTTCTCAGCAAGCAGCCAGTAATAATCAATCACCCCGTTTTCTGTGAAGTCATCCAGCTGCTTCATCAGCACAGGTGTGATGTTCACAGTCATGCGCACATTTTCATAGGGCTTTACCATGGCTGCCATGTCATAATAATCTTTGGTGGCGTGTACCCGCACCCACGGTCTTGTGTAGACGCCATTGGCATCCTTATAGTACAAAGGTTGATGCTGATGCCAGGTGAGGTTCAAATACAAAACATCTTCGTCCGGCACAGCCACTTCAGCAGTCGGCTCTGCCCCGGGTACTGGTGCTTCAGTCGGAACAGCTGTTGGTGCAGCAGTGGGAGCTGTACAAGCAGTCAGGATAAATGTGAGAACGAGCACGAATGAAAAGATCCTGATTAGATTTTTCATCTTGTGTTTACCTCCAGAAAAGTCATTTTCTTAAAAATACCCCGTTTTCAAATAAGAAAGCGGGGTATTTATTTTCCGTCCATCAATAATGTTTAACCTTTAACGCCTCCAAGCGTTAAGCCTGAAATCAGGTACTTGGAGGAATACAGGAAGAGCACCACCACTGGGATCATCACCAGAATGGAGCCCGCTGAGAATTGGCCCCATTGTGTCGCGTATTGACCCTGCAATCGCTGCAGGCCTAACGGCCACGTCATCAGGCTTTCTGAAGAACCCAGCATAACTCTCGCCAGCAGGTATTCATTCCAGGCGGACATGAAGTTGAAAAGGAACGTGATTGCCAGGGCTGGAGTCGATAGAGGCAGTAACACACGCCAGAATGCTTGAAGCTGTGAACAACCGTCGATGCGGGCAGCTTCCTCCAGGTCAGCCGGGATGGTGTCGAAATATCCTTTTAGGATCCACACACTGAACGGGATGGAGGTCACACAATAGGCAATAACCAGTCCTCTATAGGTACCTACCATGCCTAGTTTGATAGCCAGGATGTAGATGGGGATCATCAACATGGAAGCAGGGATCATTTGTGTGGCCAGCAGGAAAACGAGACCCACTGAACGACCCGGGAATTTCCAGCGTGAGAAGGCATAAGCGGCGGTCGCTGCCAGGATAACACCTATCAACGCTGTGGCAATGGTAATTGCCAGGCTGTTCCATACCCACCCCAGGAACGGTTTATCGAATAGGATGATGCGGTAGGATTCAAGTGTTGCATCAGGCGGAATGATCGCCAGGTCAGTGGACATCAAGCGGTCTCCGGGGCGTAAGGAGACGGCCAGTACACGCAACACCGGGAACACAGATACAATGCATGCCATGATTAGCACAATGTGAATAATGATCCTCTTGAATGGAGAATCTTCCCTACCACTCTTGAAGAAAGACCGTTTGTGTCTGGTTGGAACAACAATTGCCTTGTCAGAAGTCATAGTGGATGTGCTCATGATTCATACGTTCCTTTCAAGGTTTTTGTGTACCGGGTGTAGAAGACAGTGAAGAGCAGCAGCATCGCAAATATGACAAACGCGAATGCTGCAGAGAAACCATAACGGTTATATTGGAAGGCTGCCCGGAACAAACCTGTCACCATGATATCTGAAGATTCCAATTCATTCTGGTTGATAAAGAACGGCACATTGAAGTTATTGAAAGTCCAGAAGGTTCCGAGCAGGATAGCCGGGGTTACAACCGGCTGTAGCAGAGGCCAGGTGATGTTCTTAAACTGCTGCCAGCCATTCGCGCCATCCATCTCAGCCGCTTCGTAATATTCAGAGGATATGCTCTGTAGACCTCCCAACAGTGTGACGCTCATGAAGGGAATACCCAACCAGATATTGGTCAGGCACATGGCGATGAAATTGGCTGTTGGATCGGTCATCCATGCGACGGGTGCCAATCCTAATTTGGTCAAAATGATGTTGAAGTAGCCATAGGAGAAGTTGAATTCACCCCGCCAGGCAAGCACTGCGATAACCTGGGGTATCGCCCAGGGAAGAATAAGCAAAGTACGATAGATGCCCTTGAATTTCATCTTTCGATTGAGCAGCATGGCCAGGAACAGCCCGCCACCCACGTGAAAGGCGATGTTAATAACTGTCCATAAAACTGTCTGTCCTAATAACGGGAAGAACATTTTTTGCTTGAGAACCGGCTCGGTAAATACCCTCACATAATTTTTTAAGCCGATAAATTCGGGATTCTTGAAGGCTCTCAAGGACATATTGGTAAACGAAAGTCGCAACTCCCACAAAAGCGGGTAAATAACCAGAGCGATGAGACCGATGGCAGCCGGAGCCAATAACATGAAGGGAAGCGCGTATTTATACTTAAGCCACTTTACTAAAACCAGATAGAGCAGCGCCTCAACTACAAATGTCCCCGCCAGGATCAATAGGACTGTGCTGCCAACTTCGCTGAGGCTTTTCAGGATCACCTCTGATGTGATCATGAGCTTTCCTCCTTGTTCATTCGGTTTTTATAGCATATGCCGGGCTGACTTGCAGCCCGGCGTATGCAGTTGTTTTAGAGAAGGATAACCCTTCTCATGTTGGAAATTACTCGAGACCCGAGATACAGGTCTCTGCGGCGGCTTGCGCGTTCGCAGCGGCATCAGCAGCAGCAGTCTGTCCATTGTATACGGGCAGAAGTTCCGGCTTGATGGCATCCCATACACAGCGCATCTCAACAACGGTGGGCATGGGGGTGCCGTAGCTCATCTGAGCAGCGGAACCGGAGAGGATGGGATCACCGGTGATAACGTCAGCCGAAAGGGCTTCGGTCAGCGCGGGTAGACGGGTCAGTTTGGCGACCATGTCCACCTGGTTGTCGTAGCTGGTCGCGAAGTTGACAAAATCAACCACTGCGGCGAGCTTGGCGCCTTCAAGTTCCTTGGGGATCATGAAGAAGACACCGGAGGTGTAAGGAGCAGGATAGGTACCGGTAGCGGAAACCTGCGGGATGGGAGCTACACCAAGGTTTTCACCGAGGGCTTCCTTGTATCCACCAAGCGACCAGTCGCCGTTGATGATCATGGCAGCGTTGCCTTCTTTGAGGGCTGCATCCATGATGTCATAGTTGCTTTCAGCAGGCATGATGTTGGCGGCTTTGAGTTGATTCAGGAACTCAAATGTGGCAACCATTTCCGGAGTATTCAGGGTGGGGGTCACGCCATCGGCATCGAACACCTTACCGTTGAAACCACCCAGCCAGGGCACAAACCAGAATGCTTCGGTTTCGTTGAACGCCAGGGCGAATTTGCCGGGGTTGGCGGCTACGAAATCAGCACCCATGGTAAGCAGTTCATCTGTGGTGGCGGGAGCAACGGGCATGAGGGATTTGTTGAAGATCAACATCAGGTGGTTTCCATTGGAAACGGGAACTCCCCAGGTCTGTCCATCGGGGCTCTGCACTGCTGCAGTGGCGCTGCCCACGAATTTGGTCAAATCGAAGAGACCATCAACTGGCTGGATCAGGTCGGCGGTGGTGAAGGGGCCAAGATGATCGGACACGGTCCACAGAAGCTCAGGCGCGGCGCCGGCAAGGCTGGCGGTCTGGAAGTCTTCACGCAGGGTTTCAACCTCTTTGTTGACGACAACGAAGGTGACTTCGGGGTGGGCAGCGGTGTAGGCATCGGCTAATGCCTGCACATACTGCAAACCACCATCGGCTTCGCCTTCTTTGGTCCAAAGGTTGATGGTGACAGCTTCCGCAACAGCGGGAGCTTCGGTGGCAACAGGAGCCTCAACAGCTGGGGCTTCGGTCGCAACAGGTGCCTCCGGAGCCACAGGGGCTTCGGTGGGGGCGGGCTGCGCGCAGGCGGCAAGGGCCATGGCTGCGATCAACAGCACGCTAAACAGGGGGAACAGCTTTTTGGTCATTTCTTTTCTCCTCTTTTATTTTCAGATAAGTTGAACTTATTCTGCACAATCATTTAAGGTTCAATTCTTCGATTATTGTCCTCCTTTTGATCACTTTCGGATTAAATCACACCAGGCTTACTGCCAATCAGCTAAGCCGTAGGAAAAAATCTTTTTTTGTGGTCTTCAGAAGCATCTAGTCGCCCACCGATAATGCAATTTTACAGCCATGTTATCATTAATCTTACAAATGATAGTCGGCTCGAGTTGTTTTGTCAAGGAACTCTATACTTGTGTCACCTATACAGGAACTCTTTACTTATTACTATACTTATTACTCTATACTTATTACTATACTTATCACCCCTTACTTATAATCATGGATAATCATCAGAATTACATAAGAATCACCGCTTCTAAATAGTAAAATACAACATCAGAATATGAAAACACATTGGCGATTGATCTGTTCTTCAATAGGTGAAAATGGTGCCTGGAACATGGCGTTGGATGAAGCGATCCTGATGACAGTTTCTGAAAAGGAAAAAGCTCCTACACTCAGACTCTACACATGGCAACCCGCTGCTTTATCCCTCGGTTTCGCTCAACCAGTGCATGACGTAGATCTGGTAAACCTGGAGCGAGAAGGATGGGATCTGGTGCGCCGACCCACCGGTGGAAAAGCCATCCTGCATATCGATGAGTTAACCTATTCTGTGAATGCACCGGCTGATGATCCCCTGCTGGCCGGCAGCCTGCTGGAGAGCTACCGCAAGATCTCACAGGCTTTGCTTTCAGCTCTTGAGAAATTCGGCATTGACGCAGCCGGTGACACAACTTATTCGAATGGTTCAACCTCTGCCCCGGTGAATCCTGTTTGCTTTGAAACGCCCTCAAATTACGAGATCACGGCAGCGGGAAAAAAGCTCATCGGATCCGCCCAGGCCAGGAAGTATGGTGGAATTCTGCAACACGGTGCACTCCCGATTTCAGGTGATATCACCCGCATCACACGTGTTTTAAATTTACTTACCTATCAGGGGGGGCGCAAGCGTGCGGCTGAAAACCTTATTGAACGCGCGACAAATCTGGAAACTTTGATGGGATTCGCGCCCTCCTGGCAGGAGGTTGCCGAAGCAATGATCGCGGGTTTCGCCGAAACATTCAACATCACGTTCGTAGAAGAACAACCTTCAGCCATGGAAATCGATCTGACCAGGAAGCTTCTCCGTGAAAAATATGCCTCATACGCCTGGAATTACAGACTCTGACACTCACTATGATCAGCATGAATAATGAGCGCAGCAGACCTATTGCCGTTGGTACCTCACGCGGAAAACGAAAAGGATAAACTGGTACAATTCTTGCTATGTTGAAGAAGATATTAATGATGCTGATTAAACTTGCCTTATGGACACTACTCCTGCTGGTTATTGTCATTGGAACTCCCCGCCTGGTAACAGCGATCATCTCATCGGGGAAGATTTTCAGCGCAGAAGAATCTCCGTCCGCAAGGGCAGCCATTGTTTTTGGGGCTGGTTTGCAACGGGACGGTACACCCTCTCCCGTTCTCAAGGACAGGGTCTCAGCCGCAGTACAACTCTATCAACAGGGAAAGGTTGAGAAGATATTGATGAGCGGTGACAATCGTTTTGAAGACTACAACGAGCCGGCAGCCATGAAAACCTATGCTGTCGATTTGGGAGTGTCTGAAGATGCGATTGTGCTGGATTACGCGGGGAGAAGGACCTACGATACCTGTTACCGTGCGAAGCATATTTTTGGTTTGGAGGAAGCCCTGCTGGTCACACAAAAATTTCATCTTCCACGGGCGATCTTTACCTGCCACGGATTGGGAATGAGTGTTACAGGTGTTTCTGCCGACCTGCGCGACTACCATACGCATTCGCTGCGCTATTGGAACATCCGCGAACTTCCCGCTACTCTGGTAGCCCTCTGGCAGGTTTGGGTATCCCATCCCTTGCCTGTATTGGGCGATAAAGAACCAATCTTCACAGAATCAGCAAATGGAAACTGAATCATGAACCGGGACGAAGCTCTGTCACTCGTGAAAGAATATGTAAAAAACGAGAACCTGATCCATCACATGCTGGCGGTTGAAAGCGCCATGGTCTATTACGCAGAGAAAATGAATGAGCCGGTTGAGACATGGGCCATTACCGGACTGTTGCATGATTTCGATTGGGAGATCCATCCGACAGCAGAATTACACCCGGCGGAAGGCGCACCTATTCTGCGTCAGAATGGAGTACCGGAAGAGATCGTGCAAGCGATCCTGGCCCACGGTGACCATCTTCACCTGCCACGTACCAGCACTCTTGCCAAAGCTTTGTATGCTTGTGACGAAATCACCGGCCTGATCACTGCGGTTGCGTTGGTGCGACCTTCCCGTTCTCTCTATGACCTCGAACCAGGCTCGGTAAAAAAGAAATGGAAAGATAAAGCCTTTGCTGCTGGTGCAAGTCGCGAGGAAATCGCCCGCGGGGCCGAGGAATTTGGCGTGCCCCTGTGGGAACATTGTGGCAATGTAATAGGGGCAATGCGCAACATAGCTCCACAGATCGGTCTTGTGGGCAACGTCGAGTAAAACGTGCTCCGATTGAGCACCGTGTAAGAAGGAGAATTTTATGGCACTTACCGGAAAAGGCATGATGATCTGGAAAATTCCCAACTGTGAAGGCGGGAATGCTTCAGCGATCGCTAATGCAGCAGCAGCCGCAGGTTTTTCACATGTGTTGATCAAAATTGCCAATGATACCCGCCCGTATAATGTGGATGCCAGTGGTAAAGATCTGGTGGCTCCGGTGGTGGATGCTTTGCGTGCCAAAGGCATGCAAGTCTGGGGTTGGCACTATGTGTATGGATACGATCCGTTGGGAGAAGCCAGGATTGCTGTTTCGCAGACCAAACGTTTTGCGTTGGATGGATATGTCATCGATGCTGAGGTGGAATACAAAGAAGCCGGAAGGGATGCAGTTGCCCGCAGCTTCATGACCGAGTTACGCAAAGGACTTCCTTCCACCCCGGTCGCGTTAAGCACTTTTCGCTGGCCAACCTATCACCGCAGCTTTCCTTACGTTGCTTTCCTGGAAAAATGCGATTACAACATGCCCCAGGTGTACTGGATGCAAGCGCACGACGCAGCCTATGATCTCAAACGCTCGGTGAGCGAGTTTAAAGCCATCACCCCTTACCGCCCGATCATCCCTACCGGTCCCGCATTCGGGCAGAGCGGTTGGGCACCAACAGCAGGCGAAGTAAGAACTTTCATGGATACTGCCAAAAGCCTGGGATTAAAGGGCGTTAATTTTTACTCATGGGATTATTCCCGTACCAAACTCGTTGAGGTTTGGAATGAGATAGCAAAATACAATTGGCCACCAGATAATACCCCTCAGCCTGCAAGGTTCGACCCTGTGACCAAGATCTTTGCAGCATTAAATTCACGCCAATTCGCCCCAATCCTGGATATTTATGCCAAGAACGCTGTTCTCGTCACCCCGCGGCAAACCATCCAGGGAGACGAGAACATTCGGGCATTCTACGAACAGGTAATGATGACCGAACTTAAGGGAGGTGATTTTAGGGTTACTTCCAAAACGAACAAGGATAATACGATCCACTTTAACTGGACGTGCAAATCGAAAACCGGCACTGTCACGGATGGAAAAGATACCATCGGAATAAGAAACAATGCGGTAATCTACCATTATTGTTACTACACGATCAGTTAATCTCTTATCCGGTTGGCTATTCGCCGTAATCAGATGTTTTAATGATTTTTACGATGCGGTCGCCAGTGGCAGGTTGCACCAGTTGTTCACCGCGCCCTGCTCTCCGGCTGATACCGATGTCATCGACCCGGCAGGTTTTCGCTGCAGCTTTTTTGAATCTCAGCGCATACTGGTAATTCTTTTTCCCGAAAACCACTCCGACCAATTCAACGCCTTTTTCCAGACGGCAACCGATCACACCCTGACCATAGCGGCCTTGAACAGGAATATTGTCCACTTCGATGCGCCAACTGGTACCACTTGAAGAGATCAGCACCACCTCGCCCTTTCCAGACAATTCAGTCATACCAACCACCCCGTCAGTTGGTGCAAGTTTGATTGCGTTCACACCGGCCGCAACCAAGCCCATCACACGCACTTCGCTACCATCAAACCGTATGATCATGCCCATGCGTGTCACCACCAGGTACTGCGACTGGTCATTGTACAAACCGACCTCGACCAATTCATCGTCATCATTCACCTTTACCAGCACAAATGTGTCGGATGATGGGCCTTTTAGCTCAGTAACCAGTGATTTTTTAACGAGTCCCTGCCGTGTAATGCTGACCAGGCAAAGATCTTTTAGCTTCAGTCCGAGGGGTAAGCTGAACATCGCTACTGGAAAGCCAGCTTCGCGCAAAGGAGAGACCTTCTCAAAACTCACCCCATCACCCACCGCTTCAATGGTGGGAACACTCTGAACGCCTATGGCAGTAGCTAATCCGTTCCTGCTGACGAGATAAATTGTCTGATGAGAATCTGTTCGCACCACGAACACCGGCGCGTCCTTACCGCTCATTCGGGGAGGCTTCTCGGAGGTGAGTTTGCCGATCGATCCATTGGCAGCCATCACCACCCACACATTCTCGGCCGGAGTGACATCTTTGACTGTTAAAAGATCGGCTGCAACTTTTCCCTGTTTGAGGTTAACGATCTGAGTTTTGCGGCGGTCACTGTATTTTGCCTTGATCTCTTTCAATTCATTCTCAACCGTCTGACGCTGTTTCAACGGAGATTTTATGATCGCCTGCAACTCCTTAACAAGTTCCAGAAGGCACTTATATTCCTGTTCGATCTTTTTGCGCTCAAGCTGCGCCAACCGCTTCAAAGGCATATCCAGGATGGCATTTGCCTGGATGACGGAAAGTTTGAACTTCTTGATCAGTTTTTCCCGGGCATCATCAGTATCGGCCGATCGGCGAATCACCGCGATCACTTCGTCAAGATTCTGCAGTGCAATTCGCAACCCTTCAAGGATGTGAAGGCGCTCCTGGGCTTTGCGCATATCATATTCACTGCGGCGCTTAACCACTTCAATGCGGTGCTCCAGGTAGACCTTCAGAGACTGCTTGAGTGTCAACAATCGTGGTTCATTGTTGACCAAGGCCAACAGGTTAATGCTAAAGGTGACTTGCAGCGGGGTTCGTTTGTACAACTCCCTCAGCACTGAATCCGCGTCAGCCGCCTTATTCAACTCAATCACTATACGCATACCCTGTCGATCGGATTCGTCCCGCAGGTCAGATATCCCCTCCAATTGCCCTTCCCGGGTTAACTCGGCAATCCGTTCGATCAGGGCGGATTTGTTGGTCATATACGGGAGCTCGGTAATAATAATTCGGCTCTTTCCGCGCGACATTTCCTCCAGATTTAACCTTCCCCGCAGAGTGATGCGTCCTTTACCGGTTGCATATGCAGCCAGGATCTCATCCTGCTCATGCTCCTGCAGGATGATACCGCCGGTGGGAAAATCCGGACCCTGGATGAATTTCATTAACTCGCCGATCGTGATGTCATCCAGCTTTTGCCAGTGTTCCAGCAGATAGCTGAGTGAGTCTATGACTTCGCCCAGGTTATGCGGTGGAATGCTGGTTGCCATGCCCACAGCGATACCCGACGCACCATTTACCAGCATATTTGGAATTGCCGATGGCAAAACGAGCGGTTCATCAAGGGAATCGTCAAAATTGCGACCAAAATCAACCGTGTCACGGTCAAGTTGGTTTAGTATTTCCATGGAAAAGGAGGTCAATCGGGCTTCTGTGTAACGCATGGCAGCCGGCGGATCTCCATCCACACTGCCAAAATTGCCCTGTCCATCGACCAGCTGGTTGCGCATGGAAAAATCCTGTGCCAGGCGAGCCATTGCTTCATAGACTGCCTGGTCTCCATGCGGGTGGTACTTACCGAGGACTTCGCCAACGATCCTGGCTGATTTCTTATATGCTGTATCAGGGCGCAAACCCATATCGTACATGGCATATAGCAGGCGGCGCTGCACCGGTTTCAGTCCATCCCGCGCATCCGGCAGGGCACGTGACACGATCACGCTCATCGCATAATCGAGGTAAGATTGCTGCATTTCATGGTCGATATCGACCTTGCGTACAAGTCCCATTTCCATAATTTACACTCCGGCAAATGTTGAGTAATACTCGTTAAGTTTACAACGAAAAAACCGGTTCATTGTAATCTACATTACACCCAACAAAAAATTCCGGTCACCTCACAGGCAACCGGAATTCTTATGGCTTTGCAGTTTAAGGTTTATTCTTCCGTGGTTGTTTCAATAGAGGGCGTGTCAGCCACTTCGACCACTATTTCTTCCTCATCCACCGCAACAGGCTTTGGTTCGATGTTGTCAGTAAAGCGTCCATAAACAAAACCGGTTCCGGCAGGGATCAGTTTACCAATGATGACGTTCTCTTTCAGACCAAAGAGCGGGTCCTCAGCTGAAGCAATGGCTGCACCAGCGAGCACCTTGATCGTGTGCTGGAATGAAGCCGCTGACAGGAACGAATCGGTGCTAAGAGAAGCCTTGGTAACGCCTAACAGGATCTCGACGTATCGGGCGGGTTGCTTGCCTAATGCAACAAGTTCCTCGTTGACCCGTTTGATCTCCAATCGGTCGACAACGTGCATCGGCAGATAGCTGGAATCACCGGGGCGAATCACCTGTACCTTACCGATCATCTTACGGATGATCACTTCGAAGTGCTTGTCATTAATGTTCTGACCTTGTGCACGGTAAACTTTCTGGATCTCGGTCATCAGGTACATCTGGGCTGCTTCACGCCCTTTGATCTTCAGGATCGTGTGCGGGTTGATCGAACCTTCGGTCAGCGCCTGTCCGGCTTCGACCATCTCTCCATCACGGATGATTAGGCGGGACGTGCTGGGGATCTCGTAATCTTCACTTTCCTTCTGCTCGTAGCTGACGATCACTTTTCTGCCTTCAACCCGAACTTTTCCATCATGCTGAGCGTTGATCTGCGCATCATCCAGGCTGGCGATCAGGTCACCGGTGACGATATCTGTCGCATCCACTGCTGCAATGGTCCAGTTTTCAGGAATTTCGTATTCATCCGCGACCATCTCGCTGTGTTCCACGCGCACCAGCTTCTGTTCGCCGGCACGGTCTGTCAGCATGATGTGCGCGACACCAGAGATCGCAGTGATTACAGCTTCACCCTTGGGTGTGCGACGGGCTTCAAAGAGTTCTTCTACGCGCGGGAGACCGGTCGTGATATCTCCACCAGTGGCAACACCACCCAGGTGGAAGGTTCTCAAGGTAAGCTGGGTACCCGGTTCACCAATGGATTGGGCTGCCACAGTACCCACTGCAGAACCCAGTTTGACAAGGTTGCCGCGGCCAAGATCCATACCGTAGCAGCGGGCGCAAATGCCGTGAATGAGTTCACAAGTTAATGGTGACCTGACAAACACATTTTCGATTCCGGCGTTCAAAACTTTTCGAATCAGATCATGATCGAGGATCTGGTTCCGTTCCGCAACCACTTCCCCTGTTGCAGGATTCACAACTCGTGCGGCGAGCGCCCGGCCGAACAATCTTTCTTTGAGTTTCTGACCGGCGATATCATCCTGTTTGCGGATCCAAATACCAGCTTCAGTACCGCAATCCTCTTCGTTGATGATAATGTCCTGGGCGATATCCACAAGTCGGCGGGTCAGGTACCCTGCATCCGCAGTTCGTAGAGCAGTATCGGCCAAACCTTTTCGGGCACCATGTGTGGAAATAAAGTATTCCAACGCGGTAAGCCCTTCGCGGAAGTTGGACTGGATCGGCAGGCGAATGATGCGTCCGGCGGGGTCAGCCATCAAACCGCGCATACCGGCAAGCTGGGAGATTGGACCGAATCCACCTTTCGTTGCGCCTGATGATGCCATAATGGACAGGTTGCCATTTGGATCCATCGCAGTCCGCACCGCTTTACCGACTTCTTCGGTAGTATCTTTCCACAACTCTATGACCAGTTTGTCGCGCTCTTCCTCTTTGAGAAGACCGCGCCGGTAATCCCGATTGATCTTGTCCACCTCTTTTTGCGAGGTGTCAATGATCTGGTATTTTTCGGGTGGAATGGTAATATCGGCAACCGCAATCGTGGTGCCAGATTTCATGGCGTACTCAAAACCGATATCCTTGATCGCATCAGCGACCTCAGTCGTTACATCCTCACCGCAAAGGTCGTAGACATCGGCGATGAGATCCTTTACGCCGGTCTTCTCCAGCGTAACGTTCATGAACTGCACCTGTTTCGGAAGAATCCGGTTGAAGAGTACACGGCCAACGGTTGTGTCGATCATGCGGGCTTCTTCTTTCGGCAACCGGATATTCTTTTCATCAAAGTTGGTTTTCACCTTAACCTTGATCTTGGTGTGAACTTCCAGTTGACCAAGGCTGAAAGCAAGATCCACCTCGTCAAAGTCTGCAAACATGCGACCGTCGCCCTTGTGCGGACGCTCATCGAATACTGTCAGGTAATAAATTCCCAGTACCATGTCCTTGGCAGGGCTGATGATCGGCTCACCGTCAGCAGGTTTAAGCAGGTTGCGCGATGAAAGCATCAGCTCTCTTGCTTCCTTGACGGCTTTTTCAGAAAGCGGAACATGGACTGCCATCTGGTCGCCATCGAAGTCCGCGTTAAAAGCGGTTGTTACCAATGGGTGCAGTTGGATCGCACTTCCCTCGATGAGAATAGGCTCAAATGCCTGGATGCCCAGACGGTGAAGGGTTGGCGCACGGTTCAAGAGCACAGGTCTATCTTTTATAACCTCTTCCAGAACCTCATAGACTTCCGGTTTATTGCGTTCGATCAGGCGGCGTGCTGATTTGACGTTTGCCGCGTAACTGTGCTGTACCAATCGTGATACCACGAATGGCCGGAAAAGTTCCAAAGCCATTGTTTTTGGTAGACCACACTGATAGAGTTTTAGTTTTGGACCGACAACAATAACTGAACGACCTGAATAGTCAACGCGTTTACCCAGCAAGTTGCGGCGGAAACGACCTTTCTTGCCTTTCAGCATATCGCTGAGTGATTTCAACTCACGCCGGCCACGGCGGGAAAGTGCTTTACCACGCTGTGAGTTATCAATCAGGCTGTCCACTGCTTCCTGGAGCATACGTTTTTCGTTGCGAACGATCACATCAGGAGCGCCCAATTCAAGTAATCTTTTTAGACGATTGTTACGGTTGATAACACGCCGGTAAAGGTCATTCATATCAGAAGTGGCGAAACGGCCACCATCCAATGGAACCATTGGGCGAAGATCCGGCGGGATAACCGGTAAAACGGTCAGGATCATCCATTCGGGGCGGTTACCGGAACGGCGGAAATCTTCCACCACCTTCAAGCGGGTGGTCGCTTTTTTGCGTTTCTGCTTGCTCTTGGTTGTCCTGACCTCTGTCCAAAGGTCTTCAGCCAACTTGTCCAGGTCGAGGCGACGTAATATATCATAGAACGCCTCGGCGCCCATGTCCGCCCTGAAAACCTGTCCCCAGCGGGATTTTAGTTCACGATAACGGCTTTCGGTCAGGAAGGTGAAGGGTCGCAACTCCTGGAGTTCATCGCGCATCTGTCCGGAATGATCATGTGACTCTGTCGATTGGTCTTCAAGAGTGTTACGCAGCTCGTCCATTGTGACCTCAGCTTCTGCTTTCACTTTGTCGACAGACATCTTCAAAGCCTCACGGTCACGCTGCTGCTTGCCTTTTTCATCCTCTTCGATCTCTTCAAGCCGTTCTTTTACAACTTTTTGAACGTTGGCGATCTGCTGCGTTGTGATCATCTCACCCTTTTCAGCGATCAACACCTCGGCAGCTTCGAAGAGAATCTTTTTCTTCGAGGGTTTTCCCATTTGTTCAGTCAACATCCGCTCAAGGGATTGTCCCTCCTGGATGACAGGTTCGAGTTTGGATGTGATCTGATTTTCTGATCTGGTGTCGATTTCTTTGAGTTGAGCCTGAAGTTCAGCCACGGTTTTATCGCGGCTTTTCTTTACTTCCAGGATCTGAGCATTGATACGATTCGCCTGTTCAAGCTCGGAATCGTGAATCTCGTCTTCCAAACGGCGCAACGCTTTCTGGCGCGCATCATCATCTACAAACGTGACGATGTATTGTGCAAAATAAAGCACGCGATCCAGGTTTCGGCGCGAAATGTCAAGTAACAAACCAAGGTATGATGGGATGCGTCGCGTGTACCAGATATGGGCAACGGGTGTCGCCAGGTCGATGTGTCCCATCCGTTCCCGGCGTACCGCTGAACGGGTTACTTCAACGCCACATTTGTCGCAGACAATGCCTTTGTAACGGGGGTTCTTATATTTACCGCAATAACATTGATAATCTCTTGAGGGGCCAAATATTGCCTCACAAAACAGACCATCCTTTTCCGGGCGTAATCTTCGGTAGTTGATGGTTTCAGGTTTTAGTACTTCACCGTATGACCAGCTTCGAATTGTTTCAGGGGATGCGAGATTGATCCGGAGCGCGACTAAACTTTTTGTTTCCACTAATGCCTCCTGAATTTAAAACCAGTAGCGATTAAAAACGGATCATGGCATAAAACCAAATTGGACATTAAGATGCAACAATCCGTCCATTATAGACATGCAAACAAGTATTTTACCACAAATTTTGGTTTATCCAATTATTGGATCTTTACTTTTCCCCATATAACGAATGGGAATCTCCAGGAAGAAGGTGCTTCCCTTGCCCAGTTGGCTTTCCGCCCAGACCCTCCCCTGGTGGCGTTCAGCAATTGACTTGACGATGGATAGCCCTAATCCCGATTCCCGTTGTACATTGCCTTCCAAATTAACAATGCGTGCGAACCAGTTGTTCAAATTCTTCAAATCAAGCGGTGCAATCCCTGCTCCACGATCCTGGATTACAAATACCACGCTTTCCGCATTCACCTGCAACCGCAAATTGATTTGACCGCTTATTGGAGAGTATTTTACCGCATTCTCAAGGAGATTGATCAGAGCACGCTGTAATAGTGCTTTATCCGCTTCGATCATCAGGTCCTGCGATAGGGTCAGCTCTGGCATGATCTGAATCTTACGATTCATGATCTGGGGCTGCATTTCAGTAACAACAATATTTAACAATTCAGAAGGAGAGACCTTCTCCACATTGAGTAACGTACCAGAGTCGATCCGGCGCATATCCAGCAGATCATCCGCCATTCCAGTTATGTCATCGATGCCTTCCATGATCTTGGTGGTGTAGTCCTTTTGTTGCGGGTTCATATCCCCAACCATGGGCAACATGGATACATATCCGCGGATCAGGCTAAGTGGCGCTCTCAGATCATGACTCACCATCGAAACGTACTCATTCTTCATCTTTTCCAATTGTTTGTATTCTGTTACATCGCGTAGTACACACACTTTTCCTACGTGTTGACCTTCCACTTCAACTGGTGACACGGATACCAGGTAGGTTTTACCATCCTCCAGTGCCATTTCCTCCACCTTGCTTTCTGTTTTTGAGGTTCCCAGCACAAATCCTTTCAGGATTTTGGAGATGATCTCACCTCCGCCTTCTCCTGCCTCTTTGTCGATGCTGACCAATTCATACATCTTTTCCGCTGCCTGGTTCACAATTAACAACTGCCCGGATTCTCCCGCAACCAGTACCGGTTCCGGAGTAGAGGTCAAAACAGATTCCAGGCGTTTCTTGCCTACTTCAGCCTTGCGGTAGAGGATCGAGTTAGATACAGCAAGAACCGCCTGCCCCGCCAGTGTGTTTAGAAAGCGCACCTCGCCTTCAGAAAAGCGGTGCGGTTGGGAATATGCAACCCAGATGTATGCCGCTTCCTGGTCATCTGATTTCAACAGGATGGCTGCCAGAGCAGAGGGCACCTCAACATCCTTGGGTAGTTCCATCCGCCGGATCCTGGCTTTGGATGGGATGATGAGAGTAGTCTCTTCGACAACCTGGTCAAACAGAACTGTATCCAGGTACTGATACAACGAGGCTGTGTCACCCACCCGATATGCTTGAAGGTCCTCCGTCCCACCTCGATGATTAACCCTAAGAAGCACCAGGCTGGCTGCGTCAGCACCGTATGAAAGGAGCGCATTGAGTAAATGAGTGGAGGATGATTCCAGGTTCAAATCGGAGGCTACTCCCTGGGATACTTTTAATAATGTATCCAATTCTTCCAGTCTGGATTTCAGGCTGATGCGCATACGCTCAAAAGCGGTGCCCAATCGGCCGATCTCGTCAACGCCCTTTACTTCAATTTGACTGTGTAATTCCCCTTTTGAGATCTCATCCGCACGGTCCGCAAGGTGTATGAGTGATGTTGTCAATGTGCGCATCAGAAAACGCAATAACAGGAATGCGAGAATGGAAATGGCAAGAGAAATCGCCAGCAACGGAATTGCTATACGCAATGCAAGATCCTGAGAATTACTGGCCGGCATCGAAAGGATCACTTTCCAGCCATTGTCTTCGTCGATCGTCGCGTAATTCATAAACCGCGTGCCGGTTGTTCCGGAATCTTCGAAATAGCCTGTTTCTCCGGGAATCCGCCCCGTGTATTCTGTCATCACCAGGTTGGGATTGGTGTGGTAAAGGATCTGGTTTGACTCATTCAGGATCGCCCCCTGACCTCCGGATTCCGCCAGATGTCTCAAAGCCAGTAAGGCCGGTTGGGAAAAGAGATTAATGGCAAAATCAGTCCGCGCCACGATTACTCCCTGGGCAAGGCCATATTCATCGGGTATGGAAGCTACAAAAGAAATGAGCGCGGATTCTCCGCCAGGGTTTGGTTGAACGATGTAATGCTGCATCTGCACACCGTTCAAGGCCAGCATGATACCTGATTCCTCTTCCATTGAGATGCGGAAAGTACCGTAATCATCCGAGGGGTACCCTGTTAAAGGTGATCCGGTCAGGTCAAAGACGAAGATCTGGTTGAAGAATGGCAATTCACGCACTTTTGCGCGAAGGATTTTTTGCAGTTTTTCAGAATTGTTGAGCGGTAGATCCAGATCCACCAATGCCGTCGTCAGGGTCTGTCCAGTCTCCAGGATTGATGGGATATTCTCTGCGGCAATTTGCGATGAGTTTTCAAGCTGGTCAACAAGGATTTCCCGTGCAGCTTTTCCGGCTACGATCCAGTCCGCGATCACCAGCGTTAATAATAAAACCAGCACCATTGGAACTGTTGTATACAGGATCCGATTCTGCAATCCCGTTTCGATCGGTGATGGATGCAGCGAGGCAGGTTTCACCCAAAGATCGGAGCGGGTAATCCGGAACACTTCGCACAAAAAGCCCGAAATCAGCAATTGGAGGCCGTTGATCAGGATCAGGATCCAGGACCGGGTGAAAGCATAGTCCAACTTGGCAGCCATTGATCCATTGGTGCTGAAGAATGTGCTGACGAGAAAGATCGGGATGGAGAGAACGATTACCAGTACTACTGCACCGATGGGACGGCGCAGGAATGTAAAGAATGAGGTTCGGTAATCCTGCCTTAGGACCAGTGCCAGTAATACAGCCAGGGCTGTTGTCTCAAGTGGAGTGAAGACAGAGTGAGTATTCATCAACGCGCTGATCAATCCGCTGATAAAACCAAGCACAGCTGCCGGCCAGACTCCCAAAATTCCCCCGGCAAGGATCACAGGGAGCACGGAAAAGATCATCACGGTCGGAATTGCATTTTCGCTGGGCATGTTGGGTAAGGGAATGACATCCGCAAATGGAAGGTCAACACCCAAAAATAAGGAACCCAATATCGTGGCTACACCGAGGAGTAGGAAAATGCTCCAGAAGTTTCTTACCCTGGGAAGGTCCAGGTTCTGCCGGATCACCCACAGGATCACGGCCGCGATTACAAACCAACCCACCCAACCCAATAGTTGGTAAGGAGTATCGAAGAACGGCGTAGAGTCAAAAAGGTGTAACTTAATCATATCCATGCACTATAACTTTATAGCATTTTCGCTTCTCTATCAAGTTGATTCCATGCAGATTTATGCAAAAATGAATTTCGCTTGCGAATCTTTTGTTTTTGAACATCTACCAACCATTGTGCTTCTATTTCTTCAGCCTTCCGGAATGCGGTTGTTGAAAGTTCAAGGCGAACCTGGGCAGTACTGGTAAGGACGTTGTTGACCTTTTCGATCATCTCCTGTTCAAATTGCTTTTGTTGCTCATCGAGCACCTCGATGCGGGTGGCATAATCACGCAGGATCTCACGGTGTAAACGCTCATGCCGCCAATAGAGTGTTGCTTCATCATACTCACCAGTAGGATGCGAGCCAGAGTCCGGTAGACCAGCATCCAGCCAGACTGGCTTGAATAACGATGTACAAGGCGCTGCAGTACCAGTCACAAAATGCACAGACGGATTGGTCCTGCTTAACACGGATATCATAGATCCCGTTGTCTGGCTGCCCCGCGCTGGTCCCCAGCCGGCATGCATGCACACATCGGATCCGGTAATACCACGCGCAGGCGACCAATCTTTATTACCATCATGCTGGTGAGAACGTAAAAAGCTCATCATTTGGGCTGGTGTGATCCTGCCCCTGGCTTCCCGCAAAAGATCAAGCGTACAAGACTGACGTCTGCGGGCATCGCTAAACAGGGTGTAGATCGGTTCAGAATAACAACGGGCAAAACTAAATTCGGAGGATTTACTGCACCAACCTTTCTCGATCGCATTGGAAACAAGAGTTTTTGAAGCCATGTCCCAATTGTTGGTGATCGAAATCGCGTTAGAAATACTGCCCACATCCTTGACCTTCAAAGCTGCCCAATCCCGACCAGAGGTTTCCAGTATCCACGCATCATCCGGATCACAGATCAGGAAACTGTTGTGATAATAAAATTTATGGGCAAAACCGCAATTGCCACCCTGCCCATAGAGCTCCAACAAAGAGATGATCAATTGCATAGCTGCCTCTGCACTGCGTGACCTCTCCAACGCAAGGCGTAGAAAGTCCATTCCGATAAGTCCGGGTTCCTTCCCATATGGTGTCTTGGTGAAGACGGCTTCATTCCCAATGGTGACACCATGTTCATTGGTACCCATCTCTGCACCCCAGATCCAGAATGGTTTGGCAAGCAGAACGCGGTAGGTCTCCTCAACCTGAGGGATCGTGATGTACGTACACTTGAGTTGTGTGCCTGGCTCATGCCGGGTTGCCGGGAGTATTACAACCTCGTGAGCTTCGTTGGGTTCGCGATCTGAGTTTTTTCCGAAGAGGACATTTCCATCAAGGGTTGAATTACCCAAAGCCACAATTGTGTCACACATGATGCGCTCCTCTCCCGCTGACTTCCCACCGGGTTGTTTTGGTTCTGCTCTTATTGTCTTTTTGAGTTTTCATCCACAGTGGGAAGATTGATATACACCAGGCTCTCCTTGAGCACCTCGTCGATTGATTTTCCATCTGTATTGATCACGAACGCATCATCCGCTATCTTCAACGGGGCATATTTTCGGGTTGTATCATACACGTCGCGTCGGATAATCGCGCTCAAGATATCCTCATACAGAACACTACTCCCCCTCTGTTCCAACTCAATGAATCGCCGCCTTGCCCTTTCTTCCGCCGAGGCATCCAGGTAGATCTTAAACCGTGCATCGGGGAAAACGACCGTACCGATATCGCGGCCAGCCATTACCATGTTCCCCCGTAAGCCGATCTGGCGCTGCTGTGCGGTCAACGCCGTTCTAACCCCCTGATAAGCGGATACTTTGGAAACGTGTTGTTCAACCTCCCTCGAGCGGATCTGCCACGTAACATTTTGGTCATTTAATAATATATCCGCAGACCGCCCGTCGGAACAGCTTGCAGGCTGGACATCAATATGGCTCTCTTCAGTGAGTCGGGTAACCGCTTCTTCGTCATCGACGTTGCCAAGTTGATTTAAGGCAGCTAAAGTAGCCGCACGGTACATGACTCCGGTGTCAAAGTAAAAGAATCCCAGCTTTTTTGCCAGCAACTCACCCACAGTGGACTTACCGGAGGCAGCCGGGCCATCGATCGCAATTACAAGTAGTTTTTCCTGCTCATTCAAGGATATGCTCCATCATTAAGGTATCTGTGCTCCGGGAAAGAGATCATTCTTTGCCCACAGGATCAGTTCAGTATTACTCGCAGGGGTCAAACGAAAAAGCGACCACCTGATCCAATCGATTGGTTGCATAGCCGCGTAATCGGGGTTAACTGACCAGAGGATTTTTTGCCCGCGGTATGAGGCTGGCAGATCAATTCTAGTTTCCACATTAGTCAGCACAAGTGAAGGCGCGGAATTCGGATCAGATACGGACGCACTGGTTACCTCATTGAAATCCCGCAAAACCCAGAATACAGAGGGATGCTCCAATCCGATCACCTGAATATCGATGCGGTCAGCGTACCCGGTTCGCGATATGGAAATATCCTTTACCGTGGTCAATAAAGATTGTTCACCCAACGGGAATCCTCTACTGAATAAAAACTCAAATTGAGGTCGGCTGCCTAACCCTGCGGATTTCCAGGCGTTGGAGACCAATCCGACTACTAACAACACAACAATTCCGGTTACGAAGCCGTTGCGGGTGGATGAATAAGACCAACCCCAGGCAAATAAAACCGTCATCGCCGCCAGCAGGATAATTGGCAAGAATGTTCCGATGATCCGATTGCGGGTTTCTTCTGGAGTTAAGTAGGCATTATTGACGAGATTGAGAGAGTTTAGAAACGAGAATATGACCAATGCCAGGACAAGAATCAGTTCAACAGTGAAAATCAACCGATTTTCGACATTGGGTAACCGCACGAGTTTAGATAATTTTTTAGCTGCCAGGATCAACATCGGTAGTGCGACCCAAACAAAATGACTGCTCGCCGTACCAGGATTAAGCAATGTTAGTACAAGGGTTAATGCCCATAATACCCCCATAAATCTTGCAAGCTGTTCTTTCTTGAGCATGCCATCGACAAACCCCCAAATACCGAGAGCGATTAGCGGTAACTCAATGATCAGCCAGGCCAGGCCATTGCCCGCAAGCAAACGGCTATCAAACTCACCCCAGCCAGAGAAATACTCAACAACACTCGACCCGATGGCACTGATCCCGTTGGGCAATGAAAAGAACAGCGTGCTCAATAACAAAGAGGAAACCGCTGCAACGCTTAAAACGATCACCACCGATTTTGAACTACCTGCCCCGTTGAGACCGGCATCATCCCGATTTGTGAACAGATTTCGCCACATTGCTATAATTCCAACCGTGATCAGCCCGAGTGGCCAAAAACCACTCCCTCCAGTAAGTGCAATACCGAGTAAAACGCCGCTCAGAACAGGTCGTCTGTTTAGCCAGAATCCGAGTGCCGCCATTACCCCGACCAGAGCCAACATCGTTCCACCGGCAGATCTTGATACACCAATCATCACTGGATCCAGCGCGATCAATGCCGCGAGTACTAATGCGGTTGAACTGCCCAGCCATTTGCGGTAAAGGACTGGAAGCAGGACAGCGCATGTGCCTAGTAAAGCCGGCCAGAATCGCGCCCAGAATCCTGATGCTCCAAATAAATCAAACAGGACTGATGTCAGGGCAATATAACCCGGTTCACCGGAAAGGTGTACACTCTCATTCCTGCTGACCGATAAAGCCTGCAAAGCGATATTAGCCTGCTGGTCATCCAGAGGGTACGTACCCAGCAACGCAAACCTAAATCCCGCTGCGACAAGCAGGATGATCGCAAATCCCCACCAGGAGCGACTTATTTCATATTTTGCGGTGCTATTTGTGCTCATTGCGGCGAAACTCCCAATTCAACTGGCACTTCGTAGATCGTTACTTCCTCATTGCGGTACACCACGGTCAGCATCTGGTTGAACTTTTCTTCGTTTACCCTGTAGGATGAACGCTCGAGGTTTCCAACATAAACATACCTTACATTATATCCATCCAGCAGGCGGGAGGTTTCATTCCAATCTCCGGATTCATACAGAAGCTGCATGTCGGAGTATCGGGATCCCATTTCTTCTCCGCCGCCGCGCCATTGGCTTTCGTGTCCAGGCCAACCCAGTACAGCCGGCTGACCGGAACGGGTGGAAACCCGGGCATAATCTGTATAACTTCCGCCAACTGCTTCTGTGACCACTCCTAATGGCGCTTGTTGCAACCAGGTGATCGCCGCGTAATCACCGGGGAAATAGCTCTGGAAGTAGGCGTTGCCATCGAGTGTCCAATCTTTGGCTGAAAACTGCTCTGTCTTGTTCCACAACATCAACGCGGGGTAGGTCAATCCAGCAAATACGACCAGAACCCACAAAACCTGGAATGCGATCATGCGCCAACCGCGTAACTTATGGAAGAGAATGGCACTGCCGGCTGCAGATGCGATACCCCACAGGATCCAGGCCTGGTAATAAAACTTAAAGATTGTGTTCATCCGCGTGCCAAACTGGTCGCGCAAATACAGGTATTCCGGGAAAAGCGTCAGAAGCGCACCCAGCAAAGCCAGGATCAGAATGAAGGATTCAATCGTTCCATTCTTACCGGCAGATCCAGTTTTGTCTCCCGCCCCGGGCCTCTCCTCAGCCGAAAAGCTTGGTTTCTGGTCTCTTCTGATCAGTACCGCCAGGATGAGCACCAGCATACCCCCAAGGGTCAACCAGGTACCGGGTGCTTTGATGCGCCGCAGCAACCCCTGCAGAAGGATCTCTCTCGCTGGAAAATTGCCATGCACACCTGCCAACGCATCACCAGCCTGGGTGAGTTTTATGCCAATGGCGGCGATCGATGCATTCGACGAAGCGGTAAGTTGGGGTCCGATCTGCTGCAGCGAGAGCAGTAAACCCCCATAAAGCATGGAGATTACAAAGAAGGCCACAAGGATAATCGCTGTGATTCTCAAACCAGCCAGGAGACTACGACGGTCACCCAGCTTCTTGAAGGAATAGATACAGAAAGCAAATAATGGTACCAATAGGGCTGCAAAAAGAATCCAGAAATGCACACCGCGGGTCATATACTCCAGGCTGGGCAGAATGCCCCCGGCTTGTGAATCAAAACCCAGGTAAAACGGTAAATAAAGCACGAAACCAGCAATTCCAAGGACAAGCCCGTTCTTCAGAAAATTCCACAATATGCCAGTCTTCCAGCCTTCAGACTGGTAACGCATAAACGCCCAGACCAGGCAAAACAACCCGACATAAATGGGAAAATCCCATGTATTGATAAAGCCAAGGCTGCCCAGGATCAGTGCTGTCAACCAGAAAGTCCAGTCCTTTGCCCAACCCGTGATACTGGTCTCTTTACTGATGTAAAGCCTTGCCCCCGCAAACAGATTCAGACTGGCAGCAACTGCAAGCAATGCGAACGGTACCGCCAGCAGGTGTGGATGCAGATCAGACAGCAGGTAGGAGAAAAAGGGAAATTCATCGATCACTTCGACATTTGCACCACTAAGGGTCATGTCCTGGATGACCCGTGAGCCGCGCCACCACAACCATCCCCCGGGTCGGGAAGGGATCCAATCAAACGGAACCGTCGGCGGCACATTGAGATCAAGAATTCCAAGCCATGTCCAAAACCTGGAGGTCAAGACACCGTTACCAGTCTCCCTCCAGAAAACGCCACCGGAATGGAGAAATTCCAGCACCCCTTCCACTGTACTGATGATCAATACGAACAATGGACCCAACAAACCTGCACGGCGGCTGAAACCCTCTGTTACACCTTCCCGTTTGCTCCATAACGATGTGATATCGTATACAATGCCATACAAAGCGGTAGCCGTCATGGCAAACCACAAGGCGCTGGTCAGGTTAAACGCAACTGATGCAGAGACAGCGGTGACCCTTGTTATCATGGCGATCATCACGTAACCAAAATAATAATAAGAGATGGCATAACCTGACAACCACGGATCCTGCGGCGGAAAAGAGGGAGATCGCAGGATCGAATTGATGAATGCGAGTTCCATCGGCTTTTCAGTATAGGCAGCTTCGGGGTTCATTCCCCTGATCCACGCCCAACCAATAAACATTAGCACAAATAATACTTCTCCGACCCAGATCGTGCGGCTGTTGGTTTTCAACCATGCAAGCAGCTCGTGAACCTTACTACCGCGCAATGCCAGCGCTGACAGGACCAGTAAGGCAAAAAAAGCAGCGATCTGTCCGCCCAGGTCATTCTGTAAAATCCCCAGCGAGTTAAACAACCAGAATACAAAAGCCCAGATCAACAAACCCAGGGGACGGGCCAGGGTGATACCCTTACTGGGTATTTGATGGAAGAACCGGTACGCCAAAGGCAGCGCGCTGATGCCGATCAGCGTGATCACCAGATACCAACTCAGAATGCTGAAGATCTCACCCATGTTCATTCACTCGCATTTTTGTCGAGTACTTCATAAATGACGGTATCCTCGTAACGGAAAACTTCTCGCCAATGCAAACCATTAAATTGTTCAAACTTGTTCAGGCCTGCCCCGCTATAGTACAGGCGTTCCAGCTGCCCTACAACGATGTATTTGACATTGTATTTCCGCAGGAAAGAGAGCGCATCCTCAACACTTTCAGTCAGGTAGAAACCCGGGATCTCATTCAGGCGGTTGGCAATACCATTATAAGAAAGGAAACCCCGTTGCTGCCGTTGATGCCAGTTCCAGCCCAATACCCCCGGAAGACCGGTGTAGATCGTATAACGATTTCCCCAACGGTATTCCACTGTATTGGCTTCCACGATCACCGGCGATCCTTGAACATTTCTGCGCATCCATTCGATCGCCTGGTAATCCTGGTTTAGGTCCATATCGACACCCTGGTCATTGTAATAGGAGGTCTGCATAAAGGCATCCCCATCCAACCCATCCGGGGCGGAATTAGACATCCGGTCCCGCACCTTATCGGCGCTGGCTAGAACCGGGTAGAGAAAAGCGCCGAACAGAAGAAAGATCAAAACTACCTGCCAGAGATTCGCTGTTCCCTTGCGCCAAGCTGAATTCATTGCCGGAAGCGTCCATATCAAAGCTACGGCAGCACTGAGACTTAGTAGCGTCCACGCCTGGTAATAGAATTTGAAGACGGTGTTCATCCGTCCGATATCACCCTCCAGGGCAAACAGTTCCACAAAAAGGGTCAGCACAAGCCCCGTCCCCACCATAAAGAGCACCAGCCGCTTGCTATCCGCCTGATTCGGGCGAAACAGCAGAATTGCTGCCCAAACCCCCAGGATGCCGACCAACCAGCCAATGCTGATCCCCATCAGGGTCAACAGGATTAGGACCAGCAGGAAGAGGAGCCCGACAACCTGGATGTACCCCAGGTAAGGTTTGATTTTATGCACAGCGGAAGCAGGTGTGGCTGCCAGCCATTCGCGGGTTTCCCAAATAAGCCAGCTGATGATGAGGAACAATTGCCAACCCCAATGCACCAGGTATGAGCCCAATGGAGAATGTGAGTCCTTCCAGGCGGTGATACTGCCGTAAGCCTGCCCGAATTTCTCGGTGAAGGGCAGGTAAAACAGCATAACACCTGCAACCATCAGCGCAACCAGGATAGTTGAAAAGATCGTTTTCCTCATCCATTCGGGAAGCCGGTGTAGGAATCTGACAGGCAAATGGATCTTCCTGTAACTGGAATAGAACAGGACGATCCCCCCAAATAGCATATAGGTCGGCAGGTCCCAGGTATTAGTAGGACGAAGGGTGGCGATGATGAACGCACCGAACAGGATCGTGACAGGCACGCCCAGCCACTCCCTCCATGTCCTGTCTGAGCGCATGTCCCATTTTCTCAATAAAACCGCCAACGCCCAACCCAACGCCAGAATGGTGATCGGCAGTGCGATCATGTGAGCATGCAGATCGGCATACGTGAAGGTAAAGAATGGGAACTCAGTGATGACATCCCCCGGAATGGCACGCGATGGATTCCAATACCACTCGCCGTACCCGAAGGGTAGTTTTGAACCGGTGAAGAAACGGACCAGACCTGTAAAGAACCAGGCGATTGATTCAAAGACTCCGGCTTCATCGATAATCCCGTTTGGAGCGCCCAGGCGCTTAAAACCCTGCGAGAACATCCTTAGCGTCCCCAGGTTGCCGGCGACCAACACCGCTAGCGCGGATGCAATTCCGGCAAAGGTTCTCTGTTTACCGATCGCTGGTGGCGGGTTTTCCAATTCTTCCGTTAATTGCTTCTTTCCTGGAGAAATGAGATTCCAGCCAATGCTGAATGCGCCGATTCCGGTCAGGGCGAAGAGGGTCGGCAGGATCAAATTGTAGGCTACGGCAGGTGCGATTCCCAGCCACTTTACCAGCACCCCCACGATGACGTAACCGTAATAGTAATAATTGATATATCCGCCGGAATACCATGGATCATAAGGAGGAAAGGTTGTGCTCTTTAAAACCGCTGTAAAGTAGGAGAGATCCATTGGTTTTTCTCCACCCTTCCAGGGATGCCAGAGATCCGGGTTGCCGATGCGGATGAATAGATCGACAAGGAAGAATAGGAGAAACAAACCTTCGACGAAAAGAATCGCTTTGCAATTTTTCTTGATCTCTACTGAGATGAGCTTGCGATCACGGAATGTAATAGCGCTGCTGATCATCAGCAATAAGATTAGAATGATGCTGATCGTCATGCGGTTAAAAGCAATCCCGGCAGATCCGGCAAGCCAGGTCAGGTAAGCCAGCAGGAGCAAACCGACCAAACGGCTGAACGGGTACCCGTGGTCCGGCAGCCCCTTCAGG
>AMWB02049458.1_pt2 | contig 30947 bp, 24 predicted proteins | sample 200311 | NCBI WGS metagenome assembly AMWB02 (sample SAMN02737377, study PRJNA173069) | bioreactor metagenome | biome: anode biofilm in microbial fuel cells | place: USA: California | collected 2010-12-16
CCGCCACTGCCGACACTATGGCATCACGAAGAGTTTGTGCAGAATCTTGTGCGTGGGCCAGTATAATTTTCTTGAGCCGCTGATGACCAAAAAGTTTTTCCTCCTTGTTGCGGGTTTCGTTAATGCCATCGGTGCCAATGAGAATGATATCACCTGCCTGGCATGGCGATGCCGTTTGACATGCAAAAGCATAGTTCTCGTCCACGCCTAAAACAAGTCCCGGTCCATCAAGATTGGTAAACGTTTTCGATTGTGCCTGAAACACCATTGCCGGTTCATGTCCGGCGCGGACCCATCGGAGTTCTTTTGTCCGGGGGGCGATCTCGAGAAAAAACATGGTCGTGAATCGGCCGGATTTTTCACAATCTCGCGCTATGTACCTATTCACTTCAAAAAGTAACTGCGCCGGATTCTGATAGTTTTTAACTGCCGAGGTAAGAAAGGCCCGAACCGAAACCATGAGCATCGCAGCCCCGACACCATGACCGCAGGCATCGGCGACTGCAATGCCCAGCTTTTCATCCGGAAGCTGAAAATAATCATAGTAATCACCTCCTGTCTGATCGCAGTAGATGGAGCTGCCGCTGATATCAAAACCGTTTAGATCGGGGCTGTGGTTGGGGAGGAGGTTCTGCTGTACCTCCTCGGCCAATTTGAGCGAGTTGACCAGTTCGAAGCGGTGTCTCAGCCCATCGATCATATGGTTGGTATGGCCGGCAATGATACCGAATTCATCCTGGGTTGCAACGGGTACCTTGGTGGAAAGATCTCCCTGGCTGACTTGTTCCAGGACCCTTGTTTGATTGTTGAAAAGAAGTTTCAGGTTGCGCGAGTAGGCGAAGATGAGGTTGACAATCAGAACCATGAGCACCGCCATGATGAACAGCACCTCGGAGGTGACCGAGAGTTGTGCTGCACGGATCGATTCTTCGTCCTGCGCCGTTTGGGTCAGCCAATCGATATCTTGCGTAAAAACCAGGATGAGGACGAACGAGACAAAGATAGATGCGGTAATTGCAACGAAGGTGAATCTGCGGGTAATGGGAAAAAGCCGTTTCGGCAGGGGGGAAGTAGCCTCTTCCTGCGGTGTTTTGAGGATTATTTTCTGCTCCTGGGCCAGGGCGGAGTCGAGACCGATAAAAAAGCCGGCAATAATGCAGCCGATGAACATGGAAGCGACACTGGAAAGGGGGACTCTGTAGATAAAAAAGTCATAAATGTTTATGAGAATTCCAGCCGCAAAGCAGAGTGACAATTCGAGAATGAATATTCGCCTGGGTTGATCCATCTCCACGGCGGCGGTGATGTAACGCCTGTGCAGTAAAGGCCTGAAGAAAAGTACGGCCAGAAAGCTCGACAGGATTATGATCCCCAATTGCCCGGGGGATAACGTCGCGAGAAACGGTCAGACTTGTCCTCCGTAATAGGTCAGCGCGAGAATTGCAAACGTGTACTGGACAAGGATTCGCATATTTTTTTAGCCCGGAAAAAGTAACTTTGGGAGCTCCTCCTGCCAGGCAGGAGGAGCTGTTGTCCAGGTTTCCTGATTTTGTGGTGCAAGGATGCCCTGTTCTGCAGGAGTGTCAACTCTCGTTAGGGTTGAAGTATTTGAATTTCTGCTCGTTGAGGATATTGTCGACAGAAAGCATATTGCCTTTCATGTAGAAGATATTCGGTTTGGTGTCATCCTCGGGACGAATGACCCAGACCTGTTCTTCAATCTGGTGCACCAGTTTATAGACTATATTGTCCGGATCGGTGAGGTTGCCAAATGTTCTCGCGCCAGTAGGACATGCGGATGAGCAGGCGGTCTCTTTTTCGCCTTTCGACAGTCGCGTCTCCCAGCAGAAATCGCATTTGTCAACCGCCCGCCTTTCAACACTGAAATATCTCGCATCGTAGGGACAGGCGAGCATACAGGTTTTGCAGCCGATACATTTCTTGCTTTCCATACGGACAATGCCGGTAACCGGATCTTTATACGTAGCCCTTGTCGGGCAGGCGCGTACGCACGGGGCGTTGTTGCACTGGTTGCAGAGCACCGGAATAAACTCGACCTGTTTGTCGAGCGTGTCGGTGTATCTTTTAGAGAGTATGCGGGTTCGGTAGTTCTCCTCCGGGACATGGTTGGTCGTATTACAGGCCTCGACACAGAGCTCGCAGTCGATACACAATGATTGGCGAATAACCATGCTGTAGTGCGGATTATATGGGTATTTCTTAATAGAACCGACTCCATTGGCTGCGTGTGCCGTGCCGATCACCGAAGTAAGCGACAGTATTTTCCCTCCGGCGTATACCCCGACGACAGCGAGACCAAGCTTCAGGAATTTTCTTCTTTCCTTGACGGTGACCGAATCGGTACCTTCATTTTTTAAATTATCAAAGCCTATTTTGGGAAACTTCATGATATGTATCCTTTTTCCTGTTGGTTCAATGTGGTGTGTTCAATGATCTGCCCTGAGCATTCTTTCTCTTCCCGGCTCACTTCTGCTTCGCCGGGAAGGGGGATAGTGTGACACGAGAAAGGCTCAGTTCAGTTACCAGATTCTATGGTGACGTTTCATCGCATCTTCTTCGGTTTCACCCGCTTCCATAAAGTGGATGGCGCCACAACCCGGGCAGATGTACCCGCCATCAGGAACAATCTCATGTTTTTCGAGCTGATGGCCGTTGAGCACTTTTTCTCCGGCAAAGTAGGCAAGCGCGATAAAGCCGATGCCAAAGAGTGATGCCATGATCTCGTGCAACGTCGGGGTGTAGGTAAGAAGATTCGCCGCCTCGACTACCCCGAGGGAGTGATAGACCGACTCCATCTGGCCCGGAATAACAATATCATAACGCATATAAAAGATGCCGATCAGCATCAGGCCTGTTGCCCACAGAATCAGGTTGAAATTATTGCCCCTGGAACGAATCAGCAGATACAACGGCAGAAACATCCCTAGAAAAACTTCAAAGACCCAGAAATTGACGGCAAAATCACCGGTCAGCATGGACATGAGCACCAGCTGTTTTCCTTCCGAGACCATACCCGTCAGTATTTTCCAGATGGTGAAGAAAATTATTACGGAAATCATGAAAATGGTCAGCTGCGTCACAGCTTTTACTGCCCGCTCCATCCGCTGATTCATTATTTCAGGATTAATTTTCCAGCCAAGCGCGGTGAAAAAAAGAATTGCGCAGCCGCCTGACATTGCCGCGGAAAAAATAAAATATATGGGCAGGTACGGGCCATACCAGAAGGGGCGGCCGTGCAGCATGCCAAAGACCGCGCCAAGGTTACTATGGGCGGCAACACCAACCACCAGACCGAAAAAACCCATTAATCTCGACATGGAGTGATTCTGGTCAAGCAGGAAATAATACTCAATCATCATGAAGACCAGGTAGGCCCCATACAGCGTACCCATCCACCACATGTTGGAAACGAGGTTTGGTGAAAAAACATTCCAGATCGCCATTCTGAAGGGGTTCTCAATATCAAAGAAGATGATGCAGAACCCGCCGAACATAAAGACAATCGACATAAAAACCGCCCTTTTGGCAATAGGCATAAATGCCTCGCCGCCAAAGACATGGCCGACAGATGAGACGATACAGAGCCCTGTAGACGTAACGACACAGAAGATATATGCGGCAATCAGCAGTCCCCAGGAAATCTCTCTGGTAACCCCGTAAACGTGGTGATATCCCACGTACAGTGCGTGCAATCCAAAGGCGAGTCCTGCCAGGGTCATCAGCAGAAAAAAGCCCATTATCATTTTATATCCGGGACTGGCTTCCTTCAGGGCAGTGATCCCATGGAAGCCCCATTTTTTTGAAATATTAACAATTCTGCCGGTCATTTTTTCCTCTCTAAATTTTTGTTTATTGCCCGATACTATGCTTCGTTCCCTTGTTGTCTATGAGAACGAGCCTGTTCGCAGTTAACGGTTCTCAGGAATTCTTTTTTGCGTGTTTCTCTTTTTCGGCTGTGCCGTCCGCTTTTTGCTCTAAACCTTTTACACCAATATGACAGACGGTGCAGCGCGTCAGATAGCCAAAAGCCTGTGAGGAGTCATGGCATGTGCCGCAGTATTTTTTGTGAAGATCCACCAGATATTGCCTTTTTTCCGCTGGGTTCTCCGATTTAAAGGGCTGCACCGCTTCAATACCGCCCTGTTTCATAGTAAAAACTTTTTTATGGCAGGACTCACAGGCAAGTTTAGCCTTGCCGGTATGAATCGAGTGATCGAAGACCACCGTTTTTACCGGTTGGGTGAAAACGATCTTCTCTGTTGGCGGGAAGTGGCAGGAGGCACACTGGGTTGAAGAGTCAAACGCGTCGTTGCCGTTATGACAGGCGCCGCAGAATTTACCTTGAGCCATCTCCTCCATGGTAAACGTTTCCCGTTTCGATTCTTCTTTTGATTCCATGGCGAACAGATCGTCATGGCATGCGGCACAGTCAAGGCCTGCATCCATGGTATGTATCTTATGGTCAAAAGTGGCTCTGGCGGGCTTTTCCCACACAATAGGCGCTTCAGGACCATAGGTATCAGGATCGTAGGTCTCGTCAGCCAGCGCATTGCCGGTGATCAGGAGAAAGGCTGAAAGGAGGAACAAACATTTCTTCAGTAAAGGGGTGTGGGTCATTGCGGTGCTCCGGTAGAAATTAATCTGCAAGGTTTTCATAGTTTTTGGTCAGACCTCAATTAAATAAAAATGCACCGGGCTTAGCAAAATAAGCGGGGCATCTCATTAAATTTTTTTATTAAGTTGCGCTACACGCTCAGCGGCGTCAATGATATTTTGGAGAATTTTTGTTTCTTCCCTGCCTATTCCGACTTCCCGATAAGAATCGGCCAACAATTGAGCATAGTTAATGATTCCATTTGATAGGTTTGTACTTTCATTAAGAATAATTGCCAGCTCCTCGTTTCGGACCTGCTGTGTATCGACAACCGGTGGCTGGTTTGCGCCTGTTTTAAGGTGCGTATTGACCGCGTCTATAACCTGACCGATTTCGGCACAGGCGTCCTGAGAATAGGTGAATCCGTTATCAAGCACATGGGGGTCGTCAGTCTGTGCCGCAAGATGGAATAAGGGCACCATGGTCTTTTTATAGAGAAAGAGCAGGGAAAAGCTCAAAAGACAGATCACTGCCCCGAGAGCACCTATCATTACGGTTTGGAACTGCATAAGCTTGGCCCGCATCTGGCTGACAATGATCCGGTCGAAATGCATCAGGTATTCCGCCAGGATACGCATTTTATTCTGCAGGCTGAGGCTGTAGGCCGTCTTGTCACTGCTCGATGCAATTTCCTTGGAAGCTATGGCAAGGCCGGAAAGATCAAGCTCTTTTGCCATATCCAGCCGGTATTCGCCCGGAATAAGGCTGTTTTCCTGAATTCTTGCCAGGGCAGAATTGAGGTTTTTGAGCTGGTCGGCCGCACTGACAGTCTTAGCCCAGTCTTTTTCGATAAGAGAAGCCGTTATCTGTTCGCGGACAGTAGCGAACTGAAAGATCATTTCTTCACTCTGGATGATGATTGCGTTGTAACTTTCAGTAAGCTGATATTGCCGTATGCCGAGAATTATAACGAAAATCAGCAGGACAATCACCCCGGTAAAAGCTATATAGCCAGTTTTTTTTAAGGATTGCATGCACTAATCCTTTTTGCGCTTGGAGTGCAGACATGTATCGGCTGCGGGACAGGTTTTGCATTGATGGGTTTCCTTAATTCCGGCCTGGATTTTATCGGTAAAATGACACGACATGATGATTTCAAAATCTTCCTCATCAAGCGTTTCAACGTCCAGAAGGATAGCCGCGAGCTGCTTTAACAGATAATATTTTTCCTTGAGGATGGTAACTGCATCTTCACTGCAGGTTTCAAGCAGATCGTTGATCTCCTGATCAACAGCCTCCGCAGTTTTATTGCTCATTTCCATTCGTCTTGCGGCACCGCCGAGAAAACCGCCATCATCGAGGATCAATGCCTGCGGCCCGATAACCTGGCTCATCCCCCATTTGCAAATCATATTGGTCGCAAGCTCCGTTGCCTGAACAATATCGCCCTGGGCACCTGTTGTCCTCTGCTGAAAGGCAATCTCTTCGGCGGCTCTTCCGCCCATGAGGATGGTGATTCTGCTTCTCAGGTAATCGTAGGAATAACTGCTTCGATCGCTCACCGAGAGTTGCTGGGTCTGGCCGAGGGCACGGCCTCGCGGGATTATGGTTATTTTATGGATTGGGTCTGAGTTGGGCAGCAGCTTGGCAATAATAGCGTGGCCGGCCTCATGGTAGGCCAGCGACATGCGGTCCTCTTCGGAGATGATTAATCCTTTGCGCTCAACCCCCATTAAGATACGATCCAGGGCATGCTCAAAATCAACATATTCGACGATATTCTTGCCATCTCTGGCGGCCATGAGAGCGGCCTCGTTAACTAAATTAGCGAGCTCCGCGCCGGTAAAACCGGGGACCATCCGGGCAATTCTGCCCATGTCAAAATCCGGAGCAAGAGCGACCTTGGCACCATGAACTTCAAGAATCTGTTTCCTTCCTTTGGTGTCTGGCGGTAAGATATTAACCTGTCGGTCGAAGCGACCGGGGCGGCGCAAAGCCGGATCAAGAATATCGGGCCTGTTCGTTGCAGCAAGAACAACGATGGTATCGGAGGTGCTGAAGCCATCCATTTCAACAAGCAGAGCATTGAGCGTCTGGCTTCGTTCATCCTGACCACTGGCTGTTTCCCCGCCGGCGCGTCTGCCGCCGACGGCATCTATTTCATCGATAAAAATTATACAGGGTGACTTGGTTTTGGCTTCCCTGAAGATATCTCTGACCCGGGAGGCGCCGACGCCGACAAACATCTCAACGAAATCTGAGCCGCTGAAACTGTAGAATGGCACTTGGGCCTCTCCGGCTATTGCCCTGGCCAGCAGCGTCTTGCCGGTTCCAGGCGGACCCTGCAGCAGGATACCTTTGGGACTGACTGCACCTATTTGGCTGTACTGATTTGGATTTTTTAAAAAGCTGACAATTTCCTGCAGGTCTTCCAGGGCTTCAGGCAACCCTGCGACATCATCGAAAGTTATCGGTTTACGGTCGCCATCAGGCAGGATGAGCTTGTCTGACGCGAATTTTTGAACATCCTCCTCACTCTTTTTTTTCCTGTTTAAGGAAATTATAACCGTGAGAGCGAGCAGGATGATATAGGCCAGGGCTACACCCTGAAAGATCTGGTCGGATCTGTCTTTTTCAAAACTAATCTGAATATTTTTTCCCTGCAGTTCGGAAATGAGTTTTTCGGCATTGGGTACTATGGTTTCATAGCGGTCTCCATCAACATGCTGCACGATAACCCTGTTGCCGATAAAGGTAATTTGGGCAATATCATGGTTGGCCAGACAATATCGAAACTCACTGTAGGTAACCGTTCGCAATTTATGTTCAATATTCCAGATGCCGTAGCTGAGAGCGAGCAGTACGGTAAACATAAAAAACAGTATGAGATTGCGGACTAAAATGGCCATCTGATTATTTGCGACTCCAGACTGTCTGCATATGTTCAGCTGATTGAAAAGCGACCCGGGTGTGTTTGGTGAGAAACGTAAAAAAACTCACGACAATAGTGAAATCGCCGTGAGTTGTTAGAATACTCTATAAAACCTAAAATTCACATACTTCCAGAGAGCGCACCGAACATACTTTTAATAAGGGCGATGGGACCACCGGTCGAAATCACTGCACTGGAGAGACAGATAATCCCCCAGATTCCAATTATTACTGCAAAAGCGCCGGTTATACCCATGCCTAATTTATACAGTTCGCTGCTGGTTTGTTGAATTTCATGCACAGTTGGGATTGCCGCTGTTTTTTCTCTGGCGATTGCTTTTGGTTCCATATAAGACACCTTTTAGTATGCTATTTATTTCTCAGATGACCTGAGGGAGACGGAAAATTAATTGCTCAATGCTGTAAAGAGATTGCTTAAAAGTTGTAATGGCCCACCGCTGTTCATTATGCCGGCGATGAGACAGACAACCGCCCAGCAGCCAATGATGCCTGCAGCAGCAGCAATGGTATATATGCCTATCTTGGATATTTCTGTGGAAACATCAACTTTCTGATGGACACTGCTTTGGGTTTTTTCTGCAGAGAGTATCGATTTCATTGGGGGCCTCCGGGCTATTGTGAAATAAAATTTACCCGCTGATAGCGGTAATTAAATTTGACACGAGTCCGACTGGACCGCCGCTGCTGATAACACCTGAGACGAGACAGACAACCGCCCAGCAGCCAATCAGCAGGGAAGCCGTCCCGATTGCACCAACCGCCAGCTTGTCATTGCCAATGTTGGCAGTAGTCTGGGCAGCACTTTTTTCTCTGGTTAATGTAGTTGCTTTATTCATGGCTTCCTCCTGTTTAGGTGACTGGAATGCACGCTGTGTAGGGCTTCATTCTTTGTCTACCTATTCGCATGTTTCGTGCCACTTTTGTGGCAATTATGGTCTGAAGTCTAAGAATTCGCTAAGGTGTTGATATTAAGTGAATATTTAGCTTAGTGCAGGCGAAGGGATTGGCTGGACGCTAACAAGTGCGGGACGGGGGGTTGTGTCGCAATAGTGTTGCGTTTGAAATACATGTGTTGCATATGTGTTTCGTGCAGCACATATGCAACACATGTATTTGTCGTTAATTGCTGCGTGGTGTGGCGGTGGGAGCGGCAGTTTCGTCAACAATTCCGAGTCGCCGTATTTTGCGATAAAGTGTGGAACGGTCAATGCCCAGCATACGGGACGCCTTTGCTTTATTACCATGGGCACGTTTGATTGCCTCGATAATTTCATCCTTTTCACTGACAAACGGCAACAGGGCAGCCCTTGGTTGCGTTGGCAACTGAAGGGTTGCCGGGTCATCGTCATAAGGCACTGGACGTTGAATTTCTTCGGGGAAATGGTCAAGAGAGATAGTTGTACCCGCGCATAAGACACAGGCTCTTTCAATAACATGTCGAAGTTCACGGACATTGCCCGGCCAGGAATATCGAACCAGTCCTGCCATGGCCTGATCAGAGATGCCGTAAATATTACGTTTAAGCTTATCGCGAAAGAGCGAGAGAAAGTGATGGGCCAGAATAGGAATGGAATCCTTGATAGTGCGCAGTGGTGGTAATTGTACCTCCACAACTTTCAGCCGATAATAGAGATCTTCGCGAAAACTGCCTTCTTTTATTTTCTGCCGTAGATCGACATTGGTTGCCGCGATGATCCGTACGTCAACTTCGACAGGAGTATCCTGACCTACTGGAGTAAAAGTTTTTTCCTGCAGGAAGCGAAGCAGGCGTAATTGCATGCGTGGCGAAATATCGCCTATTTCATCGAGAAAAAGAGTTCCTTTGTCGGCGAGTATAAGCCTTCCCTGGCGATCAGAACTCGCCCCGGTGAAGGAACCTTTCTTATGGCCGAAAAGTTCACTTTCCAGTAATTCCTCGGAAATTGCAGCACAATCCACTTTGATAAGCGGTTTGTTACGCCGCAAACTTTCGGCATGCAACGCTTCTGCCGCCAGTTCCTTGCCAGTGCCCGATTCGCCGGTGACGAGAACTGCGGTATCCACTTTACCGACATTTTCAATTAAGGTGTAGATGCCGTGCAGGCTGGCACTGGAGCCGACATAGCCGTGGAAATAATTTCTGGAACCAGTATCAATGACGGGTGTCGGGAGAGTAATATCCCTGGCAACGATAACGACTCCGTCGAATTCGTCTGAACCGTCTTTCAATGGCGCCGCATTGAGACTGATAATTCGCAGATTGCCGTCGCGCTTTCGCGACTCAATCTGGTGTTCCCGAACAGCCTCGCCGCTGGCCAGGACCTTTTGTGCGTCCTGGAGACAGGCCCTGCCCATTTCGCTTTGATAGGATTGCAGATCTTTCTGCCGAAGAGAAGAAGAGTAGCGCAGCCATTGCTTGGCCGTTTCGTTGAGTTGGACTATCTGCAGGTCATTATCTATAGTAATAATGGCATCTCGCACCGAACTGAAAATCGTTTCGAGATAGCGTTTGAATTTATCATTTTCCTGCTGCAGTTTTTTCCTTTCATTTTCAAGTTCCCAGTGCTTCAAGGCCTGCCGGACAAATTTAAGCAGCGTCTCCTTGTTCACCGGTTTGGAGATATAGTCAAATGCCCCGTATCGAACCGCCGCCGCCGCACTGTCAAGATTGGGAAAACCGGTGATCATGACAACGGGGCACTCGATGCCGGATTCCCTGATGGCATGGAGCAGGTCGGTGCCTTTCTTTTCTTCGAGTACTATGTCGCTGATTATAAGATCGAACTTCTGCTTTTTGATGGCCGCAAGCGCTTCATCAAAGGTGGAGGCGGTCGTGATCGGGCCATAGCCGTCACGGGCAAGAAACATCTCAAAAGTAAGCCGGATACTCTGTTCATCGTCGACTATCAGGATGCGGCTGTCCTTTTCCTGGGGACTCTGTTCGTCCATGTCAGATCCCCGTTAGCGGAAGTTCAATCAGCATCCTGGTATACTGGTGCATAATTGAATCAACCTTGATTATGCCTCCGTGGTCCTGGACGATGCCATAACTAATGCTCAATCCCAGGCCGGTCCCTTTGCCTGACGGTTTGGTGGTAAAAAACGGATCAAACAGCCTTTTGAGGATTCCCTGGGGTATACCGGTACCGGTATCTTTAATGCAGATCTGAATAATGGCCTGGTTGTTTTCATCAATCATTGTCTGGCAGCTGATATCAATTTGCTTGTCGGGTGAGGTGTCGGGGTACCTCTCATTGAGGGCAAACCTGGCATTGCTGATGATATTCAGGATCACCTGCTGTAATTGGGTGAAATTGCCTAACACCTGACAAGGGCCTTCCGGATACTGTTCCTTTATTTTGATGCCGTCTTTTTTACACTGATGCTGGACGAGAGAGATACTGTCTTTGATGACCTGAATGATGTCTATCGGTTCATTGCTGTTGCCGCTGTCCCGGGCAAAGGAGAGGAGGTTTTTGGTGATCAGGGCAATTCTTTCACCTTCATTGACTATTCTCTGTAAAAGTTCGGCCTGAAGCGAATTCTTTTCACTGTCATCAAGGAGCAGCTGGGCAAAATTAATGATGCCGGTGATGGGATTATTGACCTCGTGGGCGACTCCGGCGGCCAGTTCGCCGATCGCAGCCATCTGGGCTGTTCTGAGTGAGTCGGCCTTGCGCATTTCATCGCCGGTGAGTTCCCGCGCGATCAGCAGGATTTTCTGAACGGTGCCATCCTTGTCCTTGACGGGGGATATTGTCAGAAGATACTCGCCACCAAAGCCGGGAAGCGTCGTTTCCTCAACCCGTGATGAACAGGTAGTGAGAAAATCCTCAAGTGGGCATTTAAGATGCGGCGAGCTCCCGCCATGAATAATTTTGCAGATCCCCTGGCCAAGAATTTCATAGGATTTTTTTTTGGCCGCATGCAGGGCAGCCTTGTTTGCATCAATAATAATGCCGTCGGGTGTGACAACCAGAACGGGGTCCTGGATAGCCTGAAAAAGCTCGTTCTCTACACCGGTGAGGCAAAGCATAGGCGGTGGCATATGATTTTGGGTAGAAATGGATTGTTATAATGTCTCTTCCTTAAACTCCCCTGTCACTCTAATGGGATCTGCTTCGATTTGCAACCTTGTTGGCTTCGTACAAAGAACGCAGAGGAGCAGCCAGGGGCGATTCCTTGTGCGGCGGCTGCTGTGCCTAAATATGCTTTCTGATCAAATCGAAAGAGATAGTCGATGTGGTGACCGTGCTTCGACCGAAGGTGATGAAAAAGACCAGCCACAGGAGCTGCAGGCCGAGAATGATCGATGGTTGCCATAATCCACGTAAGCCGTCAAGAATTTCCGGGTCGGCATACGGTGCAGCCTGGACGAATGAGAGGACGCCGAGGATATACAGGACACTGAGCAGACCCATTTTCTGGTAGGCGGAAACATTGCCGAAGCCGCGGAAATCGGCTCGAAGCGTCTCGGAAAGAATTCGCCAGAGCTGTGTCAGGACAATGGTAAAAACGAGAGCCGGAGTAAACAGCCCAATCAAAAAGAGATAGCTGCCGATAAGTGCCCCGAGGGTGTACAGGACACAGGTGACCGCCTGGATCGGGACCAGTTTCTCGCCGGCCAGTTGTCCTTCGTAGACCACTTTCTTGGTCGATCCGTAAAATATAAAATTGAGCCGGGCAAAGAGCCATCGCAGCGATTTATTGCAATCTTTGACCGGTTTGCCGTAACAGCAGCCATAACTGATACAGCCAAGTCTGCCAAGGCCTTCGCCCAGGGTATAGGCGATTGACATTGCGGCCAGGACCGGGATGAGCGGCAGCGGAGAGTTGTGCGCGGCGAGAAGAGTGTTGCTCAGCTGAATGGCCCAGGGCGCAAGAACAATACCGACAAAAGAAGCCCCGCCGATAGTAAATGTGTGCCTTTTTTTCTCGACCAGGATGGCAATCAGTCTGGCCGAAGGCACACAGCAGGCAAAGACAAAGCCAATTGCCAGGATAGTCCCGCCAATCGACAGACCCATTGCCCCGAGCAGGACAAGCAGTAAAATCAGGGAGAGCAATTGACTGGTAGCGATAAAAAAACCGTAATAAGTTAAATTTGATCCCTGCCAGTACTCATCTTTTGCCTTTCTAATTGGCACTACCGCCAGCATCTGCCACCGTTCCCCAGGCAAATGTTTAAATCCCCAACCGAGCAGATGGGCCAGAACAAAACCTAGCCCGAATAGAAAAAGCAGATCATTCATACGCATTCTCCTTTTTAAAGAATTGGGGTGCCGCGAAATGGTTCCGCGATTGGTGAGCGTACAGAGATATCGGTCTCAACCAGCGGCCTGTTGTAACTGTTGGTAAACCTGCTGAGGACATCGTTGCGTTGCGAATTTTTTACCAGATCGTCGGCAAACGTAATCTTTTCCGGTTCGAAAATAAGGACATCGGTTGAGCTGCCCGGCCGGAAAAGAGATTTAGGACAACCCCGTTTAATGAATTGTCCGGGACGGATATCCCGGGGATTCTCATAATGTTCTTCACTGTAGCACTGGACAATATCGCCGATCATCAATGCGACAATTTCGACCATCGCCACCAGCCCGATAGCCGTTCCTCCGGCGACATCCGTATCGATTATGGTCACCACTCTTCTGTTTTTTGAATAGAGGGAAGCTGTGGCGATAAGCGCCGATGGATTGCACGAATGGTAGCGGCCATCGACGTGGTAGATGGCTACCACCCGGCCGTTTACCGGCACATGGTTGTAGTGGTATTTGTCCGGGGTGAGCCGGAAAACGGCAAAATCGCCGCCTCTAAAACGGTGGTGCCAGCAACTGTCCGGGGCGAGTAATTCTCCGAGATCAAAAAATTTATCCTTGATAAAGAGTGACGAGGACTCGGTAAAGCTGCCGATCAACACCCTCGCGTCGGCAGGGGAGACAATAGTTGTCGGAGTACGGTTCATGGGTCTGGTTTCCCAGTACCGGATCTGCCGCTCGAAGAATTTGCGATGCGAGTCATAGAAGGAAAGTGGATTGACACATTCCTGCCAGTCTGCGCCGAATCGGTTGAACAGGTCCCGGCCATCCTGTCGAGTTTTGCCGAGCATGTCGTAATGGAGAAAGCCAAGCAAACTGGACATTCTGCCTGAGGTAAGGGCTTTGAACATGGTGGGCGCGCTTTCCCTCAGGGTGTTGTAAAGGAACTGTATGCTGCGATCGCCGATTGGCTTTTCGGTAATAACCTCCAGCGAATTTCTCTCAATATACTGATGGGGAACGATTGATAAGTTCATGGTTTTTTATTTCAGTTGTTGTCGCGTTCATGATTGATAATGGACAGGCCGATTCGGAGCATATGCAGCAGGGTTTCCGGCCCGGCGGTTTCGGCAATGATGGAATTTTGCTGGCGGCTTATAAAATCGGCGCCGGAGAGGTTTGGCGCAATGCTCGTCATGATCTGCCGGTAATGCGGGTCTCCCTGTTTCTCCAGGCGTTTGCAGTCGTCAATGCATACCTGTATGGATTCAGTGAGATGTGCCTGCTTGAGCCCGGTGCGGTAGTACCGTTCGGTGGCTGTATTGAAGTCCTCGGCGCTGCAATGCATCGGGCTTCGTTTTTTCGGCAGTTCATCCTGTACGGCCCGGATAATTTTACCGTAGGTCGAGGCGGTCGCATCGGTCAATCGTGTACGCAGCGAGTGCACCCGTTGGTCAAGGCCGAGCTGTTCGATGAGATCACGACCGTCGGTTTCCAGGATCTGCAGGAGGGCCAGCTTGTAATCGTCGACTTTCACCCTGACATAGCTGTTATAGCGCCGACTGATGCGCTGGGATCGAACATTGGTGAGAATTCTGCGAAGCAGTCTGTTGCCAGTGTCGGTACGGACATAAAAGGTAGGAAGACCGACGGCGCCGGCAAAGAAAATCTGCCGACGTTCGCTTTCAATCGACGGTTGATCCGGAATATCATGATGCTGGACTTTACCTTCCTTAATGTATCGCCAGGCCAGGGCGGTCACCAGATTCTGCATGTCCACTGCTTCGGCCATATCTTCATGGAAACTATGGAACAGGGAGTAGCTCCTGCCCTCAAATCCCGAGTAGCCGGACGAGCCGAAAAGCCGCTGCCGATAGAGCAGATACATGGACATTCGGGGGTCGAACACGCCCATCTCCGACAGTGCCTCCTTTAACCGTTCATGATTGCCGGGCACCCCGTTCAGGCCGGGACAGGTATCGGTAGAAAGCAGGGTAACCAGGTAGTCTATAAGACGAAAGTCAGGGACCAGATCGCCACGAAGACGGAGCACATCGGCCAGCGTCCGGTCCAGCCAGCGAGGGCCGAAGGGAGTTATGGTTCTGCCTAAAAAGCTGATATCGGCTTTTTTCTTCCATCTTCGCCAGATCATGCGCAGGTGGGTGTAATCAAGTTCGTGGGGGAGGAACCCGAGTACTTTCTCCGGATGGAAGTCGGCAAAATCGATCCGATACGGGGAGGCACTGTAGGTGTTGACGAATAACGGCAGAAAGTGTTCGACAACCTTGATGACCAGATCGCCAAAATATTTTTCCACTCCGGGAGTAAATGTCGATTCACGATCGGCAGCCAGGGAGGTGAGGAATTTGCTGCCAAGCGATACATGGGTACCGTTATTGGCCAGGCAGGTGTTCGAGGTGTTCGGCAGGACGATGAGATTGTTGGTGATAATGCCGGCATCTTTAAGTTTGGCGATAGTGTTCAACTGGCTGCGCGACAGGGTTTTGTGGCAGATCTCCATATATCGGTGTTTTTCTTCCCCTTTATTCCAGCCGGACAGGCACGGACTCATGAAGAGATGACGATAAAAACCATCCGGTACCACATCGTTTAACTTTTTTTGTCTTGATGGGGCATGGGGTGCACAGTAGAGCAGACATTTCTGGCCTGATTCTTCCAGACCGAAGGTTTTGTTGGCATACTGGATAAGCAGTTGACAAAAGAGCAGGGTCCTGGCTGTTTCTTTCGCTGCGAGATCGCCAATTCTGCCCCTGGCTGCCGTGGGTATATTGAAGCTGAGGACTTCCGGGGAAGTGTTATCACTGAGAAAATTGTCCAGGAGACTTTTGCCGGTTGCAAACAGGACCGGCGAAAGGGTGTTTTCGATACTGATGGCATTAGCCAGGGAAAGCTTGAGCAGGTAGCTGATCGGCAGCCGGAGGTGGGCAATTCCCTTATGGATACAGCGGAATCTCTGCACATCGCTGCGCTGTTTGGGATGGAGAATGCTCTTGTCGGCGAGAAAGTCCCGGGCGAGTATCTTTCTGGTCCATTGGGTCAGCAGGGATTCCGGAAACCTGACCCAGCTGTTTTCCCAGACATTGGACTCGTTTTGGTACAGGTACTCTTTGAGCGACTCGAGACATTTGTGCGGTAAATCGCCGCGGGCTGTACGTTTGACGATGTTTTTGAAATAGCCGGAGCTGCGAATTGAGGCAGCAAGGTCGACATCGCGATGGCTGCCCTCAACTGCCACCTGCAGTTCATATTCCATGCCGACGCTGGTATCCTCTCCGGCGAACGGCAGGAACGTGTTGCCTGTCATCGAACTCTGAAAGAGGCGTATGTCTGTTTCAGCGTCGGAACTATTGGTACTGGGATATTTTTTTATGTTCATGCCGGCCATGATATCCCGGCAACATTAGAGCAACGCTAAAATAACATGAGAAATCAGTTAATGTCTCATCCGTGGTTATTTCGACAACATTTCCATCATGGTCGATGGGAGAAGATCGTCATTTCCCTTCAGCAGTATGAAGTGGTCTTTTTTTCCGGGCCAGCTTGGTCGGTATCTTTTCAGCAGGGTGACGTTTTGCCTGACAATTCTAATTCCTTTCTAATAAAAAACTAATAAATCTCTGATTATATGGGGCAGGAAATATCGGTGAAGCAGATAGCGGAACAAGCTCTCTGCTGGCGCCGTAAAATTCCCCGAAGTGCCGCAGCGCTTCGCTGATAATCGACCTTTACATGGTCGTAAAAGAATCCCGGCTGTATCGCACTGTATCAAAATTATGTTGCTGCGGGAGTCTATTTATTACCTCAATCCGGAAAAGAAGAAGAAACATGAAACACTGTAATAGCAAAAGCTTATTGACTGTTGGGATGAAAATTATGCTGGGAGTCGCCCTGACATCAACGGTCTGTATAGGTGGTTTGGTCTATGCTTTCCGGCAGGCGAATGCAAAAGTTGAGACAAACGTCAACGAGGTCTTGAATATCAGGGAGCAGGACAGTCGGCATCTGCGTGAAGCAATTGTCTCTCTACAGGGCAAGATGCTCTCCTTTAACCGTTACTTGCAGGCTAACCCGGAAATTAAGATAAGGGACTGGCTAAACGATAATTTCAACCTTGTCGAAACCATAAATCTTGTTGGGAGAGATTCCTGGCAGGATTTCTTTGAGCGAAACCAGCGCCGGGATCTGACGAGGCATAAAGCAGTCATTACCGGTGCAGAAGGCGCCTTTGCTGTCTCCTTTGGTTTGATGCAGGAGAATGGTGATTTTACCGGTAATATTGAGAAGCGGGTATACACCCTGCCCCAGGGAGTAAGTCTTGCAGCTGTTAAAGCTCAAATTAATAAAATTGCCGAACAAACCTCAGAAGATGGTGCGCTGAAAGCAAATCTTGACTTGCTTGCAAGTGTCATCGCCGACGAGGCACTGAAAGCGGAACAGACCAGAACAGAAATTTTGCAATTCGCTGAAACTATAGGGAAAAAAGAAAAAGAGCTATTACAGACCAAGCGACAAAATAAAAAGTTTATCCTGGGGATAAGTGGCATTGTCTGTCTGGTTAACCTTCTGGTAATTTTTTTGTTGACGAAAAACATTGTTGAACGGCCGTTGCGCTCTCTGATTCTTGCCATTAATGACTTGCGATCCGGAAAATCTCCGGAAATACCATGGCAGAAACGAAATGACCAGATTGGTGTTCTGGCCGGGGCGGTGAATAACTTTAAAGATGCACTGATAAAAATTAAACTTGAAAACCGGCGGAAACAGAAAGAGAAAGGCGTTATCGACGAAACCCTGGATTTTATGTCGGCGACAATCAATGATCTGGAAAAGAAAGCACGGAATTTGAATGATATGTCAGGGGAAATGGAGGTGCTTGCCGGGGCGACAAGTTCTAAATTGGCGTTTGTTGCTAAGCGGGCCGAGAATACCGCTTTGATGACGCAGAAGGTGGCTGATTCGACTGATAAATTGCGAAAATCAGTTCGCGGCATTCAAGCAGAGGTACAACGGCAGAATCTGGTGGTTGTCGATCTTGACGTGCATACGCGTAAATCGCGGGACATAATCGATGATCTAAACTGCGCGGCAAGCGATATAAACACCATCATTACAATTGTTCGAGATATCAGTGAGCAGACCAAGTTGCTCGCCTTGAACGCCACTATTGAAGCGGCCAGGGCCGGAGAGTATGGACAGGGGTTTGCTGTTGTCGCCCGGGAGGTTAAGGAACTTTCCTACGAGACAGAAAGGGCCACCGGCAATATAAATGAGAAAATAATGACGATTGAAAAGGTGTGCGAGGAAATGGTCCTCATAATCCATGAGATTAATGAGCAATCGGAATTTCTGCATGGCATTTCAGCAGCGATTGAAAATGCACTGGAGAGGCAACAGGAGGACACTGAGACGATCACCAAACTTGTAGGTAAAACCTCGCAGGATACTCAGGATGTGTCCGAACATATACAACAAGTTCGACAGGAAGCCTCGCAGACCATGAACCTTTCCGCCAGGGTAAGTGAAGAAACCCAAATCATCTCCAGCCGACTAACCAATCTTCTCAGCGATGCAACTGAACGTCTGCAGGATATTGGTCAACTGGAAAAAGCAGCCTGAGAAAACACAACAGAGTGGCAGCAATAAATTTTTCCATCAAACTTAACTCAGGATTGTCCTACATGTTGCCTGCCAAAACAGTTGAAAATCTCCGGTTCAGATATATCGCCGGGTTAAGTATTATTGCCTGCCTCATTCATAAAGATGACGAGCTGCGAGTCCGTAAAAGAATTTTGGCATCACGTATGAAATTGACGACCTGGCGAGATCAGTTCCGGGTAAAAAACCCGGACAAGGGAGAGATCTGGGTGGAGGGCCACGCAACTCCGGAGCGACTCGGAAGCGGCGCAACACAGTGGTATGGCTATTTATGGGATATAACGGAAAGGAAAGCTAATGAAAATAAGATCAGGCAGTTAGCCTTGTATGATCCGCTGACAGGGCTGGCCAACAGACGTTTGTTGCGGGATCGTCTCCAGCACGCGACAGTGACTGCACAGAGGCATCGCAATGTGGGCGCTATTTTAATGCTTGATATGGATCACTTTAAGATCCTCAATGATACAGAGGGACATAATCTGGGGGATGAACTGCTTATTGAGGTGAGTCGAAGACTGCAGCAGTGCTGTAGAAAGACCGACACCATTGCTCGACTTGGCGGGGATGAATTTGTTGTTGTGCTGGAGTGGTTGGGAACAGGCGAAAATGAATCTTACCAGGCCGTGAAGGCTGTGGCTGAGAATATCCGCATTGCTCTTGGCAAACCTTATAAGCTGGGGAGTTTTAAACATGTGCATCACGCCAGTGCCAGCATTGGTGCGGCAATTTTTACCGGAAAAGAGCTGTCCGATGGTGAGCTCCTGAAAAGAGCCGATGTGGCGATGTTTGAAGCTAAAGAACTTGGTCGGAACCGGGTCTGTCTCTATAATAAGAAACGGCAGGTTTTAATCAGTTCCAAAACGGCAATTTCCAGCGATCTCCGCAGGGCTCTCACCAATAATGAGTTGTCACTTTACTATCAGCCGCAGGTGAACCGCGACGGCAGATTGTGCGGTGCTGAGGCCCTGTTACGCTGGATGCCGCCGGGAAAGCAACCGATTTCTCCAGGAATATTCATTCCTATAGCGGAAGAGACTGGTTTGATTATTACCTTGGGAGAATGGGTTCTCAATACCGCCTGCCGCCATATTTTGGCGCTTCCCCTGCATAAACTGTCTTCACAGTTTGCCATTGCGGTGAATATTAGTGCTCGTCAGTTCTCCGACGATAATTTTCCAGCAAAGATCAAAGCGACTCTCGATCGATACAAGATCGATACCAACCGTTTGAAGCTGGAATTAACGGAAAGCAGCCTGGTTCAGGACATCAGTCGAGCGCAGCGTATCCTGGAATCTTTGCGGGCAATGGGTTTACGTATTGAACTCGATGACTTTGGTACTGGATATTCTTCATTAACTTCTCTGAAAAATTTACCTCTCAATACACTTAAGGTTGATAAAAGCCTGGTGCATGGGATTGGCGTCGACAAACGGGATGAAGCGATACTTAAGGCGGCCATTGCCATGGCTAACGCATTAAAACTCAATGTGATCGCGGAAGGAGTTGAAAACAGGTTGCAGAATGATTTCCTCCTGAAAGAGGGGTGTGAGGTGCTTCAATGGTTTTTATATGCACGACCTATGGCGTTCGATAGTTTTGTTGGTTTTATCGACCAAAACAGTGAACTCCACCGACGACAACCAACTGCCACTCGCTGTAAAACAGTCAAGATATTTGACCAAAGCTGCAGTGTTACTCCGTTATCTCATCTCTGCAATTGAAAACGAGTAGATAGTGCAGAAGGGTTAGAGGTGGCCGGTCTTTTGCAGAAAGCCCTGACGAGCAGGCCATCCCTCCGTAAAAATATTCTCTTGAGAGGGAAAATATTTTCCCTGACCGGCTCATTAAAAAGGTGATTACCACTCAAGCTCAGCTATATGGGGATATGAGGAGCCCTCTGGATCCTCTAAGCTGAGCTTGAGTGGTAATCACAATAAAAAATAACCGGAGGCTAATCTGTTTCTAATATACTCTTGACACTGCAGTCAGGCTGGTTTAGTTGTTCCACAGAATGGGCTGCTTGCGGTAGATGTTCAATTCGGAATTTGATCAGAGTATATAATGACGTATAGTTACGCATGGAAAGAGGTGTTCAGTCCTGGTGATGCGAAAGACTTTTTCCAGGCTGCCAACCTGCACGCATTTGCGATAGATGCTCCAGCGTTCAGTCGGGCGAATGCCTGGTGGCTGTCTGAGATTTCCCGGTTGATGTATGTAAAGGGTGACAGTGCAGGCGAGCTCGAACACCAGACTGATATCAGAAACGGTTTCCTGCATAAAATCGGTCTGCAGGAACAGTGGTTCTATAACGGGGAACATGTCCAATGTGCCATTGTCGGCACTTTGCCCAGTTACGAAAATAGTTTTTCGGTCCTGGTTTTTAGAGGGACGCAGGGAAAATTTGCCAACTGGGTCTTCAATTTGGCCACAGTGCTTTCGCCCTGGCCTTCGGGGGGCAGCGTACATAGAGGGTTCAAGATGCTGCTGATGGAAGCGTGGGATGCCATCGAACAACAGCTCAGAAACCTGCCCGGACCGCTCTACTATACTGGACATAGTCTGGGTGGAGCACTGGCGGTCCTTGCGGCATCACTGAAAAAACCTGCCGCCGTCTACACCTTCGGCTCGCCGAGAATGGGCAATAGGGAATTCGTCAACGGAATACAACATATAGCTATATACCGGGTGGTTAACCCGAGGGACATTGTTGCCTGTGTTCCCCCGATTCCCGGCGTCATGCATGCGGGTGAACCGCACTGTCTGACCAGTACAAAGAGTGCGGATATGCAGCGCTGCTGGTTTGAAGCTCCCGGTTTTCTGGCCGATCATTCCCCGTCGAACTATACGGTTCATCTGTAAGTTTCGCAATGCGAGGGGAAGCGTCGGCTATATTGGCTCCATTTTTTGGTAAAATCAGCCAAATCGGCCGGTGATATAATCTTCCGTCAACCGGTGCTTGGGATTGGTGAAAATCTTATCCGTCGCACCTACTTCGATGAGATCGCCCAGGTGGAAATAGGCGGTGCGCTGGGACACCCTGGCCGCCTGCTGCATCGCATGAGTTACGATGACAATGGAAAACTGGGTGCGCAGTTCGGCAATCAGTTCCTCCACTCTTGCCGTGGCAATGGGGTCTAAAGCGGAACATGGTTCGTCCATGAGAATCACCTCGGGTGAAACGGCGATGGCCCTGGCGATGCACAGGCGCTGTTGCTGTCCGCCGGACAGGCCTGTCCCCGGTTCCAGCAACCGGTCTTTGACTTCCTCCCATAACCCGGCTTTGATGAGCGATGTTTCGACGATTTCGTCAAGCTCAACCTTGTTTTTCGTCAAACCGTGAATACGCGGGCCATAGGCGACGTTGTCGTAGATGGATTTGGGAAAAGGGTTTGGCTTCTGAAAGACCATGCCGACCTGGGCCCGCAGCGGCACAACATCGACCGACGGGTGATAAATATCCGTTTCATCAAGACAGATGCTCCCGACAACGCGACAGGAAGGGACGGTATCGTTCATCCGGTTCAGGCAACGCAGAAAAGTCGATTTGCCGCAGCCGGAAGGTCCGATCATTGCCAGTACTTCGTTGCACCCGACATCGATACTGATTTTATTAATGGCACATTTTTCGCCATAATAGACCTCCACATCCCTGCAGGTCATGCGCGGCTTATCGACGAAAGGAGTGCCTACGGTCTTTCTGCCCGTTGTATAGGCCTGGCTGCGGGTCTGTTCGGATTCCTGATGTACAGCACCGCTCAATAAGGTCGGAAAGGCCGGGTGTGTCTGATTTGATGTGAGTTCCATTATGTATTTCCCGCTCTGTTGTAGTAGTTGCCGGTAACGACAACAGGGCTGATCCTCAGATCAATAGGAGCAGCCCTGCCTGTCTCTTTTGTAATACTGTAGGTTTACTTCATTTCCATAGTCTTGAGGGAGGAGACTGCTTCGCTGTACTTCTTCCTCTCGTCCTGCGGCATAGGGATCATGCCCTTGTCAGCCAGATATCCGTCCTGGCCCCAGGCTTTTTCACTTGTGAATTCGGCAAGATATCCTTTCATGCCCGGGATAACGTCAACGTGTGCTTTCTTGACGTAGAAAAAGAGCGGGCGGGAAACAGGATAGGTGCCTTTGGCGATTTCCTCAAAGGTAGGTTTTTCGCCTTCGATGATAGAACCCTGGATGACATCGGTGTTCTGGTCCAGAAAGGAAAAACCAAAGATACCAACAGCATCGGGATTGGCCTGGAGTTTCTGGACAATCAGATTGTCATTTTCTCCGGCTTCCACGTATCCACCGTCCTCTCTGACGGTCTGGCATACCGCCTTGAAGGCCTTTTCATCACTCTTTTTCATGGCCTTGATAGAAGGAAAAGTTTCGCAGCCGGCATCCATGACCAGTTCAACAAAGGCGTCACGGGTTCCGGAAGTAGGGGGTGGGCCGAGAACCTCGATTTTTGTAGCCGGTAAAGAACTGTTCACCTCTTTCCAGGTCTTGTAGGGATTGGCGATTATCTTCTCGGGATTGGCCGGATCGGGGACATCTTTGGCAAGTGCCAGAAAAATGTCTTTACGGGTGAGCTGCAGTGGGGCGGCCGACTTGGCATTAGCCAGTACGATGCCGTCATAACCGATTTTTACTTCGACGATATCCTTGACGCCGTTTTCGGCACAGGTCTTCATCTCAGATGGTTTTATCGCTCTCGAAGCATTGGTGATATCGGGAAAGTTGACGCCAACACCGCCACAAAAAAGCTTAAATCCGCCGCCCGATCCGGTTGACTCAATCTTGGGGGTTTTGGAACCGGTCGTTTTACCAAACTGTTCGGCAACGACTGTTGCAAAAGGATACACGGTCGATGAGCCGACTATGGAAATATAGTCACGGGCTGCCATTGCCGGAGCGGTTATTGCGAGGGTTAGCGCACCAGCTGCCAGAATACTTGTCACTTTCATTCTTTTCTCTCCTAGTTAAGTTATGTGTTGCAATTGATTATCAGTGGAACGGATACAAAAATACCAATTGAATATTAGGGTTGTGTTACCATTTGGTTTCAAATTTCTTACGCAGGTAGACCGCAAGGCTGTTCATGAAGACAAGGAATGTGAGCAGGATCATAATTGCCGCCGATGTCTTCTCGGTAAAGGCACGCTCCGGGCTGTCGGCCCAGAGATAGATCTGCACCGGCAGTACTGCCGCTGGATCAGTGATGCTGCCGGGAATGTCGACAATAAAAGCAACCATGCCGATCATCAGCAGTGGTGCTGTTTCTCCCAGCGCCTGGGCCATGCCGATTATGGTTCCTGTCAACATTCCCGGCATGGCCAGCGGCAAAACATGATGGGTGACAGTCTGCATTTTCGAGGCCCCTACGCCGAGGGCTGCTTCTCTTATGGAAGGCGGCACCGATTTAAGAGAGGCCCGCCCGGCAATAATGATGGTTGGCAGGGTCATCAGGCTGAGCACCAGGCCGCCGACAATGGGAGTTGAGCGGGGCAGGCCCCAGAAATTGATAAAAATCGCCAGCCCCAGCAGACCGAAGATAATCGAGGGCACCGCAGCGAGATTGTTGATATTGATCTCGATGAGATCCGTCCACTTGTTTTCCGGGGCAAATTCTTCGAGGTAGACGGCCGAAGCAACGCCAATTGGAAAGGAGAGTGTCAGGGTAATGAGCAGAGTAAGGAATGACCCCTTGACTGCTCCCCAGATTCCTGCGAGTTCCGGCTCACGTGAATCACCTGCGGTGAAAAAGTTCCAGTTGAATTTCTGTTCCAGTTTTTTTTCGCTGATAAGTCGGTCTATCCAGGCCAGCTGATTGTCTTTGAGCCTCCTGTTGCTCTGCTTCTCTTTTCGGTCAATTTTGCCTTTCAGCAGCATGTCGACGTCATCACCTGCCAACACCCAAACCTTTTGAATCGTGCCGACTATTTTCGGGTCTGCTTCGACCATGTCCTGGAGTTTGTATGCAGCAGAAGGACTGACCAGGCTTTCGAGCTCCTTCTTGCCCCGCCTGGAGTCGACCTCAGGGAACATGCTGTGCATTGCTTTTTTTACCAGGCCGGGAAAATTTGCATGGGCAAGATTTGCCTGGGTAAATTCTTCAGCGGCAAAATTGATATCCAACGCGATATAACTTTGTTTAAAAGCGGTGTATCCATCCGAGAAGATGCTGAAAAATAAAAATGCAATGAAGGCCAGGGACAGAACAATGGCCGAGAGTCCGAGGCGCTTAAACCATCTTTCCGCGCGGTATCGTCGCCTGAGTCGTTTGCTGGGGTGGAGCAGATTGGTGGTCGTTGCTGGAGATTCCATGGTTGTATGCATATAAATGTATGGTTATAGGCGAATATACGTCTTGTTTTATTCTATTCGTATTGCTCGCGATATTTTCTGACGACCCTTAGCGCGATGAAATTGAGGAAAAGAGTGAAGACAAAGAGTAAAAGGCCGAGGGCAAAGGCGGCCAGGGTTTTAGGGCTGTCAAATTCCTGGTCGCCGACCAGCAAGGTAACGATCTGCACCGTGACTGTCGTCACTGCCTTCAACGGATTAAAGGTGAGATCGGCCGACAGGCCTGCTGCCATGACGACGATCATGGTCTCGCCAATGGCTCTGGACACGGCCAGCAGGATACTGCCGACGATGCCCGGCAGGGCCGCCGGGATGATGACCAGCCTGATAGTTTCAAAGCGAGTGGCACCAAGGGCAAAAGATCCGTCCCGCATAGCCTGGGGGACGGCGTGGATCACGTCATCGGACAACGAGGAGACAAAAGGGATGATCATGATACCCATCACCAACCCTGCCGCCAGGGCGCTTTCCGAAGCAACCTGTAACCCCATGGCTTGCCCTATGTCTCTGATCAGCGGGGCGACCGTCAAGGCCGCAAAAAACCCATAGACGACAGTAGGTATGCCGGCGAGAATCTCAAGCATCGGTTTGGCCCACGTGCGCATCCGGGAACTGGCGTATTCTGAGAGATAAATCGCGGCAAGCAAGCCAACCGGAATTGCCACGAGCATGGCGATTAAGGCAATGAGGATGGTTCCGGCAAACACCGGCACCGCCCCGAACGCGCCGGATGAACCAGCCTGGTCTACCCGCATTGCGGTTTGTGGACTCCATTGCAGGCCAAAGAGAAAGTCGAAAAAAGGAATGGCATGAAAAAAACGCAACGATTCGAACAGTACCGAAAAGACGATCCCGAGAGTGGTGAAAATGGCGACTGCGGAACAGCCGATGAGAATGACTTTGCCAATTCCCTCGACCAGGTTGCGGGCGCGAAGTTCTTTTCTGATGCTTCGGTAGGCAATGGCGCCGGGGATAAGACCGCCGAGCAGGGTGCTGACGGCAACTGCATTTTTAAGCCAGTTCATGGTTGAGATATAGAGATCGGCGGCAGCCTGGATTGCCGGATCAGCGTTGTGGGAAGCAAAGCCGCTGAAAACTATATTTCTAACCTCATTTAGCACAAGACTTAACCGGTTGGGTGACAGCTGCTGGAGTTCAATCGGTAAGCTTTTGGTGACCAGAGAGGTGACAATCGTGCCTTCAAAAATACGCCACAACGCGAAGACCAGCAGTGCTGGGATTGCATAACTCAATGCGGTCAACATGCCGTAATGGCTGGGCAGGGAGTGGAGTGTCCGCATGCCTCCCGATGCCTCGGCAATAGTCTTGGCGCGGGCTTTTCCCCCAAAATAGGCACCCGTTGTAATGAGCAGAATGCAGAGGAGGAGATACGTATACATAATCAGTTTACACCGGGTTGAAAGGGCAGTTTATAAGGGGGAAAAATCATTTTTTGTTTAATTAAAACGGGTGATGGTGCCTTCAACGAAGTAGATGACCTCTTCGGCAATATTGACGGCACGATCACCGATTCGTTCCAGGTGGCGGGCCAGGAGATAGGTGTTGATATGGTAGCCCGGGTGATCCGGGTCTTTTCGTATTCTTTCCTTGATATCCTCATAACAGCGGTTTCGGCAGGCATCGACCACATCGTCATCGAGGAAAATCGATTTGGCGAGGGTGGCATCGCCGTTGACAAAGGAATCGATGCTTTTTTTCAGCATCGAGATAACTTTGTCGCTCATTTTTGAAAAATCGTACGAAATGGCAGCCTGGTGCTTGAATTTGGCGATATTGTCAACGCGTTTGGCGATGTTCACTGCAATATCGGCGATCCTTTCCATCTCATTATTTATTTTGATGACGGCAATAATAAATCTGAGATCGCGGGCAACCGGCTGGTGCAGAGCAAGAATTTTCAAGCAATCCTCTTCGATATCGATCTCCATCTCATCCACTTCGTAGTCTGATACGATTATCGCCTGGATGGCGTCCATGTCTTTGGATTCAATCACTTCTGTTGCCCGGCGGACACGTTCCTCAACCGTAGCGCTTAACTTGAGGAGTTTTTTGTTGAGTTTGGTAAGTTCGTGATGAAAGGTGTAGTGGTGGTCCATCTTTATTATTTCCTCAAGTGAAGTATGGGCGGCGAAATCCTGCCGCAAGCCAGTTCCCGGCAAGATTGACAGCAATAATAGAGGGTGATTGTTTCCTCTTCATTAGGGGAATGTTAAGATATCATTAGAACTGGAGTCAGGGCTTGCGAAGGAGTTTAAAATGGTACAGGATAGGGACATGATCAGGGAAGGCTTTTGACGGGGTGCGGTCCGGCTGGACGCAATTCGCCGGATAGCGTATCTTATTTGTTTGAAATATTAAAAATAACATATCATGGCTAAAGTAAATGTTCTCGTCGTTGAAGATGAAGCGGATATTCAGCAGCTGGTCAGCTACAATCTCATCAGGGCGGGCTTTCATGTTACCTGCGCTGATACCGGGGAAGAGGCGCTGGAGCGATTGCGGATGGAGCAGGTTGATTGTGTGTTGCTTGATCTGAATTTGCCGGGAATAAGCGGGCTGGAGGTTTGTGCTGCGATGCGAAAGGTGGGTCAGAGTATAGAACATTCCATGCCGATCATCATGTTGACCGCAAAAGGCGAAGAGGAAGATGTGGTGGCCGGTCTCGAGTGCGGTGCCGATGATTATATTACCAAGCCTTTTAGTCCGAAAGTACTGATTGCCAGAATAAAAGCGGTGATAAAAAGATCACTTGCCGATAAAAGCCAAACAGATGACACACGGAAATCAGTCATCGCAGTCGACGGACTTGAAATAGACAAGGGCCGCCATGAGGTGCGATTGAATGGGGCTGAGATTTTACTGACAACAACCGAATTCAGTATTTTGTCACTGCTTGCAGCCAAACCGGGCTGGGTGTTTACCCGGCAGCAGATTATCGATTTTGCCCGCGGCTATGATTTTCTGATTACGCCGCGGGCAATCGATGTGCAGATCTTTGGTTTGCGTAAAAAACTCAGTGAGTATGGCAAGATGATCGAGACAGTCAGGGGTATTGGCTATCGTTACAGATCCACGCCAGAGGATGGGGAGTAGGTCGATGATGCAACCCAAAAAAATAGTCTGGCAGATTTTTCCGGCCAGCGTCTTGACCATTCTGGTTGCTGTTATTGCGGTAAGCTGGTACGGCACCACCGCTTTGCGGGAGTTTTATCTGCAGGATACGGAAGCCGACCTCGAAGCCCGGGCCAATCTCATCAGTTCCAGGGTTATTGATTTTTTGCAGAATGGACAGATTGCAGCGCTTCGGGGATACTGCGTTTTCGCCGGTCGAGAGTCGCGGACCAGGATTACCGTGGTCGGATTTGATGGCAACGTGATTGCCGACTCAAATGAAGATCCCAGGGTGATGGACAATCATCGGCATCGGCAGGAAATTGAAAAGGCTTTTGCCGGGGCAGTCGGCACCTCCAGGAGATACAGCAAAACACTTGATGAAAACCTGATCTATGTGGCCGTTCCTTTGCACTTTGGCGGAATGGAGCCTTTGGATGACAATGCTTCCCCGGCTGTAAGTGCAGTGCTCAGGACTTCCGTCTCGGTGGCTTCGCTGGATAAAACCCTGGCAGGTATAAAGACCAGAATAGGCATCGGTGCAGTGGCGGTAATGCTCCTCGCCGGGGGCATTACCCTGTTGATTTCCCGTAACATAAGCAAACCACTGGAGCAGATGACCAAAAGTGCCGTACAGTTTTCCCATGGGGATTTCAGCGAGAGGATGCTGCCGCTGGCCAAAAAAACTGCTTCTCTTGAGGTGATAACTCTGGCGGAATCAATGGATCGAATGGCGGAACAGCTCGATGAAAAAATCCAGGCCATCGTCACCCATAGGAATCAGCTGGAAACGGTTTTCTCAAGCATGATTGAAGCGGTGATTGCCATTGACACCGATGAAAAAATCATCAGTATCAATGAAGCCGCCGCGCAGCTCTTCGATGTTGATAGAGAGGTTGCCAAGGGCAGGATTGTGCAGCAGGTAGTGCGCAATGTCAAGCTGCAGCAGCAGATTGGTCAAACCCTGTCCAGCCGTGAGAGTATTGAGGATGAAATAGTCCTGCACGACGTGAACGGGGACAGGTTCCTGCAGACGCATGTGGTCACTTTAAGTAACGGTGTTGGCGAAAATGTCGGCGTGCTGGTGGTCATGAACGATGTGACCAGACTGCGGCGGCTGGAAAATGTACGAAGGGATTTTGTTGCCAATGTCTCCCATGAGCTGCGCACTCCGATCACCTCAATACGTGGCTACGTAGAAACCCTGCTGGACGGTGCCCTCGACATTCGGGAGGATGCGGAACGTTTCCTGCAGATTGTCCTGCGCCAGTCAGAGCGGCTTACCACTATTATTGACGATCTGCTGGTTTTGTCCAGAATTGAAGAGGAGGCAAAACAGGACCAGATCAAGCTGGAAAAGGGGCAGTTGCGGCCGGTGATCGAAGCTGCTTTGCAGACCTGTCAGCTAAAGGCCGATGAGGCTGGCATACAAATGGCCGTTGAATGCCCGGATGATATTGTTGTCAAAATGAATGCCGCTCTTCTGGAACAGGCCCTGGTAAATCTGCTGATCAATGCGATAACCTACAGTAAAAAAGGGGATTGGGTAACGGTGCGGGGGGTTGTTGTTGACAACGAGCTGGCAAAAGAGGTGCGGGTCATCGTTCGCGATACCGGCTGCGGCATTGCCAGAAAACACCTGCCCCGGCTGTTTGAGCGTTTCTATCGAAGTGATAAGGCCAGAAGCCGTAAACAGGGCGGCACCGGGCTTGGCTTGGCAATTGTCAAGCATATAGCCCAGGCCCATAACGGCCGTATAGAGGTGGCGAGCGTGGAGGGGGAGGGATCGGAATTTACCCTGACGCTGGGTGGATACATACAGGGCTGAGGATGCCGCTTACTCTTCGTAACGATTGGATGAAAGAATACGATGATCGGCATTGAGAAATGCGAAAATGCTTTGACAAAACCGTAACCTGCTTCTATATTAGCGACTAAAATAAGGCACACTAAGCGGGATTAACTCAGTGGTAGAGTGTTAGCTTCCCAAGCTGAAAGTCGCGCGTTCGAATCGCGTATCCCGCTCCAATGCATTAAGTATCTTGCAATTTGTTTTGTCGTTTTTTACAAGAAAACAAATAGTCCCCAGGGTACTTACCCGGATTTTCTCCCCTGTCTACAGGGGTGTATTTACCACAGGCACTTATTGTTCTTCAGTAAGTGCCTTTTTTGGTTTTGGTACCGGTTGCCTGATTCCTCCGCTCCAGGCACAAGAATCCGAACACAAGTCCATGGCCTATCGTCCTGATTTACCGGCAATTGAAAGATCGTACCAGGAAGTACTCCGCCACTGGACGGCTATCGACAATCAACTCGATCAATTAAAGATTGGCAGAAAAGATACGCCTTTTGACCAGACTTTAATTACAAATATGTTGTCTGCCTGGGAGTATATCGATTATTTTATCAGGAATAAGAAATATAGCCTGCTCTCCAAAGAAGGTGGCCCGGATATGCTGGAAATCAATCACCGGGTCCACTATGGCGTGGACTACGAGCAAAGAGAAGAATATCGCAAGGCTCTTGATGCAACCACGGAGAAATTCACCAGGCAGATAGTTCCCATAAGAAAATATTACAAGAGAGAGTGTGCTCTGAGGACTTCGATAAATAAAGTTGCCGCAGAAGTCTATATTGCCATCCTAGGCCAACCGCAACTCTTTATCGAAGGAAACCACCGAAGCGGTTCTGTTATTGCCAGCTGGGTAAATCTGGCCTACAATAAACCTCCTTTTGTTTTAACCGTTGACAACGCGGTGCATTTTTTTCAACCTGCCCAGCAGATCAAGAAATTCAACAAACGATCTATGTGGCGGAGCCTGACCAAGCTGCCAAAATATAAAAAGGATTTTAAAATGTTCTGGGTAAAACACTGTTCAATGCAATTTGTTGCCAGATAAGCTGTGTTTACTAAAAACATCATCGCCTCGGAATGCAGGTGTTCTTTTGCTGCATCAATTATTGCGGGCGGCAGCCGATAATGGCTG
>AMWB02066292.1_pt2 | contig 30818 bp, 23 predicted proteins | sample 200311 | NCBI WGS metagenome assembly AMWB02 (sample SAMN02737377, study PRJNA173069) | bioreactor metagenome | biome: anode biofilm in microbial fuel cells | place: USA: California | collected 2010-12-16
CCAGCCGATACTGGCTGGCGCAGTGGATGAAAAAAACCACTTAACGGCTGCTGACTACCTACGAAGCGCATATCGTCGTTTTTCAGGCCAGTGAGACCGGATTATTAATAATATTAGCTTGTCGTCAGGTTGATCAGCTTTTCAAATTGATAGCCTGATTTTTTTTCTGCTTTCCTGAGCGCAGAAGTGATCTCATATAGGTTTAACATCATTTCAGTGAATCTTGAGCGATCTGCGGTGGGGTCTGCCAACATTTTGGTGATAGGTGTGATCAGCATCCACCAGGCAAATTGCTCAAATGTCTCACGGTTATACCAGAGCACTTCCTTGTAACGATTGACGCGCAGAAAACTCTGGATCTCAGGATCTGTAAACCAGGCTTTGAAGATTTCGGCTAAAGGTGTTTTACGCGCGCGATCATACCAATCATGCTGAGAGATACCCAATCTCAAAAGGAGGAGTTGATTTTGAACCTCCTCCTCACTGGAGGTGACGCTGCGTAAAACTTCAGCCAGTGGCTTGGTCAGTTGCCAATCATCCAACCAGGCGATCGAGTAATCAGCGTAAGATTCATTCCCACTTATTTTTCCAAGTTGGCTGCAGATCGCCCAGGTCAGAAGAGTAAAGCGGTTGGCTTTGCTCTCCAACAGCGGATCAAGAATGTAATCGATCATTCTCTTTAGTTTTTTACTGCCTGGCATGTTGACATTATGTACAGTGCCCTGCAGGGTTAACCCTGTTAAGAACAGATTGCTGATCGTATCTCGAAGTTCACCCAGATTGGTGTGAACCGGTGTTTTCAGCGCTGCGCCATTGAGTAACTGTTCTACTTTTGTGTGGATTTCCCCTGTATCCAACGCATCGGTCTTCGAATCACCCGTGTACTTGCGAGCCAAATACTCAAGGTATCCCGGGTTGATGATCGCCCTGTAGGGTTCATGAATGGGCCGGAGCACCAGTTCACCCGTGGCTTGTTCCATGTCAGGCACACCTTGATGCCCGATAAATGAGTATAACGATGAATAATCATGAAAAGCATCGTTATGAACAACACGAAAGTCCAGAAAAGCGTGATATTCATATCCGCGCAACTTGAAAAAGAATCCACGATCAAGCAGCTCACTGAGCGGGCGCAGGTATTGCAGACGAGTCACCTGGTCACGGAAAATGATGAAAGCTTCACGGTCAGCTGGAAGGAACAAAGCCTTATCGATTGGAAGTTGCTCTATCCTTTTGTTGTGCCCGGATTTTCTGGTTTGGGGGATCGAAAAATGGATCCAGCCTTCAGTTGAACCAAAATTGTTGTTGTAAATTACCAGTCCAGAGTCATGTCCTGCATGGTTTGAATAAGCATAGATGTTCTCGTTTACACCTCCGCCGGGGGTAACAAAATCGAACAGGTTGAAATTCTCAACCCCGGCAAAGAGCTGGCGCTTGTGCAACAGGGGGAATATCTCCCATTCGTGGCGGGCTACCATGTCGTGATCAACCTGCTCATCCCAGTAGGCTTTACGAAATTCCATGCCGTATTTTTCTGAAAAACCTTCGATCTGGCCGTGTCCCAACATGGGTAAACCGGGCATGGTTGCCATCACCATGCAAATTCCGAAATACTTGTCTCCTTTGCCAAACTGGTCCACAGCAGTGCGCTCATCCGGATTATTCATGAAATTGACGTACCGCTTAAGAATCTCGGGTTCAAATTCAAGCGTGTTTCTGATCAGTTTACGATAACCGGCGTTGTCTTCATTTCTGAGCATGTTCATGAAAGCGCTGTTGTACACGCGGTGCATGCCAAGCGTGCGCACAAAATAACCTTCCATCAACCAAAAAGCTTCTGCCAGCAGCAGTGTGTCTGGTGCTTCGACCGCTGCCCGGTCGACAACTTCACGCCAGAACTCCACCGGCATTGCCCGGTCAAACGCTTCCATGGTCATCGCGTGCTCGGACCGCGATGGAATGGCTCCACCGGTTCCCGGTTGCGGGAACCACAGGCGCTGGTAATGTTTTTTGGCCAGCGTCATGGCTGCGTCAAAGCGGATGATGGGGAACCTTCGTGCGACTTCGAGGATGGTCCGGATGACTGCTTCACGCACCCCTGGATTTAGATAATTCAACTGCGCGGTATCATTCCAGGGCATGGTTGTGCCATCGTTTCCATGATAGATGTATTTCACCTCGCCACTGTTGCGATTCTGCCTTTTGAAAACAACCGCCGCGTCTGTCCGATCAAAGTAATGGTCCTCGATTTGAATTACTATATTGGGATCAGAGGAAAGGTTTTCACCGGAAAAGCTGTACGAGGGGTAAGGGCACTGATCCATGGAAAGAAAACGTTCCGGGTGGTGGATCATCCACTCAGAGTCGATGCCCATATGGTTGGGCACCATGTCGCTTGCCAGGCGGATGCCGTAGCGGGCAGCTTTATCGCGCAGACCGGCGTAGGAATCCTCACCACCCAGGTCTGCCGCAATCTGGTAGGAATAGAGCGAATAAGCTGAAGAGATCGCTTCCTGGTTACCGCATAATTGCTTGATTCGGGCAGATGCCGGACTGCGTTCCCACAATCCGATCAACCACAATCCAGTGATGCCCCACCTGGCCAGAGTCTCCAACTCAATTTCCGGGATCTGGTCGAGGCGGCGTATTTCCTGCTGATACTTGCGGCTGAGTTGGTCAAGCCAAACAAAACTGTTCTTGGCGATTAGAACAAGCCTGGGCATCCATTCGCGATCTTTTGTGAAAGCCTCGATATCAGCGCCTGACCCGAAAGCACGCAGATATTCGTCATGGTCGTAACTGGGGATCGGAGTGATCCCCGGACCTGTAAAACTGAGTTTATTCTCTTCCTTGATCAGGTCCAGGCTGGAGAGCAGGCGGTAAAAGTAATCACCGATCAATAGTGCCCAGTAATCCCGGATATATTCCAGCTGACCTGTGATCGAATCGGGTACCTCAATGGCAGGGGTTCTAAACATTTTTATCAACGACTGGTTTCCGGGGCCAAAGAAAGGTTGCGTTTCGAAAAATACCTGAATCTCCTTTACAACCTTGGAAAAACCGGGGTCTGAAGTAAGGCTTTTTTCTTCAAACAGATCATGGTAATTATCCAGAGCCGGATTTTGAAGCGCGAGCCAGAGCATGGTGAGTTCTTCAAGGAGCAATTCGCGGTTTGGTACACCACCCGTTGCCGTGTTTAGATAGGTCATGGGGTCAATTTCTTTTTTGTAGACCGATAAAGGCGGAAATTCACGGATAAAAAGCGCCAGCAATTGATCCAGAGAGGTTGTTGTAAAACTATCTTCCAGATGTTGCAGCAGCTGGTTGAGCACTAAGGGATTTTTTTGTTCACGATACAGTTTAAAAACGTGGTGAAAGATCTCGTCGATCAGTCCCATGGCGTTGACATGACTGGTCTTTGCTGCCTGTTCAGGGAAAGAAGCCAGATCGCGCTGCCCGTTTATCTTCTGAACGAATTTCCTGGCAGCGTGAAAATTGGCAAAGATCACATTTCCGTCATAGGCGAACAGCGTTTCGTCAAACTTGTATTTATCACGCGCTCTGCGGGAAATATGGAATTCCATTTTCTGACTCCAATCTTAAGAACAGGATGATTTTATTATATACAGTGTGTGTAAAAAAATGCAGGATCAGGTCAGTGAGTCGATAATCGATTTCAGGGAATACTGCGGTTCTGAATTGCCCTCAACAATGATCTCATCCAGCAAAACACCAGATTTGACCATTCGATCAAGCGCGTTACGGGTCCTGTCGGCTTCCCATTGGAACAACGAGGTGATTTTCTTAAGGTTGGATACACCCATGGTCGTAAAAAAGTGGATGAGTATCTGTTCCATGGCGCGGCTTTCCGAAATGAAACGTGCCTGTTCAGGTAATTCAGGAAAATGACGATGTGTCAGATCGTATACAAAAGCATATTTCCACGCCCCAGCTTCACTGATGGCAATCGGGAGTAGTTTAAATTGCTGCTGGAGGAGATCTAATGCGCGATTGAAGGGGGATGATGAGTTAGAACCTGCAAGATGGGCTTCTTTGCGCAGTGATAATGTGTCCAGAGGACCTTTTCTTACCAGTACATCAAAGATAAGCCTGGCTTCGAGCGGGAGTAAACCCTGGTTATATTGATCCGCAAAATCCTCTTCCGGTTCTCCATAATTTGGCGACAAGGCATAAAAATAGCGCACCGCGTCAAGTGAGATCATCGTGTTTTTTCGTTTTAATGTTCTCGCGTAATACCACACCTTTTTATCGAGCAGGGAATCTTTCCAATTCCAGGTGATGTGACCGGGATCGTCGTGCTCATCCGCGACAGGCCGATCACCCGCCACCGCTCCCCACAAGCTCGGAAATGTGTATCCCTTCACCGGCCAGAAAAAGATAAATCCCCGTTCATTCACAAAATCGACCGCCTGTTGGGGGGTCTTCAATTGGAGACCAGCTCGAAGTCTGAATGTCTGGTTCCGGTACTCGGTGATTTTTTGAGAGGTTACTTTGTACATAAAAAAAACCTGCCCTAATCATATCAGGTTTCAAAATCAGGTCAGGTGTGATCGATCAGTGGATCAATCAGGTCTTTTAAAAATGTGGGTAATGATATTAGACCCGCTACCACCTATGTTCTGGCTCATACCAATGCGGGCATCTTCCACCTGTGAGCCGGCAGCTTCACCACGAAGTTGCTGCACGACCTCAACGATCTGGTACATGCCAGTGGCACCCACCGGATGACCGCGTGCTTTTAAGCCACCGCGTGTGGCAATGGGAATACTGCCATCGATGCGGATCTCCCCATCCATCGCAAGACGCGGTGCCTGACCACGTTCTGCGAAGCCGTTCGCCTCAAGCGACAAAGCTGCCATGATGGAAAAGGCATCATGCAATTCAAACAGATCGATGTCTTGCGGGGAAATGCCGGCTTGTTCGTAGGCTTTTTTGCCGGATAGATGCGCAGCCTTCAGGAAGAGGGGATCTTTCCTGTGTTGAACGGCCAGCGTGTCAGTTGCAGCGGATGAAGCAGCTACAAACACCGTGGGATGACCTTCCACCCTCCGCGACAGTTCCAACGGGATCACTACTGCGGCGGCGGCACCATCACCGATGGGCGAGGCGTCCATCAGGTTGATGGGGTCATTAACCATTGCCGCTTTCTGGTATTTTTCTATTGTAAGTTCATCATGGAACCGCGCGTAGGGATTGTGCATGGCATTGGCATGAGCATTTACTGAAAATGGCGCAAAGTGCTCTTTTCCCCAGCCAAATTCGTGCATGTATCGACGCATTAGCAGCGCATTCAATGAAACAAAAGAGAGGCCTTGTCCTGCTTCCCAATCTGCATCGGCAGCAGTTGCCAATGCTCCAGTGATTTCGCCAAGAGGTGAATCGGTCATCTTCTCGACCCCTACTGCAAGAGCACTGTTCACCATGCCGGAAGCAACAGCCATGACTGCCGTACGGAAACTGGCTGCACCTGAACTGCAAGCCGCCTCCGTGCGAAAGGCCTCCGCACCGCGCATACCGATCCAATCTGCGATGTACGCACCAAGGTGCTGTTGATGGTTGGCAGATCCAGACATCATGTTGCCAACGTAAACTGCCTCAACACGGTCAAGACCAGAATCAGCCAATGCAGTGAGAGCAGCGTCGCCAGCAAGCTCACGCAGGGATTTGTCCCAATGTTCATCCACTTTTGTCTGGCCTATACCAATTACTGCAACTTGTCTCATAACTCCCTCAATTAGTGATCTAAGGTCATTATATCGTTATCATCTATCAGGAACTATCAGGTTACCGGTTTTACAGGTCCTGAAAGCTGACTTATAATTCGTGGATACTCAGACTACGGAGAAACGCTCATTTGAAATTGCCGGGTAAGACTTTCATCGCTTTCATTGCACTCCTGCTTTCGTTCACGACTGCCTGTACTGCGCTTACAACGCCCGCAGCACTAACAACTCCCCCTATCACGGCACAGTCAACCCCTACAGCTTTCCAACCGGCTGTGGAGGATCCTGTCGTTGAACCGCTGAAATTGGATGTTTCTCTTCTTGTACCACCCGGTTTTCCTAAAAGTTGGTCTGTATCGTTACAAAACGTAAATGGATTATCGATTGTGGATGATGATCCAAACGCAGACCTTTTTTTTATACCCGCTTTTGAACCAGCATCTGAAACCACACTTTTCACGACCAGCCTGATCTTTGCTGCAGTTGTGCCTTTCTTCACAGTTGAAGACACGATCGATCCCGATCTGCTGCCGATTTTGTGGGGGAGCAAGGCTGGGGATGAATTGGGCGGGACTATCCTGGTATCAGGTGCAACAGCCGGAATATTGAACTACCTCTGGGGAGAATCCGGCGAAAATGTGCTGGTCACAGACCCAAGCGAATTGCTCACATTGGCTGAGGCGAATGCAACAGCTATTGCGATCATCCCGTTTGAAGCGATCACGCCGCGCTGGAAGATCCTCAAGTTGGACGGCATCAGCCCGCTGGATAAACCATTAGATGTGGAAAAGTATGCGTTAAACGTTTACTTCCACCTTCACCAAAATGAGAACAGCGAAATGGACACGATCAATATCCAACAACAGATTGCCGACTTGATCCCCGCCAGCAACAGGGATGAGTCGAAAATGACGGTTTTGATCATGAGCGGCACCACAGCGATCACGCGCGGCCTGGCTTACAAGGTGCTTATCAATGATTCAGATTACCCGATCGCGATGGTGAAGGATTGGTTCCTCGCTGCGGATCTACGGCATGTCAGTAATGAAAGCCCCTTTGTTGAAGACTGTCCGTATCCCGACCCTTATACTTCCAGCCTTGTGTTCTGTACAAGCCCCAAGATGATCGAAATATTCGAGAAAATCGGAATCAATGTGGTTGAACTCACCGGAAATCACATCAACGATTATGGGCTGGAAAACCTGGAAGCCACCATGCAGATGTATAAAGACAGAGGATGGGCTTATTACGCAGCCGGTGTCGATGCAGATGCTGCAAGGCAGCCGGTGTTGCTTGAGCACAATGGCAACCGTATCGCTTTTATCGGCTGCAACGCCGTCGGACCCAATTCGGTTTGGGCGAAAGATGAGCGGCCGGGGGCTGCCGAGTGTGATTTTAATTACCTGGACAAAAAAATTCGGGAACTCAAAGAGCAAGGGTATGTGGTCGTTACTACTTTTCAACATGAAGAACTCACAAAGCAGGATGGATCTCCAGCCGTTTTGATGTTTGCTGAAAAGATCAGCGGCGATTTTATCTCCGTAACTGATTCTGGAGCAGATATTGTGCAGGGTTCACAGGCGCATTATCCGATGGGATTTGAATTTGTCGGTGACAGCTTAATCCACTATGGGTTGGGGAACTTCCTGTTTGACCAGATGTGGGAACCCAACCGGAATGAATTTATTGACAGGCACATCATTTATGATGGAAAATATATCAATACCGAGGTGTTGACCGCGGTGTTAATGGATTGGTCACAACCCACTCCGATGGAAGCCGACCAACGAGCCCAATTCCTGGAGGAAATCTACCAGGCAAGTCTAAAGAGGAAAAAATGAAAATTTTTGATATCACACTCCCGATCAGAGAAGGTATGCCGGTTTGGCCAAATAACCCGGAGGTGATCCTGCATCGCATTGAGAAGATTGAAGAAGGCGCAAATTCGAATGTCTCTTATCTGGGTATGGCTGTTCACAGTGGAACCCATGTGGATGCCCCTTTCCATTTTCTGCAAACTGGTAAAACAGTGGAAGATTTACTGTTGGAAATCCTGATCGGTAAAGTGCTTGTGGTGGAAATTGATGAGAGTATTGATGAAATCACCCAAGAGGTGGTCGAATCCCTGCAGATTGAAGAAGGTACGACGCGGATTCTCTTCAAGACCAGGAATTCCCGCTATTGGGCTGAGAAATGGTCGGATTTTCAAACGGATTTTGTCGGAATCGATGAAGGGGGTTCAGGCATTCTGGTGGAGAAAGGTGTCAAACTTGTTGGGATCGATTACCTGTCCATCTCGCCTTTCAAACGGAGCCGGCCAACACATGAAATGATGCTCAACGCCGGAATGGTCATTATTGAAGGTCTGGATCTAACTGGAATTGTTCCCGGAATCTACAAATTGATCTGTCTGCCATTGAAATTGCAGGATGCCGATGGCGCTCCAGCCCGCGCCGTATTGATCCAGGAATAGAATGCTGTCATTCACAAGATCAATTCCAGCAATGCTCCAAAATTGTCGCTGGTACTACCAATATTGAAGCAGTGGTATTGTGATACGATAATGCCTGTAAACGATCAAAGCAAAAGGTAGGGTAACATGATTGATCTTCCGGATTCAGAAATCCTTCCGCTCTCGCTCAAACACAACTTCTGGACATGGTCAGCGCAATCCAAAGTAAACCCGATTCCGATCAAGTCAGCCAGGGGTGTGTACTTTTGGGATGTGAACGGCAAGCGTTACCTGGACCTTAATTCCATGGTGATGTGTGTCAACATCGGGCACGGTGATGAGCGGGTGATCAATGCCATTATTGACCAGACAAAGGAACTACCCTTCGCTGGTCCATCCTTCGCCACCCGACCGCGGGCTGCTTTGGGGGCAAAACTGGTGGAGATCGTACCACAGGGACTGACCAAGTTTCTCTATACCTCCGGTGGCGCTTCTGCAAACGAAAACGCTGTAAAATTCGCCCGCGCATACACCGGTAAGAACAAAATCCTCACTCGATACCGGTCTTACCATGGGGCGACCTACGGGGCGATTTCGCTCACAGGAGATCCGAGGAGATTGGCGTGGGAACCATCCGTCATGAGCGGCGTTGTGCACTTCCTGGATCCGTTCCAATATCGTTCCACCTTTCATCGTCACAATCCAAATATCTCTGAAGAAGAATTCGCGCAGGATTATCTCAATCACCTGGAAGAGATCATTCAGTACGAAGGACCGCATTCCATCGCAGGAATATTGATGGAGACTGTGACCGGCACGAACGGGATCATCATCCCACCAAAAGGTTACCTGCAGGGGGTCCGCGCGCTTTGCGACAAATACAACATTGTGATGATCGTTGACGAAGTCATGGCAGGTTTCGGCCGGACAGGTGAATGGTTTGCAGTTGATCATTGGGGTGTAACCCCGGACATTATGACCATGGCCAAAGGATTGACTTCCGGTTACGCGCCGCTTGGTGCTGTGGCGATGAAACCTGAGATCGCTGCGACTTTCGATGAGCAGGTATTTGAGGGTGGATTAACTTACAATGGTCACCCAATATCACTGGCAGCTGCCATTGCGGTTATAGAGGTAATGCAGCAGGATAACCTGGTAGCCAAGGCAAGGAAAACAGGCGAGTACCTGAAGAAGGTGCTGAATGATTTAGCCGCAGAACACCCATCGGTTGGGGATGTGAGATCCATCGGTATGTTTGCGGCAATTGAACTGGTGAAAAATCGTGACACTAAAGAACCCATGTCACCTTTTGGCACGACCAGCAAAGAAATGCTGGAGGTTCGCAAGTACTTATTGGAACATGGCGTCTATGCTACCATCCACTGGAATGTGATCCTGATCATCCCCCCATTGATCATCAATGAAAATGAACTAGACGAAGGCTTTCAGGTCATAAACCAGGCATTAGCAATTACTGACAAATACACAATTAAAGGGTAATCAATGACTGAAAAGAATTCTATCGAAACAATGATCATTATCGGCGCAGGTCCTGCGGGGTTATCTGCGGCTTTGTACGCGGCCAGAGGAGAGCTTAACCCGCTCGTTTTTACCGGGATGCAGTTAGGTGGTCAGGCAGCGCTCACGCACACGATCGAAAATTACCCCGGCTTTCCGGATGGTGTCGGCGGGCCTGAACTGGGTGATCTGTTTCAGAAGCAGGCGGAGCGTTTTGGTGCGCGGGTGGAATTTGACACTGTGACCGGCGTTGACCTCACAGAGCGACCTTTTAAAGTAAAAACGTACAGCAACGAATACCAGACTCGGACAGTGATCATTGCCACCGGGGCGAGCTCCATCCTTTTGGGCGTTCCCGGTGAGAAGGAGCTGGCCGGTAGAGGGGTTTCTTACTGCGCGACCTGTGACGGATGGTTCTTCAAAGAGAAAGAGGTCATGGTTGTAGGCGGTGGTGACAGCGCGTTGGAAGAGGCGATCTTCCTGACAAGATACGCGACCCGCGTAACGATCGTGCACCGCCGCAATGAACTGCGGGCAGGTGCAATACTGCAGACCAGGGCGCGTGAAAACCCGAAAATCCACTTTATCCTGGAGTCAGTCGTGAAGGAGATCAAGGGGGAAGACAAGGTCACTTCTGTGGTGTTGGAGAATGTAAAAACCAGGGAAATCAGTGAGGTCAATACTGATGGTGTGTTCGTATTTATTGGCCACACTCCGAACAACGAGATGTACAAAGGTCAGCTGCAAATGGACGAGCGTGGATATCTTGTGGTGGATTCGAAGATGCAGACCAGTGTGGAAGGAGTGTATGCATGCGGAGAAGCTGCAGATGGAGAATATAAGCAGGTGGTTATCTCTGCAGGAATGGGCGCCACTGCTGCCATCACGGCAACCCGTTATCTTGAAAGCCTCGAAAAGTAGGATTTAGCGCCATATACATATAGACACCTCCAATTTTTACGGAGGTGTCTAGTATTTTCAATGACAACAAAGTTTATGGGGTTGGTGTGACCGCGCTGCCGGATGTTCCAGACCAACCGAAAACCCGGAAAGCGCTCTCCGTGCCGTGAACCGAGTACTCGGGCTGACCATCCGGGGTATTGCCACTCTGCCTTACCGCCACGACTGACCAGCGGTAAATGTGAAAAGTGTTGTCCAACGGGCGCAGGCTGGTTGGTACACTGAACTTGGTATCAGTAGTGTATTCCACGATCCTCTTGTTTCCGGATGTGACATCTTCGATCGTTACTGCATAAGCTTCACTCGGGAGGAGAGTTCCAACCGATGACCATTGCAACACGATACTCTCATTGACATTCGTGAACACCGAACCATCCGCTGGCAGCAGCAAGCTGGCAGCTGTGTAAGGCGGCAGTAGAGTGGCGGTAGGTGTGGGACCCTGGGTGGGCATACGTTCGCATAATGGCAGGTTCAGGAACATTCCCTCATAAACGATGTCACTCGTCATAGCGTTCCAGCTTTTAATCGTTTCAATGCTGATGTTGTAATTGGCTGAAATGGAACCCAGTGTGTCATTTTCAGTCACCTGGTAAGAAAGCGTACCGCAAGCCTGCTGGGTTGCCTCTGCTGCACTTAATGTTGATGTGGGCATAGGTGTGACCGTCGGGGTCGGGAAGGGGATCAACAATTTCTGACCGACATAAAGCGTGCCGCAATCGGGTGGCAGCGCATTTGTATTGGCTATGCTCTGTATGGACACACCATACATGACCGCAATAGAGCTGCACAGGTCGCCATCTTTTACTGTATATTCCTGGGGAGGTTGCTGCGTGGCTGTTGGTCCGATGGTGGGTTCCAGCGTCGCTGTTGGTGTCAACGTCAGGGTAGGGGTCAGGGTCGGGGTGGGGGTTTCAGTTGGGGTTGCAACACGCCCTGTTGTCTGCAAAATGACAAAAATCAGCGCTGCACCCAATCCGAGGATGAGTACGATTAGACCAATCGCTGCAGGCAGGCTGATCTTCAACTCAGGTAATTTTGGATTTTGGATGGGCGTTTCATCTGTTTTTTTTGTTGTGGTGGTAAAGTTTCGTCCACAGACCAGGCAGCGGGTTGCATTTTCACTCAACCGCGTACCGCAGGTTGGGCAGGTTTTAGGAGTTGGATTGGTTTTTTCTGGTGTCATCGTATTCTCTCAATAGATATGGACACGGATCAGCTTTTCGGCGTCCGTTCAATCATCCTTTGCTTGTGTACAAGATTGTGATATTCTAACCTGAAATGAAGGATATTAGCCTGTATTTTCACATTCCTTTTTGTCGCCGCAGGTGCGGGTATTGTGATTTTAACACATTTGCCGGCATGCAAACTTATATTCCACGCTATGTCAATGCCTTATGCACAGAGGTTGACGCTGTCCTTTCAATGTCACCGGAACCCTTCAACGCCCAAACGATTTTTTTTGGCGGCGGCACACCATCCTTGCTTACAAGCGGGGATTTTGAAAAGATCCTGCAGGTCGTCAACAGGCGCGCCGCCATTCCCTGTGAGGCGGAGATCACCCTAGAAGCGAATCCGGAAACGGTTACTGATCAATCGATCAGAGAATTGCGGGAGATCGGTTTTAACCGGATCAGCTTTGGCATGCAATCGGCTTCAGCCCGGGATCTAAAAATGCTGGATCGACAGCATACCAATGAATCCATGCTCAAGGCAGTGGCCTGGAGTCGACAGGCTGGTTTCAGTAACATCAACCTGGATCTTATTTTCGGAATCCCGCGGCAGAGCCTGTCGAGCTGGCAGAATACACTGAGGCTAGCATTGGATCTTAATGTTGAACATTTTTCTGTCTACTCACTGATCCTGGAGGATGGTACCCGCCTGAAAAAATGGGTCGATCGTGGTTTGGTGGAGGAACCGGACGAAGACCTGGCAGCAGATATGTATGAACTTACGATGACAATAATGGAGAGGGAGGGTTATTCTCAGTACGAGATTTCCAATTGGGCGATTTCACCGGAAAAAACCTGCAGGCACAATCTGCAATACTGGCGCTATCTGCCGTATCTCGGATTCGGCGCAGGCGCACATGGATTTGTGGGGACAACGAGGACTGTGAATACGGGTTTGATCACTGGATATATTGATCGTATAGATCAGGGGATCGTCAGTGACTTTCCGGCAGGCCCGGCTTGTGAACATAGCATGCGGTTAACCGGATGGGAACAAGTACAGGAGCACATGATGGTCTCGATGAGGATGACTGATGAAGGTGTTTCGATCAAAGATTTTCAAGATCGTTATAGGATCGATATAACGGTCCTCTTTGCGGAGCAGATCAACCGTTTATTGAAGCAGGGTTTGATTGAATACCATGACCAGGGAAAAGGGCTGCGCTTAACGCGTAAAGGCAGGCTTTTCGGAAACCGTGTTTTTGCAGAGTTTATCGGTAATACATTGCCACAGGGATATGAACATCTGAACAACTAAAACACGTGTACCTGGGTACCGTAACCGATTGTCGTGATCTTATTCATCTCGCCAATCGGTGTCACCCAGCGGTATAACCAGCGCGCTTCTTCCGTTTTCATGTTGATACAACCGTGGCTCATTGGCATCCCATAGTTCTGGTGCCAATAAGTGCCATGAAAAGCAATACCGTTCTCAGGTTCGAAAAACGAGACCCACGGGACTCCCGGTAGCACATAAGCTTCAAGGTCATCCGTTAATTCTGCGCCGCCCATGTGTTTCGATGGCATTTTCGTCTGAACATGGAAACGACCGGTTGGGGTGTTCCAGGGAATCTCGTTGAGCGGTTGATAATCCAACCCGGAAGAAATTTTGGTTTTCAGGACAACACGACCTTCTTCATAAGCCGTCAATTCCTGTGCAGAGAGCGAAACTTCGATATATTTTTTATCCGGGTTCACGTCAGGAGATATCGGGGAGGTTTCCTCGGCAGGGATGAGCCGGGCGTGTTTTGCCGGAATGTAATAATGAAGGTTCTCGTTCTGGATCAGTTCATCAACGATGCGGTACCAGGGTTCACCATCCGGTCCTTCAACCATGCCGACTGCCCAATGCACGGTGCCGAAATATAAGCGGTAAAGAGGAGTCCATTCGCCGACTTTGCGTTGCAGGTAACTGAGGGCATATGGAACGGTGATCTCAACCAAATGCAGCCCCTCGCTGAGTTTTTCGGGAACGGGGTTTAACTTTACATGGACACGTTGGAGGTGCGCACAATGAATGTATCCACCCCACACACGGTACCAAAGCGGATTGTATTGCGGGGATTTATCTGAGATCACTTCATAGTAAATATTAATGATCTCATCCCGATAGCGCTGAAACTTGATCTGGCTTTCGTCATCCGGTTGACTGTAGACGCTGACCGATGTGGTTCCCACGCGCGCCAGGTTGTCGTTTTCAGCCAGTTCACCAAAATTGTAGGTGGGGCGGAATGCAAGGCTGGCAAGACCCAGTGTACTGAGCCTGAGAAAGTCGCGGCGGGTAAATTTTTTGATCATGGCTTGATTATAACAATGAAATTGGAGGAAAATTATCTTAGTTCTTCAACAATCCTGGCCAGGTCTGTTTGACGCAAATGACTGGTGAATGCCTGCAGTTCCTGAAAGACCTGCAGCAGGGATCTTTCCAGTTTTTCTTGTGCGGCTGGATCCGCCGCGCCACCCAATTTCAGGGTAATCACATCTACTGAATGGTCCTCGATCGTTATTGCACCTTTACCTGCCAGCCACCTGATGCCAAGTTCAACAATATCCTCGCTGGTTGCCAGGGATGCAGCGAGCGTAGAAGCGTGAAAAACGCAATCCCCCCCGTTCAGTTGGTATTTTACAAAGGATGCCAGCTGGCGCAGAAACACCGGCAACTGGTGTTCAGAGGGTGAGAGAAGGAACCAATACAGCGTTTTTGGTCGAACAGTCTGGATGATCTGGCGAAGCACTGTGTGGTTGGGTGGAACGCTCCAGATTGCGAGGTTGGGACCAGGCTGCAGGCTATTGCGTGTAAAACCGCTGATATCTAAATCATCATTCCCTTCCTTCCAGATCTGGATATCGCTCTTGCTTGTGATGCGTTCGATATCTACTGCGGGCGAACCGGAATGCCGCAGATCTATGTTTTCTATGGACTTTTTCTTTTCTTTTACTTCCGGAACAATCTCATTTGTGGCTTGATGGAAATCGATCCATTCCAGGGAGACCTGATCCTCACCACGATAGTTGGTCGCACGCGGAGTATATGCCAGTGTGAAGCGGCCTTCAGGCAGTGGCAATCCAGTTCCATTCCACCAGATCAACCGATTCACATTGCCGACTGGATCTTCAACGTCGACCAACAGATGTTCCCACAGTTTTCCAACGGGTCTGGTTTCGAGCACTTGCATATTTTCATTACTGAAAACAAGGGGAGGGTTACCTGGTCCATAAGGAGCCAACACCTCAAGCGAACGCGCCAATTCAAAGGTGATATCAGCGGGATTAATGACCTCATCGATCAGTAATTGCGGACCTGCTGCTATTCGAGATATCTGGTCTTCAAGCACCTTGTCCAGTCCGCGTATGAACGTATTCAAATTGTCTTCGGTTAATGATAGTCCCGCGGCCATGGGGTGTCCGCCATAGTTGAGCAGAAGGGTTTCGTTCCTGCGTAAAGCAGCAGTGATATCGATGCTTTCCACTGAGCGGGCAGATCCGCGTAAGGGTTGTCCCGGTATCCCAGTCAGCAGGATGACCGGTCGATGATAGAGCTCCACCAGGCGGCTGGCAACGATTCCCACTACGCCACCAGGCCATTCAGGGTGGTGGAGGACAAGCGCTGCATGGTCCAACACTGAACGGTCCTGTTCAATGAGAGATTGCGCACCGGCAAAGACCTGGTCACACAACAGCTTGCGCTTGCCATTCAAACCCTCCACCTGGTTGACAGTGACTCTGATCTCAGCAGGATCGTTGCTCAGCAGGAAGTTTACGATCGGATTTGCATCTGCAAGCCTGCCGACTGCATTAAGACGGGGTGCAAGGGCAAAGGACACCTGTTCTTCGGTAATACTGGTGTGGTTTACTTCTGCGGCAGCCAGCAAGCCAGCCAGCGCTGGACGAGGGGAAAGTCGCATGGTTTCAAGCCCGGACTGGGCCAGGTACCGCGTATCTCCGAAAAGGTCTGCCAGATCGGCAATAATTCCCAGGGCAGCCAGGTCATGGAGTGACGAAATATCCATATCGATTTTTCGGGCTGCCAACAGTGCTTCGGCGAATTTGAGAGCAGTACCGGCACCCGGCAGCGTGGAAAGCGGGTGACCGGATGAGAGACGCCTGGGATTAATGACTGCCACGGCTTCCGGCAGCACCTCCGGCAGGAGATGATGGTCGGTAATAATTGTGTCAATTCCAACCGATTTCGCATAGGCAATGGATTCATTGGCGGTCACGCCCGTGTCGCAGGTGAGTATGAGTTCCACCCCGGCAGAAATGAAATCCTTCAATGCTTCCATACCAATACCGTGTGATTCACGCCCTCGCACAGGAATATGATAAATGTGTCTGGCATTTATGGCGCGCAGGGCAGAAACCAGGATCGTTGTGGAAGTCTGACCATCAACGTCAAAATCCCCCCAAACGCCAATCAGTTGGTGATTGTCTATTGCACGGGATAATCGGTCGATCCCCCTGTCCATGCCAGGCAGATCATATGGAGAGGCAGGCGTATATTTTTTATGATCAAGATAACGCTGTGCTGAGTTTACCGTTGAAAAACCACGCCGAAGCAGGGTTTGCAGAATGATCTCACCGTAAGGCAGATGTTGCCGCAGATCTCCCGGAATGGGAAGCTTTTCCTGGACGATCCATGACCGGTCAAAATGCAGAGACTGTTTCATGTTCACCCTTAGAGCGCGTTAAAATCCAGGTCAAAAGCTGATTCATCCAGGAATTCATCTAATCCAGGTTCGATCACACCGGCATTGATCCCACGCCCACAATGCGAGCGATAATTGCAATAGCGGCATCTGGACTGATCAGAGGTCCTGTTAAACCAACCCTCATCATTTTCAACGATCTCATTGACCAATCCAGTCAGCAGTTCTCCATCCTGCAGAAAACGATCGTTTGAATACTGGAATCTTATTGGACGAGCTGGATGTGCCGGAAACCAATAGATCATCTCGATCTCTTCCATCATTTCTATTGCTTCCTCTTGATCTGTAATAGATTTTCTAAGGACGAATGGGTACACGATCGATTGCAGCCGACCTAGCAGGTTGGTCGCTTTCGGCAGATATGCGCTGGTTTTCCAATCGTAAATTGTGATTTTCCGTCCGGGTTCTATTACCAGAAGGTCGTATTTGGCAGTCAGACGATGACCGCTGAATGGGATGGAAATCGTTTTTTCAGCGTATTTTTCACCGGGTAAGGCGGGTAGATCTAACGTTGTAAACTCCTGCCACCAGGCATCTAATTCTGGCGATTGTATGCTGGCGCCGAGCAAAGATTGGTCCACACCGGAGAAGTATTGCTGGACAAGGCGGTGAAACTGCTGTCCGAGTTCCATCCTGGCTTCCTGCAGCAGCACTGGCTCGCTCTCAACAGCCGGCCATTCAATGCCGTGTACATATTTGAGCAGGAAACGATATCGGCAATCCGAGTAATCTTGTAAATTCTGCTGGGAAAACGAAAAATTTTCAGGCAGGTTCATTTGAACTGCTCCAGTAGGCATAGAGTGCTTCAAGGGGTAAGGCCATGCGTTGTGGTTCATTCTTACGGCTGCCAGTATTCCAGGTAATCACGAGTGATTGACGGGCTCGGGTTATCCCCACAAACAGCAGGCGGAGGCGCTCACTTGCATAATCCAGGCGGGCTTGCCTGGTCGCGGCACCTGGCGGGGCAGTGATCAATTGGGCGTTGTCTGTGAGCAGACCGGTGAGGCGATCCAGCACTTCCGCGTGCGGGTTGAAATCCTCCCTGATGAACCACTTTTCTCCAATGTAATTATCAAATTCCTGGGCTGAGGGAAAATCGTAATTATTGACGGACATCAGGTAAACCCGATCCCACTCCAGTCCTTTGGCTTTGTGGTAGGTAGACACGAACACTTCGCCTTTGTGATCATCAGGATTGAAACGCAGTTCTTCATCGCTGAAGCCGTTGAACTTGCGGATATTGCCGGAGATCTCAGCCAGTTCAGAGGCAAAATCGGGTAGTAAATACTCCGGGTGAAGATCAGCGCTGAATTCGAGCAACAGGGCAAATTTGTGCGCCAGGGCTAATTCAGCGGGCGAAGTAAACAGGTCCTGGGCAACTGTCAGAATCAGCTGATCGATAGGTAAACTGGTAGCGAGATGCCAGCGGATGAACTTTTGGCGTAAATCATCCAGGCGTTCAAGAAGGGCTTCTGATGCATCAGGAAGTTCGAGACCGGTTGACCACTCTCTTCCAGGAACCGGATAATGGAATTCCTCCATGCGATTACATTTTCGAATGGCAGTAGTGAGCTTGTTGACCTCTTCGATCTGATCGTCTTCGGTGATCCCAGTTTTGAGGATCTGCTTGATTGCCTCTGAATTATTGCCGGCATCGTTGGGATTGGCTAAAGCCAATAAAATTTTTTCGACGATGCTGGCGATTTTTCGCGTGGATTGGCTGCTTTTCAGCAATTCAACCATCGGGATTTCAGCCTTATGCAGTGCATCCGCAACTTTTTCACCGTACCAGCCGATCGGACACAAAACAGCCAGCGTTTTATCTGGGTTTTGCGGCAACCAGCGTTTGATATTTTCAACCACGATCCTGATCTCTTCATCCGGAGTGGTATTGGCGTTACGAATATAAATGGCGTGCGGGTGGTCGATCGGATTGGGTTGCGGATCCCCCTGCGGTGTCGGCTCGATGAATGGAACATCAAGTGAGTCGCGCAGGTCTGAAACAGGATGATGGTTCCTGGTCCACTCTATCAGGTTATTGGCGAGATTGAGGATGCTGATGTTTGAACGACCGGAGTGCGGCAGGCTCATGCTGAGTACCCCTTCCTCTTTGAGGAAATTTCTCAAGAAGCGGGGATTCGCAGTAGTGAAGGTTTCATAAATAGCCTGGTTGGGATCGCCAACACGCACCCAATTCCCCTCAGCCCCAACCAGCAGGCGCAGCATCTTCTCCTGGATACTGGATGAATCCTGTGCCTCGTCCTCCAGGACATAAGGCCAGCGGTAACGCAAACGCTCCAGGAAGGCGGGATCGCTTTCCAACACGCGATAAGCCAGGCGAATAAGGTCGGAAAAATCAAGCGCATTACGATACCGCAACCCACGTTGATATTGTTGATAGACTTCAACACCCATCTCCAGTAACACATCCGAGCACTGGTAATGCTCGATCTTTCTCAAAATATCCTCAGGTTCAGCCTGCAGGTCCTTGGCCTGGCTGATAAAATTCTGGTTTAGTGTTGTGATCAGTTGCGGCCAACCATTCCTCGAACGATTCACTTGTGCCAGGTCGACACTGGTTTTCAATAAAAATTCGGCCAATTCAGGATGGAGCCGATTATAGGCAGTCGTGATCTGTTCGATCATGCGGTCAGATTCCACCTCATCAACGATCGTAAACTGGCTGGATAAACCGGCCAGATCGGGGCGTTCGAGAATGATATCGTGTGCCAGACCGTGCAGTGTGCGTACGCGATATCCGACGTTGTCCAACAATCCGGCAGCGCGGACAAATCCTGAAATGCGTGTCGTGAAGTTGTCGACCGCTGAATTTACCAGTGTAACGATGAGAATTTCCTGGTCATTTTCCAGATCGCCAGTGAGGATCAATTGGGATGCCAGATAGGATAATGTGTGTGTTTTTCCACTGCCGGGTACTGCAGAGATTCCCATGCGCCCTTTGGTGTATTCAAGGATTTGAGCCTGGTTGAGGCGTGGTTCAAACATTGTCTGCCTCACTCTGGCGGGCTTTGATACGCTGGATGTTTTGCAAGGCGAGCAGCAGTTGCCCGCGTTCCTCCAAACCCCGCTCATTGTAGGCGACGCTGCACATGTAGACGTGATCCCGACAGCGCCGCAGCAGCCCGGAAGTTAGCCTGGCGAGCGACTGCTGGTTGATCTCGTACTCCTCAACATCGGTCCAGAGTTTTGATGGATCCCAATTGCGACTCAGCACGTATGGTTGGGTGAGAGGTTGCTCAAGACGTGACCACCATCCCTGTGAACCGATATCCACCCAGAACTGATAAGAAACCGGCTGGTTACGCATGAGAAATGAGAAGGCGGGGCCAAGGAAGACCGCGTTGCTTGCACTTTGCCGGCTTTGCGAAGCGACGGATTGCGCCGCCAGGATGCCGTGCTCCAATACCTGAACATATTCCTTGCCAGGATTGCCAGGTACTGAAAGATTGTCGGGGGTATAGATATTGCGGAATTTCCGGCAGGAGTCGATCAGGTGGGCAATAGCAGCTGCCGCGTCATAATCCGTATGGAATCCAAAGCCGGGTTGAGATAGTACTTCACCGTAGAGACGGCTCAGCCAATGGTCCAGTTCGCTGGTGCCGCTTTCTTTGTTTTCAAAGAGCCAATTACGCAGGATTTCGTATTGCTGCCCGGCGTGATAGGTTATCCGTTCCTGCATGTCGATCTTCAACGTGTCAAACGCGTTGAGTGACCAGTCTCTATTTCCGCGTTGATAAAGGGTGCGGGAGAGGAGATCAGCCCGTGCGTAATCCAGTTCCTGGATTGCCAGAGCTAGTGCCATCCTGACCTCCTGGGATCCAGGTAGTAAACACCATGATGGATGAGCGATCCTGGCAAGTGTCAGCACGGTTCGCACGGCAGGTTCGTCGTACAGGCTGCGCGAGGGGCGATGGGTGGTAAAGGGAATTTTTACAGCATCCATGCGCGAAGCGAATGAGAAGCGCAGCGCATCACTTAGAAACGGCGTAAGGACGGCGATCTCACCCGGCAGGATGGTGTTATCCGTGAGCAGTTCCTGGATCTTTGAAATAACCCAATCGATTACCTCGGGATAAAACCGGAAGGAACTGATTGAAAAGCTATCGCTGAATTTCCCGTGATCACCCCCTGGCTGACGGTGTGTACGTATGGACTCATCAAGCGCATTTTCAAGATTGTCGATTGCTGGAGATTTTACAAAAGAGTCTTTCAAGGTGTAAACACCTTTACAGATGTTTCCGAGTCGGGCAGCACTCGACGGGTCAGCTCCAAGGAAAGATCTGTACCCGCCGCCTGTATCCTGTATCAGCAACGCCGAGGTAAGGCCGGGAAGGAGGTCGCTGACGAAATCATGCGCAACCGGATAATCTTCTTCGATATTGTCATAGATCAGGTGTTGGTAATTCTTGTAGATGAATTCCTTGCAGGTCAAAGATGGCCAGATGTGTTCCTTGAAAACACTCAACTGCAAAGAGAAATCCAGGTAGTTGTGCTCAAGACAGAATTGACGAAACCTGAGGGCGCACTCCTCAGCCTGTTGGTAGATTTTCAACTGGGTAGGTTTACCGATCCAGGCATTGCTTAACCTTGCGGCAATTTCAGAGGGAGGAAACCCAACAATCGCTGATTTGTTCAAGTTGTCCAGGATCTGGCTGAAGAGCCGGTTAGGATCAATTGTGAGGCTCTCAAAATATCCCTGCTGGAGCACTGGCTCAACGATCTTTGCCAGGTAATATTGTGCGGATTCTATGGTCAAAAATTTGAAAGGTGCTTTAGTGTGTGTAAAGCCTGCACTGGTGTTGATCAACGGCCAAAATAGTGCGATCATGCGCTGACTGAGTCCGTTGAAGGTGAGCAGAGAGGGCTGACCTCCCGCGGGAAAATCCGCCGCGTGCACCTGGGCATAGTAGGGTGCAGCAAGGCTGCGCTGCGGTACAAGCACCAAAATTGAATCCCCGGCTGCACCAGACTCGATAAGGTTACGAAGACGAAGCGCTGCACAGGTGGATTTGCCAGTGCCGGCTTGACCCTTGAGCAGCAGACTACCGCTCATGGGGGCATTAATTACTGTAGTCTGGTCATCGGTGAGGACCACTGCCGGCATGCCATCCTGTATAGGTCTGCTCAATAGGGTAATCCTGCAATCGAGTGCAACACTGCCCGCGTCAACAGGGCATCAGCGGTGGAACGATGGGCGTTAGGCAGCGGGATATTGAAATACCGGCCGGCTTCTTCCAGTTTGAAATACCGGTAAGATCCATGGACCGGATCGTATTCGCCGCGGAACTCAGAAAACAATTTTAAAACATCCACGTACGTGAGGTTTTCGCGCCAGGGTAGCCGGTAACGCTGATGCGATTGTTCCATCATGCGGGCATCGAATTCAGCGTTGTACGCCCCGATCAGCCGTCCGTAAAGAATTGCCCGGATCTGCGGCCAGAGGATCGGCCAGGCTTGAGCATTTTGCACCATGTGGTTGCTGACCCCATGGATGCGTTCAGCCTCACGGGGGATCGCCTGACTTGGTTTCACCAATTTTGACAGAAGCTCAGTACCATCATGGTCAATTATCGAGATTTCAACGATCTCGTCAGTCCTGCTAAGCCCCGTGGTTTCTGTGTCAATGTAAACCGGTTTTTGTTCGATCTTCTGGCGGGCAAGGGCTGCGATTTGCACCTGGCGTGAGCTCATGGCTGGTAGCATGTTTTTACCGATCCTGTCATTGCAGTGTCCAAAGTTTTAATTCCTCCAGTTGTACGGTAAAGTTTTGGTCCTCGCGGGCTGATACAAATGCGCCGATGTAACCCTTATCCGTTAAACCTTTATCTGTAAGCTCCTTGAGGAGCTCGCCATTGGCGTACAACCGGATCGTATCTCCATCAGCCATGATTCCCAGGCGGTTGATCTGTCCACTACCGGAAAGGATGCTGTCACCTGATGCGAGACTGACAACGGTATTCTGTCCTTCCTTGTCCCAGAGCAGCAGGTAGTATTGCCCGCTGCATGTCACGCCAAAGTAGTACCCTATCCCGTCAGAATAAGACGGGGCACGCACAATCAAACCATACTGATCAGCGCCTGAACAACGCGTCACATTGAATTGGCCTTCCAGATACAGATCCTGGGGATTCCGCGATGTGAGACGCCAGCGAATGCCATTGTTGATCCGTTTACTCTTGAAAACCATTGCTCCGTTTTCTACACTGATCAACACGGCTTCATCCTCGTAAGGGTTCGACAACCCGAACGATATACCGCTTGAGAAAGTATCAAAGAAACCGGGTTCACCAAGGGTAATCGCAGGGTCACCAGCCGGTGGGGTGGCAGTAGGAGTGGGGGATGGCTGCTCGGTCGGAGTGGATGTCGGTTCAAGCGAAGGAGTCATGGTCGGGCTGAGCGGATCTTCGGTTGCAGCAATAGGAGCGGTTGGTTGAGCCTGTGTCTGCACTGCTGAGAGTGTAGCGGCCACCTTGGTAGAAACGATGTTGAGATCAGGTGTTGGCTTCGATAACGGGAAATTGCACGATGTAAGCAGTAAGATAAACAGGATTAAAATCGGAATCGTTTTTCGCATATTGTCCTCATTTATTCTTATTTTATTATAGTCTCTGCAAAGACGAAAAAACAGTCCGGAAGGTTTCGTTTCAGCCAGACAGGTCATGTATAATTCGGGTGAATCGAATGAAAACCACCATCCTGCACGTTGAAGCTTACGACGACTTACAATCCATCCGGGACCGCATCTCCTGGTGCAAGTCGCAACGGATCCTTTTGATCCTACCGAGACGCTATAGAGATCTGGCCGAACGGTTGGATCTACAGTTGATCGATCGCGCTGCCAGGCAGCAAGGTTCACAATTGGGGATCGTCACCAAGGATCGACTGGTCCGGAACAACGCTAAAAGCCTGGGGATTAACGTGTTTCGAACGATCAGCTCTGCAGAGAGGGAATATTGGATCGATGAGGGATTACGACCCATTGCCGGTGGAATCAGGGGAAAAGATGTCATACTGGCAGAAAAACGGCAACTTCCGGTTGCATCTGAATTGATGGTTGGAACAAAAATTTTCAGGAAGTATGTACTCATAACAGCACTGGTGTTTTTTGCATTGTTGCTTCTGTTTGTTTTTCCTTCAGCAACAGTGGTTTTATATCCTGAAACAGTAAACCAGGTTGTGAGCCTGGAAATACGGGCATCGACATCAACCGGGCAATCCAACATAAATGGCTTGATCCCGGCCATGAAGGAAACTTACACACTCAGCGCTTCAAGGACCGGAAAAAGCAGTGGAAGTGTAAAGGTAGGAAAGGACAAGGCACGAGGAGAAGTACGTGTGGTGAATCTTACAGGTGAGGATTTTGAACTCCCTATTGGAACGATCTTTTTATCCTCAGGGTCATCTGTCCAACGGTTTATTACTGACAAAGAATTTTCCATCCCAGTGGATGCTGAGGGTGTGATTATTCCGGTTGAGGCGGTCCTCGCTGGTGTGGATGGGAATGTCGCATCCGGTGAAATTAACCTGGTTGAGGGGGTAAATGGTTCGTTTCTTGAAGTGATCAATGAAAACGAATTTACCGGTGGAAGTTCACTAACATTGCCTGCACCCACGGCATACGATTACAATCAATTACGGGAATTGATACTTCGAGATTTGGCAGATGACATTTATTCCATGAATGACCCAAAGGAACTCTCAGGCTTACTTCCTGTTGTTGAAAGTCTTGAATTGGAAGAACTTGTTGAAGAGAGAATGTCCAATCCAATTGGTGAAGCATCTGACACGGCTACCTTGGAAGTTACTGCCAGGTTTGGCATGCTCTTCTATGATCAAGCGGAAGTGAGTAAGGTCGCAACGCAAGTACTGGACTTGTCCATTGGTTCCAACCAACGTCCAGTTGGATCAGAAATCGGGCTGACGCAGATAGGCGACGTGCAGTTGAACAGTGCCAGTGAAGCAACCTGGCAGGTGAACGCAAACCGGCTGATCGTTCAGGATTACCCCCGACGAGAGATACTACAACTGATCAAGGGCATGTCAAGGAATAAAGCGACGGCTATGTTGAATGCCGAGATTCCCCACTATCGATCCGCCGAAGTGATGCCCTTTGCCAAATGGTGGCCATACCTGCCGGTTCTGGCTAGCCGCATCCAATTAGTGGAATGGGTCACAGATGGAGGGTAGAATTCTGGCTGTTGATCCCGGTTCAAAACGGATCGGAATCGCCTTAAGCGATCCATCTCGTAAGCTGGCTACACCGCTAACAGTGATCCTGCACAAGTCGCTGGAAACGGATTGCGTCCGGATCGCTCAATTATGCACACAGCACGATGTAAGCCTTGTTGTTGTTGGGCAACCACTCGGTACGGATAATGAGATCAATCGCCAGAGCCGCCACTCACAAAAGGTGGCCGAGGAATTGCGTACGATCATCTCTGTACCGGTCGAGTTATGGGATGAAAGCTTCAGCACTAACACGGCACAAATGATTAAGCTTGAGTCAGGTGTGAATCGAAAAAAGCGCGCCGGTCACCAGGATCATGTCGCTGCTGCGGTGATCCTTCAATCTTACCTTGATGCTCACGAGGAACGGGGTGAGAATGCGTGATCGTAATCGTTCTTGCATTTCAATGGTCGCAATCTTTGCCTTCTTCCTACTCCTCATCGTTCTGGGTGCATGGTTCACCATCCCATACATGGCTGAGAAGCATTTTGGCGAACCGGTTGCCAGCCTGACCGGGTTTGACCGTTGGAACTTCAGCCGGCAGGTCCTGGCAGGCAGGACCGATCTGCTCAGCAGCGTTTCAAATGATGATAATGAACAAAAATTTACCATCTCAAGCGGTGAGTCGGTGAGCAGCGTAGCTGTAAGGTTGGAAGAAGCCGGTCTGATCAATAATGCCAGTGCATTCCGTGCTTACCTGGTTTACAAGGGATTGGATTCAAGTATTAAAGCAGGGAAGTTCAAATTATCTGCCTCGCAAACCAGTCTCGAGATCATAGATGCCATCCAATCGGTTTATTCAGCGGTTGTTCCGTTCTACGTCTATCCCGGCTGGCGGGCTGAGGAGATTGCAGCTGCTCTGCCGACCTCGGGTATCGAGGTCAACCCCGAAGATTTCCTAAACATTGTGCATCACCCAAAAAAACTCGCTGGCAGAACAGTATTTTCTGAGTTTCCTTCTCTGGAAGGGTTCCTTTTCCCCGGCGAATACGAGATCGACCGTAAGATCAGCGCTGAAGGACTGGTATTGACCTTCCTGGAACGATTCTTACAACAAGTGCCGACCGAAACAATTAACAAAATCAACACACAGGGATTATCCCTTTATGAAGGGATCACGCTTGCTTCCATCATCCAAAGGGAAACCTTCATGGATGAGGAGCGCGCGTTGATGGCATCCGTTTTCTACAACCGGTTAAGGGATGGCATGCGCCTGGAAACCGATCCAACAGTCCAATATGCGCTTGGATATTCAAATAAATGGGGAAACTGGTGGAAGACTCCGTTGCGAGCCGTGGATTTACAGGTGGATTCTCCGTACAACACTTACATTATTTACGGATTACCGCCAACCCCCATTGCCAATCCGGACCTGCCTTCGATTGAAGCAGTGGCCAATCCTGAAGCGACCGGTTATTATTATTTTCGAGCCATGTGTGATAATTCCGGATACCACGATTTTTCTGTCACTTTTGAGGAACATACCTCCAAGGGATGTCAATAAAAAAAGAGGAGGTGTCTTTCACCTCCTCTTTTTGTAACAACGGACTCTATTTGGCGTTGTATCCGGGGCCGGATTTGTAGAACTCGGTATTGGCGTCAAGGCAGAAGGTTAGATTGACTGTTTCACCTGCTGCCAGTGTGCGTGTAGCGGTCAGGTGGACCGCTTCGCCGTCACGATTGGTGCCATCGTAGACTTCCGTAAAGCCTTCAGTGCCAACGGGCATTGAAAGTCTCTCGCCACCCTTGGCCTTATAAGCCGCTGGCAGCTCTACATCAGGAAAGATTGCGCCAAACGGGCACTCGGCTTCGCAAGCACCGCAATCGATACAGGTGTCAGCATCGATGTAATACCATGGATATTTATCCTCCGGTTTACCTGGAACGATACATTCCACCGGGCAGACTGACGCACAGCCGCCTTCACGCATACATAAACTGGTAATAACTCGTGGCATAGAGATCCTCCATTTGTGAAATTTATACTTCTATTTTATCGCATTATATCGTTTTTCGACTTCATTCCAGTTGACAATGGTCCAGAAATTGCCCAGGTACTCTGCGCGTCTATTCTGGTATTTGAGGTAATATGCATGTTCCCACACGTCAACTACCAGCAACGGAATCAAACCCTCCTGCAAAGGTGAATCCTGGTTGGCGGTTGAATGCAGAACCAGTTCTCCATCCGGTTTCGCGCTCAACCAGGCATATCCGCTACCGAACCTGCCCAAACCGGCTTTTTCATATTCTGCTTTGAAACTGTCGAGGTCGCCAAATTTCTTATTGATTGCATCCGCAATCCTTCCCACGGGTTCAGTAAAGGAGGATGCTGGTGAGAGGTTGAACCAGTAGATGTTGTGATTGAAGACACCGCCAGCGTTGTTCCTGACGGCAGTTTTAATATCTTCCGGAACCTTATCGAGGTTGCTGAGGATCTTTTCCAATGACCAATCGAAAAACTCCGGGTGTTTTTCAATGGCGGCATTGGTGTTCTTCAAATATGTGGCGTGATGTTTTGTGTAATGAATCTCAACGGTTCGCGCGTCAATTACAGGCTCAAGCGCGTCGAACGAATAGGGTAGTGCAGGTAATTCAAAAGCCATATTTCCCTCCGGTTGTAGTTCGTTATTTTGAGTTATTTCAGTTAAAATTCTAGCCATCCTGATCACCTTTGTCAAGAAAGCCTGGCAACAACAATGCGCTCAAACGACCTGCAAAATCCAAGTTCTACTAAAAAATACCTGGCTGGATTATTCCTGGGAATCCTGGCAGTTTCAACAGCCTCCATCTTTATCCGTTTTGCTCAAACCGAGGTTCCTTCATCAGTGATTGCGGCCGGGCGAATGTCCTTGGCAACGATCGTAATCCTCCCATTTGCAATTAAGAGTTGGAATGAAGTTAAACCAAATGTCAATGGAAAAACCTGGTTGCTGCTTATCCTGGCAGGAGTTTTCCTGGGTTCACACTTTGCGACCTGGATCACTTCTTTGGAGTATACAACCGTTGCCAGTTCGGTGGTTTTTGTCACGACTGCACCATTGTGGGTTGCCCTGTTATCACCGGTTTTCCTGAAAGAGAAACTCACCCGTTGGATTGCTTTCGGTTTAATAATTTCGTTATTGGGCAGTTTTATCGTTGGATTGAGCAATAATTGCACAATTTCCATTCAGGGAGTCTCCTGCTCGGATATCAACAATATGTGGAGTGGAAGGTATTTCTTCGGGAATCTGTTGGCATTAGCGGGTGCTTTTCTTTCGGGTGGTTACATCATGGTAGGCAGGAAGGTCCGAAACTCGTTATCCCTTCCGATATACACGGCTGTCGTCTACGGTGTGGCTTCAATTGTGCTCATCCTGCTGGTCGTTATCACCGGTGCAAAAGTGACAGGATTCTCGCCGAAGAGTTACTTATGGATCATTGCCCTGGCATTGATTCCGCAGGTGATCGGTCATACATCGTTTAACTGGGCGTTGAAATACCTGTCAGCAGCCTATGTTTCCATCGCCTTGCTGGGTGAGCCTGTTGGTACTGTTATTCTCGCTGCGCTGTTACTACATGAGATGCCTACTACCCTGGAGATACTGGGTGGAATTCTTATACTTATTGGAATATCAGTGGCGACTCAACGTATCCGACGAAAGAAACGACCTCCGCTTTGAAACGGAGGTCGCTTTTCTCAGCGGCTATAGAGATAATTCAATTCTTTCAAACGTTCACTCAGTTCAAGGCTTAGATCTGAAGCCTGGTATCGCCAACCCCAATTACCTGCCGGTTTTCCGGGGAAGTTCATACGCGCTTCGGTACCAAGATCAAGCAGATCCTGTAAAGTTGTGATCGCGAATGCAGCAGTTGAGCCCCAGATTTCCCTGACGAGTTCCCGGGCAATATTCTCACCGGAAATGGCCAGGTATCGCCGGCAGAAATCTTTTTCCTGTTCTGTACCGGATGTGTACCAACCAATAGACGTGTCATTGTCATGTGTTCCGGTGTAGGTAACACAATTTACGGGGTAATTATGCGGCAGGAATGGATCATCAGGGGTGCCGGCAAATGCAAATTGCAGGATTTTCATCCCTGGCAGTTTGAACGAATCGCGCAATTCCACAACGTCTGGTGTGATCAGCCCCAGGTCTTCAGCGATGATGGGCAGACCATTGAGGGCTTTCTCAATGGCTCTGAGAAAGTGCTTGCCCGGTCCTTTCACCCAGCGACCGATCTCGGCTGTGGGCATGTTCGCAGGGATTTCCCAGTAGGCGGCGAAACCCCTGAAGTGATCCAGACGCACAATGTCCACCATTTGTAACACTGACTGGAATCTCTCGATCCACCATTGATAGTTCTGTTTTTTGTGAACATTCCACTTGTAGAGAGGATTGCCCCATAACTGACCGGTTGGAGAGAAATAATCGGGTGGTACGCCAGCCACGTGGGTGGGTTTCCCGTTCCTGTCGATGTAGAACAGATCCGGATTTGCCCAGGCGTCTGCGCTGTCATAGGCAATGAAGATGGGGATGTCTCCGATAATTTGCAAACCTTTGTCCGCAGCATATTGTTTTACTTTAGCCCATTGCGTGAAGAAAATATACTGACGAAATTTGTGTTTTTCGATCAGTTTCCGGTTTTGTTCGCTGAAGGCCGACAGTGCTTGCGGTTGGCGGGTGCGTAGTTCATCAGGCCAGCTTGCCCATGAACCACCACCCTGGACTTCTTTGATTGCCATGAAAAGGGCAAAATCATCCAGCCATCGCGCCTGGGTATCGCAGAATTCCCGGTAAGACTGCATCAACTTTTGCGATCTGGATCTTGAAAATTTTCCAAATGCGCGGTCCAGTATGGTCAATTTCCACTCAATCGCCGGACCAAAATCAACATGATCAGCCGGTAAGTCAGGTCTGTCGAGCAAATCATCACGGCTCAAAAGGTTCTGATCCAGCAAAAGCACAGGGGAGATAAGATACGGGTTCCCGGCAAATGCGCTGAAACATTGATAAGGGGAATCACCAAAACCGGTTGGACCCAACGGCAGGATCTGCCAGAGTTTACAACCACCTTCATGCAAGAAATCGATCCACCGGTAACACTCAGGTCCGAGGTCACCGATCCCATCAGGTCCGGGAAGGCTGGAAGGGTGCAGTAGAATGCCAGATTTTCTTGGAAGGATCATTATTACCTCGCCAATTATGAATTGTTGATCAGCTTCATGTATAAGTTAACATACTGTTCAGCGGAACGTTTCCAGGAGAAATCCTGGGACATGGCTGTTTCCTGCATTAAACGCCAGTCATCTTTTTGGTAGAATGACTGAATTGCCCTTTTCACTGTTATAGCGAAAGAACGTGGATCGATGCGCGAGAAGAGAAACCCTGTTCCGGCAGAGCTTGCTTTTGGATCCGTGATTGTGTCTACCAGCCCACCGGTTGCCCTTGCGACAGGCAGGCAGCCGTAACGCATGGCAAACATCTGAGATAGTCCGCACGGTTCATAGCGTGACGGCATGAGGAGGATATCCGCGCCAGCGTACATGCGCCGGGACAGGTTGGTATCGAATCGGATGGCTGCACGCACTTTGTGCGCTAACTCGATTTCAAGGTCTTTGCAGTCCTGTTCAAGTCTATTGTCGCCAGTGCCAAGGAGGATTACCTGCCAGGGGTGATCACTGATGATGCGCAAGCCTTCTATAACAATGTCAACGCCTTTTTGGCGGTCCATGCGGCTGATCAATACAAGCAGCGGGATATCGTCTCCCTGGTCCAGTTGGAATTCCTGTAGTAGAGCGCGTTTATTTTCAATGCGGTCTTCCAGTGTTGAAATGTCAAAGTTTTTAACAAGCGCTGGGTCACACGCTGGATCCCATGAGCGTGTGTCGATCCCGTTCAGAATGCCGGATACGCGTGCGCGACGGGTTTGCAGAAAACCCTGCAGATCACATCCGAATTCGGGGGTCATAATCTCCCTGGCGTA
>AMWB02147814.1_pt1 | contig 30801 bp, 26 predicted proteins | sample 200311 | NCBI WGS metagenome assembly AMWB02 (sample SAMN02737377, study PRJNA173069) | bioreactor metagenome | biome: anode biofilm in microbial fuel cells | place: USA: California | collected 2010-12-16
GAAAGATCCCGGTGCTGGTCACCGCACAAGTCATCCTCGAATTCCTTTCCGACAAAACGCTGCCTTCGGCTAAAGATATATACCTGTCTAACGCTTCCGGTATAGTCGAACGAGATGAAAACAAACTCGGAAGAATGCTCATCCCATTTTACCGGCACTATAGCTATGCGTTGGAAAAGAAGAATATAAGGAGTACAGGGAAACGGTGCGAGGATTGGTTAAAACTTAGGGAAACGACAATTTACATTTTACGGTTTACAATCTAGAATCTGATCTGGGAAGTGATCCAGGATCTAGGATTGAGGATCGAGGAGCGGATTGTCCATTGTCCATTGTCCATTGCCATATGACCAGTGACCAGTGACCGCCGATCCCGACAAGGTCGGGACGTCGCTTCGCTCCGCCGCCGATCGCTGAGCGCCAGCCGCTTAGATCCTGGTGCTTGAATGTAAGTAATCGTATAGGAAATTCGGGCAAAAGTCGAAGCCATTGGCCCAGGAAATACCTCCGAATTCATCTACCTTAACATTCTTGAAAAAGTCACGGTCCTTAAGTCGCTCCGATATTCCTCCTTTAATAAAAGGAAACACATCCAATTCACCGGCGAATCCATCTGAAAATCTCACCACTACTTTATATTCTTCCCCTGGTTGTATTGAAATTACATGGTTCATCATTCAAGGGGTTTAATATTTTTAAGTTCCTGCATTTCCCTGGCAAGATTCCAGTTTACCATCAATTCGTCCCTGTGTTCTTCTGCCCATTCAAGTACCATCGCTTTTGCTCTTTTTGGCAGATCGCCTCCAATGAACCGTAAAGTTTGAATGTCAATTTCTGCATGCCAGTCTCCATATCTTGCGTGAAAATGCGGAGGATTATGTTCGTTGAAGAACATTCCGATTATTATTCCGAAGAAGCGTGATATTTCCGGCATGATGAATTCTTTATACAAAGATAATAAAAATCGTCCTTTCTGCTGCCACCAAAACAGGTAGATAAATGCTCTCCCCAAAGCCCTTTTCACAGAACTCAATAGAGGTGACGAGGAGAATTGCACCAGGATTGAGGATCCGGGAGCGCATTGTCCATTGTCCAAATGACTAATGACCAGTGACCAATGACCAGTGACCAGTGACCATTGACCAGTGACCAATGACCAGTGACCAGTGACCAGTGACCAATGTCCACCAACCGCTGACCGCTGACTGCCAATCCCGACAAGGTCGGGACGTCGCTTCGCTCCGCCGCCAACCGCCGACCTAAAAAAAATTCTATCCGACCGGGTATTTTTTTCGAAAATCCGGATAAACATGATGAAATGGTCCCCTATACTCATTGTTTAATAAAAATCTATTACTAAGGAAAATGATATGATTCTGCGAAATGAAGTTATCACCATGATTTTTTGGATCCGAAATGAAAAGGTTATGCTTGACCGGGATCTGGCAAAACTTTATGGCGTTGATACAAAAGTGTTGAAGCAAGCGGTAAAAAGAAATATCGAACGATTTCCAACCGACTTCATGTTTGTGCTTAACAAACAAGAGTTTGCAAATTGGAGGTCACAATTTGTGACCTCCAATGCTGAAAAAATGGGATTACGCCATCCCCCTATGGCTTTTACAGAACAAGGCGTAGCCATGCTATCCTCTGTCCTGAACAGTAAAATAGCTATCCAGGTTAACATTCAAATTATCAGAGCATTTGTTCTACTCAGACGCGAACAGATGAACTACGATAAAGTCCAGGCTAAAATAGATACACTTGAACGGGAAATAAAAGGGCAGCTCACGGAACACCAGGATAAAATTCAACTGATCCTGGAAGCAATAAAACAGCTTATTGCCCCTCCAACACAAGAAAGAAGACGAATCGGATTCAGAAGAAATGAAATAAGTTAAGATGAATATCATAGGTGAATTATTTTGCCTCTTTTAGAAGGTGAGCACTCTGTTATTCGTATTCAAGCCCTTCGGGCTTTGGGAATGAGGAAGTAAAATATTGGAACCAGGATCGAGGATCAGATTGTCCATTGTCCATTGTCCATTGTCCAAGTGACCAATGACCAGTGACCAGTGACCATTGACCAATGTCCAGTGATCAGTGACAACCGACCGACGACTGCTAAATCAAGTAGCCTTGTTCATCCAATATCTTAATATACTCATCTTCAGACAGCGGGCATTTGGCAAGATCTATAAACTGCTCCTTTTTTAATTTACACTGTACTGACATCTGCTTTATGAGATACTTGTCCAGGTCACCTGAATGATGGCTTATTTTGGTTCGGGCCACAAGTCTGTCGTTATAATAATATTCAAGCTGCTTATGATCTGATGACTTGGTACCTGTTTCATGGAAACCTTTTTTCATAAGGTTTCGTAAGGTTTTGTCGGGATCTAAAACGCTCATGCCTTTTCAATTTTATCAACCATCTGGTTAAGGAAACTCTTTATCATATTGAAATGAGCTGATAATTTTTCTTCCGGCAATTCATTGAGCCTTTGGTACAAATAGGCAAATTCTTCTGAAAAACTCTTTTCAGCATCATCTTCTGTCAATCCGGTCCCAATTATGTCAAGCATTTCGGAATGGATCACATAGAAATCATCCTCCTTCTCAAAATAACACCGTAATGGAAATTTTAAAATGTACTGAAGATCATCCACTATGATAATATCAGGAGCGAAATTGAGTGAGATACTTTTTTGCCGGTATAACTGTGTTATTCGAGGTCGCAATTTCCCTTTCTTGTTACTTTTTAGCTTGACCTTTGCATATCCTGTGCTTTCTTCTGCAACTGCAATCTCTTCCTCAATTATCTCTGTTATAAGTTCTTTCTTAACATCAGTCTTGAATTTTTGAATCTTGTAAACAGGCACAAATTTATTCTGGCCGACCTGATACTCTGAAAAACTTACCGGGGAATTTCCAAAATCATTGCTGAACGAATATAAATTTTCTATGAAAATATTCCTCTTAAAAGGCTCGGGGTACAAGATTTTTAACTTTGTATAATCACCTTCCTGAGCTATTTCAAGCATTTCTTCAAACCGTTTATTGACTAATTGCCTGTGTGCCTGTAGTTTGTTCCCCAGTGTCTCTTGCTTCCTCTGGGTAAAGGCAAATTGAGGGACTGCGCTGCCAGTCTTAAAATCAATCAGTTCGAGTTTGAAATTATTAAGATCAATGGGTTCATCAGATGCAATATCGTATTTGGCAATGTCCTGAACAAGCTGTTGCAAATCCTGTGCAAAGCGAATCAGATTGTCGACAGGGACAGAGTTGTGCTTGCCTAACTCCCCCCCGATCTGAATATAAACGCCCCTGGTCAGGTCAATTTTCATAGTAATTGGATTTTTTGTAAAAATAATGATTGTTCTCAATCCTTAACAATCCTGAATATTTCACAAAATTCAAACCACGGTATTATGGAATAAAAAATTTCCCTAAATTTACCTCTCCACCCTCCGTTTAATTAACCAAATTCATTAACCCTAAACATTTTGATTTATGGCTAAGAACCGTAACTACAGCTGCAAGGATGCCGAAATGCTGATGGCATCCAAAACTATTGCCGAAAATTTCAGGGCAAGCATTGCTGATCTTTCGGCTACACGCACCAACTGGACGGAACAATATGCGAACGAACTTGTGGGTCGCATCGATGCTGCCATCGCCGGCAGCCTCGGCATTGACCCGAAAAAAGACCTGCGCAGCGCAACCTCTGCCCTGATCTCGGTCGAAATCCCTGCCAAACGAGATGCGGCGTTTTTCAAGCTCCAGGTTTCCGAAGACTTTAAAAAAGATCCGTCACGCCGGGATGAGATACTGAAGATCCTTGGCTTTACGGATTACCTGCGCCAGGGTAAAAATCCCGCCCAGGCCGCACTGGTAAAACTTTTGTCGGATTTCAGAACAAACATCACCGACACGTTGAGGCAGGAGATCGTTCAAAAAGGAATGAATCAAACACTTATTGACAATATTATTGGTTATTCCAATGCATACAGCCAGGCCAATGCATCCCAGGAGGCACTGAAAAGTTCCACAAAAACGATTACTGTCGACGTTATCGATACCTTCAACGCGATCTACAACGAAATCATCGGCATCTGCAAATTCGCTTCGGCCTACTACAAGTATGAACCGATCATGAAAGAAAGGTTCAGCTTCAGGAAGGTACTGGCCAACATGGGCGTGGGCCGGAAAAACGCCGTTACCGAACCGGCCCTGGCCACGACCTGATGCCCCTGCCCGCGTTGAACATTAATTAATATTTCGTTGTGCTATTTTAAGAAGGTGTTTTTAAACAAGACACCTTCTTCTTTTTTGATCGAAACCTTACCGGACATGATCGAAATAAATGCAGTTGTAATCGAAATCATTTCAGTCGTGTTCTCAATCCATTCAGGCCTGCCAGGTGCTCACCCAGACGCGATCGAAGACAATCCAGCCATGTTCGAAGACAATCCAGCCATGTTCGAAGACAATCCAGCCATGCCAGATGCTAATCCAGATGCGTTTTGAGCTAATTCCGATATGTTAGAAGATCATCCGGCCGTGTTGGAAAGCATGCCAGAGGTGTTAGAGGCAAATCCGGACATTTTAGGAGAAAAACCATGGTTGTGTTTCATTATGACACGGGCAAATTGAAAGCTCCCACCTTAATTTGTCTGTATTCAAGATGATCGCTGAATTTTTAACTTTGAGCAAAATAGCTTTGATATATAAATATGGCATCTTTGTTATCGAAACAAAGAATTATCAAGGATGGATATTTGGGAATGGCAGCTCGGATTTCTGGACCCAAACGATATACAATAAAAAGTATCAGTTCAGGAATCCTGTTTTGCAAAATTGGGAACATATAAAGACACTGAAGATAGTCCTGTCGGAATTCCCATCTATCCCCTATCGTCCAATTATTGTCTTCACAGAAAATTCAACATTAAAGAATATCACATTTGAAGTTCCGGTGATCAGATCAGGAGGATTGTATCAATATATTTTAAAAAATAGCACCACGGAATATTTGTCTTACGAACAAATGGATCAAATCTTTCAAAAGCTGATCAGCCTGAATAATTCAGACAAAGTGGCGAGAAAATCGCATATAACAAAAGCAAAAACTTTACAACAAAGCGGTGCTAAGTCGCTTACATGTCCAAAATGCGGTGGAAGACTATCAATAAAAAATGGAAAATATGGGATGTTTTATGGCTGATCCAATTACCCGGGCTGTAATTTCACGAAAGATTGTAAAAATAAACCGCCAGCCCCCAACCGCCAAAGTAAAATTCAACCCTTTCAGGGTTGGCATCCGTGCAAAGGGCTTCTTTCCGCGCGTTGCACACACGGTTATTCATGTTCAAACCCTTCGGGTTTGGGCCTCATGTCATGCATAATGGGCAATGGACGATTGAAACATTTCATTTAACATTAATCGCCAGACAAATACCAGTCATGGCACGAGCAACCTAATATTTTCCGGTGGATACAATATCTCCTCCCCCTGTTTGGGGGGAGGCCGGGAGGGGGGCGCGAGGCCATTGCGAAAAAATTCAACCCTTTCAGGGTTGGCATCCGTGCAAAGGGCTTCTTTCCGTGCGTTGCACATACGGTTATTCGAATTCAAACCCTTCGGGTTTAGGGGAGGGAAAATGTTCAATCCCAAATAACTCAATAACTCCAAACTCAATAACTCCAACTCAAAACTAAGAACCCAGAACTCAAAACTCAGAAAGTGGAGCTGGAGGGAGTCGAACCCTCGTCCAAACAGATAGCAGAGGTGCTTTCTACACGCTTATCCGCTTGTTGATTGTCGGAAAAGGTTCGGGAAACGGCACCCAAGACCTCCTCTTATCTCCTTTATCTCATCACGACGCCGGAGCCTCGTCATGACCAGCCCGAAATTGCGAGCGCTCTGTGATCCGGTTGGAATCAGGCATCTCCGCCGGCAGAACGTCCTGTCCCGAAACCTTGTCCCGGGATTAAGCCACCTCCGCGATACGCAGATTAGGCAGCAAGAGCGAAGTTATTTTCGCCAGTTATTGTTGTGCAGATGATATTTACGAGCGTATCTGCAAGGCTCGGCGTGCTTACACAACCACTTACCCGCTGTCAAAACCGGTCAGCCCCGAAAAGAGTGTTGAGTTCTGAGTGCTGAGTGCTGAGTTGGAGTTAGTGAGTTGTTAGTTATGAGTTAGTGATTACAAAAAGCGTGCAAAAATAGGCAATTTTAGCTGATGCCCGGGATTATTGATAAATTTTAACATCTATACCTCTCTTTCTGCTTAAATGTTAAACACAGATTGGTAATTCAATAAAAATAACATAACTTTACAAGTATTAACTTATAACTATTTAACAAATTAATCTTTAACTATTTATAAATTTTTACAGTCATGGCAACTACACCTAAAAAACAACCGGCTAAAAAACCGGCAAAGCAGACCAAAAAGCAGCCCAAAGGATTTTTCGATAAAGCCTTGGATTTTATCGATAATGCCGATGATATGCTGGAAGATAAAGTGAAAGATCTCAAAAAAAGCAAAACATTTAAAAAAGCCACCAAAACACTCGATAAAGTCGAAGACTACGTGGAAGGCAAGGTGGATGATTTTGAAAAAAGTGATGCAAAAAAGAAAATTGATAAAACACTTAAAAAAGTCCAGAAAAAAGCAGATAAAACATTCAAGGACGCAAAAAAAATAGGGAAAAACATTGCTGCCAAAGCCGAAGATAAAATAGGCGACCTGGCCGGTTCAATCAAAGCCAAACCAAGCAAGTCCAAACCTGCTGTTAAAAAACCTGCAGCAAAAGCAAAAGCAGTGAAACCGGCTGCTACCAGGGCGCCACGCAAAACGACCAAATAATAACAATTATCAATATCTAATAAATTGGCCTGAAAATCAGGCCAATGTAAACTACTTAATACCTTATGCCATGTTAGATTCATTACTAAATTCATTGAAATCAGAGGTCGGTGAAAATATCCGGAATCAGACTAATCTGCCGGACGACAAACTCAATGGCGTGTTTTCTATTTTAGGAGATGTGGCCCAGCAAGAGGTTGCAAACCAGATGATCGGCGGTAACCTGTCAACAGTGATGAACCTGTTTTCGGACAAACCGAACAACGATTCTGCCAATGCGCTTCAAAACAACATCACCTCTGGTGCAATTGGTAATATCAGCCAAAAACTAGGAATATCACCTGAAGTTGCCGGCAGCATTGCCGGAGCTGCAATTCCGGTGTTAATCAATATGATCACTAAAAAGAACAATGAAACACCGGATGATGATCCATCACCACTACAGGAGATCTTTGGCGGAAAAGAAAGTGGAATCGGCGGAGCGATCGGCAATATCCTTGGAAAAATCTTTTAATTGTTCGTCCATTAATTAAATTGACGCCTATTTCATGAGATCGAAAATTTTAATTCTGCTGATCTTCTTCTCACCATTAAAATTTGTCGGACAACAGTATATTCCGGGTTACTCGAAGGAACTGCGGGGCGAGGAATTAATATACCACGCCCCGCAACCCGACGCCCCGGTCTCCCTGCTCGTCCGCTCCGAAGACTCTGCCCGCTTCATCGAATGGGAATCCGCCCCCTATATCATCCATGCCACCACGCCACCAAGCCCCCATGCCTCCTTTCTCCTCCTCGCCGGCATCGACGTCAACCCTGACGATCCTCATTCCTGGAAAGTTTTTGTCAACGACCGTGAAATGTTTACGATCTCCTCTCCCACCGACACGCTGAATAAAACCCTCACCTGGCCCGGTCCCGATGGGTCAAGCCTCGTTTTCAAAACCAAAGAAGTGGATAAATACGGCGACTTCATGGGATATCTGTACGTTAACCTGCCGGCGGATATGCTTGAAACAGGTAAACCCGCGAGGTTTAAAGTCGTCGGGGAAAACGCCGGCTCACGGACCTGGTTCATGGTGTTCAAATACGCAACGACCGACCAGGTAAGGCTTGTCCCTGAACAGGCCATCATGAAAGGCGACAAGGGAAATTACCAGGTATTGCGCGCCGAAATCATTCGCTATGCAAGTCCGGTCGATGTCAAAATGAATGTCGCCGGTAATAAAATCAACCGTCACCTGGATTTTGGTTATAACGTCCTTTATCTCCCTGTACCGGAAATAAATGAAGAGACCGATTTTAATTTCACGATGAAAGCCGGTAAGAATTTACTGGCCGACACCTCATTCCGCATCCGGCCGGTAACTCCACGGACCATTTACCTGCTGCATCATTCGCATCACGACATCGGTTATACTCATGTACAGCCTGAAGTTGAAGAGATCCAGCGCAATAACCTGGATCAGGCGCTGGCATTGATCGATTCAACGAAGAACTTTCCCGAAGGGGCGAGGTTTAAATGGTGCACAGAAGTCATGTGGGCTGTCGGCCCCTACATTGAAAAAGCCAGCCAGGAAACCCGTCAGGCCTTCATCGATGCAGTCCGGTCGGGGAGCCTTGAATTAAACGGATTGTATGCCAACGAACTGGTGTCGTTGTGCGGACCGGAAGAACTCGACAGGCTGCTGGAATCCGGCCGCAGGATTGCCCGGGAATGCGGTGTCGGTCTCACCACCGCAATGATCACCGACATCCCGGGCTGGTCATGGGCGCTGGTACCGGCGCTGGCCCACAGCGAGGTGAAATACTTGTCGTTGGGCACCAACCGCGGCCACCGGATCGGTAATATCATCGATGTGTGGGGCGACAGGCCATTCTATTGGGTTTCCCCATCCGGAGATGAAAAAGTGCTATGCTGGATACACGGCGAGGGCTATTCACTGTTCCATACCGGGTTGGCCTACAATTCGATCCGTAACAGGCTGCAGGAGGACCTCATCTTCGGGTACCTGAAAAACCTGTCGGTTCAGAATTATCCTTACAATGAAGTGATGTTAAGGTATAACATCGGCTCTGACAATGGTCCGGTGGACTTAACTCTTCCGGCAGCCGTCAGGGACTGGAACGAAAAATATGTGACACCCAAAATCGTGATATCGACGGTCCAGGAGGCTTTTTCGGCATTTGAGCAAAAACATGGCAACGAACTTCCCGGGGTTTCCGGTGATCTGACCTGTTACTGGGAAGACGGCGCTTATTCCACCGCACGGGAGACTATTCAGAACCGCCGAAATGCAAGTCGTTTGCTGCAGGCGCAGTCACTATGGGCTATGTTCAACCCGGCAGGATATCCTGAAGAGGCGTTCAGGGAAGCCTGGCGAAATGTATTGCTTTTCGACGAACACACCTGGGGCTCATGGAATTCGATCAGCGAGCCGGAAATACCATTTACGCTGCAACAATGGGAGATCAAGAAATCTTTTGCGACCGAAGCCGAAAAACAAAGCAAAAAACTGTTCAAAGATGCCATGACCAGCAAAATTCTGGGCGGACCAGTAGCCGATGCGATCGAAGTGATCAACACCTGCAGCTGGAAGCGTAGCGGCCTGATCACCATCGCCGGTGGCGCACCGGGCCAGGAGATCAGGATACTGGATGCAGCCGGTGAAATCCAGCCAGTCCAGGCTCTTTCCGACGGCACCCTGCTGTTCCTGGCCAAAGACGTCCCTCCCCTAAGTTCAAAAATCTACAAACTCCAAAATCACCCAATCACCCAATCGCCCAATCACCCAATCGCCCAATTGCCCAGTCGCCCAATCGAAACGGATCGTTTTATCATTTCTATCGATACCCTTACCGGTGCCATCTCATCGCTGAGTTGGAAAAATCAGGGGATGGAGTCCCTGGCAAACGGATTAAATGAGTATTTATATGTTAAAGGCAGGATGCCGTCCAATCCTTTAAGATCAAGGCTGAAGAAAATCCAGGTGACTGAAAGCGGGCCTTTGCTTACCCTGATCGAGATCGAAGCCGAAGCACCCGGCAGTAAAAGCCTGATCACGACCATCCGCATCATCGACCAGCTGGACCAGGTGGAAATCACCAACACAGTTGACCGGGAAAAAATCTATGAGCCGGAGGCGCTGCGCTTCGCTTTTCCATTCAACATTCCAGGCGGTGTTATGCGTTATGACCTGGCTTACGGTTACTGCCAGACTGAGTCAGACCAGGCGCCGGGCTCCAATAAAAATTTCATCACCATGGAGCACTGGCTTGATATTTCAAATGAAAAATCCGGTGTAACAGTGATTTGCCCGGATGCTCCGCTGTTTGAAGCCGGAAGGATGACCATGGATGAAATCGTTTATGGATGGGTTGATTCGATACCGGCTACGCAGACTTTCTTTTCTTATGCCATGAATAATTACTGGGAAACAAATTTTGCTGCTGCCCAGGAAGGCCCCTGTACTTTCCGGTATATTATCCGGCCTCATGAAGGCTTTGATCCTGCCCGGGCAGAAAAAGAAGCGATCAGCCAGCGCCAGTCTTTGATTCTGCGCAAAGGAGGCGGATGGCGGCAGGAGAATCCTTCGCCGGTCACACTCCAAAATGAATCCCTCGTGATTACCGCGATAAAGCCTATTGAAAAGGGCAAAGGGCTGCTGTTGACCATTTACAATGCCGGGTTTAATGATGAAATCCCGATTTGGGGAAACCGGGGAAATAAGGTCTTTCTCACCGATCCGGATGGGATCAGTGAAACCGCTTCTGACGGCGTCTCAGTTCCTCCGGGTGGTTTCAGGCACTTTATAATAAAACTATAGGGTCAATGAACCAATTTCTTCCATAAAACATAAAAATTTGTTAACAAAATAAAGCGTTTCAGGGCACGCTATCTGGCAAATTTTATGCTTCTTTGCATTTGAATCTCTCACAGATCTTCACCGATTTATATACAGATGCATCCAGCATATATATCTGTGGTTATCTGTGTTTTAATCTGTGAAAATCAGTGAGAAAAATTACTAAAAACATTTAATCTATGAAAAAGATCTACAAAGCCCTCAGCTTAACTGCCATCATGATGGCCCTGTTTTCTCTGTCCGTCTTTTCCCAGAATGCCTGGATCAATGAAGTTCACTATGATAATAACAGCACAGATGCAGGCGAAATCATCGAAGTGGTTATTCAAAATGCCGGTAGTTACAGCCTGGCCGATTTTTCGGTGGTTCTGTATAACGGTAGTAACAACCTGGTTTATGATACGAAAACATTGGATTCATTTACTCCGGGAACTGTGACGAATGGATATTCTTTCTTTTATTATCCTTATCCTGCGAATGGAATCCAAAACGGCGCTCCGGATGGTATGGCACTTGTATACCAGGGTAGTGTAATTACCGGACAGTGGCTTAGTTATGAAGGCACGATGACTGCCGTTGACGGACCGGCCATGGGGATGCTATCGGTAGATATCGGAGTGATGGAAGCCGGAACTGATCTTGCAGGATTATCCTTACAATTATCAGGGTCAGGAAACGCTTATGGCGAATTTTTATGGCTGCCGCCGGCAGATGACACCCCGGGACAGTTAAACAATAACCAGAGCCTGGGAGGCGCACCCGACCCGGAACCTTCCAACTATCCCACGGCATTCGCTTCAAGCGTGTATAAGATCGATATCACCCTCACCTGGACCGATGCCACCGGTGGACAATTACCGGCCAATTATCTTGTCCTGCTCTCCGATGCCGACAATATCACTGCACCGGCAGATGGTGTCCCGGTTGCCAACGATTTCGATTATTCGGATGGAACCGGCGCTGTAAATGTCCCCTATGGAAATGAAACCTGCTTCTTCTACCCTCTTCTGGGAGAAACCCAGTATTATTTCAAGGTTTATCCCTATACCAATGGCGGGGCCAATATCAATTATAAAACCGACGGGACTGCGCCTTCAACATCCAATACCACGGTTCCGGTCATCCAGTATGAAGGATTCAACAGCAATTCATTGGGTACCTGGACCAGTTACAGCGTCGCCAGTGACAAGGACTGGGGCATTGTTAATTTCGGTGGAGCCTATTCGACGACCTATTTTGCCCAGATCAACGGCTTTAATGAAGACGTTCCCAGCAACGACTGGCTCATCTCCCCTTCCCTGAACCTTGATGTTTTCAGCAGTGAAGTGCTGGAGTTCTTCACCATATGGAAATACGGTGTTGACGGGGAACTGACGTTAAAATATTCGACCAACTATACCGGTGGCGATCCGACTGCGGCTACTTGGAATAGTCTAAGCTTTGCTTCCTCCACCGTGGAAGACGTCTGGACGACCTCAGGAGACATTTCACTGGCTTCCATTACAGGTTCCAATGTGCACATCGCCTTTCAGTACCTGAGCAATGGAACCCCAAGAAGATGGGGCGTTGATGAAATCATCCTTACGGGTGGTGCCGCCGGCCCTTATATCAGCGTGACGTCACCGGTTGCCGGAAACGCCTGGGAACAGGGAACCTCCCATGATATTACATGGACTGCGTCCAATACTTTAGCTAATGTTAAAATAGAACTTAGCACCAATGCTTCAGGCGGAACCCCGACATGGACTACCCTGGTGGCTTCCGTGCCTGCTTCGGCCGGTACATGGACCTGGCTTATCCCCGGTGATCAAACTACCAGCGACGACTGCCAGATCCGGATCACCGATATCGCCGCCGATGCCTTCGGCCTCAGCGGTATCTTTTCGCTCATTGAACCTATTGTGATCCCTCAGCTTGTGATCACTGAGATCATGTACAATCCGCCTGAATCCGGCACCGACAGCCTTGAATTTGTTGAAATTTATAATGCCGACGATATCAGCGTCGATCTTGAAGGCTTTTATTTTGGCGAGGGTGTCGAATTCACTTTCCCGGCCTATACGCTGAATCCGGGTGGGTATTTCCTGGTCGCCGTCGATTCGGTCATATTCGAGGATTTCTATGGCATGCCGGCCTGGCAGTTCGCCGGCGGACTGGGCAATAACGGTGAACGGATTTCGCTCTACAACAATTACGATATGCTGGTCGACAGCCTGACCTATGACGATGTAGCACCCTGGTCAAACAGTCCTGACGGCACCGGCCCTTCGCTGACACTCTGCGATCCGGGCCTTGACAATGGTTTAGGGGCAAGCTGGTCAGCTTCCGTTGAATTTGCGGGTATCAATGCTGCCGGCGACACGGTTTTTGCCAGCCCTGCTGCCGGTTGCTCCTCATGGCCCGTTGCACAGTTTACATCGGATCTTACTGTCGTACAAACCGGCGGCAGTGTTACTTACACGGATGAATCTACCGGGGATCCGACAGAATGGGCATGGCAGTTCCCAGGTGGCGTACCGGGATCATATAACGGCCAGACACCACCGCCCGTTTTCTATAATATTCCTGGCGAATACAGTGTAGTGCTTGTGGTTTCCAATGCTGCAGGATCATCGACGGAAGAAAAAATCGACTACATTGAAGTGGGCAATCCGCCGGCAGCTGATTTTTCGGGTAATCCACTGACCCTGTACGAAGGTGAAACTGTTGATTTCACCGATCTGTCAACAGGCACTGTCAGCTCATGGCTGTGGGAATTTGACGGCGGTGTTCCGGCCACCTCTGCACTCCAGAATCCGGTCGATATCCAGTATCCGAATGACGGGATTTACACGGTTACATTGACTGTCACCAATATGTTCGGATCGAATGTCATGGTCAAAGAAGAATATATCGATGTCATGCCTGTCGGAATTGATGAAATGAATGAATCATCCATCAGAATTTATCCAAACCCAAGTCATGGTAATTTCAACCTCGTTAATCCTTTTGAAGAAGAAATGCAGGTTTCGGTTTACTCTGCATTCGGACAAAAGATCATTGAATTCACCGTTACACCGGGCGAAAATGTCATTTCACTTGAGGATGCTGCCCAAGGAATTTATATGGTCAGGTTCAATAATGACGAAGGAAAGATGCTAAAATCGGAAAGGCTGATCATCTTCTAAAGTTCAATTGAGCTTTAAAACATATTGCAGGCTAATATTACGGGGCGGCTGGATATCTCCAGGCCGCCCCATGTATTCCTGGTTGAAAATATTTTTTGCCATCAGGCTTAATGAAGAAGATCTTGTAATCTGATATCCCAGCCTGACATCAAAGATTACCGATCCATGATCATTTTCCTGGCGGTATTCTTTTAAACCCGGAAATATCGCCTGGCCAAGAATTTCTTCTTCAAATGCCTCATCAATTCGTTCAATAAAACTCTGGTAGACTACCGTCAGTCCGGCATTGAATTTTTTCACCACCACTTCAAAATCGCCTTTTGCCGAATGTTTAAAGCGATATTTAAGGATTTGATCCCCGATGCTGTCCGATGACATATCAAGCGGATTCATGTAGGTATAGCCGGCAAAATAATTAAACGTTGCAATGCCGGCCTTTCCGGTTCCGTTGATCATGAAGTCAATCCCCGTGATCTTTGCAGCACCGATGTTGACCGATTTGAAGCCCAGGTCATCTAAGGTGGGAATGGCATTGCTGTCAGGAAGATAAATGCCAAAGACAAACTCCATCATATCCTGGTACTCGGTCCAGAATCCGGCCAAATCGACATATCCGCTCCACTGGCCAATCCGGAATCCCTGCCGTATACCAGCTTCAGCACTCCAGCCTGATTCAGAAGTCAGATCAGGATTGGGGAAAATATGCAGGCTGCCCAGGCTGGTTGAAGTATACTTTTCGGCCATTGACGGAAACCGGTAACCCTGGCCAAACGAAGCCCTGATGTAAGTATTTTTTGCAGCCTGGTAATTCACACCTGCCCGGATCACAGGCTTAGATTCATCTTCCGTTTTATCAAGCCGGTATCGCTCCCATCTTAATCCCAGGCTGGCGGACAACCGCTCTAAAAACCGATGGTCAAATTGAGTATAAATGGCATAATTTGATCCGGCATGATCGCCATAAAGTGCGGAATTACCATCCGTATAGGATGCTGAAGTCCCGATTATCCAGTGCATTTTGTTCCTGAACTGGCGCTGGTACTGGTATTCCCCGTAAAAGAAATCAGAACCGTTATCCTTGTCCGGATCGTCAGGAAATGAGTTGTTCACCTTGTAATATCTTGTTAACAGGCTATGTTTTCCCTCTTTTTTATCAAAATACGTCAAATAGGGATCAATATTGAACCTCAGCCCGTCGGTCGGTGAAACCGATACTTCATTTTGGACCAGGGCGCCGGAATCGGCATCCGTCCAGATTAAAAAATCAGAGGTTTTCTGGAAATGCAGGCTGGTATGGAAACCTGCAGATAGTCCTTTTATTTTGGTGGGATTAAACCGCAGCCCACCGGTGAATCTGCCGTAACGCTGATAGTTGTCGGTGCGGTAACCTTCATCCCCATAGGCATTGATCCCCAAAACAATATCAAAAGGCCCGGCTTTCCTGAGGTGCGACATCTTTAAGCCGCCAAAAAAAGGGACTCCATCCCACCACCAGCTCAATTCATCCCTTGCAGGACGGGTATAAAGCCCCGACGACAGGTTTATCATGGTTTCAGGCTTTTCGCCCGGGGTGGCAGTCCTGACATTGATCACACCGTTAAGTGCTGAAGAGCCGTATAAAGCGGAAGAAGCACCTTTGATCACTTCCACCTGCCCGATCAGTTCCATGGGGATAAAATTCCATTTGACATCATTCACATCCCCGGTCAGCATAGGCAGATCATCCACAAGGATCATCACACGGCTGCCGGCCCCGTAAGAATATCCGCTTCCGCCCCTGATGCTGGCCTGGTCGTCCATCACGTCAACCCCCGGAATTAACCTGATGGCTTCATCCAGCTGGCGTGTATGTTGCTGCTCAATAAAATCAGGTTTGATCACATCCATGGAAACCGTAACATCGGAAAGACGCTGTTCATATTTGGAGGCCGAAACCACCGCCGTAGCCAGCTCAACCATGAGTGGCTTAAGGCGCACATCATGGGTAATAGTCTCGCCGTCATGTGGCTCAATTGTATATTTCTCAACCTGGTAACCAATGAAACGATAGGTCAACCGATGCATTCCCGGGCTGACTTCAAGGCTGTACCGGCCTTCCGCATTGGTTGCTACACCTCCGTTGGTATCCAGGATAATATTAACACCCGGCAGCGGCTTACCGTCAATGGCGTCGGTTACCAGGCCTTTGACGACTGTATTTTTTTGAGAAAATGTGATAATGGGGATTGAAAATAACAAGACCATGAAAACCGGCAGTATGATCCATCGCCGGGATAACCTTGATATGGCCTTCCTCATCGGATTAAGTTCTGATCTTTATCGTAACTGATTCGATCTGATCATTTTGCCGGATACATAATCGCCCCCGGACTTAAGGCGGTAAAAGTACATTCCCGGGGAAAGCAGTCGTCCATCGAATATAAAATTATTCTCCCCTTTTACAGCCTCGAGATTTTCTTTGTAAACCATATTTCCCTGCAAAGAATAGACAGCGAATTCGATCTGCTTTTTTTGTTCAGCGAAGTAAACGATCTGAGTCACATCGTTAAAAGGATTTGGCGCATTATAAGCATTGTTTAAAGCGGTGCCTTTCCCATCGCCAATACCGGAATTGTCCACAACTGCGATGCTCAATGACGTTGAATCGGTAACAGTCGCGACTTTCACGGGTACATTAAAAATCATCACATAAACATCGACAGTAATCTTTAACGGGTAATTTCCGGCAGTCACAGGTGTTCCTTCCATCAAAACGCAGTAATATTCACCAGCGACAAAAACACTGTCAGGCGTATTACTTTGCCATGAAAGTCCTTCCGGCAGATTAGCGACCTGCATCAGTTTCACATGATGGAGGTTGATCTGCGTGCTGTCGGGTGGAAGATAGTACACGGCAGGCGGCTTGATCGTGGCTACCTGGCTGTAAAACTGGTTAAGAAATGCCGCCTGGAGTGAATCGGGGCAAATCTGACCGTTATTTTCAGGATCAGGACATTCTTCAGGAGTCATCGGCTCACATTGCGGAAAAGCGCTGAATGAACTGAATATGAGCGACATGAAAACTACAATGAGGATGATGTACTTTTTCATAATAAACCATTTAGATGTTAAAAGTAATATAAAAAGAGGCTGCTTCTAAAATCAGAACAGCCTCTTTTTTATTTGGTGGTCCGACGGTTTTACAGGTTTTCGCTCAGGAATTTCTCCATCGCCCTGTAAAAATCAAACCGGTTTTCCTGGTTATAGAAGCCATGTCCTTCATTATCCTTGACCATATATTCGACCACGATGCCCCGGGCTTTAAGCGCTTCGACCATCTGGTCGGATTCCGCTTTATTCACCCTGGGGTCGTTGGCACCCTGGGCAATGAATAACGGGGTTTTGATCTTGTCGGCATTCATGACTGGTGAAGTGGCGGTCATTTGCACACTGTCGGCCACAGGATTGCCCACCATTTCGTACATCATTTGCAGGTAGGGCTCCCAGTAAGGAGGGATCGTTTTCATGAAGGTAAACAGGTTGGAAACCCCAACATAATCGACAGCAGCGGCGTACAATTCAGGTTCTTTTACAATGCCCTGCAATGTCGCATAACCACCATAACTGGCACCGTAAATGACCAGCCGTTCCGGATCAGCAATGCCTTTTTCAATCAGCCAATTCGTACCATCAGTAATGTCGTCCTGCATCTTAAGTCCCCATTCCTTAAACGACGCTTCCCAGAAACTTTTCCCGAATCCTGTTGATCCTCTGAAGTTCATCTGGAACACGGCATAACCGCGATTGGCCAGGAACTGTATTTCGGGGTTAAATCCCCAGTAATCACGCGCCCATGGGCCACCATGCGGATTAACAATCACCGGAAGCTTTTTAGCAGTTTCCATCGTATAACCTTTGGGCAAAGTCAGGTACCCGTGAATGGTCAACCCGTCACGCGACTGATAGGTCACCGGGAGCATGTCAGCCATCTCTTTCTCATCAATCCATGGGCTGACATCGGCAATTTTAGACAGCTTATCCGCCGTCCGGTCATAGAGATAATAAGAGCCCAGTGATTTATCGCTGTAAGTGCGGACGATCATCCGATCCTCTTCGTCAGTAGTGGCTGTAATCCCGATCTCATACTGTCCGAGTTCCTTCTTAAGCCTATCAATGAGCTGACGGGTATCTTCATCGAAAAAATGTCGGTTACGCTTGTCGGCATAATAATTGGCTGTGGTGAGCACTTTTCTTTTCCTGGAATAGAAAATGTTATCAATATCATTTTCCTTGTTCTCGTACAGAACTTCGATCTCTTTGCCATTCTTGATATCAAAAACAACAGCAGCCGCTTTATCGCGGTTCAGGTTGGAAATCGCGTAAACATTCTTATTGTCGAAGGTGAAAAAGGCCGGCGACATGGTTTCTTTAAAATTGGTGGTTAATACCGGGACAAATTCATCATTTTCAGTTTCACGGTAAAGGACCTGGCTGTTGATCCCATCTACAATAGCTGTTGCCGCGCGCAATTTGCCATCATGATCGAAAATCCATGACTGGATATTGCCCGGATTTTCAGCGAGAAGCTCCATATCACCGGTTTTGAGGTTGAGCCTGTATGGATCAAAGACCTGCGGATTGCGCTTATTCATGCCGATGATCACAAACTCGGGAAACTCAGGCAGGTCGTCAAGGATCTCTGTCCGGACCCCATCAAAAGGCGTATAACAGATCGGGTTGGAACCATCGGCATTAACCCCGTAAAGCCTGAAATTCTCATCGCCTCCCTGGTCTTTCAAATACAGGATCTGCTGATCGTTCGGCCAGAAATAGCCCATAATATCGCGGTCGGTCTCGGATGTCAGCCGGGTGGCTGAATCTGAACCGATTTTCTGGATGAAAATGTTCATGCGGTCCTGGTAAGGTGCGGTAAATGAATAATATGTACCTCCCGGTGAGATCTGATAGCTGGTTTTTTCAGGATTCCGGAAAAAATCCTCCAGTGGAAGTTGTTTAGCTTTCATGACAGTGGGTTGAGGTTGCTGGCACCCGACCATGAAAAAAATTACAAAAGCCGGTGCGGCAAGCATCTGGATTAAACGTTTGGTTTTCATAAATATTGATATTTAAATTGATTTGCAAAATTACCGTTTATGCCAAGTTAAGTGTTGGATCAATTAACAAATGGTCATTCCCGGTTTATAAGATGAAATCGGCAAAGATTTAAATCTTAATAAAGAGATGAGTCTGGATTTTATTGTTCAGGGTGAAAATTATTCTCAGGGTATAATGACCCGGTGGAAGGCCGGTTAGATTAATTTCACCATTGTTAATCATTTCGCCAGAGCTGATCAATTGGCCGTTCAGCGAATAAACTTCAAAGCTGAATGGATCACCTGACCCTGAACCAACCATGATTTTATCCCGGGCCGGATTTGGAAAAATAACCATATCCGTTTTATTTGTGTGAGAACCGATCCCGGTATAAACTTCAGTCTTCAGACAGGTCAGGTAGTTGCGGTATCCGTCAACATAACTCAGGCTAAGATCTCCCATAAAAACTTCCTCGGAAAACAGGCCTGATAATAAAAGTTCATCCTGCTGGTTTAATTCAAAAGCTTTTATATTCGCCCTTGCTCCTGATATCTGGTCACCCCAGAGCACATTTCCGTAAGCGCTGTAGCTTACAATGAACACTTCCCGCGAACCGCAGCAGAGCGTGTAGGGCAATGAGATCAGATCAAACTGAATAGTGTCGAGGTAATGACCGGTGATAAAGAGATTATTGTAAGCATCCGTTTCAATGCCGACAACCTGGTCGCTCGACGAACTATGTGCATGCCGGGCCCATTGAAGATCGCAATAGGTATCGTAACTGGCAATAAAAATATCCTGGTTGAATTCACCTGCTTCGAAAATATCATTGCCAAAACTTATCTGTTCACTAAAATTTCCTGCCATGTAAAAGCCTCCGGAAGGCTTAGCGGCAAGATAGACTTCGGTAGTCAGATAAGTCCCATCGAGCTGAAAAACCTGATTAAGCTGGCCGTCTGGCTGATAAATGGCCACATAGACGCCAACCGGATTAGTTGTCATTATGGTCGTATCTCCCATGGTGATATCATTGTAATAAGCACCGGCAATCAGCAGGTTGCCTTCATGATCACAGACTGCAGAATTGACCATGTCGCTCGATGAGCCACCGGCATAAGATACCCACAGTAAATCGGCATCGGCCGAGAATTTTGCGGTAAAAATATCTGAACTTCTCGCGTCCTGTAGCGTTGTATCGCCTATCGTGATTGAATTGTAAAAATATCCGGCGATGAAGAAATCCTGTTCCGGATTCAATGCAAGGCCACTCAGGTAATCGGCCATAGGACCGCCGGCCCTGATAGACCATATGAAATTTCCAAACTGATCATATTTTGCCACAAAAAGATCCTGGCTGCCATACGATGTGAAAATATCGGGCCCGATCTGGGTAGTCCCGTAAAAATACCCGGCTACCAGCACACCTCCTTCATCATCGCTTACTATTTGCTGAATATACTCATAATCCGTCCCTCCAATCCTGACCGACCATATTGCCTCACCATCTTCAGCGCATTTGACCAGGAAAACATCCGTCCCACCGGCAGAAACAATCGTTTTAGTTCCGAATTGTGCCGTATCGAGGAACTCGCCGGCCATGAAAAAACTGCCGTCCTCACAGGAAGCCAGTACAGTTTTTGTATCCGTCGTACTGGGCGGATTTCCGCACTGGCTGGCCCATTCGAAGTCCGGCAGCTGGCTGAAACCAACCAAAGATAACATCATGAAAATGAAAGCGAAATTTCCTGTTTTCATTTGAAAAGTTAAAAGCACAAATATAGAAAACTATATATTAATTTTTACCTGCTCAGCGCTGATTCCATTTCCTGGTATTTCCCGTACTCATCTTTATCATCCAGGACGAAAGCAATGGTTTTCAAAGCCTGGATGGTCTCCAGCGATCCGGGATCTTCAGCCAAAGCTCCTTCGAAATAGGGCTTTGCCATCCTGAAATCCTGATTGGCCTCTCCGACAAGGATATCAAATTGCCTGGAGTCGGTTGTGCCCTGGGCAACCGTAAATAATTCCTTACCTTTTGAATACAATAATGCCCCTGCGTTGAATAAAGCTATCGAATTACGCGGATCAAGTTCGATGACCTCTTTGTATATCTCCAGGGCTTTTTCCTTATCGGTCTTCTCCATCAGTGAAGCATAACCTATTTTGAGTTCAACGTTCGTTGAATCCTTCATTAATTCTTCTTCGAATACATGAACTGCTTCCACATAAAGCGCATCATCGCTGAGGTAAAGATCGAGCTTAAGGTTATTCAAATCCTTGATGGCCAGTTTGTATTGTTCTTCCAGCTTTTCAGCCATTTCAGGCAATAATTTATCCCTGCTCAATACATACCTGTTAAATTCGCTGGTCATCAGGTTTATTCCCCGCTGATTATCCTGCATAGCCAGCCTGATATCTTCAGATTTGTGGATCGCAGCCATCCGGTAAAAAACATAAGCCATCAGGAAATCAGGCATATCGGGCAAATTCAGGGTATACAATTTCTCGGATTTCTCAAAATAGGCCAGCGCTTCCTGCCGAAGTCCTTTATCAAGTTTCACCTGGCCCAGGAGGTCACAAACCAGGTATGTTTCTTTGATCTCATGTGCGGCAGCGAGGTAATCTTCCGCCCTGGCGAGCAATTTCGGATCTGCCTTGCCCTGAAAGACCTGCTGATTGTAATTGTTAAGCGCGGTAAGGCCTTCCTGAAGCAACGGATGATGCAGGCCTTTAACTTCAAGATCGATTTGTTTCCAGAGTATGCCATTGTCGTTTTTCAGACTTGACATATAATCCTTATACGCCGATAAAAGTGCATCACTGAGTGATTTCTGAAGCGCGGCATCTTCACCGGCGAATGCTTCATTGTAAAGCCTGACATAGGTAAGCCCCCTGTAATAGTATGCCTGGGCCAGCAACTCAGGAGTGAGCGATTGATCCTGGTTGATCGCCAATGTCAGCGATTCCAGGGCCCTTTCATAATAACCCCCATTGAAATAATCCAATCCCTGCTGAAGCCTGGAAGATTGCGCATCCGCATGTAAAACCGGTAAAGTATAAACAAAGAAGATCAGGACAAGGTTGGTGAGTCTTTTCATGCGAATGGAATTATTTCACAGGGAACCGATCAATTATCCGACGGATCATCAGGGAACTTGATCCAGTGGGCATAATCAGCTCCAAGCCGTCTCAGCGAGCGGCTCCAGAGCATCGAGGGGGTCGTGCGCAGCAGATCATCGGCAGTCAAACTGGAGACTACCCATGAATTCCTCTCCAGTTCTTCATCCAGCTGGTTGGGCGACCATCCTGAATACCCGATAAAGAACCTGATCTGTGAAGGCTTAAGCAATGAGAGCGAGATCAGCTCGCGAACCCGTTCAATATCGCCTCCCCAGTAAATCCCCGGAATGATTTCCATGCTGTTCTCGACCTGGTCGCCCAGTGTATGGATGAAAAACAGGCTGTCGCCCTGCACCGGTCCGCCCAGGAATATTTTTGAGTTAAATTCGGGAAAATCCTTAACGACATCATTGAACTTTGCTTTGATGGGCTTGTTGATGATCACGCCAAATGTCCCTTCATCATTATGCTCGGCCAGCAGGATCACCGACCGTTTGAAGAAATAATCCAAAAGAAAAGGCTCCGAGATAAGGATCTTACCCCGGGAAGGTTTAATATTGTTGGTCTTTATTTTCAGCAGTTCGTGAATATCTTTCATTTTCGCTCAACTTTCCGGGATGCACCCGAATTGATTACTTTTGAAATCTAAAATTACAAAAATAATACCAGCCTGATGCAAAGGCCCGACAACTTTTCAACGTTTAAGCGGTTAAGGAACGAATTCCCGTTCTTTTCCTTTGAAGATTATGCCTTCAGGATAACTGAAAAAGGGCTGTTCATTGAATATACGTTTAATTTATCGGACCGGTATATTTTTAAACCAACGGTCACCGTTCCTTATAAAAATAATATATACAGGCCAATTGACAGATTGTCACATGAAATACTCGACCGCCTGGTTTTTAATGCAGGGATGATCGAACTGGTCAGTTACTGGAAAGCGGCCTGCCCCATCCATGTCATCATAAAACCCGGTTGCCTTTTCCAGGACCAGGTTAAATTCTGGAAAAAGACCTATTACCAGGGCCTGGGCGAATTTTTTTACCTGAATTCGATCCTGACTAGTGAAGAAGAATTCATGGAAATCGATGCCCGGCAGGATAAGAAGATATCCCTGGTCCATCCCGGACTTTCAGCTGGCGGTATGGTGCCGGTGGGAGGAGGCAAAGATTCTGTGGTATCCATGGAATTGCTGAACGGATCCGGTGCTGACTGGCTGCCTATGGCGATAAATCCCGGAAAAGCGACCAAAGCTGTGATCAATGCTGCGAATAAAAGACCTGAAGAAACCATTGAATTTTACCGGGAAATCGATCCGCAGTTGATTAAGCTGAACCAGGAAGGTTTCCTGAATGGTCATACCCCCTTTTCAGCATTGCTGGCCTTTTATTCATTGATCGCTGCCTATCTGTCAGGCCGGAAGGATATTATACTTTCCAATGAATCCAGCGCCAACGAAGCGACTGTACCTGGAACAAATATCAATCACCAGTATTCCAAATCCCTTGAATTTGAAAAAGATTTCAGGGATTATGTCTCCGGGTTTATTTCAGAAGAATTCAATTATTTCAGTTTTCTCAGGCCGATCTCGGAATTGCAGATAGCCGGTCTTTTCGCAGGGATGAAAAATTACCATGCCGCATTCAGGAGCTGCAACGTGGGCAGTAAAACCGGATCATGGTGTGGTCACTGCCCAAAGTGCCTGTTCACGTTTATCATCCTTTCACCTTTTCTTAAACCGGACGAATTAGTCGCAATTTTCGGGAAAAATCTCCTGGAAGATTTGTCATTGGCACATATCCTGGAAGAACTGACCGGGATCATTGAAGTAAAACCATTTGAATGCATCGGAACGGTGGATGAAGTGAAGCTGGCATTTTCCATGGCAAAATACATGTACCCGGAAGATAAGATGCCGGCTTTAATCCGGAGTTATCCACAACTCGTTGAAAATAAAAAGATTTCAGAGGAAAAATTTAAAGATTTGCTGAAATCGTTCAATCCCGGTCATTTTTTAACCGGCCCCTATTTTAATATACTCACCGCTGCTATCCGATGAAAAAACTGTTGTCATCCCTGCTGGAAAAGCGAAATCTGCTCATCCTCGGTTTTGGAAAAGAAGGGCAGTCGACATTTCGTTTTATTGTTGAACAATTCCCGGGCCTCGCGATTTCAATTGCCGATCATGACATTCACCTGGCGGAAAAAGTGTCCGATGTGTTTGATCATCCCGGGGTAAAGCTTCACCTGGGGCCTGATTACCTGGATTGCCTTGAGAAATATCAGCTCATCATCAAAAGCCCGGGAGTGGGCTTGCCGGAAGGATTAAAACTATCTCCGGGCGCAATCCTGACCTCACAAACCCGGTTGATGCTAAAGGCTTATCACCGGCAAATTATCGGCATAACGGGTACCAAGGGTAAAAGCACAACCACAAGCCTTACGCATCACCTCTTGCAGACTTCAGGCCTGTCGGCTATTTTGGTCGGAAATATCGGCCGCCCTCCGTTCGATTATATCGATCAGATCGGCCCTGCGACCCGGATCATTTATGAGATGTCATCGCATCAGCTTGAAGATGTCATGATTTCGCCTCATATTGCCGTCTTACTGAACCTTTACCCTGAGCATCTTGACCGTTATCCCTCGCTTGAAGCCTATTACAATGCAAAAATGAGGATACTTGCCGGTCAGCAAAGCGGTGATACGTTTATCTATAATGAAGATATACCGGGGATCACACTAAGAATAAACAGCATCAGCACGAAAAGGAAATTTTTGTCTTTTTCTGCCGGTTATAGAATGAATGATGGATGTTACCTGGCCGGTGAACAAATCATCTTGTGCCAGGATGGCACGGAATCGGGTTTCATAAGGGTCACCGGTGATTTCCCTTTGAAAGGGAATCATAACAGGATGAACATGATGGCTGCTATTCTGGCTGCCCGGAGTGCAGGAGCTGATGATGAGATGATCAAAAAAGGGCTGAAAAGTTTCAGGGGACTGGAGCACCGCCTTGAATATGTCGGGCAATTCAACGGAATTCATTTTTACAACGATTCAATTGCGACCATTCCCGAGGCCACCATGGCGGCGGTAAATGCATTACCTGCAACAAATACATTGTTACTGGGCGGGTTTGACCGGATGCTGGATTATTCGGCTTTGATTGATTTTTTAAACCGGTCATACGTTATGAATTTTATTTTCATGGGGAAAGCCGGTAAACGGATGTTTGAAGCATTCAGGATTGTGAAGAATGATGATAAAAAACTTCTCTGGGCGGAATCATTTCAGGATGCCTGTGAACAAGCGATCAGATACACTGAAAAAGGAAAGATTTGTCTTTTATCTCCGGCAGCCGCGTCTTACGACAGTTTCAGGAATTTTGAAGAGCGTGGTTTTCTGTTTAAAAAATTAGCAAGAGGCGAATAACCTCTTGCTAATCCATGATCAAATGATTTTATTTGAGCTTATATTTTAATCCAGCCTTACAGATGTTTGATCAAATCACTCCGGATTTTTTTCTTTCTTCGTCGATTTGGCTTTAGGTGCTGATTTCTTTTTCTCAGGTTTTTCAGGAGCTTCGACGGGAATTTCAACCGGGATCACCGGAGCAATTTCCTCAGCCGGTAACGGTATCTCGATTAATTCTTCAGATTTGACTTTTGGTTTTTCGGCAGGTTTCTCTTTCTGCACTTTTGCAGGAACTTCAACTTTCGCAGACTGAACGGGCATCCGGTGAGTTGCCTTTTTCCGTGCTCTTCTCACGCCATAAGAGCCCATCAGGATCTTTCCGCGTTTTGATTTTTTATCTCCTTTTCCCATAATCTTAATTATTAATTGATTACATGATTGTCCAACAAAGTTAATAAATTCTTTCAGGCTTGCCAAATCAAGAAAAAGATTTACTTTTGCACCCTGAATAATAAAAAGTATTCAAACATGGCAAAAAAGAAGGAAAAAGATAAAACTGAAGGTGGTATAGTCGCAGTAGAAGAAGCACTGAGTAAAACCGAGAAATTTATAGAGAGTAATCAGAAGCTTCTTACGATCATCATTGGAGTGATCGTGGTCGCTGTTCTCGTATTCTTCGGATTTAAGCGCTTTTATATGGCCCCGAAAGAGCAGGAAGCCAAAGAGCAGATGTTCATGGCAGAACGGTATTTTGATTCCGATTCACTGAACCTGGCGCTCAACGGAGATGGAATGTATCCTGGTTTCCTGGATATTATCGATGATTATGGCATGACAAAAGGCGCTAACCTGTCGAAGTACTATGCCGGAATTTGCTATTTGAAACTTGGAAATTATAATGAAGCGATTGATTACCTGAAATCATTTAAAGGTAAAGACCAGGTTATCGGGCCCATGGCAAAAGGGGCCATCGGTGATGCTTACATGGAATTGAATGAAACCGCAAAAGCAGCCGGATATTACCTTGAGGCTGCTGATTTAAGGGACAATGAGTTCACCACACCGATATTCCTGCTGAAAGCCGGATGGGCATATGAAATGCTGAAAGATTACGGCAAAGCGGTTGAACTTTACGAACGCATCAAGTTTAATTATCCGACAAGTACCGAAGCCAGGGAAATTGACAAATATATTGCCCGGGCAAAAGGCTTACAATAATTTCTGCTCTTTTCGTAACTTCGCTTCGATGAATGAAGCGATAAAAATCATCTTTTTCGGGACACCTGAATTTGCTGTGGATTCGCTGGATATCCTGGTCATTAACGGCTTTGATGTCACAGCAGTGGTCACCGCTCCTGACCAACCTGCAGGACGCGGGCAGGTCATGCAAAGTTCCCCGGTTAAAAATTACGCAGCAAACCACGGGATCCAGGTATTGCAGCCTGAAAAGCTGAAAAATCAGGATTTTCTCAATGAACTCCGGGATTTAAAAGCCGATTTGTTTATCGTGGTCGCTTTCAGGATGCTGCCTGAAGCCGTCTGGCAAATGCCACCGCTGGGCACATATAACCTGCATGCTTCCCTGTTGCCCCAGTACCGGGGTGCTGCACCCATCAACCATGTTATTATAAATGGTGAAACTGAAACCGGGCTTACAACCTTTTTCATCCGCCAGGAAATCGATACCGGTGAAATAATCTTCCAGGAAAAAATAAGCATCTTACCGGATGAAACAGCGGGTGAATTGCATGACAGGATGAAAAAAGCAGGCGCATCGCTGGTTCTTAAAACCACCCGGGCCATTTGCACCGGGAGATTTCAGACCATCGCCCAGGGAAAACTTGTTGATCCGGCAGTGCCTTTAAAATCAGCGCCGAAAATTTTCAAGGAAGATTGCATGATTGACTGGAGTATGAAAACTTCACTAATTTACAATAAAATAAGAGGTTTAAGTCCTTATCCTGCCGCCTTTACACACCTGATTTCACCCGATGGTGTTTCCATACCGGTAAAAATTTATAAAGTTTCACCATCTAAAACAGGAAACCATGACGTTGCTTTGTCGGTTTATACCGATGGAAAGGCCATGCTATCCGTCAGAACAGGGGATGGAATGCTTGACATTCTTGAGTTACAACAGGCCGGTAAACGAAAGATGGCTGTTGAAGAATTTCTCCGGGGATTCAGGATAAATTCTGACTGGAAGGTGGGGTAATCGTCTAATAAAACGTCGCTTTCCTTACTGTAACAAAGCTTTTAAGGCCTAAGTTATTAACAAAAACTGTGTTTTATTAACATTTTCCAGTATTTACGGGCTTTTTGCTTGACTTTTTTTCTGTATAGCTTAATTTTGCAACGTTTTATGTAATGTTAAATTCTAAAAACTTACAAACATGAACAAAGCAGAATTAATCGATGCAATGGCAAAAGAAACCGGAATGACGAAAGCCGATTCCAAGAAAGCCCTCGAGGCTTTTGTGATGAGCACCCAGAAAGCCCTGAAAAAGGGTGACAGGGTTGCACTTGTTGGATTTGGTTCATTCTCTGTTGCCAAGAGAGCCGCAAGAAAGGGCAGAAACCCTCAGACTGGAAAAGAAATTAAAATCGCTGCCAAAAAGGTCGTCAGGTTCAAAGCCGGAGCTGATCTTTCCAATACAGTGAAATAATCTTCCTTTTCGGAAAGGCATAAAAAGCGGCTTCACCTATGTGGAGCCGTTTTTTTTTATATCCCGGCGATGTCCTCCGGAACCCGGAAGCGGTACGGCAACAAGGCATCAGGGCCTGCATACTGTACGCCGATCCTCGTGCCTGTGATCAAATGATCATGAAAATCCAGGCCCCGGTCTTCCAGCCATATCCTGTCGCCCAGCAAATCAATCCCCGAATGTGAATAATGAATGCCGAGCAAATTGGTCAATTTCCCCGGTCCAATTCCAATTCCACGTTGTATGGTCGTTTTGTGAATCCTCTTCATCATGAAATCAACACCCGTCACGGGCACAATTCCCCTGATTAGCACTGCATGAGGCACATTTTCTTTGTTGGTCACGATATTGAACAGGGAATGAATTCCGTAGCACAAGTATACGTAAGCCACTCCGCCTGTGGCATACATGATCTCCGTCCTGGCGGTCCGGCGGTCCCCGAAGGCATGTGAAGCCCTGTCGGTAATACCTTCATATGCTTCCGTTTCAACGATGATACCTCCGCTGATCCCGCCATCAAAATTCGTGAAAACAAATTTACCGATCAGCTCTCGGGCAATCCGAACGACATCTTCCCTGGTATAAAATGACCGGTCTATCTTCATATTTTCAGCTTAAACTGCTTTCTCCAGGAGTAACGCATCTGGTCATCCCTCAGGATAGCGCCTTTATCTTCCAGCCACCTGATGACCAGCAAAAGATGGGCTTCGCCGTAATTACCGGCTTCAAAAAGTATTTCAGCCAGGGTAAGTGACCTTGCCTGCAGCAGTTCCTTTATTTTATCCCTGATCTGATTGAATTCCATCTCATTCAGGTTCATCTTATTACGCTCCAGGCATACATCGCAATGACCACAGCGGGAGGCACCGGTTTCACCAAAATACCTGAGCAGCATCTGGCTCCTGCAAAATTCATCGGAAGTGATGTATTCCATCATCGATTCCATCCGGATCAAAGCATACCGCTTGCGGTCATGAAAATTAGCCGGTGTAATGACCAGGTTCTTCACATCAAGCCTTTCAACAGGAAATATGATCTGTGGTTTCCCGGGTCTCCTGGCATAACTTAATATGCCGGCTTTCTGCAACTTCTCAAAGTTTGCAACAACTTCAGTTTCCCTGATAAGGGCTCTCTTAGCCAGCTCGGCTTCATTGACCTGGACAAATTCGGTAAAAACCCCTGAATAGGATCTCAATAATAGTTTGATAAAAGGATCCAGTGATTTATTCTCGACCTGGAACCTGTAAATTCCTTCACGGTCGGCTTCAAAATGTATTCGCGAAGGTGTTTCAAGCGACTCATTCATCGAAAGATAGCCTTCCCGTTCAAGAAACCTCAGGGCATTGTATGTGATCACCGGATTATACCCATAATTTCTGCAAAATGAATAAAGCTCAAAATCAAAGCTTTCATCTTTTCCACTGCCCACAGGTAATTGAAAGAAATTACCCAGTGATTGGTAGATCTCTTTTATTTTCTCCACCGGAGGAAATTCCTTTTCAAAATTTTCCTGGAGCTTTGCCAGGTCGGCCTGGTTATACAAGGTAACGGCAAATGACCTCTTTTCGTCCCTCCCTCCTCTTCCTGCCTCCTGGAAATAAGCTTCGATGCTATCGGGCAGGTCTATGTGAACAACCACCCTGACATTGGGTTTGTCGATGCCCATCCCGAAAGCATTGGTGGCGACGATAATCCTGATCTCTTCCCTGATCCAGGCATCTTGCTTTTTACTGCGGGTGGGCATATCAAGCCCGGCATGGTAAAAGTCGGCTTTAATACCATTTTTTCGCAGAAAATTTGCCGTCTCAACCGTTTTTTTCCGGTTCCTGACATAGATGATCCCGGTTCCCGGTACTTTTTTAAGAATTCTGAGCAGTCGCCCGTTCTTATCTTCTTCTTTAATGACCACATATGTCAGGTTTTTCCGCTCAAAGCTTTTCCGGAATACGTTTTCAGTTTTAAAACCCAGGTTCTGCTGGATATCCTTGATCACACCGGTTGTAGCAGTCGCCGTCAGTGCCAATACCGGGGTATCGGGGATAAATTGCCGGATTTCGGCAATTTTGAGGTAAGGAGGTCGAAAATCATAACCCCACTGGGATATGCAATGCGCTTCGTCAACGGCCAGGAGGCACACCTTCAATTTTCGTATAATCTGCTGAAATTGTTCGGTCTGCAAACGTTCAGGCGAAAGATAAAGGAATTTGATATCACCGTACATGCAATTATCAAAGGCGATCTGAATCTCGTTACGATGCATTCCCGAATACACCGCAACGGCTTTAATACCTTTCTTTTTAAGGTTTTCGACCTGGTCTTTCATCAGGGCGATCAGCGGTGTGATGACGAGGCAGATACCTTCCCTGGCCAGCGCTGGCACCTGGAAACAGACGGATTTACCGCCTCCGGTCGGCAAAAGCGCCAGGGTATCCTTCCCTTCCAGCACAGACAGGATGATCTCCTCCTGCATCGGCCTGAACGAAGAATACCCCCAGTAACGGATCAGTATATCTCGAATTTTCGTCAACTTTCACCTGACCACTTGACCACCTGACCACCTGACCACCTGACCACC
>AMWB02157614.1_pt1 | contig 30427 bp, 25 predicted proteins | sample 200311 | NCBI WGS metagenome assembly AMWB02 (sample SAMN02737377, study PRJNA173069) | bioreactor metagenome | biome: anode biofilm in microbial fuel cells | place: USA: California | collected 2010-12-16
AGTTGTGCAACTTTTTTTCTGTAAAATTGTCAAACCACGGTGGTAAAGATTGATTATTAGCGTGTTGCGCAGGAACAATCTTGCGCTTGCCCAGTATGTGGGCGTTTACGTCCCAGAAAGTAGCGGAAACGCTCAGTATTCCTGCGCTACGAAAGGGCAACAAAAAGACCCTAACTGATTGGGTTAGAGTCCTTCGTGGAGCTGGCGGGAGTCGAACCCGCGTCCAGGCAAGGCGACCATATGCTTTCTACATGCTTATTCTGCCTTGATTGTCGGGAATGACCAGGTGGCAGACATCCGAATCACTCCTTATCTCCTTTTATTTCACCGTCAGGCCGGAGAGACCATCAGGCAATCCCTGAATTGCGTGCGCTTCCTTATCGGGTTGGTACAGGGCATCACCGCCCGGGAAACGTCTCGTCCCGGCACCTTGTGCCGGGATAAAGCATAATCTGCTTAGCAGGTTACGCAGCAAGAGCGTAGTTATTCTCGCCAGTTGTTGTTGTGAGACACAAGTTATAGAGATGCGTCACCCTACTCTGCATGCTTACATACCACCGCGGCTTGCTGTCAAAACCAGGTCAGCCCCATTTGTGGTATCCACAACGCAAAATTACTCATTTATACGTCGCTCTGACAAAAGTCTTCGCAAAAATCGGGCCGATTTCTTATCTTCACGGCAAGACTAAATTATTCTTACATGGAAAAGAGAGTCAAGGTAGGACTGGTTCGTGAAACAAAAATACCGCCAGACAGAAGAGTACCCCTTACCCCGGCACAGGTGGTCGAACTAAGGGAAAAATACCCGTTCGTGGAATTCTATGTTCAGCCGTCGGATATCCGTTGCTTTACGGACGATGAATACAAATATCTCAAGATCCCGCTGAGGGAAGACCTCAGCAATTGTGACATCCTCATGGGTGTCAAGGAGGTCGATAAACGGTTTTTCATCCCGGGAAAGACATACCTCTTCTTTGCCCATGTGGCGAAAAAACAGGACCATAACCTCGAAATGCTGCGTGAGATACTTAAACGTCAGGTCAGATTGATAGACTATGAATACCTGACCACCGACAAGGGTCAGCGGGTTGTTGCCTTCGGTCGCTGGGCAGGCATTGTTGGCGCTTATAACGCTCTCAGGGCCAGGGGTATAAAAAGCAACCGCTTCAAGCTGAAACCCGCATACCAGTGCCATGATCTGGATGAAATGTGGGCAGGCCTCAGGCTGATACAGCTGAAACCCGGTCTCAAGATCCTCGTGACGGGAGAAGGACGTGTTGCAAACGGTGCCATGGAGACACTGGCCAACTGCACGAACCTGCTCCGCGTGACCCCTGAGGAGTTCCTGACGAAGGAATATGACGTACCAACAGTATGCCAGGTAGGCCCGCAACACTACGTGAAACACGTTGACGGACGCCCGTTCGATTTCAATACATTCATCCAGCATCCCGAGGATTACCGGTCCGACTTCCTGAAATATACCAAAGTGACCGATGTGCTCATTACCGGACACTTCTGGGACCCCAGATCGCCGGTATTCTTTACAAAAGAGGATGTTGAGAAACCTGATTTCAGGATTTCGGTCATAGGCGATATCAGTTGTGACATCGGCGGGCCCATCCCCACCACGTTGAGGGCCACTACAATTGCAGATCCGTTTTACGGCTACAACAGACACAAACACTGCGAGGAAGAGGCTTTCAGTCATCCTGACAGCATAGCAGTGATGTCGATTGACAACCTGCCTGGCGAACTCCCGCGGGACGCATCTGGCGACTTCGGCAAACAACTGATAGAGAACGTGTTGCATGACCTGTTTAATGGCAATGATTCGCCGATGATTCAGCGTGCCACCCTTACTTCCGGTGGTAATCTCGAGCCGCAGTATCGTTACCTGGCTGACTGGGTTGATTCCGACCGCGGAAGGCTATGATGCGAATTGTAATCTGTGGTCCTGCTCACCCATACAGGGGTGGTATTGCCGCATACAATGAAAGACTGGCCCAGCAACTGCTGCAGGAGGGTGATGCGGCTGCCATATACACATTCAGGCTGCAGTATCCCTCGTTCCTGTTCCCGGGTAAATCTCAGTATGACCATGGCTATGCACCGGAAGGTGTACCCATAACCCGCGCCATTAATTCAGTCAACCCCATCAACTGGTTTAACATCGGTTTACGTCTCAGGCGTACCCGTCCTGACCTGGTGATAATGCGGTACTGGCTTCCATTCCTGGCCCCGGCGCTGGGATTCATCGCAAGACTGGTACGCAGCAACAAATACACCCGCGTAGTAACGATCTTTGACAATGTGGTGCCTCATGAAAATAGGTTCGGTGACAAGCTCCTGACAAAATTCTTTGTTAAGAGCATTGACGGTGCACTGGTTATGACCAGGGCAGTGAAGAACGATCTCAGGCAGTTCTCTGCTGACATGCCCTGTGTGATCTCGCCGCACCCGCTGTTTGATAACTACAGCGTCCCTGTCTCGCGTGCCGAGGCCATTGTGCGCCTCAAGCTCTCTCCTACTGATCGCTTCATTCTTTTCTTCGGATTCATACGCGGTTACAAAGGGCTGGATCTTCTCCTCAGGGCGATGGGTGAACAGTGTATACGTGACCTGGGGGTGAAGCTAATTGTAGCCGGGGAGTTTTATGAAGATGAAAAACCCTATTTTGATCTTATCCACAGCCTCGGGCTGGGAGAGAGGATCACCTTCCATTCCCACTTCATCAGCGACGACGAGGTCAAGTATTACTTCTCAGCCGCTTCCCTGGTTGTGCAACCCTATCGCAGTGCGACACAGAGCGGAGTGACACAGATAGCATATCACTTCAACAAGCCGATGATAGTGACCAACGTGGGCGGACTGGCAGAGATAGTGCCCGATGGTCTGTGCGGGTACGTGGTTGATCCTGAGCCGGAGGCAATAGCCGGCGCCATATGTCGCTTTTTTGCCGGCGATGAAGAAAGGTTCACTCCCGGCATTGAAGAGCAGAAGAAACTCTATTCCTGGGACAGGCTCACCGAAGCCATCCGCAGCCTTGCAAGGGAGGTGCAGAGGTCAGGCAATAGGCAGAAGTGATATATAGTTTATAATCAGCTTATTGACTTTTGACTTTCAGACTTTCAGACTTTCAGACCTTCAGACCTTTAGACCTTTATATTCAGTCTTTCCCTTACCAGGTAACGGTTTCGGTCAGATGAGCGCCTGTTGACCAGTTCCGCGAGGAAGCCGGTAAGGAACAGGAATGATCCGATGATCATTACTGCAAGTGCTATGTAAAACCACGGGCTGTCAGTCACCAGCGGCGCCCTCATATCATTCCGGATGAAGATCAGTTTGCGGGTACCCAGGTAGGCTGCCATGACGAATCCGGCAATAAACATCAGCGTCCCCAGCAACCCGAAGAAGTGCATGGGGCTCTTTCCGAACCTGGTGATAAAGCTGATTGTCAGCATGTCAAGGTAGCCTTTCAGGAACCTGTCAAGACCGTACTTCGTCACCCCATACTTGCGTGCGCGGTGCTGGACAATTTTCTCACCGATCTTCCTGAAACCTGCCTCCCTGGCAAGCATCGGGATATACCTGTGCATCTCGCCGTAGACCTCGATGCTCTTGACCACCTCTCCGTTATAGGCCTTGAGCCCGCAATTGAAATCGTGCAGCCTGATACCTGAAAATTTCCTTGCCGTGTAATTGTAAAGCTTTGAAGTGGTTCGTTTTACGAAAGGATCATACCTCTTTTTCTTCCACCCGGAGACGATGTGATAGCCATCCTCCCTTATCATCCGTACCAGTTCCGGGATTTCGTCGGGACTGTCCTGAAGATCGGCATCCATAGTAATTACAACTTCGCCCCTTGCAGCCTCGAAGCCTGTCTGAAGTGCAGCGGCCTTGCCATAGTTACGGCGGAAGCGCACCCCTTTCAGGCGCGGGTTGGCAGCAGAAAGAATCCTGACCGTATCCCATGTGTTGTCTGAACTGCCATCATCAATTATTATAACTTCATAATCAAGGGATGCGCCGGTGCATACCCTTTCAATCCACTCTGCCAGTTCGGGCAGTGACTCCGCTTCGTTGTAAGCGGGAACTACTACGGAAAGATCCATTTTACTGTTTTGGTTCTTCTTCTTCCTCGTCAAGGAGAGGATTGCCCTTCTTCATTACAAAGAGGGAAACTATCAGTGAAAGTATCAGGCCGTAGAATACGCTGTTAATCAGTCCCATGAGAGCGGTGAACCAGGGTTTCATCATCTTTGACTGCATCTCCAGGGCCTTTTCAATTGCCTCCTCGGGAAGACCTTTCTCAAGCATCTTTGTCTCGGCCATTGCAAGCGACTTATCCATCAATCCCGGATCAATGAATGCGTAGAGCACATAAATGTATATGGCTGTGATAAGGCCGGCGTATATGTTTATGATCACACCGGCTCCCACTGACTTACCATAGGAGATGTACCCGTTATTGTAATGATCACGGTATGAACGAAGCAGAAGGAAGAGAACCACCAGGCTCAGCAGCATGCTTGGCCAGATGATCCAGGTTTTGAATGTCAGATCGAACATGTAGGTTAAAACTGAGAATCCTACCCCGATCAGACCGAGTATGATTCCGTAATTGAGAGTCTCTTTCCAGATAGACCGTTTCTGTTCCATTGCAGTGTTTTTGAGATTGTGAAAACAAATATACTTTATTTGCCGGAAACAGAGCTCCAAAGAATCAGCAGGCATTATTTGGCGGAAGCCGTAAAAATTGCTATTTTTGTGCGGGGTAAGTCTCATACGACCAGCTCCCTTTGAACTCCCCCAGGGTCGGAAGGCAGCAAGGGTAGAAGGTTGTAGCGGTGCGATGTGAGTAGCTTACCCTTTTTTTATTATACCTGATTGAGAGAAGTTTATATATTTGCCGTCACTTTTAAACAGGAATGCTGATAAGGATATACCCGGAAAACCCGAACCCCGATTATGTGCGCAGGGTGACGTTCGTCCTCGAACAGGGCGGCATCATCATTTACCCTACTGATACGATATATGCCATGGGGTGTGACATCAGGGCATCCAAAGCCATTGAGCGCATTGCCCGTTTCAAGGGGCTCAACCCTGGAAACCCTGACATGTCAATGATCTTTGAGTCGATGAGCCAGCTTTCGGAGTATACTGTAATTCATGACAACAATCTATTCCGTCTGCTGAAGCGCAATCTTCCCGGCCCTTTCACCTTTATCGTCCCGGCGAACAACCAGATACCGGCAATGTTCAGGCACAGGAAGAAGACTCTTGGCATCCGTATCACTGACAACAGCATTACGCAGGCCATCGTGCATGATCTGGGACGGCCGCTGATGACCACCTCAATCCACGAGGATGATGAGATCATTGAATATATCACTGATCCCGAGCTGATTCACGAAAAGTATGATGATTTTGCGGACCTGGTGGTAGACGGAGGCTTTGGCGGCAACGAACCCTCAACGGTGGTTGACTGCACTGGCCCCGAGCCGGTTATCCTGAGACAGGGGATCGGGGTGCTGGAACTCTGAAGCTGCCTGCTGACCTCTATGCCCTCTAATGCCTGTCTGAGTTAAAGAAGCGGTTGAGCTTATCGAACGCCGTTGGCAGAGCAAACACCACAACCTTGTCGTTGGCCTGAATAAGCGTATCACCCGTGGCGATATAAGACTTGTAGTTTCGGATACCTCCGCCTACGATGGCATCCTTCGGGAAATCAATCAGCTTCAGTGGTCCGTCTGTGATGCGGGCATTCTCCGGAACATTGTATTCTATAACCTCAGCCTCCGTACCGGTCATCATCTTTACCTGGGTGACATTCGGATTCATCGTGTGACGGAATATACGGCTGGCGGTGGCAATCTTCTTGTTGATAATGGTGTCAATGCCTGAGTTTTCAGCCAGGTTGATATATTCCATGTTCTCCACCTCCGCGATGGTCTTCATAACACCAATTTTTTTGGCCAGGAGGCAGGAGAGGATATTGGTCTCTGAATTGCCGGTCACTGCCACGAAGGCGTCCATATGCTGCAACCCCTCTTCGGCAAGCAGGTTCCCGTCACGGCCGTCACCGTGGATCACAAGGGTCTCCTCCAGTGTCTCTGCCAGATCACGGCATTTTTCCATGTCTATGTCTATCAGCTTCACCTGGCAGTCATGTTGCAGCTTCAGCGCTATATGCCTGCCAATGCGGCTTCCTCCAAGAATCATGATGCTCTTGGCCTGCACGTTTCGCTTGCCGGAAAACTTCATCAGGTCAGAGATACCCTCCTTGGTGGAGATGACAAATGCCAGGTCTCCCTCCCTGAACTCCTCCTTGCCGCGGGGAATGATTGTATTCTCGTTTCTTTTGATTGCAACGGCACGGTATTTAATTGATCCGAAGGAGTTGGAGACTTCCTCGAGAGTCTTGTTCAGCACAGGTGCGTTTTTCTCGAGCTTCTGCACATACAATGAAAGGAGTCCGCCGGCAAAGTCCATGAACTCGGTGGTACCCGTCTCCTTCAGCAGGTTGATGACTTCTTTTGCTGCAATAAGTTCCGGGTATATCAGGTGGTCAATGCCCATTTCGCGGAAGAACTCCTTGTTCGCCCGCTCGAGGTATTCCATGTTGTCAATACGTGCGATCACCTTCCTGGCGCCCAGTCTCTTGGCAAGGATGGCAGCCGTGATATTCGTATCCTCGTAGTGTGCCACGGCAATGAAGAGGTCAGTGTGCTTCTTGACAGCTTCCTTCAGAATATTGATCGATGTGGCTGACCCTTCGTAGGTCAGCACGTCGATGGTTGCATCGACAGGCTTGAGGCGTTCTACTTCTGAGTCGATGAGTATTATCTCGTGTTCGCTCTGCGAGAGCATCCTCGCCAGATGCGTTCCCACCTCACCTGCGCCTGCAATAACTATTCTCATAATGTATTGGTTAAAACCGGCGCAAAGTTATACAAAAGAAATGTTATCCCGGCTCAATGAGCTCAATCTTCAGACCGCGGGTACAGGCATGCTTCATCACTTCTGCCGGTACTCCCTTTCCGGTGGCAGGCACCAGAAGTCGCCGGCCGTATTGTCTCACATGCAGTTCATCGCCCCGGATGTTATAGGTAATGATCCTGTCCTGGCGGATCTCCCCTGCAGTCTTCACGGTGTTGCAGATGATCAGAAGTGAGGCCGCAACCAATGCAGGCGTCAGGGTTATCTTCGCAGTGCGAAGCAGCGCGGCAAGCAGCAGGGCGGTCATAACCGTCAGCATGATTGTCTCTGATACGGACATGCCTATGTTCATGATCACCCCGTGCTGCATGGAGCTGATCATCCCTGTAAAGCCCAGGGTGAATGCTGCCAGTCTGTCAAGTATCATTGCGCAGAGCGATGCCACGGGTGGGATCGGCGAGACTATCAGCAGCAGCATGGCCACTGCCAGCACCACGAAGGAGATGGGTATAACGACAGTGTTTGTAAGCAGGAACAGAAGGGGAAAGATATTGAAGAGCCTTACTGAGAGAGCGATGGTACCGGCCTGAGCCACCAGCGAAACGGCGGTCATCTGCCACAGGTAATCAAGAATGCGGTTCTTCAGCCTGATAAGACGGTAAAGTGAATTGTAAAAGGCAATGATGAAAGCTACTGCAAGGTATGATAGCTGAAAGCCCGCCTCAAAGATAACCCCGGGGTGCACCGCAATGAGGATGAATGCCGAAGCCAGCAGGCTGTTCATGCCTGATGACTGCCGGTTAAGCAGTGATCCGGTCTGAAGGAAGGTGAACATGATTGTTGCGCGCAGAACTGACGGCGACATCCCCGTGAGAAAGGCAAATCCCCACAGTGCCGGCATGATCAACAGTGCCCTGACCCACCTTAGTTTTCCCTTCAGGAAGAAGAGGAACCACGACAATGCCATGCTTATCATCCCGACGTGCAAACCGGATACTGCCATTATATGCATGGCTCCAGACCTTGAGAAGGAGGTAAGACGCTCCTTCTCCAGTAACTCCTTGTCACCGATTGTAAGCGCCATGACAAGACCGAGCTCCTCGCCCTGCAGGCCTGCCCGGCGGAAGGCGTCAGTCATCCTGCGGGCGGCAACCAGGGAACTCTCCCCCAGAGAACGCCGGGTGGCAGGACTGAAACCAGTGATGTCTGAAGCCCTGAAGAAAGCCATATACCTGATGCCCTGACCCTCAAGCCAGCGACGGTAATTGAATTCACAGGGATTGCCGTTGTTCTCCACCCTGACGGGTATGACCTTCACCCTCAGCAAATCACCGGGCTTCCAGCCTGAAGGAATTGTGTCAGTCATAAACCATAACAGCAGCGAACCTTCGGGATGTTTAATGGAATCGCCCTCTGCAACACTGATTATTTTTGCCCTGAATGAACAGCCGTTATTGCTTTTGGCCGGGTATCCGGAGAGCCGGAGAGTGACCTCCTGCCGTTCCTCCTGCATCACCGAGGGCCGGTGCCGCTCCCAGCTGCGAAGCATGAAGCCTGAGGACACCATAAACAGCAGGAGGGCTGATCCGAAGATCATGTCTGTTATGTAGCTCTTTCGAAGGATACGCACCGTCATCACAGCCAGTGATATGACGGCAGCAGTCACCGCTGCAGCGGTGATGTGCGGAAGGCATTCCGCTGTAAGCACACCTGCGCACAGCGGCACGGTGAGCCTCAGGAAAGGAATTTCCCTGGTAAGCACGGGTCAGCAGCTTTAGACCCATGAAAGTTAAGAAATCCTATGATGCCTGTCAAGAGCCCTGCCGCTACCTGCCGGTAGGGAGGACGGTGCGATAGGTGGCGTCGAACTTTCCCCTGCTGATATCGTTCAGCTTTCCCTTTACCAGTCTGCGTCGCAGTGGGCTGAGCCTGTCAGTGAAGAGAATACCGTCAAGATGATCATACTCGTGCAGCACAACCCTTGCCTTATACCCGTTGTAAACTTCGTCATGGAAGTTCCACTGCGGGTCATAATACTGAATGCGTATCTCCGACTCACGGTCAATCTCCTCATGGAGGCCGGGAAGGCTGAGACAGCCTTCGTTCATTGGCACTTTCATTCCCTTGCGCTCTGCCACCTTCGGATTGATGAAGGCCTGTTTGAAATCCTTCATCTCAGGGTGATCCTCTGCAAGAGGTTCACCGTCAATGACGAAGAGCCTCACTGACCGGCCTATCTGAGGCGCTGCAAGTCCCAATCCGTCAGACTTGTACATTGTCTCAAACATGTCTGCGATGAATTTTTCAAGCTCAGGGTAATTGCGGTCAATATCCTGTGCCACCTTTCGCAGGACCGGGTGTCCGTATACGTAAATAGGATAAGTCATATAACAATTCAATTCCTGTTTTTGTGCTCAAGACTCTTCAGCCAGGACTGGAGGATTATTGAGGCGCTGATGCGGTCAGCCATGCCCTTGTCACGCCTTCCGCTCCTGCTCACTCCGCCGTCAATCATAGTCTGAAGTGCCATCTGAGAGGTAAACCGTTCGTCCTCCAGGTGCAGGGGTATGTCCGGAAAGATTTTCCTGAACCTGGCAATGAACGGATCAATGTACTTTACACTTTCACTGGGCAGATTGTTCACGGTAACAGGGTACCCGATGACAACGTCGGTGACATTCTCACGCGGGATGTAATCCCTGAGAAAGGCTTCAAGTCCTGATGAAGGCACGGTCAGGAGGGGAGAGGCGATGATCCTCATCGGATCCGTCACCGCCACGCCGCATCTTTTTCTGCCGTAATCAATTGCCATCGCCCTGCTCATTTCCTGTTCCCGGTCTGTCCGGCACAAAGGTACCTATTTTTGGTGCATAAAAAAAGAGAGCCGGGATAATCCGGCTCTCAAGTGGTCTGTTTATTAGCTTATTCGGCTTTTTTGTCAGCATTTTCTGCCACAGTTCCGAATTCCATCTCAGAGAGACGCTTGTAGCTGTTGTACCTCCACTTGGCGTTCTCCTCAGCCAGTTTGAACAGGTAGTCGGCCTCACCGGGGAAGTCCTTCAGCAGCGAGGTGTAACGCACCTCTGACTTAAGGAAGTCCTGGAACTTGCTCCAGTCTGGCTCCTTGGAGTCGAGCTGGAACGGATTCTTACCCACTGCCTCAAGGCGCGGATCGAACCTGTAGAGATGCCAGTATCCAGATTTGACCGCATCCTCACCCTGCTGTTGGGTTTTGCCCATGCCGTTGCGGAGGCCGTGGTTGATACATGGTGAGTAGGCAATGATGAGTGACGGACCTGGATATTCCTCAGCCTCACGTATAGCCTTGAAGTACTGGTTATTGCTTGCGCCCATTGAAACCTGTGCCACATAGACGTAGCCGTAGGTCATTGCCATCTGGCCGAGATCCTTCTTGCGGATCTTCTTGCCGGATGCAGCGAACTTGGCAACTGCACCTGCCGGGGTTGATTTCGATGCCTGGCCTCCGGTGTTGGAGTAGACTTCAGTATCAAGAACCAGGACGTTTATGTTCTCGCCTGAGGCAAGCACGTGGTCAAGGCCTCCGTAGCCGATGTCATACGCCCATCCGTCACCTCCGAATACCCAGAACGATTTCTTGACCAGGTAGCTCTTCAGTTCAAGGATATTCTTGCAAACAGGAGCCTTATCCTTCTCGCAGGCGGCAATTACCTTCTCAGAGACAGCCCTGCTGGTTTTTGAGTTATCGATCTCAGCAATCCATTCATTGAATGCTGCAACGGTCTCAGGTGCGAGGCCGCTGCCAAGGCTCTCCTTCATCAGTCGTTCTATGCGTTCCCTGATGCGGTTTGCACCAAGCATGAGGCCGAAGCCATACTCGGCGTTGTCCTCGAAGAGCGAGTTGGCCCATGCGGGACCGTGTCCGTTCTTGTTGACGGTGTAGGGCATTGATGGTGCCGAGCCGCCGTAGATTGAAGAACAGCCTGTTGCGTTGGCTATGACCATACGGTCACCGAAGAGCTGGGTGATGGCTTTGATATAAGGGGTCTCACCGCAGCCCGCGCAGGCGCCGGAGAACTCAAAGAGCGGCTGGGCAAACTGTGAGTTCTTGACGTTGGTAAACTTATCAACGACTGTATCCTTGTATCCTACCTTCTCATGCATGTAAGTCCACCTGTCAGCCTGATCAAGCTGTGACTCCAGCGGCTTCATGATAAGAGCCTTTTCCTTGGAAGGACATACATCGGCGCAGTTGCCGCAACCGGTGCAGTCATAGACGCTGACCTGGATCCTGAACTTGTGACTCTTTGTGTTACCGATGCCCTGTTTTGCTGTGGTGCCTTCAGGGGCTGCTGCCAGCTCTTCGTCAGTAAGGAGGAAGGGACGGATTGCAGCGTGAGGACATACATAGGAGCACTGGTTGCACTGGATGCACTTGTCCATCTGCCACTCGGGTACGTTCACGGCGATGCCGCGTTTCTCATAGGCTGAGGTGCCGGCAGGGAAGGTGCCGTCTTCGCGTCCGACAAAGGCGCTGACAGGGAGATCATCGCCCCTGAGACCGTTGATTACATCAGCAACATCACGGATGAATGCAGGCTTGCTTTCATCAACCTTGTCGGCAGTGACCTTTATGCTTGCCCACTCTGCGGGTATCTCAACCTTCTCAACATCGCCGCCACGGTCTATCGCATCGTTGTTCATCTTCACAACGTTTTCGCCCTTCTTGCCATAAGCCTTGATGACGGCATGCTTCATCTCATCAACGGCGAGCTTGTAGGGAATCACTTCCGATACCTTGAAGAAGGCGCTCTGCATGATGGTGTTGGTCCTGGTGCCAAGCCCCAGTTCCTCAGCAATGGCTGTTGCATTGATGATGTATAATCCGATATGGTTCTCAGCCAGGTACTTCTTCATATGGTCAGGCAGCTTCGTCAGCGTCTCCTCTGCATTCCAGATGGAGTTCAGGAGGAAGGTGCCGCCCTTTTTGAGCCCCCTGAGCATGTCATACTTGTCAAGGTATGCCGGAACGTGACATGCCACGAAATCGGGCGTATTGACAAGATACGGCGAGCGGATGGGATGATCACCGAAACGGAGGTGCGATGTGGTCACACCTCCTGATTTCTTCGAGTCATATGCAAAGTATGCCTGGCAATATTTGTCAGTTGTTTCACCTATAATCTTGATAGAGTTCTTGTTGGCGCCGACGGTTCCGTCAGATCCGATTCCGTAGAACTTGGCTGAGTAGGTTCCCTTGTGACTTACGTTTATCTCAGGGAGGAGCGGAAGTGACCTGAATGTCACATCGTCAACGATACCGACAGTAAACTGGTTCATCGGCTTTTCCTTCTTCATGTTCTCGAATACCGAGATCATCTGTGCAGGGGTAGTGTCTTTCGAGCTGAGGCCATAGCGTCCGCCGAGGATGACCGGATGCATTTTCTCTTCGTAGAAAACATCCTTGACATCGAGGTAAAGAGGATCTCCGTTGGCTCCCGGCTCCTTGGTGCGGTCGAGAACGGTAATGCGCTTCACGCTTTTTGGCAGGACGTTGAAGAGATATTTTGCCGAGAAAGGCCTGTAGAGATGAACGCTGATGAGACCCAGTTTTTCGCCCTTTGTCTCTGCCAGGTAATCAATGACCTCCTTAATGGTTTCGGTGACGGAGCCCATCGCAATAATGATGTTTTCCGCGTCGGGGGCCCCGTAATATGTGAAAGGCTTGTAAGCACGGCCGGTAATGGCATTGATCTTTTCCATGTACTCGTTGACCGTGTCGTCAAGATTTGTATAGAAGCGGTTTGATGCCTCCTTGGCCTGGAAGAAGATATCAGGGTTCTGTGCAGTACCCCTGGTAACCGGTTTGCCCGGATTGAGAGCTCTGTCACGGAATGCCTTCAGTGAATCAGTGTCAACGAGCTTCTTCAAGTCCTCCATGCTCATTTCCTCTACCTTCTGTATCTCATGGGATGAACGGAAGCCATCAAAGAAATGGAGGAAAGGAACTCTTGATTTAATTGATGCAAGGTGAGCAACCCCAGCAAGGTCCATTATCTCCTGGATGCTGCCGGTGGCAAGCATGGCAAAACCCGTCTGACGGGTTGCATAGATGTCACCGTGGTCACCGAAGATGGAGAGTGCATGTGCAGCGACAGTACGTGCGCTTACATGAAATACTCCCGGAAGGAGTTCGCCTGCCATTTTATACATGTTGGGGATCATGAGGAGAAGTCCCTGCGATGCTGTGAATGTCGATGTCAGGGCACCTGACTGCAGTGAGCCGTGAACTGCTCCTGCAGCACCGGCCTCACTCTGCAGCTCAACTACCTTTACCTCCTCGCCGAACATGTTCTTCAGTCCGTGAGCCGCCCACTCATCGACATATTCTGCCATGGTGGATGATGGGGTAATTGGATAGATGCAGGCTACCTCGCTGAACATATACGCTATGTGCGATGCTGCCTGGTTGCCGTCACAAGTGATGAATTTTTTTGTTGCCATTTCTTATTAGAAGTAATTATTGATCAAATAACCTTAAAAAAATTAAACCGCAAAGGTACTCATTTTTGATGAGAATCTTACTGGCTGTTCATTGAAATAAGAAACTCCTCGTTGGAGCGTGTCTGGCTTATGCGGTCACGAAGGAACTCCATAGCCTCCACTGAATTCATGTCAGTCAGATAGTTGCGCAGGATCCAGATCTTGTTGAGCATCTGCTTGTCAAGAAGCAGGTCCTCACGCCTGGTGCTCGAGGCCGGGATATCAATTGAGGGGAAGATCCTCCTGTTGGAGAGCTTGCGGTCAAGCTGCAGTTCCATGTTGCCGGTTCCCTTGAACTCTTCAAAGATCACGTCATCCATCTTGGATCCTGTGTCTGTCAGGGCAGTTGCGATGATAGTAAGTGAGCCGCCGTTCTCAATGTTCCTGGCTGCGCCGAAGAAACGCTTCGGCTTGTGCAGTGCGTTCGAGTCGACACCTCCGGAAAGCACCTTGCCTGAGGCAGGGGCAATGGTGTTGAATGCCCTGGCAAGACGGGTGATTGAATCAAGCAGTATGACCACGTCATGACCGCACTCAACAAGCCTCTTGGCTTTCTCCTGTACAATGGTGGCGATGCGCACATGCCTCTCGGCCGGCTCGTCAAAGGTGGATGCAATAACCTCGGCATTTACGTTACGGGCCATCTCGGTGACCTCCTCGGGACGCTCATCGATGAGCAGTATCATCAGGTAAACCTCCGGATGGAATTTAGCTATCGCATTTGCAATATCCTGCAGCAGAATTGTCTTACCGGTCTTGGGCTGAGCCACTATCAGACCGCGCTGACCCTTGCCTATCGGGCAGAACATGTCAACTATGCGTACTGACAGGTTGCCTTCACCCGGCCTGCAGAGGGTGAATTTCTCGTTGGGGAAGAGCGGAGTAAGATAGTCAAACGGAACCCTGTCACGGATGAAATCAGGCGTGCGTCCGTTGATCTCCTCAACCTTGATAAGCGGGAAATACTTTTCCCCTTCGCGTGGCGGACGGATGGTGCCTCTTATGGTGTCTCCGGTTTTCAGTCCGAAGAGCTTTATCTGTGACTGTGAAACATAGATATCATCAGGTGAACTGAGATAATTGTAATCGGGTGAACGGAGGAATCCGTAGCCGTCAGGCATGATCTCAAGCACGCCTGTGTTTGCTACAATACCTTCGAAATCATAGGCCCGCTCTCTTTTCTCTTCCCTGACAGGTTCGTGCATCTCAGGATGAGATTCGGGAGTCTCGGAAGCAACCGGGGGTATCACCACCCCGTTGTCCGGTGATGAGGCATCTGCTATCATGCCGGTATCTGGATCAGATTCAGTTAAGCTGAGCATGTCCTGTACATTATCACCATTGGCTTCCTGGGAAAAAAGCAGCCTCTCATCCTGTGACTGGTTCCGGTCAGCATTGTCAGACTGCGGTTGAATCGGGGCTGGCTGCTGCATCTGGGTTGGCTGCTGTTGTGTCTCTGAGGCTTCCTGGGCAGGCATCTGCTGAGGGCGGGGACGGTTTCCTTCCGGTCTGTAAGGCCCCTGAGGCTGCTGATCATTTTTGAAACGGGGACGCTTGTCACGGTTTTGCTGCCATTTCTGCTGTTGTTGCTGCTGCTGTGGCCCCCTGTTTGGCTGACCCTGACCTTGCTGACCCTGACCTTGCTGCGGCTGACCCTGCTGGGGTTGATTCTGACCCTGCGGCTGACCCTGACCCTGCGGTTGTGGATGACCTTGCTGTGGCTGACCCTGCGGCTGGCGGGGTTGTTGCCCACGCTGCTGGCTTTTAGGCACTGGCTGCTGAGCCTGTCCCTGCTGCTGCTGTTGCGGCTGCTGCGAACCTTTTTGCTGCTGGCCTGGCTGTCCCTTAGGCTGCTGACCCTGCGGGGGCCTGTTCTGCTGCCCCTTGTTCTGATCCCTCGGCTGCTGTGGTTTCGGCCCTCTCGGCTGCTGACCGGAACGTTCAGGCTGTTTCTGCTTCTGCGGTTGCCCGCTCCGCTCCTGCGGCCGTTCCGGTGATGAATTTTCAGTTCTGCCGGTCTTGCGCGTCTCTGCTGCGTCAATGGCCTGCTGATCAAGGATCTTGTAAATCAGATCCTGTTTCTTGAGGAGTTCAATCCTCTTAATTTTGAGCTGCTTAGCTATTTCCCTCAATTCGGGAACAAGCATCTCGCTCAGTTCAAGAATATCATGCATGTTGTAGAATGTGTAGAAAAATTTATTTCGATTGTTTTTGGTGAAGTGGGGAATGAAGCTATCCCTCCGACAGAAAAAGTGACTCTCGTCATTATTCCGGTGCAAGTTTATAAAATTCCTTTCTTAAATACAAATTAACGGTGCAAAAAATTGATTTGCTGATACTTTTTAACATTTTACAGGTGGCCGAAAGGCTGAATACGTCGAAAATATGCATATCACTTGTTTTTTTGAGAATATTTTAGTAAAATTGTAGGCTTTTGCTTAAAGTAACGGCTGGAAGCAGGCTAATTTATTAACAATGCGTCAGTTAAAGATTACCAAGCAGGTCACCAACCGTGACACTCCTTCTCTTGACAAGTATTTGCAGGAGATCGGAAAGGTTGAGCTGATCTCTCCGGATGAGGAGGTTAGCCTGGCCCGGCGCATACGCTCCGGTGATCATGACGCGCTGGCAAGGCTTGTAAAGGCCAATCTGCGGTTTGTGGTTTCAGTGGCAAAGCAGTACCAGAACCAGGGGATGACCCTGCCCGACCTGATCAATGAAGGCAACCTGGGGCTGATAAAAGCTGCCCAGAGATTTGATGAAACCCGCGGGTTCAAATTCATCTCCTACGCCGTGTGGTGGATCAGGCAAGCCATCCTGCAGTCACTTGCAGAACAGGCCAGGATAGTCAGGCTGCCCGTCAACAAGATAGGTTCAATCAACCGGATTAACCGCGCCTACTCCAAACTGGAGCAGGAGTATGAACGTGAGCCTTCTGCCCAGGAGATAGCTGACCTTCTCGAGATCGCTCCTGAGGATGTCAAGGAGGCCATACGAACAAACGGACGTACACTGAGCATGGATGCCCCGATAAGTTCCGAGGAAGACAACAACATGTACGACGTGATGCAGAACGAGGACACCCCCAGCCCTGACCGGAATCTTATAAATGAATCACTTTCGTATGAGATTGAAAAGGCCCTGAATACCCTCTCTCCCCGGGAGGCCCGTGTACTGAAACTCTACTTCGGCATCGGCATGAAACACCCATACACCCTGGAGGAGATAGGAGAGGAGCTCAGGCTGACAAGGGAGCGGGTCCGGCAGATCAAGGAGAAAGCCATAAAAAGAATCCAGTACACCACCCGCTGCCGTGTACTAAAATCTTACCTTGGATGAATATCCAACCTTTAATATTCATGTTATGAGCCACCTGGTAGCACCATCCCTTCTTGCTGCAGACTTTGCCAACCTCGCCTCTGAGGTTGAGATGATTAATGACAGTGAGGCCGACTGGCTCCATCTTGATATAATGGATGGTATCTTCGTTCCAAATATTTCCTTCGGATTTCCGGTGATAGAAGCTGTGCGTGACCTGTCTGCCAAGCCGCTCGATGTTCATCTGATGATCACTGACCCCGACAGGTACCTGGAGCGTTTCAGGGAGGCCGGGGCGTCATCACTGACCGTTCATTATGAGACCTGCAATCACCTTCACCGTACGGTGTCTGAGATAAGAAGGCTGGGCATGAAAGCCGGCGTGACGCTTAATCCTCATTCGCCGGTGATGCTGTTGAAAGATATCCTGCCGTATGTTGACATGGTACTGCTGATGACGGTAAACCCGGGCTACGGAGGACAGACATTCATCCCGGGCAGCATCAACAAGATAGGTGAGCTCAGGAGCATGATCGATGAGGGTGGTTATGACGTCCTGATAGAGGTTGACGGCGGTGTTGATTTGCAAAATGCCCCGGTGCTGATCCATGCAGGAGTGGATGTGCTGGTTGCCGGCAGCACTGTGTTTTCTTCATCCAATCCTGCGGAGGTAATAAGAAGGTTGAAGGAACCGGTCTGAAAATGACAGATGTCAGGGGATGAGCACTGCCTGTGCCGGTAATGAGTTATCCTGCAGCAGGGTCTGTGTTCCGGTTACTTCTCCAGGCAGCTTTCAATCCAGTTAAATATCATCTCATTTTCCGAGGCATCAAACCAGTTGATGTCACCCTCCCTGTTCCACCATGTGAGTTGTTTTCGCGCATAGCGACGTGTGTTTCTCCTGATAAGTATTATGGCTTCCTCACGGCTGATCTCACCGTCAAACCACCTGAAGAGCTCTCGGTAACCAACCGTGTTCAGGGCATTGAGACCCCTGTATTTCAGCAATGACCTTGCCTCCTCCTCGAGCCCGGCGCTTATCATGGAGTTAACCCTCATGTCAATCCTGTGGTAAAGCTCTCCGCGCTCACGGTTAAGCCCTGCCCTGATCATCCTGAAATCACGCTCCCTGACCGTGGCTGTAAGAAATGAGGAGTATGGCTTTCCGGTGCTGGCCGTGATCTCCAGTGCCCTGAGAATACGGCGCGGATTGTGGAGATCAACCTTCCCGTAGTAATCCGGGTCAACCATCCTGAGCTCCATCCGCAGTCCCGCTATCCCTTCTCTCTGGTACATCTCCAGGTATCTCTGCCTTACCGCCGGATCAGTGTCGGGTATATTGTCCATCCCACGGCAAATGGCATCCATATACAACATCGAACCTCCCGTCATGATGACAACAGGGTTGGATTCAAACAGCTTCGGAAGCAGTGCCAGTACGTCTCTCTCAAAGAGGCTTACACTGTAATAGTCAGTCACCGAAAGGAACCCGACGAAATGGTGCTTCACCCTTGACAGCTGTTCATCGGAAGGGGCAGCAGTGCCGATCTTCATCTCACGGTAAAACTGCCTGGAATCACATGAAATGATATCACACCCGAGTCGGGATGCAAGCTCGACGGAAAAACCGGTTTTACCTACTCCGGTGGGCCCGGGCAGGACTATTAGTGTATTTTTCATGGGACTGTGAGGCAAGAGAGGTTAATCCTCCTCCTCCTCCTCTTCCAGGTTTTCGCTGGTGTCGAAGTCCGCCAGGTCATCCTCATCTTCTCCTTCAAAGAAGATCTCATCGTTGACAACCTCCTCATCAACATCCACTTCGTCCTCATCATCGTCAGTGACGATAAGATTACTGTATTTCTTGCGTGCAACGCCTCCGAAGGTGACTTGCTTTGGGGGCAGCCCTTTTGAATTGGTGCATACGGGATATTCCTTATCATCTTCTTCCTTAAACTCCCCAACATACTCCACGAAGAGAGCCCTGTCATTGAAGAAGTCAAAAACATAAAGAAGCTTCTGGTTTTTACGGAAGATCACCTCTTCCAGCACGGCATTTTCCATTGTTGATGAACCGGCACCCATGTCAAAAAGGGTGAACTCTTCTTCTTTCTCCCAACTTTCTGTGGCCATAAAAAATGAAGCAATCTGGGATCTGTCAAATTCAAGTTCCTCCTGCAAGGCAATGTGAAAATCCAGTAATGACTGGCTGTCAAGAAACTCGAACTCTCTCACAAACGATTCATCTTCATCAGATAACACCACGAATCTATAAACCATGACACTCACTTTTTGAACCTGTGCAATTTAGTATTTTTTATATTGAGATTCACCTGGCGATTTTTTTTTTTAGCAGGAAACTGATCGTATCAGTGTTGTCTGCATAATCCCATAATTCGGGCCTTTGCGTTGTCCCAAAGGGAAGGTGACCGTGTCCTGCAATACACTGTAACAGTCCCTGTCCGGCCTCGGGAGCCACGAAACGCGACGTGCCGGGACGGTAAAACTCATAGTGAACCACCGCCATCGGAACGGAAAGGGACGGGGATTCCCTGAGCAGCACAAATCCTCCGTCAGTATAACGGTCTCTGTTCACGATCATCACGGCCTTGTTATGATCATAGTTTACCGCATACTTGTGATGTGCGCACAGGTTACCGTAACCGCTCCAGTGTGCCGGCAGGCTTGTCGGATCGTATCCTTCGGGCAGCCATAGTTTGGAAACGTTCCTGCAGCCCAGGCCAAAATAGGAAAAGATGTCATCAGCAAGAAGTTGGAGCTCCCCTGGTGTCTCGCTCCCATCAAGTATTGCAACGCTGTTACGGTTGTGCCGTATAAGGGAAGGGACGTTTCTGAAGTAGTATTCGAAATACCTTGAAGTGTTATTGCTGCCGGTGGCAATCACCCTAGTAAATCCCTGCAGCCTGCCGGTTGTAAGCTCTATTCTTCCTTCCAGCGCCGGGTCAATGTCTGTCAGCGTTTCTGTCACAGCCTTCATCAGATGCTCATCCTTTGAACTTAGCTTGGCCAGAAGCCGGTTACCTGTTATGAGTACGCATAGAAGGTCATGGAATCCCACCATCGGTATGTTCCCTGCCATAACTACACCAATCGTTTCCTGCTCCCTCGCCTCCTTCAGGCCGGGGTAAGCACGGAGCCACTTCTCCATCCTCTCCCTTGTAAGGCTCTGTCCGATGGCCTCCACCGCTCGCCTTACATTAGCCGGGGTAAACCAGGGATTTTCCAGATGAAGCGTTTCAATCAGTGACGTAAAGCGAAGGGTAAGGCCTGGCAATGCAGCCGGGCCTGCATGACAGGCTGAACCTGATACAGTTGCCGCTGCGTCGCGCATTGCTGACCCCAGTTTGACGAACGCCTCAACGAGACGTTCAGTTGACAAATCTTCCCGTTTCACCCCCGCAAAGGTAAAAAATGTAACTGCAAATAAAGAAAAGCTGTATCTTAGTTCCTTCTTACAATCCGGAGGAAGTACGGTGAGAGGTTTAGCGTTGTTCTGGGAGAATGTCAGGGTTGCGTTCAAGGCAATCAGGTCGAACAGGGTGAGGGCAGTACTTACCATGGCAATCATTGCATTTGGTATAATGGCCCTAGTCGGCATACTTACTGCCATTGACGGGCTGAAGAGCACCCTGACTGAGCAGTTCACTATGATGGGCGCCAATTCCTTTTCAATTACTTCCAGATCAATGAGGGTTACAGTTGGTGACCAGCATATAAGGACAAAGAATCACTCTCAGATTACCTATCGCGAGGCGACGGAGTTCAGGGAAAAATTCCGGGAACCGGCATGGGTATCAATATCATTCAATGCCACCGGTCTGGCTGAGTACCGGTACGGGAACAAAAAAACCAACCCGAACATTTCTGTCATGGGGGCAGACGAGAATTACCTTACTATTGCCGGACAGCAGATTGCGTCAGGCCGCAACTTCTCCCGGGAAGACCTGCTCGGGAGCAGGCACGTGGTCATTATCGGACAGGATATAGTCCGGTACCTCTTCCCCGGTGTTGACCCGATAGGGCAGGAGATCAGCCTTCCGGGCCTGAAACTAACTGTAATTGGGGTTATCAAAAGCATGGGAGCCAGCATGATGAGCAGTGACCAGGTAACCATCATCCCCATCACCACTGCAAGACAATACTTTTCCAGGCCGAATGTCACATATAATATAGGAGTGATGCCCCATAAATCGGTCAGCCTGGACATGATGGCCAGTGAGGCCGAAGGGATCTTCCGCATCGTTCGAAACCTGGACCCCAGGGATGAGTCTGATTTCAATATTCAAAAGAGTGACTCACTGATAGAGATGCTGATGGAAAACATCAAATATGTGACACTTGCAGCAACCATAATAGGCCTGATAACACTGTTCGGGGCTGCCGTAGGTCTTATGAATATCATGCTGGTATCGGTAACTGAGCGTACCAGGGAGATCGGGGTGAGGAAGGCGCTGGGGGCACGGAAATCGGTTATCAGGCAGCAGTTCCTTTACGAATCGGTGATCATCGGCCAGATGGGAGGCCTTTTCGGCATCCTGGCCGGCATCCTGATGGGTAACCTTGTGTCATTGGGGATGGGATCAAGTTTTACCATCCCGTGGCTCTGGGTAATAGGAGGGGTGCTGGCCTGCTTTGTGGTAGGCATGGCATCGGGATACTTCCCGGCTGTAAAGGCATCTGCAGTTGATCCCATTGAGGCCCTGCGCTATGAATGAGTGAAATTTCAGAATAAGAGATTGACTGTCAGGATTAAGGAGTAATATCGATGAGCATAGAGATAATCCAGCCTGGATCGAACAACATACCAAGGATCACCTACGATCAGGATGAAGATGTGCTTAGTATCACCGGCCGCTCCATCGCCGAAAGGCCGGAGATCATCTATGCGCCGCTGGAAGAATGGATCAGGGCTCACCTGAACAGGTTTACCGCCCTGAGGTTAGTGATTTTCCTGGAGTATATCAACAGCGGCTCATCAAAAGCGCTGCGGGATGTACTAAGAATGATCAGCGGATACCGTGCACCGCGCTACCGGATACGAATAACCTGGCTCTACGAAGAGGACGATGAGGCGATGCACGAACTGGGCGAACATTACCGCGATGCAGCCGGGGTGAACATGGATGTGCAGATGGTTCTGTGACCGGGCAGGATATTTTCCAATATATACTTATCATGCATATATATGCGAAACGGGGGGTCTCAGACCCCCCGCTTCGTCATGTCATTACAATTCCTGCACGCATGCATACATGCAGGTTGTCCATTATCAGAGCATTTTGCCCATCATCTCGATGAGGTCAACACACCTTGCCGAATAACCCCACTCGTTGTCATACCATGACAGAACCTTGATCATCGTACCATTGACCATGGTGCTCTGTGAATCGAAGATCGAGGATGCCGGGTTGTGGATCACGTCTACCGAGACGATCTCGTCTTCAGTATATTCAAGGATACCCTTCATCGGACCGTCAGCAGCTTTCTTCATGGCTGCATTGATCTCTTCCTTCGTTGCGGCTTTCTTCAGCACGGCAACAAGGTCAACCAGCGAACCGGTGGGCGTCGGGACCCTGACGGAGATGCCGTCAAGCTTGCCCTTCAGCTCGGGAATGATCTTCCCTACTGATTTTGCAGCGCCGGTGGTGGTGGGTATCTGTGAGAGAGCAGCTGACCTTGCCCTGCGCAGGTCCTTGTGCGGCAGGTCAAGAATACGCTGATCATTCGTGTATGAATGGATTGTTGTCATGTAACCGATCTCAAGTCCGAAGTTATCATTCAGTACCTTTGCCACGGGTGCAAGACAGTTGGTGGTGCATGATGCATTCGACACACATGCATGCTCAGGCTTGAGAACCTCGTCATTAACACCGACGACGATCATTGCATCAATGGCATCCTTCGCGGGGACGGTGAGAATAACCTTCTTCGCGCCGTTCTTCAGGTGGTCACCGTAACCGCCCTTGGGACTCTCCTTCGAGGTGAAGATACCGGTTGACTCGATCACTATGTCTGGTGTCACTTCCCATGGAATTGATGCAGGATTCTTTTCTGCGGTAACCTTGATCTTGTCACCCCTGACAATAATGTTCTGCTCATCATATGTGACACCCGGGTACTGCCCCTGCGTGGAATCATACTTAAGGAGATGAGCAAGCGTCTTTGTGTCGGTAAGGTCATTAATCCCTACTATTTCGATATCAGGCCTGTCAAATGCCAGTTTGAACACATTACGGCCAATCCTTCCGAATCCGTTGATTGCTACTTTAATCTTTGCCATTGTTAGTAAATTAATATGGTTATTTAAACGAGGGACAAAGGTATAAAATAAAAAGGAGATGGCAAATATGAGTAGCAATTATTCTGCCGGCCTTCTGCGGATAAGATCGGAGAGTCTCTGCTGCTTGAGGGGGTCAAGTATCATCCCGATGCGGTAACCCACAAATAATGAAGGGAAAAACTGTTTATTGTCTTCGCTGGCCATTATGGGAATCTCCCTGGTGAAGGCATGAAGTGAGGCCCCCACCTCCAGGGCATGGGTAACCCTGTCATTCTTGCTGTATTCGAAGTTAAAACCTCCGCGGCCATAAAGACCCGGATAGAGCTTGATCTCATCAAAGCCCTTGAAGAAGGAGGCTTTGCTCATTATCTGAAGCGGCTCGTGGATAATGCTGGCGTCGAACTTCTGATCCTCAATCGTATAGAGGTCATTGCCCACCCAGACGATTACCTTATAATAAATAGGCTTTGCAAAGAGCAGTGTGGCACCACCTCCGGCAAACCAGCTGACAGACACACCGCCAAGGTCATGCTTCCCGAACAGTTCCCTCTGGTACCCTGCTCCGGCTCCAACAGTCCATGTCGAATTGATTTTACCGAAAACAAATGAGCCCGGGCTCTGAAAATAGTAATTTGAAAGCTTTATCTCCTTGGGATGCTTAAAGCCTTCAACACTTCCTTCAAGAAACCAGCGGTGACTTGGTTTGATCTGCCTGAGATCACGGTAGATGACTGACCAGCCATCTGAATTAAGAGCAGCACCAATCGTTCTCTCATTGCGCCAGAACATCCTGTCCTGCGGATCAAGATCTCCCTGCGCCGCGAGTGGCCCGCAGATAAGAATAAAAAATATGACGTGCCAAAAACTCTTAATCATTTTTTATAAAAGATGTTAAGACTGGCAGCGGGAGATAAGCGATGATCAGCCTGCCTGCTCCGTGGAAACGGTGTCAACACTGCTGTATGCCGGACATGCTTCACGGTTGCATGAACTGAGCGCCAGCGCAGCAATGAACGCCAGGACAACGATTAGACCAACTTTTTTCATAATACCTGCCTTTAAGTCTGAGACAAAAATAACTTTATTTTTAAAACAACATTTGTGCCATTATATTATTTCGCAACTTCCTTTTTTTAAACCAATCGCACTGGAAATTGTTATCTGATAAACCGGGAAACGATGAAATCTCGATATCTGACAACTATTTTAACAACGATATTACTGCTCTCCATGGAACAAAATTCAGCAGCGCAGCAGAAGCCTGCATTCAATGACCTTACTGCCGAAGAAGCGAAGGTGATTCTCAAAAAATCAACTGAGTATCCCTTCACAGGCCTATACGAGAACTTCACTGCCAAAGGGACCTATCTCTGCAAACAGTGCGGCAATGCACTATATCACTCAGACTCCAAGTTTGATGCCCGGTGCGGATGGCCAAGCTTTGATGATGAGATAGACGGCGCGGTCAAACGGGTCACCGATGCCGACGGCCGGCGCACCGAGATTGTGTGCGCCTCATGCGGGGGACACCTCGGCCACGTCTTTACCGGTGAGGGATTTACACCGAAAGACACACGGCACTGCGTCAACTCCGTCTCTCTCGACTTTGTTCCCGGGGTGCTGCCAGCAGGGAACTACGGTACCGCTCTCTTCGCCGGGGGTTGCTTCTGGGGAGTGGAGTATTTCCTGCAGAAGGAACCGGGAGTGGTGGCGGTGGTCTCAGGCTATACCGGAGGCCATGTCAAAAATCCGTCGTACCGCGAGGTCTCCACAGGCCGAACAGGTCATGCTGAGACCGTGAAGGTCACCTTTGACACGAAGAAGACATCATATGATAAGCTGGTTAAGCTTTTCCTCGAGATTCATGACCCCACCCAGGTGGACAGGCAGGGTCCGGACATTGGCGACCAGTACCGTACAGAGATCTTTTACAAGAACGAGGAGCAGCGCCTGGTAGCCGCTAAATACCTTGATATGCTGCGTTCCAGGGGTCTGAAGGTTGCTACTCAGCTGACTAAGGCCTCGGAGTTCTATCCTGCAGAGGAGTATCACCAGGATTACTATTTCCGAAACGGCAAGGTGCCCTATTGTCACGGATACACTAAGCGCTTTTAGGCCATCAGGAATTTCGATTTGCGAGTTGCGAATTTCGAATTGGTGGCAAACCATTGAGTATTGCAGAAGCAGGAAATAAAATACCCCCGATAGCCATCCGGCATATCGGGGGTATTATTATTTGCATTCGCAATTCGCACATCCCTACAGTCTGGGAACCCTTCCGGATGTCCAGGGGGCCTTTATCTCATCCAGCTTTGCGTTGAGGGCGTCAACGGCCTGGCCTGCCTTCTGTATCCTTGCAAGCAATGCCGGGAACTCCTTCTGCAGGATCCGGAACTGCTGGTCAGCTATGCCGGAGATATCTCCGGTGTTGCCGTAGAGCGATCTCGACATGGCTGAAAGCCTGGCGGAGAGTGATACCGGTGATGGCGGCGTCTCCTCGGTGCTGGCACCTACCGATATGCCTCTTATGAGATAGGTTATCTCTGCCATCTCATCGCTGAGTGCGGCAGCCTCCTTCATCAATGATGCGGGGGCCTCGGGTGTCTGATGTATTGTCTGCATTATTGTGTTCACCTTGCCGTCAAGTTCGGTGGCATAGGAGATAGCACCGTAAGCGGTCTTCGCGAATGCGGTGAGCTCCTTTATCCATTTTTCCTTCGCGGCTGCGTCAGTGACAGGCATTGTCACAATGTCAAGAGGCTTGCAAACGAACGGCTCCGGGCCGGCAAGTTCCGTCACTTCGCCTTTGGCATACATTGACATCGAAACAAAATATTTGCCAGGCAGCACGGAGATGCCTCCGCCGCCCCAGCGGCCACGGCTCTCACTCTCGGAAACGGGACTGAACTTCTCGGCTGCCCTTACAGGCTGATAGCCGGCAGCAGTGAAGTTCCACGTAACACGGCCAACACCCTTTGAAGCGTTCTTGTAGAGCTTGCGGATGACAGTTCCGTCCTCGTCCGTGATCGTAAAGATGAGATAGGGCTTTATCTCACGTGTTTCCAGGCTCAGATCCCTGGCAGTGGGCTGCGGAATGAATTCTCCCTTCTCTGCAAGCTTCTTCTCCATGTCCTTCCTTATATCAGCCGCAGTCTTCGGAACGGTATCGACATAATAGGTAATCGTTGCTCCGTAAGGAGGGTTCTTTGCCATAAAGTACATCGAACCCTGGTTGTCAAACTCACTGTTCTGCACAAACATCTTCGCCTCTCTTACCGGGAAGATATAACCGGCCTTTGCAGTGATATCCTTCGAGTAATTGCGAAGAGGCGTGTAGTCATCAATGACGTAGAAGCCCCTGCCGAATGTGGCAATAACGAGGTCATTCTCACGCTCCTGGAGGGCGATGTCACGCACCGGGATGGTGGGCAGGCCCTTGTTGAACTCGGTCCAGGTGGCGCAACCGTCAAATGAGACAAAGAAGCTGAACTCTGTCCCCAGAAAGAAGAGATTCGGGTTGATGTGATCCTGTTCTATCGTATGCACAGGACCGTTTGCCGGAAGGTTCGAGCTGACAGAGGTCCAGGTCTTGCCTTTGTCAGTGCTCCTGAGAACATATGGTTTGAAGTCGTCACGCTTGTGGTTGTTGAAGGTTGCGTAAACAACGTTTGCATTGAACCTGTCGGCAAGGATATCACTCACGTAAGTGTATTCAGGGACTCCCGGATAGGTTTTGTTCATCCTCCAGCTGGCACCGCCGTCTTCCGAGACTGCTATTACGCCGTCATCGCTTCCGGTGTAGAGCAGATCCTTCTGTACCTTTGACTCGGTCAGTGAGACGATTGTTCCCCAGAGGGATGTGGATTTGTGCCTGGCTACTGCGTCTGCAGGCCAGTATTTGTCCATTATCTTGAAGTTATCCCTGTTCTCGTTCCTTGTCAGATCAGGCGAGATGGTTTTCCAGCTGCTGCCTCTGTCCTCGCTGCGGAAGAGGAAGTTGGCTGCCATATAGATACGCTCATTGTTGTGCGGACTGATGAGAATTGGTGTGTCCCAGTTCCAGCGATAGGTGAGCTCACCCTCGCCCGGGAAGGGCTTGATGCTGATGCTCTGGCCGCTCTTCCTGTCAAACCTTGAAGCGTTGCCGTACTGTGATTCGGTATATACGATATTGGGATCCTTCGGATCGATGGCCACCCAGAATCCGTCTCCACCCTGAGTCACGAACCAGTCGTCATTTGTCACACCGTCGCTGATACTGGCCGACGGGCCTCCCATGGAGTTGTTGTCCTGGGTCCCGCCATAGATGTAATAGAATGGATAGGAATTGTCAACAGCCACTCTGTAGAACTGGGTAACAGGGAGGTTCGACTTGAAGATGAAGTTCTTCCCGTTGTCAAATGTTTCATATATACCCCCGTCACCGCCTATATAGAAGTGTTTTGTATCCGTCGGGTCAATCCACATGGCATGGTCGTCAACATGGCGGCCTTCATTGCTGACCCTCGTAAAGGTCCGGCCACCGTCAACCGTTTCCATTGTGTAAGTGTCAAGGCTGAATACCCTGTCAACGTCAACCGGATCGCAGATGATCTTGTTATAGTACTGTCCGCTTGCATGGTAAGAATTCATCCTCTCCCACGAAGCGCCTCTGTTGACTGTTCTGAAGAAACCGCCCGATTCGCCCTGTGCTTCGACAATCAGGTAGAGGACGTCAGGATTGACTGGTGATATGGCAATACCCATGCCTCCTATGTCTCCGCTGGGGAGGCCTTTCATGATCTTGTCGAAAGTCATTCCGCCGTTGGTTGACTTGTAGACTGCCGATTCCGGACCGCCGCTGATCTTCATACCCACATGCCTGCGGCGTTGCTCGCTTGTTGCGTATATAACATCGGGGTTGCGGGGATCGAGGACCACGTTGTTGATGCCGGTGTGCTCGCTGATATTGAGGATCTTTTCCCAGCTTTTGCCACCGTTTACTGATTTGTAGAGCCCGCGCTCACCGCCGGGTCCCCAGACTGAACCTTCAGCAGCCACATAGATAACATCGCTGTTGCGCGGATCAATAGCTATCCCGCCTATCTGGCGTGACTCCTTGAGGCCCATGTTCTTCCAGCTGGCGCCGGCATCATCTGAGCGGTAGACCCCGTCACCCCAGCCGAGGGCACGCTGATGGTTGTTTTCACCTGTACCTGCCCAGATTACGTTCTGATTGTTCGGATCGATGACAATGCACCCTATGGCATAAGCCCCGTATTTGTCGAATATTGGCTGCCATGTGGTGCCGTTGTTCACGCTCTTCCAGATGTTTCCGGATGCAACCGCAGCGTAAATCTCGGAGTGATTGCAGGGATTCACTGCCAGGTCGGCAATGCGGCCGGATGCCCATGCAGGCCCAACGGACCTGAAGGTGATGGCGCCGAAGAATGAAGATGGGACAGAGGGCTTGACCTGGCTTTCCGAAGCCTTCGGGTCTTTGCCCGTCTGTTTTTTCTGTGCCCACAGGCCGTATGAACCTGCCAGCACCATTACAATGATCAGTGTGAGGATTTTTTTCATTGAAGGGTATTTTGGTTAGTTAGTAACTGATTGCTAAGTTAAGATAAGGAAAATTGTCAGCTTATTTTTTAACGTTATTTAATTATTTTGCTGCGAATTAAACTGAACAGAAATGAACAGCACATATTTCACGAGAAGGACAATCAGAAAATACGAATCCCGCGAAGTGGAAGAGAACCTGCTTGCGCGCATCCTGACGGCGGGTACAAGAGCTTCTACTACGGGCAATATGCAGGTATACAGCGTTATAGTTACCAGGGATGACGACATGAAGAAGAGACTGGCTCCCGCTCACTTCAACCAGCCAATGGTGACGGAGGCACCGGTGGTGCTGACATTCTGTGCCGATTTCAACCGGTTCAATCTCTGGTGCAGGCAGCGTGACGCTGAACCGGGGTATGACAATTTTCTCTCCTTCATGACCGCTGCCATCGATGCACTGATTGTTGCACAGACAGTGTGCAGTGCAGCGGAGGAGGAGGGACTCGGGATATGTTACCTTGGGACCGCCACATACAATGCCGATAAAATTATTGAGGTGCTTGATCTGCCGACAGGGGTGGTACCGGTGGCCACTGTGACAATTGGCTGGCCTTCGGTCATACCTGACCAGCCTGACAGGCTGCCGCTGGAGGCTGTGGTCCATCACGAGCGGTACAGAGATTTTACCCCGCAGATGATCGATGACCTCTACAGGGAGAAGGAAGCACGGGCCGACTCACTGCAGTTCATTGTTGAAAACGGTAAAAAGACGCTTGCCCAGGTCTTCACTGACGTTCGTTACAATAAGGCAGACAATGAGTTCTTCTCGGCAAAGTACCTGGAAGTGATCAGGAAGCAGGGCTTCATGAATAAATGAGTATTTCTAATTACAATTGTATATGAAAAGTCTGTTCAGAATCTGCCTGCCCGGTTTAGTCGCCAGTCTTCTTGTGTTGCCACTTCACGGGCAGCAGGGATCTACTTTCTTGTCACTTCTTCGGAGAGGAGCAAATCAATAAGCAGGATAATCGTCAGGTAGTAAAGCTGAATCCAAGCTCTTCCGCTATCGTCTTAAGATCTTCAATCACAGCAGGAACGAGGGTTATTCCTGACTTCAGGTTGCGTTCCTCAGCCTCCCGCTCGGGGTCTCCCGGTATCAGTACATGTTGCCCGCCCTTTGCAGGTTTCGCATTGCGGAATGTTCTGATCCACTGATCCATTGCTTCCCTGAATTCATTTGCCGGTCTGAAGGCGTCAATCCTCATGGCGCCGAAGAAATGACCGGTACCTTTCCCGGGCTGGTTCTCGGGCACGGGGAGGTAAGCCACGCTCGGTGGCACGAAGGGCCCGAAATTGGCGCCGCTGAACAGGGAACTGAATATATCTACGACGGCTGTCATGCAATAGCCCTTATGGCTGCCGTGAAGGCGGTCGCCTCCGAGGGTGACCATGCCGCCACCGCGTCGAAGAATGCCCGGGTCATCAGAGGGATTGCCCTCCGCATCCTGGACATAGCCCAGCGGTACTTTCTCTCCCTTTTTCTCTGAGACAGCAAGCTTCCCTCTGGCAATGGGAGTTGTGGCAAAATCTGCAACAAACGGAGGTTCCTCCTTTGCAGGAACAGCCACAGCCAGGGGGTTGGTTCCCAGGTAACGGCTTACCGAGAAGGTGGGCACCACCAACGGGTTGGCGTTGGTGACGGTGATGCCCACCATATCATGTTCCAGTGCCATCATGGCATAGTAACCTGCTATCCCGAAGTGGTTTGAGTTGCGGGCTGCCACCCAGCCGGTGCCGGTGGCC
>AMWB02044109.1_pt1 | contig 30343 bp, 26 predicted proteins | sample 200311 | NCBI WGS metagenome assembly AMWB02 (sample SAMN02737377, study PRJNA173069) | bioreactor metagenome | biome: anode biofilm in microbial fuel cells | place: USA: California | collected 2010-12-16
TGTAGAAGATGAAGCCGTAGATGGCGTACTGGCTGATGGCCGCGTAGCCGGCGGTGAACACGATCTGGAAGATGTCCGTGCCGACCGTGGTCATGGAGGAAACACCCAGGCCGTAGACAAAGATCGGAAAGGTCAGAAAACCACCACCAACGCCCATGATGGAGGCGGCGAGGCCGACAATCAGGCCGCTTATCACCAGAAAGATAGCCGATATTTTACGGCCGCCGGGAGTAACACCCTCATCAAAGGTCAGCATTGGCGGAATATGGATGGATTGCAGACGTTTGCCCATCGGTGGAACCTGTTCTTCGCGAGATGCTTTCTTATCCGCCTCTTTCGTCTTCGCCTCGCCTTTTCTGGCAGTCCAGTAATCAGCCATGGCATAAAAGGAAAGAAAACCAAGGATAAAGACATAGACCGTAGTGATAAACAGATCGCTCAGCACTGGATTCAGGTCGTACAGATATCTGTTCAACATACCACCCAGAGTTGCCCCGGCGATGGAGCCGACCAGAAAGGTCGTGGCCAGGGAAACGGAGATATTGCCCATTTTTCGGTGCAGTACGCTGCCCATGATTGCCTTGGCAAAGATATGAAACAGATCGGTACCAACAGCAAGGATACCTTTTACGCCGGCACTCATGAGGGCAGGGGCGATGATAAAGCCGCCGCCCGCGCCGATGCAGCCGGTGATGAGACCGGCGCAGACCCCGACAAAAATTGATGCAAAGAAAATTACGTTGGTGTAATGCGACGGCATGTATGCAGTCTTACCGCCAATCATATGCGGCAAGCCGTCGCCGGCAGCCAGAGCTATCCCGCCGATCACGATCGGCAGGAGCAGGAGAAAAAGTACCCCCATTCTTTTTCGGCTACGCAGGATATTGGTTGATGCTTCCAGGTCCCAGCGCGCGTATGCCTCGGACCCCCTGACCATCATCTGATAAAACTCCCTGAAATAGTTCATAAGTCATTCCTCTTTTTTAAGATTTTTATATCCAACCTGTTATTGTTCGTCACACCTGTTCATCTCCAATCAGACAGGCATTGACATATGTTTTTTCATGAGTGCCTGGTCGATCTTTTCCTGATGCAACCGCTTCTTCTCGTAGGCTTCGGTGAGTTTTTCCAGCAGCGGATCGGTCTCGATGGGTTTCATCAGATAATCAAAGGCCCCCAGCTTCATCCCCTCGATACCCGACTCCACGGAAGCGTGACCGGTCAGAAGCACCACCTCGACCAGCGGTTTGATGCTGCGTATCTGCCTCAGGGTTTCAATGCCATCCATGCCCGGCATCTTCACATCGAGCAGCACCACATCGGTGCGGCTGTGTTCTAGAATTTCCAGCGCTTTCTCACCGCTCTCCGCGCTCTGCACATGCAATCCTCTTTTGGTCAGAATTTTCGAGGTCATCTCCCGAAACTCATCCTCGTCATCTACAACCAGCACGTTGAAATCTTTCATTATCTCCATCTCCTTTAGAATCTTAAATTGGCAGTAGGAGTTCATCATTCGCCTCATTTCTGTGTGCCAAAACTAATGACCGGCAGAACAATGGTGAACATGGCACCCCCGTTTTTTCTGTTTTCGACGGATATCGATCCTCCAAGTTTTTTAATGATGTCATAGCATATATAGAGTCCAAGACCGGTCCCCTTCCCTGGATCCTTGGTCGTAAAAAATGGATCGAAGATCTGTTTGAGGTTTTCTGCCGGAATTCCAGGCCCGCTGTCGGCAAATACCATCTCCAGCTTGCCGTCGTTTCTGAGTTTGGAACTGATCTCAATCCTGCCGTCCTGACCAATAGCATCCACGCCATTATTGATCAGATTGAGAAAAACCTGCTGCAGCTGTGGGCCATCGATCATGGTGGCCGGCAGATTCGGAGCCAGATTTTTCTCGATGACAATATTGTGATACCCGGCTTCTCGTTCAACAAAAGAGACAGTCTCCTCGACAAGCTCGTTGAGTTGCACTTTTTCCTGCTGATTGGACATTTTCCTCGAGAAACCTAAGAGCCGGTGGGTGATAGTTCCTGCCCGTCGCACATGATGTTTGATCTGTTCGACGGCCTTTTGATATTCGCCCAGGTTTTTTACGAGCGCCGGATCCTCATCCGGCAGCAGTTCGCCAATCCAGCCTGCCTGATTGGTAATCATCTGCAGGGGATTATTGATTTCATGGGCAATCCCCGCGGCTAACCGGCCCACTGTGGCCATTTTTTCCACCTGGACAAACTGAAGACTCAGGGCGGCATACTCCTTGTCTGCTCTCTCAAAATTCCTGGAAAGGACGAGGCTGATAAATGTAGCCGCGGCCATGGAAAAAAGTGAAATAACGATGACGATGAGAATGATTTTGTCGCGAAGACGGAGGTAATAGCCAAGAGAATCGGCGATATTGGCTTTCAGAATCAATAACCAGTGCCCCCTGTCTATGAGACGGGTCGTATAGATATCGGTGCTCGTAATAAGCGATGCCGGTCTGCTGTCAAAGGAAATGAGTTTTTTGTCCGTTTCCGACAACGCCGTTTTCCCGAGCAGACTTGGGGTCTGCAGTTCTCCAGCGTGGTTGACAATAAAGGCATCGCCATGGGGGCCGAGTTGGGCGGAATGGAGTAAAGAATTAAAGATGCTCGAATTGATGGTTGCCCTGAGCACGTAGTTCTTGAGGGGATCGGTGACGGCCACGACAAAATGCGGTGTATTCCGATATCCCGTAAAGACATCGCTGACATGCACACCACTGATCAAGGTCTCCCGAAACCACTGCGCATCATCATATCTCTTGCCCGCTACCTGGGCCCGGTACGGTCCGACATAAGCATGCTGTGTTCCGGTTACGTCTATGACCTGGAGATCAACGATGTTTCCCTGGTTATTCATGGCAAGAAACACTTTTTCCACATTTTTCGAATCGAAAAAGAAATCTTTTGGATAGAGCGAAACCAGCCTGCTGAGCATATTGATTTTATCATTCAGGAACTGGGAAATAACCTCGCTCCGATGTTCAATGGTGCTGATTGCGAGCTCGTTGAGCTTTATGATATTGGTATCTTCAACCGCATCTTTCATGACCCAGGCAAAACTGACGATGGGCACGATGCTCAGAAAGAAAAAAGCGACAAGCAGCCTTTTGGTGATAGAGTCGTAGTAATTTTTTTTCCTTTCCATGGCCGCCCCTGTCAATTGTCAAAGACCCGGCTCAAATTCGGCAGCACTTCATCTATCGGCAGCGTATCGCCTACGATGAGATGAGGTGCCGGAAGTTTCCCCAGCTCCCGTTCGAAATCGGTCTTGATTGATTCGTCTATAAACAGGATCATTTTCTGCTCAGGAAAGTTCGTCAGCAGATGAAAGGTGTTGATGGTTTCCCGGCTGCAGGACTTGACAAAAATGACCACCAGATCAGGAGAAAAGGTGAGCAGGCTCAGGTCAGCCGCCTTGCCTGCAGTTGATGTCTCCACCAGGATATTGCAGTTGGTGGCCAGAACATGACACATCCGGTCGAATTTTTCGCATTTATCATGAAACTCACTTTCTTCATTGGCGACAAAGAGGATCTTTTTGGTTTTCGGAGGCAGGAGCGACGTTGCTACGGGCATGCTGTTTTTGACCAGGAACCAGACAACCTCGGCAGCATCAACCAGTTCATTCCCGGCGGGTCCCGGTTGCCGGATCTTGTCGGCAAACCATCTTTTCGCCTCCTGACGGGATACACAGCACCCCTCGGCTATTTCGTCAATCGCCAGGAGACGCTGTCCATTTTTGATACTGTGATACCATCCTCTGATCATTACGGTGTGCTCCGTCAGACTCTTTGGTGGAGATACAACTTTCAATTCTAAGAGGGGATACGCAACCGGCGTGCCACGATTACGACAGCATGTAAAAATAATTATTACTTGTTTATTATCAGCATGTTACATTATTTCAGGAAAGCAGGAATTTTACCAGGGCCGGGTTTTATCCCGTTGCACATCTCCATAGCGTCCGGTTCCTTAACACCGTGTAAAAGGAACTGACACCGCACCCGGTTGGGCCCCATCCAGCCGCAGTCGTTATATTTGAGAATATGTTCTAAAATCAGCGCTCTTTCAGGCTTTGTAGACTTCTTGAAAGGATAAGATGCCGAACACAACAACCAATGGCATGTTAATTGCGTAAAGAAATGACAGCAGAACCTTGTCGGCGGCGTTAAAGGGAATCGTCCTGAAAACGAGAGGAGGTAGGAAAGGGTCAGTTATCTGTTGTCTGGTGCGGTAATGACTTCGGTGAACCAGCTGCTGAAAAGAGCATCCGTACAAGCAGGACGAACAAGAAAAGACACTTTTAAGAAAAATTTTGACAATAAATTTTCCAGAGGACGGAACATTTCATCTATGCGATCCCGTGATACCTTTCATATTGTGGTGACCGATATCAATCATAATGTTCGTGATTTCCTGCAACGCGAACTGGAAAAAGAGGGATACACGGTCGCCAGCGTCAAAACCGGTATAATGGTGCTCGAACACATCGCCAGTCCGCACCCGTTGGATCTCATTATTCTCGACCCGGAACTTTTCCATGGTTTCGACGAAGAATTCATCGACAAGATAGTCCGTCGACGCCCCTCGCTGCAGATAATCATGCATACCTTTGCTGATTGGGCTGCCACTATTCAGCCAGGCCCTAATATCCATCTGGTTGAAAAAGACGGCCAGAGCATAGGCGCTATAAAGTCAATAGTCCAGACCTGCTTCACTCGTTTTCAGGAGAAGAGCACATCCTGATGCAGTGGAATTACCGGATCTTGAATTTTTCCATTTTAGCATGCAGGGTCGGCCGGGATATACCGAGTAATTTCGCAGCGTGCGACCTGTTTCCCTGGGTCATGACCAGGGCTTCCTGGATGAGAAGCGCAGCAACGTGATCGAGACTGGAATCAAACAGTCTTTCTTGGTTTTCCGTTCGCAAAAGAGCGCGAATCCATGATTTGAGATCCCCGGCAATTGCCTGATTTACCGTATCACCCTGCGCTGTCTTTTCCTGATCAAGGGTAATATCTTCTGGTAAGAGTGGCGCACCTCGGTTGAAGATCAGGGCTTTTTTCATGCTGTTCGACAGCTCGCGAATATTACCGGGCCAGTCGTACTGTTTAATTTTATGCAGTGCCTCGGCGGTAATACCGGGGTTGGCGAGGGACATTTCCGCCGACAACCTGGTCAAAAGATATTCGACCAGGGCATCGATATCCTCCTTACGTTCCCGGAGAGGGGGCATAGTCAGGGTAACCACGCGCAGCCGATAGTATAAATCCTCCCGGAAAGTTCCCGCGGCAACGGCCGCCTCCAGGTCCCGATTGGTTGCGGCAATAACCCGGACATCCACATCGATCGGCTCCTTACCACCCAGTCTTTCGATACTGTTCTCCTGCAGCAGACGGAGGAACTTGGACTGGATACTCAGCGGCATGTCGCCAATCTCATCGAGAAAGACCGTGCCTCCCCTCGCCTGTTCGATTTTACCGACCCGTTTGTGCACCGCACCGGTGAAGGTCCCTTTTTCATAGCCGAACAGCTCACTCTCCAGCAGGGTTTCCGGTATCGCAACACAGTTGACGACCACATAGGGTTTATCCGCCCGATTGGAATGGTTGTAAATTGCCCGCGAGGCAAGTTCTTTCCCGGTACCTGACTCGCCCCTGATCAGCACGGTCGCATCCGTTGCCGAGACCCGGCCAATAGCTTTATACACCTCCAGCATGCTGCTGCCGCTGCCGACCAGCGCTTCCCGGCCGGAGAAAATTTCTCCATCGGGATTGACGTCAACCGGCGAGGACATGCAGTGTCCGGCGGCGACCGCTTTTTCGATAACGAGCAACATATCCGGGACATCAAACGGTTTGTAGATATAGTCAAAAGCGCCTTTCTGAATAGCTCCGATGGCGGTTTCGGTGCTGCTGTATGCGGTAATGATGATGACCGGAAGTTTTGGAAACAGGTCATGGATCACTTCGAACACCTGCAGTCCTCCCATATCCGGGAGACGGATATCGAGAATAACCAGGTCCGGCGGTTTATTTTTTACCGCTTCGATTCCCTCCCTGCCGGTAAAAGCGTTTTCGGTCTGATATCCTTCCTGCGCCAGTATTTTAGCAAAACTTAACCCCAGCGGCTGATCATCGTCAATTATCAGAATCCGATTCATGATCCTCTCCCCCTATCGGCAATAAAATGGCACATTGTGTCCCCTCGCCCGCATTAGAGGAAACAATGAATTTACCGCTGTGCTCCCGCACAATTCTGACCACAATACTGAGACCAAGACCTGAGCCGTCTTCCTTGGTAGTAAAAAAGGGAGTGGTCACTTTATCGATGATCGCTTCAGGAATTCCAGGCCCGGTATCACTGACGGTGACCGCCATGACATCACCGAGTTTCGCATGGGTCTCATGCCGTTCGGTGATGGTGATACGGCCACCGGTTTCCATCGCCTCGCAGGCATTGATGACCAGGTTAACCAGTGCTTCCTTGACCCTGTCGACATCCACTCTGACCAGTGGCAGGTCAGGTTGAAACTCGTACTGCATCGCAACGTTATAGGCCTTCAGCCGATATTCCAGCAGGGTCAATACCGAATTGATCACATCCCCCAGACGACATTCTTTCAAACGGAGTTTCGGCGGTCTGGCAAATTCGAGAAAATTCTCCACAATTCGGTCTATTCTGGCAATTTCATCGGAGATAACCTGCAGATCTTCCTCCTGGGTCTCCGTCAGTTTGAGGGAACGCCCCAGCGAAAACATCCTCATTTTTATTGAAGTAAAGGGGTTTCTGATAGTGTGCGCCACCCCTGCCGCCAATTCCCCTACCATCACCATGCGTTCCGCCTGCAGCAAGCTCTTGCGACTTCTGGCCAGCTCATTGCTGGTCTCGCCAAAATCCCGCATCATCCCCTTGAGCGAATGGGTCAGGGAATGCACTTCATCTTTAGAGCTTTCCTGGGCGGAACTGCCCGTTTCAAGGGCCAGCCCCCGAATCGGACCAAGAATGTGCCGATAGAGGATAAAGAGAAAGACTATGCCCAACAGGGTAAACATGGCAATGGCGATAAAGGCGACCGCTCGCAGATTTTGCGAAAGAATTTTACTCCGTTCTTCGGTTTTAACGATGACCCGCCACTGGTCCTCGCTAAAAGCCCGGCAAAGCCCTAAAACCCCAAAGAAAGCATCTCGCTGTTTTTCATGCAGGCTGGAAATACTCCCATGAAAACGGTCGTTTTTGTAATTTTCGATGGCTCGGTCTTTTTCCCGCGTATACACTCGGTATTTATCAGAAATAACCTGTAAGGCCTCGCGCTGCTTGGGGGTAAGGTCAAGACGCTGGGCATCTTCTATGATCTGATAGAAAATCTGCCGATACTCGCCAAGCGATTTCAGCCATTTTGCATCACCATCGACCAGATAATAGGTCAGGAGTCCCTTTTGATTGGCCAGTGCCAGCTCCATATTCTGAGCGGTCTTGTACAGGATGAAATCCTTATTGACCATGGACACCAGCACGGTATCCATCTGATGTGTATACCAGAGCATGCTCCCCCCGCCAAACATCACGATGATGGCAATTGCACTGAAAATAACACCTATTCTGGACCTCAGACTTAACGCAGCCAACATGCCTCTCTCCTTACGATATACCAGGCTTACCGTTCATTTCAACCTCGACAAACGCTGAAGTACTCCTCAGAATCCACAGCTGTTCTGAGGAGTACTTTTTTTCTGTCAGGATGTCAAATGTTAGCTTATAGCACAAGGAAAGCTCAACAAGAGCTGGTTCTCTTCAATGCGCCAGGAGGTGGCTACCTGTTCGGCAAGGGCTTTCTGATCATCGTCGGGGTAGTTTGCAAAAGGATGGGCAGCACCACTCTGTACAGTAAAGCAGATGGTGATTTTCGGTGTCTCGTCTTTTACCTCAATAGCGAGGCTGCTTCCTTCTGTACTGGCTTGAAAAAGAGCCAGCAAGGTCAGATAAACGAGGGATTCAAAAGTAATAAGATACGTAGAAAAGGCAATGTCGGGGGGACAGTGCAGGGTTGTGGTAATATTTTTCATTGCAGCCTGGCGGTCAGTCAGAGCAACGACCAGGGCAAGCGTTTCCTCGAGATTGCCATGGGCGACATAGTTATCCGCACTATGGGCGAAACGGTTGAGATTTTTCATGATGATATTGGATCTGTCGACCTGTTTGGCGATGGTCTTCGTAACGGCGAGTACGCGTTCTACCGCCACCCCGACACCCTCTTCCGCCATATGCGCAAAATCATCGAGCAGTCCGGCGTTTTCATTGATTATCGACAGGGTATTTTTTATTTCATGGGAGATTGACGCCGAGATCTTGGCAAAGACCTGCACGCAGGTCCGGTCTGTAGTAGCTTTTTCCATAATTATTTCTGTCTCCAGCTGGGGAACATGTTTTCAACTGCCATCTTTCCAATCATCAAAAAATTAACTTCGGCGCAATCAAATTATCAAGCAGCAGACTTGCCATCAGTTTTTTCGCTTTGTTTGCCTTTCGATTGAAAGGCATCTTCAATTTTACTGATCAACAGATTAAGATCCACCGGCTTCATGATATAATCGAACGCCCCCAGTTCCATACCCTGCCGTCCCGCTTCAAACGAACCGTGTCCGGTTAAAATAATAACCGCCAGGCCGGGATGATTCTCCTTGAGGCTGGCCAGAACCTCCAGGCCGTCAAGGTCAGGCATCTTCAAATCCAGAAGCAGAACATCCGGTGGATCCTGTTCAATCGCCGCCAGTGCTTCTTTTCCCGAATTGGCCATAGTCGCGGCAAATTTTCGCAGGTTGAGCCTGGTGACTATGGTTGAGGCAAACTCGACTTCGTCATCGGCAATCAATACTTTGAGATTGTTTCTTTCAATTGTTGTCATGTTCTTCACTGTGTATGGGGAGAGTTATGGTAAATGCGGTACCCTGACCGACATGCGACCGTACGGTGATGTCGCCGCCCAGTTTTTTCACTAAACCATAGGTAATCGATAAACCCAGCCCTGTCCCTTTGCCCGTTTCCTTGGTGGTGAAAAACGGTTCAAAAATATGCGGCAGGATCTCGCTGTCTATACCGGAACCATTATCCTGAATGACCACCCGCACTTCTCCGGCAACCAGATGGGTCATAATATTTACCAGGCCATCCTTGCCGATGGCATCGATTGCATTGTTAATGATATTTAAAAATATCTGCTGCAGCTGGAGGTGATCGCTGGTTATGAGCGGAAGATCCTCCTGCAACTGGAGTTCCAGGCGGATACGGCTGTGCATCAGCGAATTCTCCAGAAATTGCATCACTTCCTTGATAACGTCATTCACCTGCAGAACCTCATCATGCACATCGGCCCGCCTGGCAAAACCGAGCAGGCGATGAGTGATTGCCTTGCATCTTTCGACACTCTGGTCAATAACCTTGAGGCACCCCTCGATAGCCTTCTTGTGCTCAAAATCCGGCGAGATAAGGATCAAGTCCTCGGCAAGTCCGGTCTTCTGGTTAATTATCGCCAGCGGGTTGTTGATTTCATGGCCGACACCTGCCGCCAGACGACCGATCGACGCCAGTTTGTCGGTGTGCTCGGCTTCCTGCAGCATCGTCAACTGCATCTCATCGGCCTTACGAATAAGATTGGTAAGCATGGTAACAAGGCCGTAGACAACCAGCAGATTAATCACCAGACAAGCTATTACAATGATAAGAAGTCTGGAACGAAAGGTCACCCAGTCCTGATGATGGACATATCTTTTTTCAACCAGAATCACCGACCATGGCGTATTTTTTATTTTGCCCATGGCATAGAAAATATTTTCTCCTTCTTTTGACACACCCTGCTGCAAGCCGGGCTTGATATCGGCTACCAGTTGGGTGAGGCTCTGACCATAATTTTCCGATGAGGTTTGCAGGTAGCCGGCATCATCGACCAGAAATAGATCATCCGAGGCGTTGGTTTTAATAGTATTGACAAAATTTTGCAGCGTTACCGCATCAATGGTTGCCCGCAGAACCCATGTTTTCTTTGTTGTTGGATCATGATTCGCAACTGCAATGGCGAAATGCGGCACATGACGATAGCCGGTATAGACATGGCTGATATACACTCCCTTGTCAATAACCTCCTTAAACCATTCTTCTTTAGAGTAATCAGTGCCTTCCAGGTCGTAGGGTCCCCAGTAGGTTTGCTGGATACCTGATTCATTAATAACCCCCAGATCGGCAAAATACTCATACTGGCGTTTGATTCTGGCAAACAGTTCCTCCAGATTTTTGCCGGTGGTCAGCTCAACGTAGCGATTTTTACGGGCAACAAACACCACAACCGACTTCAGACTGTCGATTAATGCTTCTATTGCGTGACTCGAACCCGTCAATCGTGCTTCCAACTGACCACGTTCCTCCTTCTGCAGAAGATCTTTGTAGTTGTAATAGCCAAGACCGGCAGTCATTATAACCGGTCCCATGGCAATGGCTATCATGACCAGAAAAAGCAGCAGGCGAAACTGGCTGTAGCTTCTCTGGTGAAGGCCAAAATTGATCGAATCCTTAAATGTATCGGGCAGGATTTTATGCAGAAAACCAGGTAATGCATTCATAATGTCAACGATTCGTCCTTATTTGAATGTAATATTTCTCCCTGAGACAGGGTACCGGCAACACCTTTTTCAACGGCTTTTCGCCAGTTTCCTATGACAGCATCCAACACGGCCACTTTTTTCCAAATCAGAAAGTTGTAATGCACTTCCTCAATGCCACCACAAATGATATCGGTAATGTTTTCTTCGACCGCCATCTGGCACAACGCCTCATCGGATGATCTTTCCATGATGATCATTTTCGGTTCCCCGATAACGTTGCCCTTGTCAAACTGAACCATAAGAACCTCCGTGGCCAGATCAAAACGAGGGGCAACAAAATCTCCCTGAATGAGGACCATCATTTTTTGCATCTTTCCCCTCCTGCTATTGCTGCAGCCCGTATTTTTTCATTTTACGCCAAAGCTTCATCCGGCCCCAGCCGAGCTCTTCAGCGACCCTCGTTCTATTGCCCCGGTGATCTTTGAGGATATCGACAATCAACTGACGTTCAATTTCCGACCAGCTCTCACGGGCATCTGAAGGTGCCGTATATCCTGCCGCGCTATCGATCTTTTTCGCTTCGCGAGAAAATTCTCTGGGGGAGCTGTCCGCAGCTGTAATCCGATCTGCCTGCTGGTCAAAAATATAGGGAGGCAGATGGTCCGGATTAATTTTTTTTCTGGGGCAGATATTTACCGCATATTCAACAATATTACTTAACTCACGGACATTGCCGGGATACTGGAAACTCAGCAGCGCCTGCAGGGCTTTGGGGGCAAAACCAAGAATTGGCTTGTTCAGTGCTTTGGTAAATTTTTGCAGGAAATAGTCAAGCAGGTAGCGGACATCCCCCTCCCGTTCCCGTAAGGGTGGCAGATGAATCTGCAGCACATTGAGCCGGTAAAAGAGATCCTCCCGGAATTTATGTTTACGCACTTGATCGCGGAGCGGCCGATGGGTTGCAGCAATAATACGGACATCGACACTGATTTTATTTTCGCCACCAACAGGGACAAACTCCCGGTCATCAAGGACCGAGAGAAGTTTAACCTGCAAAGGCAGCGGCATATCACCAATTTCGGTGAGAAAAAGAGTTCCTTTGTCGGCAAGGCTGAACATCCCCGGCTTATTGCGGGAGGCCCCAGTGAATGCCCCTTTAACGTGGCCGAAAAGCTCAGATTCCAGCAGACCTGGAGGGAGGGCGCCGCAGTTGACCTTGATGAACGGAAATCTTGCCCTGGACGACTTCTGGTGAATGATTTCGGCAACCTTGTCTTTGCCCGTGCCGGTTTCCCCGGTAATCATGACAGAAGTATCCGTTTGGGCCAGCAGCAGAATCATATCAAAGACCTTCTGCATCTTTGAACTGTGGCCGATCATTTCCATTGTTGAATAATTGGCGATCCCCGAACTATTGACAATTTCCCGGCCGGAGAGATCTTCGACAATAACCAGCAGACCGCAGTGTCTGCCGGCATTGTCATCCAGCACAGCGATGGAGTATTGTACGGCGATTTTCCGGCGATACGAATTAATGATATCCCCGGTGACGGAGACCGACACCCCGGTCTGCATCACGTTGCTGTACAACTGTCCCCTGCTGTTACCGGTATTCGAGCGGATAATCAGTTCCCCGTGAATACCGGCAACGCTTTCGGCATCATAGCCGGTCATTGCCTCCAGCAGCCGATTTAAGGCAACAATTCGGAAGTTTTCATCCAGAATCATTGCCGGATGCGGAAACCCTTCCAGCAACAGGGGAATATTGACATCAAAGGGGAAATTCATCTCATTTCTCACCGTTTCTTTTCATCCGTCAGGAAATTTTCAGCTTCTATCCCCCTGTAACTCTACTGCAAGACCAGTCGCCCGCCAATACCCCCATCAACCAGCTACTGGTATCTTGACCGCCATTCCCATCAACGGCCAGATGACCGTGATCGCCAACCAGACAACCCCCATCAGCATAATACTGGCGGGTACTCCGTAGAGGAAAAATTGACCGGGTGTAAACTGTTTGGAGCTGTAGGCAATAGCGTTTGGTGCGGCCCCGACCAGCAGAATAAAAGGCATACCGGCGGTGAGCAGGGCAGAAAAGAGAATGACCTCTCCAGCCACCCCAAGATACGGCGCGATGACCAGGGCAACCGGGAGAGAGATGGCAATTGCCGCAACGTTCATGATAAAGTTAGTCATGATCATTACAAAAAAAGCCATACCGAGAATAAAGACGACGCCGGACGAATCCTTAAACAACTGCAGCCAGTTGATCGCCAGCCATTTAGCAGCGCCGGTGTCCCAGAGGCAGAAACCGATGGACATGGCCCCGGAGAAGAGCAGCACAATATTCCAGGGGATGTCTTCGAGGTCTTTGAGGCTGAGGATATTTAAGACGAAGAACGAGATAGTCGACAGAAGCAGGATGCCGGTTTTGTCGAGTTTGGCCAGTGCCGGGACAAAGTTTTTCAGGGCGATTATCAGGATAACAGAAAAAACTATCACTACCACCAGAATTTCATCTTTGGTCCATTTCCCCAGGCCACTGTACATACTCTTCGCCCGCTCTTTAAGGCCGACGATCCGGTCTTTTTCCGGTTTACAGACAAGCATGAAAAAAGCCCACAGCATAAAAACCATAAGCCAGCCAATCGGGAACATATACATGGTCAGTTTAAAAAAGGAGATATCAACATGCATGATATCCTTGTAAAAACCTAGCGCTACCGCGCCGCGGGCCGCGCCAAGCAGGGTGATGATACTCCCGGCCCCGGCGACATAAGCCATGCCGATAAACAGCCCTCTGCCAAAGCGAGTCGGCACTTCTTCGTCAGTATAAAGGGCATGAATGGCCATGAGCAGGGGAAACATAGTCGCGGCGACAGCGGTATGGGCCATAAGATGGGTGAGTAAAGCGGTCATCACAAAACAGCCCAGATAGATCATGCTGGTCCGTTCACCGATTATGGAGAGCATTTTGTAGGCAAGACGTTTGGTCAACCCGGTCTTGGTAAAAACCATACCGATTACCAGCGATCCGAAAATAAAAAGTACCGAAGGGTCCATAAAATCTTTGAAGGCCACTTTCGGATCACGAATGAGGTAAAGGGCCTGGAGAGTACCTATTAAAAGACTGGTGACCCCGATTGGGACGACCTCAAACACCCACCAGACGGCCGCAAGCCCAAAAACGGCCAAAGCGCCTTTCGCCTCTCGACTCAGCTCAAAGCTGACGCCCAGAGGGTCAATGGCCGCGGCCCAGGGTGGAGAGTAATAAATCCCAAAAAAAAGTCCGATACCTAACAAAATAAAAAACACACGCTTCCAGTCAATTCTTATCGGTGTTCCCTGACCGAGCTTATTGACTCCGACCAGATCGGAATTTTCCGCGATATCCTTTGAAATCGACATAATGTTCACCACCTCTATTGTACCACGCCTTGTGACGTGGAAAAGACGCAAAAATAGCATTCCGCAAAGATTGTCTGCGGCGCTGATCATTTATTTGTGGATCTCAGGCAGCTCTTTTGCCTGGCAGAACGAATTCTCCCAGCATACACTGTCCGGGAGATACACTTACCAGGATTTAGTCTTGAGGATGTGGTCGATTTCCGCCATCGATTGTTTTTCCAAAACCAGAATACGTTTGGTTTTCATTTCATCGATTTTCTCCAGAAGCTCTTGCATGTTAACAGGTTTTTCCAGAAAATCCTCAGCACCGAGCTTCATCGCTTCTATGCCCGACTTGACAGTTCCCTGCCCGCTCAGCATGATTATCTCCGCATCCGGATGACTTTCCTTGATCCTTTTCAAGGTCTCCAGACCGTCCATGCCGGGCATGGCAAGATCGATGACAATGGCATCATAATTCTGTTTGTCTACCAGATTAACAGCCTCTTCTCCCCGGGTTGCCCCGGTTACTTTCAGACCGCGCATCTCTAATCGCTGGGCGAGAGTTTTGATAAACTCTTCCTCGTCATCCACCAGCAAAACCTTGGCTTCCAGTTTCTTTTCCATCGTTGCCCCCTCTGTCATGAAAAAATATTTATATAATTGAGAGTGTGTTTAAAAAATAACTCCGCACTATTTTAAGCAACCGAGGCTTTCTTTTGCATTGCATGAACCTTGTCATTGGCAGCTTTAATAGTTGCAGAGAGCTCTTCTATATTTACCGGCTTATTCATGTAAGCAAATGCCCCAAGCTTCATACATTCTTCCATATCTTTGGTCGTGCCATGGCCCGTAAGAATGATAACCTCAATATTCGGAGCGATTTCCTTGGCCTGACGGAGCACCTCAATACCATGCAGACCCGGCATCTTAAGATCGAGAACCATAACCTCAGGGCAATCCTCAGCAATCAAGTCCAGGGCCTGCTGGCCATCATAGACGCCATATGTGCCGACATCCCGGCTGATCAGACGCTGGGAAACCGTCTGGACGAATTCCCGCTCATCATCGACAAAGAGAACCTTGGAGGGCAATTCAAATTTTTGTTGGCGGTACACCGTTTCAACATAGCTTTTATGCTTCTCGATGGTAATTTCCTTAATGCCGGGAATCTGCCTGATCAAATCGGTAAGATCCTGTTTCAAGCCATTAAAATTGAGAACGCTGTTTTGTATAATCAGGGTAACATTGCCCTCTTTTGCCTTAATGCCCAGCTTATGGCCATGGGCCAGGAGGAGGTTCTCGATTTCGGCAACCATTTTCATATCCTTGACCGCACTCTGGGACTCAGGGGTACGCAAAACCGAAGTTCGGTGAAAACAACTGAGTATTTCTTTGGTTATTTCTCGGTGGTCTTTTGCTTCAACCGGCACAACCAGATCATAGAGTGAGCTGTCGTAGGCTTCTTTGGCAAAAAGAAAATCGGTCCAGCTGAAAGCGCTGATATCATGGTTGCGAATCTTCTTTTTTGCTTCCCCTTTACTCAGTCCCATCTTGATCGCACGGTCAATCCGTCCGTCCTTTTTGTCGACTACCAGGACTCTTAATACCTCTGTTACTTCAGCCGGAATGAGAGAGGTGAGGAAACCATGGAACAGAAACTGTTCGGGGGCAGCAAGTTTATCAGCGAGCACCATACGGAACATGTTGACAGCTTTCTCTTTTTCAAGAGTGAACTGATTGAAAACCGATGTCCTGTTGTACATCATTTTCTTCAGACGTTCAGGATCCCCGCCGAATTTTGCAACCGTGTCGCCAAAAAGGTTTTCGTCGGTGTAGACTTTTAAGGTAAGAATACTCGATAATTCGCCGATAATGCCCGAATCGAGCGTCGAAAGACATGGAAATAATGCTATTGATGACATGTGGTTCCTCCCTGATAAAACGTTTATGGTATAAACTGTATGCAAACCTCACGATTTATTCTTCATTTTCCACAAAGCATAATTCATGCCAAAAATATTTATACGTAATTCATCGTGATTACATAATGTTACACTATGATACGATCACATGGTAACACTGTACTGTTTTGTAACATGTACTCATGATGTATCTTTACGTATCACTGTGTATCTTCTCGATATTTTTGCTTGACACCCCTCCTGCCGGGAGAGCTGCCTGAAACTGCACCGAAGACTCCAACCCATTGTATTTATTACTCTGTCGGTTGTATCAAAGGCCGAAGTGTCAGCAATCTTTACAGACTGGAAAGCATCTTGTCAGTCTGTGGCCATCTGCTGGTTGAAAGATATGGCATTATGACAACTCCCCGAAGGTATGAGAAGATTCATCGCCGTCTTTTTTCCGATGATCGTTTCCACCCGGCGTTTCATCAGGTCAGCAAACCTGCACAACGAAAAAACGCCCAGGACGCGGCAGGGTGTCGCTCCCCCAGACTAGTGGCACAATAATTGCTCCTTTTTTTTGAGAGCCGGCTCCGGCATTTATGATGCTCTTGCAGGATGCAGATAATCTTCAGGGCACAGGACACAACATTTGTCCATATGGTAATGACTTGGGAGTGAAGGGGGTTGAAATGACTGATATTGGGAAAGTAATGGCTTGTGTGGATCTGTCTGACTATACCAGGATGACCATCGAGGAGGCAGTGACGGTCACGAGAGGATTGCCGGCGGAAATTGTACTCTTGAATGTCATCAACAACCGGGATGTCGAGGCGGTCAGGACCGTAAGCCCCTATCTTCCGGAGGGCCTTTCTGTTGAAACCTACATTGAACGGGCAAGTACCGAACGTCGGGAGCACATTAAAGAAATCATTGATCAATTTTTTCCTGCCGAGAAACCACGCATGAGGATTGTTATTCACGTTGGCATTCCATACGAAGCCATACTCCGAGCCATAGAAACGGAAAAAGTCGACCTGGTTGTGCTGGCCAGCAAAGGAAAAAGTAATCTTATCGGCACGCTGCATGGATCAAACGCGGAGAAAGTGTTCCGACATTCCCCTGTCCCCGTGCTGAGTGCCAGAAGCCGGGAAAATTTCAGCAGGAAGCGCTTTTAGGGAGAAAAATAATGAAAAAATTGGATAAACTCATCGCCGGTATCGATTTTTCTGTCTATTCCGCCAGGATTTTGCAATATGCGGCAGGGATCGCTGAACGGAACGAGGCTGAACTTATTGCAGTAAGCGTCATTAATAAACGACAGATTGACTATATAAAAGAAGTATGCCGACATGAGGACCCCGGCACAATCACCCTGGAAAAATTCATCAATGATGAGACCAGGAGGCGCACCGTCAATCTAGAAGATATGTTTCGTCAGTACGTCCCGAAAATGGTTGCCACCAGATCAATCATCAGAAGCGGTGTGCCCTTTGAGGAGATTCTGCAGGCTGTCGCCGATGAAGAAGCCGATCTGGTCGTTATCAGTTCAAAAGGGAGAACAAATTTTAAAGATTATATGTTCGGTACTACTTCGGAAAAAATTTTCCGGCATTGCCCGGTATCGTTACTGAGTTTAAATCTGCGGCAGTAATGCAAACACCTGAACGGATTCACTAGTGAAGCGATGTCTCAAGGAGGCGACTGAACACGGTATGGTAATGGTGATGGTGCTGGACTATGCATAATGAGGAAGAACTCAGACAGAACCTGCAAAACTCTGTCCTTTTCAGGGATGTCGCAAGAGAAGAAATCGACCACATTATCGATGCCGGCCAGTGGCGAAGAGTCAGGCAGGGTGAGTACGTCTACCGTCAGGCTGAAAATGACCGCAAATTTTATATCGTTGCCGAAGGGGAAGTGGAGCTGACCCTGAATTCCGAAGGAGACAGCCAGCTTATTGTCGGTCATATCGGCCCGGGCGGCCATTTTGGTGAAACGTCGCTTTTGACCAACAGCGGCAATCGCCTGAACGTCCGGGCTATGAGCGAGCTTTCACTGCTCTTTTTTGACGCCGACACCTTCAATTCAGTCCTGTTGAACAACAATGCGGTACAGCGGCAACTGAGTATTGCCCTGGCAAATCGTCTGCGGGTCTCATTCCATGACCATGCCCAGGCTCTCAGCAAATCGAAAAATTCCCGCAATAACGGCGATGATAAGCTGGATTCGACGTTTTTTTCGGAGACGAAACATTCTGCGGGTGGGGAAAAGGCATTTCTAGACAGCGAACGCGGCTCCCGCCTGTCCGAATCGACCATTGCCCGACAGATCAGAAAAGCAGTCCAGCGGTTCAGCGACAATCTTGCTCCGGTACTCCTCACCGGGGAAAACGGCACCGGACGGCGGATGGTTGCCTATGAAATCCATCGGGCCAGTGCCTATAAAGACGGTCCTTACATCGAAATTGATATCCGGGAAATCGATCCAGCACAGCTGGAAGTCGAGCTATTCGGCTATGCGCGCGATTCCTCGGCGTTTTCTCAGGTCGACCAGCTGGGAGTATTTGAACGGCTGCAGGGAGGGACTGTCGTTTTAAACAATGCCGAATATATGGAACCTGATTTTCAGCGGCAGCTGGCCACAATCATCAGCAAAAAAGGGTTCTGCAAGGTGGGCGGCGGCACCAGAGTGCCTCTGCGTTCGCGGCTTATCCTGATCTGCCAGGACAAACCCCGCCAGGAGGATGGTCATGACCGGCTGCTCCCCTCACTCTATTCCCTCGTCGCTGACCAGCATTTCCGGGTGACCCCCCTACGGGGACACCGCCGCGATATTCCGCGCCTGGTGCAATACTACCTCAAACGCTATAGCCTGCAATACGCCAAGAATATCAACCGGGTCGACGAGCAGACCATGGGCATGTTCATGAATTATGACTGGCCGGGCAATCTGACCGAAATGGCCAGCGTGCTGCAGCGTGCCGTTATTCTGGGCAAGAGCAATGAACCGCTCAACCACCAGAACCTTCTCGGGGTGCCCAAGTCCGAGGGCAAGTGGGAGTTCAATCTGCTCCGCCTTGCCCCCATACGCGCCTTTTTGACGAGTCCGCTTTTTCCGGTACTGCCCAGGGCTATCGTCGGCGCCTTTTTTATCCTCGTCCTGGCGATTTTGTTTTTCGGTCCGGTCGCCGGGGAAAAAAATATCGGCCTGACCCTCAGCTGGGTGGTCGGCTGGCCGCTGCTGATCTTTGCCTTTTTTTTCTTCGCCCGCACCTGGTGCAGTGTCTGCGGTCTGTCCGTGCCCGGCTGGCTGGCCCAGAAGCTCCTCAAGCCCGAGAGGCCGACCCCGCAGATAATTCGCCAGTATTCCGGCTGGATAATGACTGTTCTCTGCATCACCCTGTTCTGGATCGAAACCGCCTGGAATGCCTATGACTCCCCGCGGCTGACAGCCTGGATCATCTTCACCATCACGCTCAGTGCACTTTTTTTCAGTATGTTTTTTAAACGCCGGGTCTGGTGCCGTTATATCTGCCCGCTCGGCGCAATCAACGCACTTTTTTCCATGCCGTCCGTTCTCGAACTGCGGGCCAACAGACATGTGTGCATGAACCGCTGCGTCGAGCAACTGTGCTACAATGGCGACGAGCATGCGGCTGGCTGCCCAATGTTCCGCCATCCTTTTCTGGTGGACAACAATCGCGACTGCATCCTCTGCGGGCAATGCATCAAGAACTGCAAACTGAACTCCATACATCTCAATCTCCGCCTGGCCCCCCAGGAACTATGGAATCTCCAGTCGCCGCGCCTGGAAGACAGCGTGCTGGTGGTCAGTCTGGCCGCTATCTTTTATCCGTTTGCCATCAACCAGAAATATACCGGGTTTACGGCCGGACTGACCGGTATGCTCCATGGACTGGGATTGCCCGACAGTCAGGTCCTGGCCTCGAGCATTTTCTTTTTCGCCTGCATTATAATCTACCTGAGCGGGTATGCGATTATGTCGAGAATAATGGCCAGGCTTACCGGAAGCAGCTGGAAAACGACGGCATCCATACTCGGATACAGTATGATTCCGCTGGTACTCGGTGCCTTCATGACTGCACACCTGGAAATCTTTGTGGGCGGCATCTGGCTGCTGCCGGCCAACCTGCGCGATATCATCGGCCTGGGCAGTGAGTACAACCCGAGCCGCCTGATAAGCTCAGACGCCACTTTTATCCTGCAACTCATTACCATCGTCGGCAGCCTGATCGCCTCGCTCTATGCGACACAGCGCATTGTTAAACGGCTGGCAGCAGACCGTTTATACAGGCCGCGAATGTTTGTACTTCCGGCCTTTTTGCTCTGTCTCTCGGCTATTGCCTACCTCAAGTTTGCATGACCTGTACTGTATTAACGTACACCCTTTTTCTTTCTTCGAAAGGCGTTAACAGGGAATAACTGCGTAAATCCATCTACATCCAGCCACTCATTGTCAAAACAGATCTCCATCTTCAAAAATGGCACATAAGAGCTCTGCCGCAGTGGCTACAGAGTTCAATAAAAATCTCATTATAGAAAGGACGATTTCGCTTACTCCTGGTGTGGCGAAACCTACGATTCCAGTATCTTCTGGTCATCGCAGCTAAACACCAGGACACATGATGCGTAATGTTCTCATGCGAACTGATCCTGCTGCGCCAGCCGGGTTTCTTGAACGGGCACTGTAATTTTCGAGAATACAGCGTCTCGACTTGAAGCCGCAAGATCCGGTATTAAAATGTTCCTTGGCATTGCGCCAAAGATCTCTTTTACCCCAAAGGGTACATTTAACGGTCAGCCAGGTGCCGTTGGATTTTCGATGAACTTAGGGAAACAATTGCGGCAGGTCAAAGGTAAAATAATAATCTCAGGCAGAAGATGCGTCCGGCAATAACCCGGCGACCTGCAATCGATTGGAATCAGTATCTGTTGAACTGCTTAAAAGGATAGCCAGAAAGTGAAAACCATGAAACCGTCAGGCAGTCGAATAATACTCATCCGGCATGGGGAAACAGAATGGAATCGGTTGCATCGCTTTCAGGGACGGAGCGATTTACCTCTCAACCGGACGGGAAATAACCAGGCGCGAGCCTTGGCTCTGGCATTAAAAGACGAGGCCATCACCACCATTTATTCGAGTCCGTTGAAGCGGGCCATACAAACGGCATTACATATCGGCAGATTTCATCCTTTAACGCCTTTGATCAAAGAATCGGGATTTATGGAAATGGATCTGGGAGACTTTGAAGGGATGGAAGCGCATCGGTGGGCAGTAGAACATCGGGAGTTTCGAAAGAGTTGGGAAGAAAATCCCGCCACCCTGACCATGCCGGGGGGAGAAAGTCTCGAAAAAGTCCAGCAGCGTGCCGTTGAAACGCTGATGCGGATTTCCGAGCCCTATTCCCCCGGCACTACTCTGTTGATCTGTGCACACAATTTCGTCATCATTTCATTATTATGTTTCGCATCGAAAACCTCTCTGGATCAATTTCGCCAATTGCGACAGGAGACAGCGGCCCTGAATATCATCCATAAGGATGGAGCAGATTTTCAGATTGAAAAGATCAACGACCGCCGACACCTCATGGACGATCCTCAATGTTGAGGCTCGGGTGCACTGCACATCAAAAGGTTACATCTCAAAATCAACGGCCCTTCTCTCGGCGATCACTTTCTTGCCAAAAGCGAGGATTTTTTGATGTTCGGGGTGGTTGTTATATTTTTCAAGATCATTCAAGCTGTTGAACTCTGACAGCAAGACGAGATCAGATGCAGTCTCACCTGGCAGAATATTCTTGCCCGTTTTCAAGCTGACAATCTCATCGATTACGCCGACAAGCGCTTCCAGTCTGGATGCGAACTCAATTATGTTTTCTTCCCGCGTGTTGTTCAGAGCACTCTCTTTGAACTTCCACATTACGATATGCTGAATCATGATTTCTCCTGAAAATACTTTATGTCATTATTACCCTGCCGGAATTATCAACTCACCATCAGAATATGACTCCCCCCTGAAACCAGTTCTGTTTTTCCGGGTTGTCATTGATCTGTATAGTTACAAGCAGGCTGTTTGCAGTGATACAGGTTCGTTTGTTATTCTTTTGGTAATATTCTGTTGAGCAGCTCCGCTGCGCTACTACATTTACTCATTGACTCCGGCTGTTTATCAAACTCTGGCGGCAACATGTCGGGCGTAACTTCCGCGACAAAACCATTGTTTTTAACAACATTTCCATCAGCGCAAGTCCGACCGTACGTACGGCGGTAACACTGAGAATAGGCACCTACCAGAAACTTTTCAACGGTGTTCATTTTATTCACACAGAAAATGACAGGGCATTACATCACCGTTGGGGGCAATAAATGTCGCTGGGAATCCGCTTGAAGCGGTGGGAGGAAAAGCTCAATGCCTCGGCTCTTCGCCAGATGTTGCGCTTTGTTGAGATAAGGCTGGATCTCTTTCGTCAGCTTTTCATTGTCAGCTGCCAGTGTATCGAGGTTCAGCCGGATATCATTTTTCTGGGCCTCTTGCCGCATGTCGACAAAAAGCGGCAGAATTTCACCATCAGTCTGGGTCCCGGCAGATTTCCGGTATGTGCCAATGCTGCCTGCGAGGTCAATGCCCCTGGCGGTTGCAATCTGGTTGTACTTATTGAACAGGCGGACAGCTTCCGGCGTGTTGGGGTTAAACAGATTCGCACTCTCTGTTGCTTTATCATATAAAATAAGGTGGGTCATAAGAATATAATCTACCTCGTTATCCGCGGCCCAGGCAACCAATGCGGGCAAATCATAAATGCTTGTTTTGGACAGAACCATCTCCAGGCCAATTTTAAGCGTACCGCCAAGCTTCTTTTTTGCCCAAAGCAGGTTGGCAACGGCTTCGGCAACTGCAGCAAACGAATGCTCCCCTTTACCAACGTTACGGGCGCAAAACATTGTCATCGAATCGGTCTACAGAGAGGCAGAGGGAATTCAACCCCGCCTGCACCAGTTGTAAAGCGGCCACTCGATCAATCAGTAAACCGTTACTCTGTAAGCCAATCGTTGCTTCTCCCGACATCCGTTCACGGGCCAGACGAATGATTTCTCCTAAATCTGCATGCAGCGTGGATTCCCCGATGCCGTTAAGAATAAGGGTATCCGCATGGAGCAGAGAGGGAAGCAGACGTCGAAATACGGCCACGTCCATATCGGCTTCTGCGATACAACTGCCAGCCATGTGCTTCACACACATCTGACAATGCAGGTTGCAGCGCGTGGTGAGTTCCACATAAATTTTCTGAGGGGAATGCTCTGTTGTGTTCTTCATAATGAGCTCAACATTTTTTCTTCCGAGCAGGCCTGGTACATATTATAATTCCCGGCAATAGCTGATCAGATATTTTCGTTTGATTAGCCATGCGAGAGACACTGTCAAAACTTAATCAAACCCGCACCACTTCGTAACTGTATCAACGGATTCACGGGGGGTTGCCAGTCGATTTGCCGGGAAATCCCAATTGGGATATCCAATGGCAATAGCGATTACGATTTGTTTATTTTCAACAATATTACAGAATTTTCTTACTATATCAGGGTACATTACGCCCTGCTCTTCAATGCACGTTCCAAGGCCGTAGTGCAAGGCAGTTAAACAGATAGTCTGGGTAACCGCCCCGATGTCAAATATCGGTGTTCCCTCAGCGAGCATTCGGTCAACACAGATAATTATTGCCGCGGGAGCATTAAAATAACGAAAACCTCGCTCGATCCATCGCGAGCGTTTATCTGCGTCACCTTTTTTAATATCCATGAGCTGAAAAAGAGACTTGGCGAGTTCTATCTGACGCAGGCGATATACACTGTCTGAAGGCCAACCCGCAACACAATGTTCTGATTGAGTTTTTTCACCGGCTTTTAATTTTTCAACAGCCGCTTGTCTCATTGAATCCAGGGTGTCTTTTGCGACAACAGTGAATTCCCACGGCTGCGTATTCATGGCTGATGGCGCACGGCATGAAATTTCAAGGATTTCTCGAAGAACATTCTGCGGCACCGGATCATCTTTGAAGTCTCTGATACTTTTTCTCTTTCCAATCGCTTCGATAATATCCATTGCAATCTCCCCTGTTGATTGTTTCAGCAGTTACCCTGTTACAACCTGTCCGTAGCAAGTTGTGCTCACTTGAGCTTTTTGAACGGAAAAATACGCCAGTGTGCGCCGCTCATGTTACATCATGTATACTTTTTTCAGTCGTGCCGCTATTTCTTTGCCGAGGTTTTCGGCCGCCTGCCATGTATCTTGCTGGTCCTCGAGCTGGCAAAACTTTTCCGGGGTGATTTTCGTGTCGTCGCCAAAGACCCATGGCAAAGCACTCATATCACAGCTCTGGCCAAAGCCGCAAACCATACATTCCGGATTTCCCGTCACTTTAAGCTGGCCCAATACTTCCATGCCTTCCATGGTCAACGCCTGGGCGATTTGATTGCTCGCCTCTTCCAGCCCAGGAGCACCCCGGCCGATCCCGGTCACTACCGTCACAGCCAGTTTTCCACGATTGAGGCCGTTTTGATGGCGCAGGGAAAAGAGTCTTTCGAGAAAAGCCTTGGTGAATGCATCGATACTCGCATAGGGAGGATACCCTCCCACCACAATTGCACCTGCATGTTTCACCTTTTCCGCTATCTCCTGAAAGTCGTCTTTCACTTTGCATATATTGTCTTTCGTGCAGCCAAGACAGGCAATGCACGGTTGAACCCTGCGCTGGGACAGCTTGATGAATTCTGTTTTCAGACCGGTGCTTTCCAGCACAGCCTTGATTGTCCTGTCGGTGTTTGAATTTTTGATGGGGCTGCCCGAAATTCCAATTACCTGTGGTTTCATTATCTACTCCCTGGAATACGTTATTAAGAACTTTCAGTCCTGATACTGAAATGATCGAGAAGAATGTTGTAACAGTTGCTACAATCTTTGAAAAGAGGCCTTCATTCTAAAAGAAGTTGCAGAAGATATCTGTAACAACTGTTACAGTGTCCGGATAAACTCGAATCCTAGAGTGGATCTACTGGATTTAACATGGCATTCTTCTTACTATTACAGCTGATTCATCTATCAGTGACTCAACCATCCAGGCCATATTTTATCGAGGTGCACGCTCTTGTCTCTCGATAGCGAAACAGGAGGAACGGTAATGACGACATATACGATTCACCCGATTGTCCTCGGGACCAAGGTGTTTGACAAAAGCATGATGACCTATCAGCATGGAGCTGGAGAGAGTTACACCATCCCCATCTACAGTTGGTACATCAAGGGCGGAGAGCAGCATATTCTTGTGGATACCGGCGAGATATGTCCCATCCAATCTGAAGCCCGACAAAAGGCCATCGGCGGCAAGATTTATACCTTTGAAGAGGGACTGGCCCGATTTGGCCTTACCCCAAAAGACATAGATATCGTCATCCACACCCACCTCCACAATGATCATTGTGAAAATGATCATAAATGTACCAACGCCAGGTTCTATGTTCATGAGCTTGAACTGCAGCGTATTCACCATCCGCATCCGCTGGATTTCCGCTACCTGGAAGATTATATAGAAGAGGTTGAGCAAAACGGTCAAATCAGGGTTATGACCGGGGATACGCAAGTGGTACCCGGGATCACATGCCTGCATACCCCAGCGCATACCGATGGTGGCATGAGTGTGGTTATCGACACTGCGCAGGGCAAGGCGGTAATTACCGGATTTTGTGTTATCCGGGAGAATTTTGAACCGCCCAGGGAGATCCGGGCCATGGAGATGGAGGTAATTCCCCCGGGCACGCTGGTCAACGCCTGTGCTGCGTACGATATCATGTTGAAAATAAAAGAGATGGCCGACATCCTCCTGCCTTTGCATGAACCGTCTTTTGCCGCAGTTGAGGCAATCCCCTGAGTTGCCTGTAATGGTATCTTTTACCCGGTAGCTCTCCTGTTGCCAGGATCACCACGAGCTCAAGAAAATCGGCCTGACCCTGTAAAAATCGGCGACTCCCGTTACAGCTCCGATAGCATCCTTAGCCATGTCCCGATTTCGGATTAGCTTGACAAAAGACGTATACCAACCATATAGAATACGGTTGGAAATTTTTAACGGCTGCAGCAAAAGCCGATTCAAGAACGGATGGAAAATGCAAATGCGGATCATTCAAAAACAATTTATCTCGGGTTTACAGTCGGTTGTAATTCTTATGTGCATCCTGTTTTCCGGGTTGTTTATCCCCGGGGAACTCCGGGCGGACCCCAATAAAGACCAGGCGCAGCTCCAGGTGTTGCAATCCTTAAACCTGATTGCGGTCTCTTTGACCCATATCATGACGTATAATGACAAGGTGGTTCTTGATCAGGAATACAATACCATCATCAATAACTTGAATTTGAGCAATATTCCTGACGCCGACATCATCACTTTGCTTCAGGAGCTCATGGATCTGCTCACAAGTTCGAAAATTCGAGACCATGACAGGGAGTATATTTTAACCCGCTTCGATAAAAATATCCAAAACGAGCTTAAAAACAGAATAAGATCGCGTATTTTCGACACTGACCTGGTCCTCAACCCTTACGCGGGCATTTTAACTGCGGTCCTTCGTACCGGGTCATTTTATTTTAATTACCGATCCCAGATGGATACATATGCAAAAGAAAAAGAAGAAGGAAAATGGGCAATTGAAGCAAAAACCATGGAGGGGCTCAACAATTTTTACAAAAAGCTGCTGAAATACTCCTGGGACCTGATGCGACGCTATAATCTGCCTGATGAATGGCGATTGAATGAAAAACAGCTCAGCGATTATACTGATATTCTGAAGGAACCCGACCTTGACCGGCGGTATCGCAAATTGGAGCGGATTGAAAGCAGTTTCCAGAAATTTCCACCCTACTGGTACTACCGCGGCCAAGCGGCCCAGGAAATTGGCAAAAATGAGGAAGCGCTTCATTGCTTCAACCAATTTCAGCACATCAATCAGCGGATTTTGAGAAAGGACCCTTATGCGGCCTCCGTGGCCATGTGCAAAACCATGTTGAAAGCGGAAGAGTCAGATCCTCGCATGCTTAAAAAGGATTTGGATTTGATTTTAGCCAATTCAGAGGATGCCGATTGGGGAAATATCCTGTTTGTGGCCCTGCAGTATGAACGTTTGGGCGATTCTGACACCGCGGGAAAGCTTATTCTGCGTAATCTGGATAACGGCCATATCGCATTTATCGACACCCCTGACATGATCCGGACGGTCGGCCCGGCCTTGCTGCTGAATGCTCGGCCCGATGTTTTCAATCGCATCATGGATATGGTACTGAAAAACAATAAGGTTAATAATTATGATCTGTTATGGCTCTACGGGAAAATTCGCAACAGTGATATCCTAAAAAAAATACAACCGGAATTTGACCGCGTGCTGCTGCAGGTTGCGGATAAGTCCCTGCTCAACCCCCTCAATGTTTTTAAGGGTGATAACATCACACTTTTTTTGCCTACGCGCTGGATGACTGAAAATGCCCTGGTGACGTTACGTTTAAAAAACGAGGCCGGGGAAAAAGATTTCTATCCTGCCGACGCGTCCGTGATGCCTGATCTTCCGGCAATGACTGTACTGACCTTTAAAGATGTATTGCCGATCTCATCCTTTATAAAGAAAAAAAGTTCTGCGGAGATCTCCATCTCTCTTATTCGCGAAAAACTTGCGGCGGACAATTCTGAAAAAAAAGCCTATGACATTGAAATGGTCTTCAAATCGCAGATCATTCGCTCCGACGAGCAATTAGCCAAAACGATAAAATATACCAATGATCTCTACCAGGTTGGTGCACCTGACCTCGCAGGTGACAAAAAGAAGCAGGATTCAGACGATTTGACAATCTGGTTCAATAAAGAAAAAATCATCCTGAACGGAGAAGCTTTCAAATGGAGCGACAACGGTGTCACCCAGGTCAACAAAAAAGCCAATCCGCCGACTTCTTCCCCCCAGCCGCCTCCTCCGGTAATAGAAGAAGATATCCCTCCCCCTTTGCCAACTGATATTCCCCCTCCTTTGCCTGCCCCGCAATGAAAGAGGATCACCGGCGAAAATGACTGGAGGATAGAATTTCAGTCATTTTCACCTCAGCTGTTTTGTTTCGACATGATGGTACTTTTTCAATAATATTGCTGATACATCCGGGTTAGAAAAAGTTGCTGAATCTCTTGCATGCCACTTCGACGCAAAATGATGGTTATTCCCCAGGTGACAAGCCAAAAAAACAAAAAAAAGTTACCTAGATACAATTGACTGGCTACTATCGGTTCTTTATAGAACTTTTCAAATGTATCTAAAATATTGTTTTATTTGATTTATTTTCCGGACCCAAAAAGAATATATTTCACATCAACTCCTTACCACTCAGCTGATTCATGTGTCACCTGCCATCATAACATTAATGCCGAAAACGAGGCCGGCTCATGTCGGGAGAGTCACCCAGGCGTCCAGGCAGGTGAAACAAAGACGCTCGCTTGTGTTCAATGCCACGATGACAACTACCCCTCCGATATGATGGAGGATGAGGAATATCTGGAGATCGAGGATCACAGCTGCCTGGGCTGTCATACCCCGATATCTGTATCCAGCGCCTGCCACAAGAATTGTTCAGATTGCCACCTGGAAAACTCTCCGGAAAAATCCACCCCAGCCAATGGCGAGCTGCTCTGCGCGGCTTGCCATTTACGATGAGAATCATTGTCATCCAAGGATTGTTGAAGCTAATCAAAAAATCGCCGATACTGCCGGGCTCATCGGTTTATGACCCGGTGATCCGTCAGGTTGAGGACCTGATCGTGTGGTTATTCCCCTGGATTATCCCGGCCGTGTACGCTATGTCCCCACCGTGGAAGCAGGAGAAACTACGGTGCTCACGTCCCAGCTGCTCGTGCAGCAGGAAGCTGAAAAGGTTGCCGATGGGCTGCAACGATTCCGGACCTTGCTGCCAGATGTCCGTCTCTGGCTTACCGTTCCAGAGCATCTGCGTTTCTGGGCCGAGCCGAGATTTTCCCAGCTGGCTGAACTCGCTTTTCTGCCGGATAATTATTCCGCCCGTATTGAGAGAGAGGTGGTCGCCAAGCTTTCAGGCCGCCGAATTCCAAGCCGGGAGAGCTCTCGTTCCCACGGGATAGCCGTAATGGATCTGGAATATGTGTTGGCAACAGTGGACGCACTTGTTGGCGTTTCCCCCTTTATGCAGAAGCGCCTGACCATAAGCGGTGAAGGTATAGACAAGGCAGTGACTGTCAGGTTTCCACTCGGAACGTCTCTCAGACATATACCCGCCAGATGCCATTGTCGAAGCTGACGGGATAGAAAAAACCCGCTTCAGCACCATCGATGCGGACGAAGAGACATTACAGACCAACATCCCCGGGGTATTTGCCGGGGGTGACTGCTTTACCGGTCCCCGCCTTCTGGTCGAAGCGGTGGCAAGCGGTAGATTTGCTGCCAGATCTATTCATTATTACATTAGTACCGGTGAAATCCCACCTATCGAAGATAGACAGCGTGAGATGATGCCACCTGCAATGGTCGATTCGTTGACTAATGTTAAGCAGATTGCAACCCGGGCAGTCAAACCGATGATTCCTGTCCAGGAACATATCGGCGATTTCCGGGAAGTGGAAGGGACTATTAGCGAGGAGCAATGCCGTTCTGAAGCCGGACGCTGCCTGAATTGCGGTATCTACTGTTATGATCAGGATGAGTTGCCTTCATCCGAAACACGTACCGCAACCTCCTGCCCGAACGAACCGCACATCGTGGAAAAAGAAAAAGATACCGTTGCAGGCTGACAGTTTTCTGCTGCTTTGGGGTACAACCCAAAGCAGCAGCGGAGAGCTTTTCCGCAGCGGCTGCACTCTCAAAGGAAGAATAGACATAAAGGGAAGACAACCGGCGATTCGTCCACGCCCTTTTGTCTGTTATTGACCACCATGCGCCTGCATTGTCAGCAGGGCGGCGCCAAACGCACCCACCGCCTGGGGATCGTCGGGGATGAACACCCTGCACCCGAGTTTTTCCGCCAGCGACCTGACAATACACGGATTTTTTGCGACGCCTCCGGTAAATACAATATCCCCCCCCTTGCCGGCGGTTCGGTTGACCATGGCGGCCGCCCTTCGAACCACGCTTTCATGGAGTCCCCGGGCAATTTCACGCCTGCCCTCCCCTTTGGCAATGAGCGATGTCACCTCCGACTCCGCAAAAACCGTACACATGGAGGAAATGTTGAGATAGCTCTCGGCAAGCATTGCCTCGGGACCGAAGGCATCAATATCATAGCCCAGGCTCCTGGCCATAATCTCAAGGAATTTTCCGGTCCCCGCAGCACAACGGTCGTTCATTTCAAACTT
>AMWB02005504.1_pt2 | contig 30295 bp, 29 predicted proteins | sample 200311 | NCBI WGS metagenome assembly AMWB02 (sample SAMN02737377, study PRJNA173069) | bioreactor metagenome | biome: anode biofilm in microbial fuel cells | place: USA: California | collected 2010-12-16
CCTCGCCGGCTTTTAACTCCTGGAAAAGTTTATGAAAAAGGTTTTCTTCTTCTCCCCAGTTAATCCTGAGTTTGTTCTTCCAACGCTGGAACTCCTTATTTTCCTCCAATTGAACAATGAACTTATTATCGATCAAACGGGTATTGGGATGAAGATCTTCATTCGTTGGATAAAATTTCTTTTTAGCTTCTTCAATGCGATTACTCGCATAATCGACTAATTTAATGAGAAATGAAAGTTGATGGATATAAAGTTCAAAGAGTTTTTCCGTACCAAGCAACAGCTGCTTTTCGCCAACAGCGATATCTTTGCCATCCGACTGGAAAAACGCGTACAAAGCCTGTAAGACTTTGACTCTGAGATGCCTTCTACTCAGCATGATCTAAAATGAACTTATGATTTCGATGGAACAAAGGTAAAACTATTCATCATATTGGTGCTAATTTTTTAATTTATCTGGTGCCAAAAGAATTCATGCAACCTTTCGAAGGTTTTTACTGTCTAAGGAATTGTTCCCACCAGCACAATTTATGCATGAAAATGCTGTGTGAATAATTATTTATATTTTTGTGACAACGTTAAAGGGAAATTAACTGAACAAGATGATGGAAGAGTTTGGTAATAAAGAGATTAGAAAAGAAGAAGTATTTTCAAGGGTTATCCGGGCTGGTAAAAGGACATATTTTTTTGATGTCAAAGCCACCCGCTCAGGAGAGAATTACCTGACCATTACTGAAAGCAAAAGACGTTTTGACAACGATCAGGGCAAGTTTTTTTATGAGAAACACAAAATTTTCCTTTACAAGGAAGATTTTGACAAGTTTCTGACCGGATTGAACGAAGTCATGCATTTTGTCGATACTGGTGAAAAACCTGAGGGGATTGAAGATGAGCCGGCACATCATGATGACCTGCATTCAGACCTGGATTTTGAAGATCTGGGTGACCCGGAAAGAGACTCAGACCATTAATTCACCGGTTTCATTTCAAGAGGTATTTCATTCTGAATCTTATACTCCTCTTACAAATCACACCATTTCAATAAGTTGATAAATTGTAATAATTCACGGCAATTCAATGCTGAATTAAATCGTATTTTTGGCCGTTAGCAGAAATTTTATAACGATGGGTAAGGTCATTGCGTTAGCCAATCAAAAAGGAGGAGTCGGAAAAACCACTACCGCCATCAACCTGGGTGCAAGTCTTGCAATCCTTGAACATAAAACCTTGCTGATCGATGCCGATCCGCAGGCCAATTCGACTTCAGGGGTCGGTTTTGATCCGAAAAATATCAAAACAAGCGTTTATGAATGCATCATTGACGACCTTGATCCGAACAACATTGTACTGACCACACAGACCCCTAACCTGGACCTGCTTCCGGCCCATATCGACCTTGTCGGCGCCGAGATCGAAATGATCAACATGCCCAACCGGGAAAAAATGATGCGAAAAGTCATTCAGAAAATCAGGCATAAGTATGATTTTATCCTGATCGACTGCTCTCCTTCACTTGGTTTAGTTACGATCAACGCACTGACTGCAGCGGATTCAGTCATCATACCGGTCCAGTGTGAGTATTTTGCCCTGGAAGGGCTCGGCAAGTTGCTCAATACGATCAAAATCGTACAGACCAGGCTGAATCCCGAACTGGATATTGAAGGTATCCTGCTGACCATGTTCGACATCCGCCTGCGACTTTCAAAGCAGGTCGTGGAAGAAGTCAAGACACATTTTCAGCAGATGGTGTTCGATACCATCATTCACCGCAATACCAGGCTGAGTGAGGCCCCAAGTTTCGGAGAAACGGTGATCATGCACGACGCAACCAGCGCAGGAGCTGTCAATTACCTGAACCTGGCGCGGGAAATCCTTCAGAAAAACGGGCTTACCAACCTGAGCGAAGCAGATAAAACAATCGATATAGTCAATGACCTCTAAGAAAAAAGCGCTGGGCCGAGGGCTCGATGCCATACTTCAAAGCCCTGAAACCGATATCACTTCCCGTGATATTTCCGGCGATTATGTAACCGGTGCAATAGCCGATATTGCCATTGCCAAAATTGAAGCAAATCCCTTCCAGCCTCGCACCACTTTTGAGGAAGAAAGCCTGGAAGAATTGTCACAGTCAATCCGCCAGCAGGGAATCATTCAACCGCTCACCGTCAGAAAGATGGGCTATGACCGCTACCAGCTTATCGCCGGGGAACGAAGGCTAAAAGCAGCAGGACTGGCAGGACTGAAGGCCGTTCCATGTTATATCCGTATCGCTGACGATGAACAGATGCTCGAGCTGGCCCTGATTGAAAACATTCATCGCAAAGACCTTAACGCCATTGAAATTGCAATCAGCTACCAGCGACTGATCGAAGAATTGAATCTTTCCCAGGAAAATGTGAGCCAGAAAGTCGGAAAAGACCGAGCAACAATCTCCAACTATATCCGCCTGTTGAAATTGCCCCCTGAGGTTCAATATGCCCTCAGGCATGACCAGATCTCCATGGGACATGCAAGGGCGCTCATCGCTATTCCTTCAGAAGAGCTTCAGCTTAAAGCCCTTCTGCGAATCGTGGAAAAAGGATTGTCAGTCAGGGATACTGAAAAGTTCGCCAGGGATCTGCAAACTCCTCCTGAACCTAAAAAAGCTTCAACCAATCCTGAATTCCCTGAACCCATACGCCATGAAAGCCTTCGCCTTCATGAAAAAGTGGGTGCTGCGGTCAGCATCAATAAAAATAATAAAGGCCAGGGCTCCCTCGTTATTAAATTCAATTCCGAAAATGATCTGGAACGGATTTTGAGGATTCTTAATTCGGACTAAAATAGCAGAACTGACGTGTTTTCAAGTCAGAAGGAATGCAAATCAACGAAACGGAAGGAAGAAAGACAATTTAATGCCCGACTATTTTAAAAGTTTCACCTGGGTGCTCCTGGTAGCGATGATCCTGGTATCGTTCAGAATATCAGGTCAGGAAATGCCTTTAAAATTCAAGGAGGAGCCAAAAATTCATTCCGTCGGAAGAGCTGCGGCCTATTCAGCCATACTTCCGGGACTTGGCCAGGCGTACAACCGCAAATACTGGAAAATACCCATCATTTATGCGGGATTCGGAGTGCTGGGGTACTTTGTGGTGTCGAACAATAATGAATACAGGGATTTTAAAGAGGCCTACCTTTACGTGGCCAATGCCGATACATTTGAGATCAACAATCCTTATGTCGATAAATATAACCAGAGCCAACTCAAGGAGGCCATGGATTACTACCGCCGAAACCGTGATCTATCGATCATTCTGGGCGGACTCTGGTATACGTTGAACATCCTGGAAGCTTATGTCGACGCTCACTTTTTCGATTATGACATCAGCGATGACCTGACGCTGAGCATTTCACCATCAACAGTTTTTAATCCTTACACCCCGGTCCAACCCGCCGCGGGATTTAAACTATCATTAAAATTTAAACCATGAAAATCATCATCTCCGGATATGGGAAAATGGGCAGGGAAATCGAATCCGCTGCCCTGGCCAGGGGCCATAAAATAATTGAAAAGCTTGATACTCCTGACGACTGGATGACAAGTACCCGACAGATCAGCCAGGCGGATATAATCCTGGAATTCAGCACACCGGATTCCGTAATGGGCAATATCAGGAGGTGTTTCGATATGCACCTGCCGGTGGTTGTTGGCACAACGGGCTGGAACGATCACGTGGATGTGGTTAAAAATTGGTGCTCCGTTGAAAATCAGGCCATTTTTGTTGCCTCAAATTTCAGCATTGGGATCAATATCATGAATGACCTGACCAGGCAGCTTTCGCGTATCCTTAACCGTCTGGATAATTTTGAAATAAGCCTCGAAGAGATTCATCACATCCATAAGCTTGACGCCCCGAGCGGAACCGCCGTTAACCTGGCCAAAATCATCATTGAAAATATAGACAGGAAAAAGACCTGGGTAAACCGGAAGCAGGAACTGCCCGAGGAACTTGAAATCATCTCAGTCCGTGAAGGCGAGATACCCGGAATTCATAAACTGGAATGCAATTCAATCAATGACAGGCTGATTTTACAGCATGAGGCAAAAGGAAGGGCAGGATTCGCCATTGGCGCGGTTCTCGCTGCTGAATGGCTGATGGGCAAACAGGGCTATTTTGAAATGAAAGACCTGTTGAACCTGGCTGAATGATCCAACCCGCTTAACAAAATTTAACACGGGCGAATGGCTTCCATCCGCGTTTATTATTACATTCGCATCAAAATAACATTTCTATGAGTTTTTTCCTGATCCTTTCTTTGATTTTCATCATTGCATCCGGTGTTGGCCTTTGGAAAATATTTATTAAAGCCGGTTACCCGGGTTGGACCGTTCTGGTGCCATTTTACAATTTTTACATCTGGCTGAAAATCATCAAAAAACCATTGTGGTGGTATATTTTCCTCCTGATCCCGTTCATCAATGTGTTTACCATCCTGTTGATGATCGTGGAGATTCTGAAATGTTTCAATAAATTTGGATTGGGCGAACAGGCCCTGGGGGTTTTGTTCCCGTTTGCCTACCTTCCCTATCTCGGATTTTCGGATAAGGAAAAGTACATCGATCCCGATAAAAGGGTTGAAGTGAAAAAGACGTGGATCAGGGAGTGGGTTGATGCGATCATCTTTGCAGTTATAGCTGCGACCATTATCCGGACCTTCCTTATTGAAGCGTACACGATCCCCACCCCATCCATGGAGAAAAGCCTGCTGGTTGGTGATTTTCTGTTTGTCAGCAAAATGAGCTACGGCCCGCGGTTTCCCATGACCCCGCTATCGTTTCCGTTCGTGCATCATACCCTGCCTATGACTACTGAAACCAAATCATACCTCGAATGGATCAAATTTCCATATTACAGGTTTCCCGGATTTGGCGACGTAAAGCGCAATGATGCCGTCGTCTTCAATTATCCGGATGGGGATACGCTTAGCGTGAAATTCCAGAGCAACCGGAGTTATTATTCAATGGTCAGGGAATACGGATGGAAGAAAGTCAACAGCAATACACGTGAATTCGGTAAAATAATTGCCCGGCCGGTAGACAAGCGTGAAAACTATATTAAACGGTGCATCGCGGTAGCCGGCGACACCCTGCAAATCATCGACCACCAGGTATATATCAACGGTGAGCCGGCTTTTAATCCCGGCATCATGGAATATCAATACCTGATCAATGCATCAGGAAACCAGTTGAATCCAAGGTTGCTCGACGAGCTGAATGTTACCGATAAAGTCTGGCCGGTGGGACCGGGACAGTTTGTAGCCACGCTAACGGATGAAGCCGCTGCTCAGATAGCTAAAATCAAAGGCATCCAGTCGGTGGAAATGCTTCTGGAACCGGCCGGAAAATGGGACGGCGAGACGTTTCCGTATTCGGAAAAGTACTCGTGGAACCGGGACAATTATGGCCCGATCGTGATGCCGAAAGCGGGTAGCACCATCGACCTTAACCTGGATAATCTGCCGCTCTATGAAAGGATCATCCGAAATTATGAACTTAACGACCTGAAGGTCGATGACGGGAAGATATTTATCAACGGAAAAGAAGCCGGCCAGTATACGTTCAAAATGAATTATTACTGGATGATGGGTGATAATCGTCATAATTCGGCCGATTCAAGATATTGGGGAATGGTCCCTGAAGATCATGTTGTCGGAAAAGCCGTATTTGTCTGGTTCTCGATGGATAAGACAAAATCACTGCTCAACGGGAAGATCCGCTGGAATAAACTGTTTCGTATGGTTAAATAATTTTTAATTCTTAATAATCAATACCATGAAAAAAAATCTGACACTTAGTTGCTTAATTCTACTCGTTTTCACGTTCTTTTCCATGCAGTCTTTTGCTAAGGAATTCAAAGGTGTAATTACGTTCAAGATCACCGTTGAAGGTTCCGGAGTAACTGATGAGATGAAAACGATGATGCCTAAAACAATGATCATGACCATCAAAGGAAATAAAGCCCGTTCCGAAATGGTGATGAGCATGGGAAAAACGATCTCGATCACCGATGGCGATGCAAAAACGGCCACCACATTGATGGACATGATGGGGCAAAAAATCGCCATCCAGTCAAACTATGATGAAATCATGAAAGATATGGCCGATTCTCCGGAAGCCAAGGTGGAAGTGACCAGCGAAACCAAAGAAATCGCCGGTTATTTGTGCAAAAAAGCCATTGTTACCATTGCCGAGGAAGACCAGGAGATCATTGTATATTTTACGGAAGAACTGGGTTCAAGCACACTCAATTTTGATAATCCCCAGTTTAAAGACATTAACGGTGTAATGCTTGAATTTGAAATGCCAAGTTCGGAATTCAGCATGCATTTTACAGCTGTTTCTGTTGAAAAGAAGAACGTTGAGGACAGTGAATTTACTATTCCCGAAGGATACCAGATCAAAACCAAGGAAGAATTAAAAGGCATGTTCGGAGGCTGATCGGCCTTACCATGCCGGAATGTCTCCTGTTGATAAAGAGAAATTGAAGCAGGGCATTTTTTATTAATTTTGCCTTCTTGTAAAAAGTGGATATGGGCAAGAATAATAATCAGCCAAAAGCAGACCAGGAGATCAAGCCTAAAAAAGAAAAATCCCGTGATCCGGAGAAAAAAAGGAAGCGGATGCCAGCCATGTTTACGGATGGCCGCTTTGCACGGATAACGGGATTTTTCATTCTACTGCTCAGCGTTTTCCTGCTGCTTGCTTTTACCTCCTATTTTCTGTCATGGAAACTCGATAGTAATGTTTTAGATAACAACGATGCCAGTTTCCTGGTGGACAGTTCTGTACAGGTTCACAACTGGACCGGTAAACTGGGTGCCTGGATGGCCCACTTTTTTATTAAGAGAGGCATTGGAATTGCCGCTTATCTTATCCTCCTTGTTTTATTTACCGGTGGATTCAGGATGGTCGCCGGCATTAAGATCCTTCCATTTTCCAAGACATTGAGGTATTCAATACTTGGCATGATCTGGATCTCGGTTCTATTCGGTTTTATTTTCAGGAACGACCCTGAAATGCTGATGCTTGGCGGAGTATTCGGTTATGAAGCTTCGATGTGGCTTACGGGACTTGTCGGCCCGCCAGGGACTGTACTTCTCCTTATCTTTATCCTGCTCAGTTTTCTCATCATCGTGAATCTACTGGGTTTCCTGAAAAGAAAAAAAGAAAAGGAAATTGATGAAGAAAACCTGGCAACAGATCTTGTCACTGCCGGACTTCCGAAAGAAGATTTGTATAATACCCATGAGTTTGCATTAAATCCCGAACCTTCCAAACGTCATTTTGAACAGAAGGAAATTGAGGTCGATTTGCCTGTTGTACCGGTTCATGCAGCCAAAGATAGCGGGGTGGAACTGACGATTGAAGAAATGCCGCAGGAAGATACGGGAAGCCAGAAAGGAACGGTTACCGGCAGCCTCGATACACATTATGATCCGACGCTGGACCTGCCGTCATACAAGTACCCGACACTCGACCTGCTTGCCGATTATGGCTCTGATTCAGTACCTGTAAGCAAGGAAGAACTTGAACAAAACAAGGACCGGATCGTCGAGACCCTCAACAACTATGCGATCCGGATTGATAAGATCAAGGCGACAATCGGTCCGGCAGTCACGCTTTACGAGATCATCCCGGCACCTGGCGTCAGGATCGCCCGGATTAAAAACCTGGAAGATGACATTGCTCTTTCGCTCTCGGCCCTGGGAATCCGGATCATCGCCCCTATTCCCGGCAAAGGAACCATCGGGATCGAGGTGCCAAACCTCAAGCCGGAGATTGTTTCGATCAAATCGTTGCTGGCATCCGACAAATTCAGGAATTCAACGTTCGAACTGCCCATCGCCCTGGGGAAAACAATTTCCAACGAAAGTTATATCGCCGACCTGACCAAAATGCCGCATATCCTGATGGCCGGCGCCACCGGGCAGGGTAAATCCGTCGGATTGAATGCCATTCTGCTTTCACTGCTCTACAAAAAACATCCCAGCCAGGTCAAATTTGTCATGGTCGATCCAAAAAAAGTGGAGCTGACGTTATTCTCCAAGATTGAACGGCATTTCCTGGCACGGCTCCCCGACTCCGAAGAATCCATCATTACGGATACAAGGAAAGTTGTCCGTACGTTAAACTCTCTATGCATCCTGATGGATCAGCGCTACGAATTGCTGAAAGACGCCCAGGTCAGGAACATCAAAGAATACAACGCAAAATTCACTTCGCGGCACCTGAATCCCAACGAAGGTCATCATTTCATGCCTTATATCGTTGTGGTGGTCGATGAGTTTGCCGACCTGATCCTTACAGCAGGAAGGGAAATCGAGAACCCGCTTACACGACTTGCCCAGCTGGCCCGTGCGACCGGAATCCACCTGGTAATTGCCACGCAACGGCCTTCGGTCAATATTATCACGGGGACGATCAAGGCTAATTTCCCTGCACGTTTTGCTTACAGGGTCATTTCCAAAGTTGATTCCCGGACCATCCTTGACAGTTCGGGTGCAGACCAGCTTGTCGGCAAAGGCGATATGCTTATCTCCACCGGTAGCGACCTTCTCAGGGTACAGTGCGCATTTGTCGACACGCCGGAAGTCGATAAAGTCACCGAATTCATCGGCTCCCAGCGGGGTTACCCTGAAGCTTTCCCGCTACCTGAGTATTATGATGAGCAGGATGAAAAAGAAAGGGAAGATTTCGATCCGAATGCGCGCGATGAGCTTTTTGAAGATGCCGCCAGGATCATTGTTCAACACCAGCAGGGATCGACCTCGTTGTTGCAACGGAAGCTCAAGCTGGGATATAACCGTGCCGGTCGCATCATCGACCAGCTCGAAGCGGCAAAAATTGTCGGCCCCTTTGAAGGCAGCAAAGCCCGTGAGGTTCTTGTTGCTAATGAAATGGCTTTGGAACAATTTTTGAAGGACCTCTATGATAGATAATTTTTAACATTCATCATTATAAATCAACCACAATGCGCATAATCACCAACATTATCCTTGCAGCCCTTATTATTATTGGTCAGCATACGTTTGCCCAGGCAAAAAAAACATCCGAAGAAATATTAAAGCAGGTTTCCGAAAAAACCAAATCGTTCTCTACCATTAAGATCAGTTTTACCTACAACATGGATAACCCGTCCGCTAAAGTCCATGAAACGGAAAGTGGCGTGCTCCTTGTAAAAGGAGATCAGTACAAGCTCGAGATTGCCGGCCAGAAGGTCATTTCCGATGGCAAGACTTCCTGGACCTACATTTCTGAGGCCAATGAAGTCCAGATCAATACGGTTGAGAACGATGAAAATGCATTAACGCTCACGAATTTATTATCGTCTTACACTGAAAATTATAAATCCAGGCTGGTCAACGAAATTACAAAAGACGGGCGGGCATTATTCGTGATTGAATTAAAACCGATTGCCACGGATAAATCCTTTACGGAAGTCGAACTTCAAATTGATAAGGAATTGTACCGGATAGCCCGGATTGCCATAAAAGATAAAAGCGGCAATACGTTCAGCTATCTTGTCAATAAATTTGAGACGAATGTGGCTGTAAAAGACACCGATTTCACGTTCAATGCCAAGGACTATCCCGGCGTGGAAGTCATTGATATGCGTTAATCCATCAATAGCCGCTGTTCCACCTGTCCAGGAGGCTCAACGTGGTCTCGTCAGGCGTGGTCACATCGGTGGTCAGCTGAAGCACCTTTAAATCCGGATCCCAAAATACGACAGGCATAATATCGCCACCGTATTCTCCATTGGATTCGTTGTAATACTCTGAATCGATGGAATAACAACTCAGGCAATACATTAGCGGGCCTTTGTTATTGTGCTGATAGAGATGGGCCATGGCCAAACCTGAAAATTCAAGTGTGATCTCACCGCAAAGCACGCCATTTTCCTCAAACAATTTCTTATCAACCAATGTAGCGTCAGGAAATTCATTTTCAATCTCGGTACCTTCGTAATAATCATTCATTAAGGTAAGATAATCTTCCTCCGAAACATCAACCGTGTCATCCATTGTCGACATAATATTGATGTACTTTATTTTAAGAATCCCGGAATCTTTTCCCGTAAATTGGAAAGTGTACTCCTTCTTTTCGCAGGTCAGGCATCCGCTGAGGAACAAAACTGTGGAAATCAGTGAAATCCAAATCAAAAAGTTCTTTTTCATAGAATTTGTTTTAAGCATTTCATGGTTAGCTTTAACAAATTTAAAGATATACTTCAAATTAAAAGTACATTCACAATTTTTAATTTTGGGTTTAAATTTTTAGTTATGAAAACATCTGTTGAAATCAGTTACTATCCGCTCAACCAGGAGTACGTTCCACCGATCCGTGAATTCATCGACCGGATCAACAAGTATGAAGGCCTGATCGCAAAAACCAACGGCATGAGCACGCAGGTTTTTGGGGATTATGACCTGGTGATGGACGTGCTAAAAATAGAAATAAAAAAATCATTCGAAAATCCGCATTCCGTTTTTGTCATGAAGATCATCAATGCAGATTTAAATAAGGTCGAAACCAAATAATGGTGATGTCTGTTATTCAGGAATTTTATCAAAACCTGCTTTCAACCTCATGGCTTGAAGCTGTTGCCGTTGTTACAGGACTGCTCAGTGTCTGGTTTGCAAAAAAAGAGAATATCCTTGTATACCCGGTAGGGATTATCAGCGTGCTGATTTATGTTTACCTGTGTTTCAGGGTGAAATTGTACGCCGATATGGGGATTAATGCATTTTATTTTTTCATGAGTGTTTATGGATGGATCAAATGGACCATGAAAACAGGGGAAAGCGACCACAGGCCCATCACCGCAGCATCTAAAAAGGAATGGATATGGTCAGTGCTTGGCTTGATTTTCTTTTTCATCATACTGGTCTATGTATTGAAGAATTATACCGATAGTAATGTACCCGTCTGGGACAGCCTGACCACATCCATTTTCATCATTGGCATGTGGCTGATGGCCTTAAAGAAAATAGAAAACTGGATATTCTGGATCGCCGGTGACCTCATGTGTGTGCCACTATTTGCCAGCAAAGGACTGATCCTGACCAGTTTTCAATACCTGGTTTTCCTGATACTCGCTATTTCAGGCTACATAGAATGGAAGAAAAAGTTATGAACTTTGAACTTATCTCAATAACCGGGCCTGAATCGACAGGCAAATCTTGGCTGGCCAATCAACTGGCCTCACATTTCGGGACAGTTTATGTCCCCGAAATTGCACGGCAATATTTAAATTTGCTGGGCAGGCCATATAGGTATGAAGATATTTTGCTCATTGCGAAACAACAGCTTGAAACCGAAATCAGTATGGCTGAGATCGCTTCAGGAATATTGTTTTGCGATACTGACCTGCTGGTGACCAAGATCTGGAGCCTTTATAAATACGGCAAATGTAACCGCTGGATTGAAGAGAAGGTTAAAAACCATCGTTATGACTTATATTTGCTCTGTGACATCGATTTGCCATGGGTAGAAGATCCTTTGAGGGAGCATCCCGACCAGCGGCAGGAGTTGTTCGATATTTACGTGAAAGAATTGGAGGACATGAAAGCAAATTACCGGATCATTACGGGGATTGGAGAGGAAAGGCTTTTAAATGCAATTTCAGCGGTTGAAGAAACGTTGAGAATCTAGGATTTAGAATTTAGAATCTGGGAGCTAGTGGCTTGTGGCTTGTGGCTTGGATTTTAGAACCTGGAACTTTGGAACTTGGAACTTTGGAACTGTTCATGCATAAGAAAAATATTTCAATGATGGCTGAAGGCAAGCGGTCTAAAGTGTTGTTTCTCCCCCGTTGGTACCCGAACCGGTATGATCCGATGCCGGGGCTTTTCATCGAACGGCATGCAAGATCGGTGGCTTCACATGTCGACGTTGCCGTCCTTTATGTGCACCAGGATGATAAATTAAAAAACCGCTTTGAAACTGATCTTTCCAGGGACAATGAGCTCCTTCAGGTTAAGATATATTACCGCTCATGTCGCCGTATTATCCCGGGAATATCTCAATTAGTCAATCTTTGCCGTTATCTTCGATATCACCTGAAAGGCCTTTCGCTGATAAAAAAGGAGTTCGGCCATCCTGACCTTATCCACGTCAATGTACTCACTCGGTTAGGCATGATTGCATTGATTTACAAATGGTTGACGGGCACACCCTATGTGATCACCGAGCACTGGACCCGTTATCTTCCTCATATGGATAATTTCAATGGGTGCTTAAGAAAGGAAGTCAGCAGGCTTGTTGCCAGGAAGGCTTCCGCCATTTTGCCGGTGACGGATAACCTGCGCAAAGCCATGGAAAGACACGGTTTGAAAAACAAGAATTACCGGATCATTCCCAATGTGGTCGATATGGACATGTTCCGGATCATGGAACAGCCGGTTGAACAACAAAAGCATTTCATTCATGTCTCTTGTTTTGAAGATAAGCAAAAGAATATCTCCGGGATACTTCGCACGCTCAATAGGTTATCAGAAATACGGACGGACTGGACCTGCGGAATGATCGGGGAAGGCATTCACCTGGAGAAACTTATCCATTATGCCAACGAGTTGGGAATCGAAGGCAGGTTTGTTCAGTTTTACGGTTTAAAGGAAAACGAAGAACTGGCCGGATTGATGGCCGGAGCCGATTTCCAGGTTCTTTTCAGCCGATTTGAAAATCTTCCTGTTGTCATCCTCGAAAGTTATGCCTGTGGTGTGCCTGTTCTATCAACCGACGTAGGTGGCATTCATGAGCACCTTCATCCGGATTTAGGGATTTTAATACCCAGTGAAGATGAAAATGCCCTCCTCGATAATTTGAACATGATGCTGGATCAATATCGGGCTTATGATAAAAAGAAGATCCGGGAATATGCAGAAAACAATTTCAGTAAAGAAGTAATCGGCAAACAATTATTCGAGGTCTATTCCACAATTAACCCATGATTAGTGACCAATAACCAGTGACCAGTGACCAGTGACTAATAACTAACAACCATTGCTAAAAAAAATCATCAACACCTTCGGTACACGGGCAATTTCAGCCGTCATTAACCTGCTTATCGCGGTGGTATTGTCACAATATCTTGGCCCTGAAGGCAAGGGTATCCAAAGTATCATCATTACCACGATAACTTTTGTGCTGGTTTTTGCCAACCTGGTCGGGGGCGCCACCCTGGTTTACCTGGTTCCGCGACATTCTCCCTCATTACTGCTCATCCCATCCTATGCCTGGACTCTTTTAATCACTATTGTTGCTTATATCGTCCTGTTGCTGTTCCCGATTGTTGACCAGGCCTATATTTTACACATTTGCCTGCTGTCATTTTTAAACTCAGTTTCCGCCATTAACACTTCCATACTGACCGGAAAGGAAAAGATCAGCACAGCCAACCTGGTCGGACTGCTGCAACCTTTGGTGCTCATTATCACATTGTTTTCCGTTTTTATAACGGAGAATGACCCTCAAATCAGCCATTATATTTTCTCTTTATATGTTTCATTTGGCCTGACAGCACTTATCAGTATATTTTTTTACCGAAAACATTGTGGCAGGATCCAGGTATTCAATCTGTCGGAATACAGCCGGATCATTGTTGAAATGATCCGTTTCGGAATCCTGAACCAGATCGCGCACATTACACAGATGCTCAGCTTCAGGCTAAGCTTTTATATCCTTGACCGGTATCATGGCGAAGCGGCCGTTGGCGTTTATTCCAACGGCATTTCAATCGCCGAATCGATCTGGTTGATTTCAAAAAGCATTTCATTGGTTCAATATGCCCGGATCGCCAATACGAGTGACCGGACAGAATCGGCACGTCTGACGGCCCGACTGATTAAATTCAGTGTATTTGCCAGCATATTGCTCATCGTGCCGCTCATGCTCATGCCTTCGGGCTTTTACACCTGGATATTCGGAGGAGGATTTGAACAGACCCGCATGGTCATCTGGACGCTGGCTTTCGGTGTGCTGGTCTACAATTTTTCCATCCTGATCGGTCATTATTTTTCGGGGACCGGCCGATACCATATCAATGCCATATCTTCCACACAGGGTCTTATTGCATCACTCATTTTGTATTTCACCCTGATCCCTTCATTTGGAATAGCCGGTGCAGGCTGGGGAACATCAATATCATATCTCATCACAACAATTATCCTGACCTATATTTTCAACCGCGAAAACAAAGGCTGGTGGAAGGAATTGATTCCTTCAGGAAAAGATTGGCAACAGATCAAATCAATATTGATTAAAACGGATATGAATATCAAAAGCTCCTGAGGGCTCTACAGGGGTTTCAAGCGGTTTACCACCGGTCAGATCCGGAATATATGCCGCACAAAGGGTATGGGCAACATGAAAGAGATGAGGGTGAAATGATTTCGGGCATCCATCCAGGATACCGGCCATGACCTCATACCGGACCGTTTCCGGGTTCCGCCCATAATCATGCCACACGACGATCGATTTGTCATGGACCAGGTGCTGAAATACTTTTTCCGTATCATTTTTCACCATTTCATAACGGTGGTCGCCATCGATAAAGACAAGGTCAAATTTCCTGTTCAGTGACTGAAAATCGAATGAGAGCGTATTTCCCGCCAGGTGATTGACATTTTCAAGATTTTTCGAATAAAACCGGTGAAGGTCAATGTACCGTTGATTAAGGCCTTGTTTATGCATTTCATCATCCGACAGGTTTAACGTATAACAATGTTCAGCGACGGATGCCACATTGGCCACGCTCTCCCCTCTCCATGTCCCGATTTCAAAATAGTTGCAATTTGGGATCTGACGGGCCAGTTTTTTCAGCAAGGCCAGGTCGGTAGGCAAAGACCCGCCGTCGAGGAAAGCAAACGGTGAAACGGTTTCATCAAAATCCCCGAAAATTTCCTCAGGACGGATAACAGGCAATCCATCCTGCCGGTTGTACTTTTTTGTGATGCTCCTGCGCCAGGAGTTGTCTTCATCCAGGACCCTGTTTAAAAGCCATGGATTTCTGATAATAGCAGTGATGGCTCTGACTGCTTTTAAAAATTTCGTCATGATGATGAATTGCACAGCAAATTTAACAAAAAGGGGGCTCCATCCCCAGGGACTCCATCCCCTGGGATGGAGTCCCTGGTTTATCAACAAAATTTTCTTTATAAGTTTCACGACTTGCCCGTAAAACAAAGGATACATGATGTTACATTTGCGAAAAATTTCAGTGGTGAGCCCAGAAAAATATAACGAAGAAAGTATCAAGTCACTCGACTGGAAAGAACATATCCGGCTCAGGCCCGGTATGTATATCGGCAAGCTCGGTGACGGTGCCGCTCAGGATGATGGGGTTTATGTGCTCATGAAAGAAATTATCGATAATTGCATCGACGAACATGTGATGGGTTACGGCAACCGGATCGATGTTACGATCCGGGAGAAAACGGTCACCATCAGGGATTTTGGCCGTGGGATGCCGCTGGGTAAAGTGATCGATTGTGTTTCACGGATCAATACGGGCGCAAAATATGATTCCAAAGTCTTTAAGAAAGCCGTAGGCCTGAATGGGGTCGGCTCTAAAGCCGTCAATGCGCTTTCCGCTTATTTTAAAGCCCAATCCATCCGCGATGGAAAAACCAAAGTCGTAGAATACGAACGAGGCGAAATCATTCATGACCATGAGATCGTCGATTGTGATCTGCCTGCCGGCACTGAAATCACGTTTATTCCCGACGATAAAATATTCGGTCATTATTACTACATCACCGAATATGTTGAAAAGCTGCTCTGGAACTACGCTTTCCTGAACAACGGCCTGACCCTCACCCTGAATGGCGAAAAATTCCAGGCGAAAAATGGATTGCTTGATCTGCTGAACCTTTACCTGAATGGAAACGGAGGCGCCATCTATCCCATTGTTCATATTAAGGATGATGAATTTGAATGCGCTTTCACACACAGTTCAAAGCAATATGGCGAAGAATATTATTCATTCGTCAACGGACAGTTCACCCCGCAGGGCGGAACACACCTCCAATCGTTCCGGGAAGCGATCGTGAAAACCATCCGGGAATTCTACAATAAAGATTACGACACCAACGATATCCGCGCTTCGATCATCGCGGCCATGAGCCTGAAAGTCCAGGAACCGATCTTTGAATCGCAAACCAAGACCAAGCTTGGCTCCCAGCACATGGAGCCCAATGGACGGACGATACGGAATTATGTGATGGACATTGTCAAGAAAAACCTTGACAATTACCTTCATATGAACCCGGAAACGGCCGAAGCGCTTCAACTGAAAATCCTGCAATCCGAAAAGGAACGCAAGGATATGGCCGATATCAAGAAACTGGCCAAAGAAAGTGTCAAGAAAGCCAGCCTGCATAACAAAAAACTTCGTGATTGCAGGGTTCATTATAATACCAACCACGAGGACAGGCTCGAAAGCACGATCTTCATCACCGAAGGCGACAGCGCCAGCGGATCCATCACCAAAGCACGGCAGGTAAATACCCAGGCGGTTTTCAGCCTGAAAGGAAAACCGCTCAACGTTTATGGCCTGACTAAAAAGATCGTTTATCAGAATGAAGAGTTCAACCTGCTGCAATCTGCGCTGAATGTCGATGAAAGCCTGGAAAACCTTCGTTACAACCTGGTGGTGATCGCAACCGATGCCGATGTTGACGGCATGCACATCCGGTTGTTGCTGATGACATTCTTCCTTCAATTTTACCCTGACCTGGTCAAATCCGGACATCTTTATATTTTGACCACGCCCCTGTTCCGTGTCAGGAATAAGAAAGAGACCATTTATTGTTATTCTGAAGAAGAAAAACAACAGGCGCTCGATAAACTTGGCCAGAATGCCGAAATTACCCGGTTTAAAGGATTGGGTGAGATTTCACCGGATGAATTCAGCTATTTCATCGGCCCCAACATGCGCTTGGAACCGGTGCTGATGGAACGTGAATCCTCCATCAAAACACTCCTTGAATTTTATATGGGAAAAAACACTCCCGACAGACAGAACTTCATTATTGATAACCTCAGGGTTGACAAGGAGGAAGAAATTCCTGCTCCTGTTTCATGATTATTTCGTCGTTTTGCCGCCTAAACTGGTCAACACACTGTCGACCGGCTCCCAGAGCTCAAGTTTTGTTCCGTCAGGATCCATGATGTGAACAAACTTCCCGTAATCATATTCCTCAATGGTATCCAGAATAGTGACGCCATTTTTCTTTAATTTTTCAATCAGCGCTTCCAGGTTCTGTACTCGGTAATTGATCATAAACTCCCGCTTTGACGGAGCAAAATATTCGTGACCGCTTTTAAATGCACTCCATTGCAAATAATTAATCTCTTCAGGACGGTTTGCATTTCTGACTTCGAATGTCGATCCGTATTCATTGATTTCCAGTCCTAAATTATCAGCATACCATGTTTTGGTTTCTTTTGGATTATCCGAAAAGAAAAATATTCCACCGACACCAGTCACTTTTGGGGTAGTATCATTGGCCATAATTTCCTGATTTGGGTTCTTTTTATCTCGTTCTGCCATAGTATTGTTTTGTCTTGAAGGCGTATCACAACCTGTAAGTATCCATATAAATAAATATAAAATGAAGTTATTTTTCATAATAAATTGAATAATAAAACAAGACGGTGTTGTACCCAAGACAAAAATAGAATAATATCCTATCACCCTGTTTTCAAAAACGGATTCCAAATTCAGTATTAATGCCAATTTAGTTGATCCCATTATCTAAATATCCGTTAAATTTGCAAAAGAAGAGATCCATAAAGAATCTTAGAGGATAAATGAGTTCTATCAAAAGAAATACACGGATCATTGCGCAGTGGAAGACGGTCATTTCCATACTGCTTTTCATCCTTGCATTTTTTAACCTGGAAATCCCTGAATCGCGGTCCAATGTCCGACCGGATATCATTACGCAGGAAATACTTCCACTGGATATTTTTAATGCTGAAGCGACGGATTTCAGGAATTTTTCCGCGAAGACCAATCCTCCGACCAGTCCTTTTTATCCCGGGCATCCCGTCAATCCTGATCAAAATGATCCGCTTTCCGGTCATTGCTATTTCAAGGAAAGTTACCGTCTGTTTGCTGAGCGCGGACAGGGGATCGCATACCTGGCTTTCACCGGTGTTTCGATCAGCTATCCCGATATTTCCCATGTTACTTTCTACCATTTCCCATTTATTTTTATTTCCTCCAGGACGGGTAAAAGTACACGTATCCGCCCCCCTCCAATTATCTGATAAGCTTTTGACTGGGATTTAGAAATTCCCATGGTTTAATTAATACCGGCAACTGATACTTCAGGATTGATCCTGTACAGTCAGTTAACGTATTGATAATGTTATCGATAATTGTTAAAATACTTAAAGATATTTTTTATGAGTGAAGAAAAAAAGACCAACAACTGGGTCGTATTTGCAGTTTTGGGCGGTGTTATCCTGTTGATGATCCTCCTGAAAGTCCTGTTCTTCTAAGGAAGATCGTAATAATATACGATAGTTTTTCTTCCGACGGCTTTAGTCGTCGGAGCACAAACAAATTTTAAACGCTTTGCCGATATTCCGGATGATATCGCCGGCAATCAATGCCTCCATGTTTTGTTTTTCGGCTGCAAGGTCGCCGGCGAGACCGTGGATATACACGCCCAGCAAACATGCATCACGGGGATGATATTTTTGGGCCAGTAATCCGAGGATGAGACCAGTGAGCACATCACCACTGCCGCCGGTCGCCATCCCCGGATTTCCCGTTGTATTGAAATAGCAAACTCCATCAGGGCTACAAATGCACGTATGGGCACCTTTCAGAACAAGGTAAACGCCATTTTTGATGCAGAACTCGCGCTGCAGACGGTTACGGTGGAAATCATCCGTCGATTTGCCGACCAACTTTTCGAATTCCTTCGGGTGAGGCGTAAAAATGCTGTTCTTCGGAATAAACGATATCCAGGTCTTATTTTCACTGAGTATCGTAATCGCATCAGCATCCAGCACGAGTGGCACCGATGAATTCTGAATCAGCATTTTCAATCCTTTTTTGGTCTTTTCGTCAAAACCGATCCCGGGACCTATACCCACCGCCGTAAACGGTGCCAGGTCCGGCAGCGTGGAAAACACTTCTTCGTTCGGATCGATGGTCACCATAGCCTCCGGAACAGCGATTTGAACAACATTCACAGATTTGGACGGGACATGGGCATGTAGCAGTCCTGCTCCGGAACGCAGGCAGGCTTCGGATGCCAGCACCGCCGCCCCCATGCGGCCATAACCGCCGGCAATCAGCAGCGCATGACCATAATGTCCTTTGTGGGAAAATTTGGTCCGCGGCCTGATCAGCGATGCAGCAATTTCACCGGTAAGAAGGTAATTCTTTGTGTCGACCTCCCCGATAAATTCTTTGCTCAGTCCAATATCCAGAATAATCCACTCACCGACGAATCTGTCGTTAGCAGGGAATAAAAACGCCAGTTTAGGCATCTGGAAGGTAAGGGTATAATCCGCCATGACGACCGCACCTGATTTTAAATCAACAGGTTCGTCGCAAAATAATCCGGACGGGATATCGATGGCTACGATCATCGACTGGCTGTTGTTCAAATGCCGGATGACCCGGGCCGGAAAATCCCGGGCCGGCTTGTTCAAACCGGAGCCGAACAGGGCATCGATCACCACATCGTCGTTCCCAATGTCTGGCAACCTGTCATTTTCCTTCAGGTCAATGATCTTAATCCGGCTGATTTCTTTGAGCCGTTGCAAATTGACCTGGAAATCTTCAGAGCCCCGATCTGTATACCTGATCACAAAAACAGATACATTTTTATGATACTGATTCATTAACCGGGCAATGGCCAGGCCGTCGCCGCCGTTATTGCCCAATCCGCAGAAAATTTTTACCGGCCGTTCCGGATCGACGCGCTTTTTCAGCCATTTATAACATTTCGTAGCTGCCCGTTCCATCAGGTCAATCGAATCAACAGGTTCATCAGCGATCGTGAAAGCGTCGGCTTCGCGGATCTTTTCAACAGGTAGGATTTTCATAACACTGGCTTTATACATGCAAATTTACGATTTCAACGTCAGAATGTCATCTTTGATTTAACTTTGGCGCCGATATGAGCAGAAGATCAAACAGGAAGACCCCACTCCCTTTGCTTGAAAAGGTTGAGATCATCGATGCCGGTGCCGAAGGCAAGGCTGTAGCCCGGGTTGAAAACCGGGTTGTTTTTATTCCATTCGGCGTCCCCGGCGATGTCGTCGATGTGCAGGTGGTGAGTAAAAAGAAATCGTTTTTTGAAGGCAGGATCATTCATTTTCACCAACGTTCTCCATTTCGGATCGAGCCGGTATGCGAGCATTTTGGGCTTTGCGGCGGTTGCCGCTGGCAGAACATGGGCTATGAAAAGCAGCTCTATTTCAAGCAAAAACAAGTTAAAGACCATTTCGACCGGATCGGAAAATTCCAGTACCCGGAAATAAGGCCAATCATTGGTTCAGATGATATTTTCCAATACCGTAATAAACTCGAATACACGTTTTCAAACCGCAAATGGTTTACCAGTCCCCGGCCGGAATCGGGACTAAATATCAATACAAATGGCCTTGGTTTTCACCTGCCCGGCATTTTTGACCGGATCATAGACATTGAGCAATGCCATCTCCAGGCGGAACCGACCAATAAAATCCGCCTGGCGGCCAGGGATTACGCGCTTGAAAAAGGATTAAGCTTTTATGATGTTAAAACCTGGGAAGGCCTGCTCCGGAACCTGATTGTCAGGAATACACTGACCGGTGAGTTGATGGTCATTGTTGTTTTTAAAGAAGATGAAACTCAAATTATCTATGATCTGCTTGGCTTTTTAAAGGATGGATTTCCGGAGATCACCTCGCTGATGTATGTGATCAATCCAAAACGCAATGATGACATCTCCGATCTGGACATCAGGCTTTTTCACGGCAAACCATACTTGATTGAGGCATTGCCGGCCTACGATCGTGCAAATCCCGATCTCCGTTTTAAAATTGCACCTGTATCGTTTTTCCAGGTCAATGTCAGGCAGGCAGCCCGTTTGTACCGTATTGCCACTGAAATGGCTGATTTCAAAGGCCATGAAACTGTTTACGATCTTTACTCAGGCACCGGGACTATCGCATGCTATGTGGCTGAATATGTTAAAAAAGTAGTGGGAATCGAGTATATCGATTCAGCCATCACCGATTCGTATGAAAACGCAAACCTCAACGGGGTCAGCAATGCAGCCTTTCATGCGGGGGATATAGCCAAAGTGCTGAACCGGGAATTCTTTGAAGCAAACGGTTATCCCGACATGGTCATCACCGATCCTCCACGCAATGGAATGCATGAGAAAGTGGTTCAGCAGATCATCGAAGCCCGGCCTGAAAAAGTTGTCTATATCAGTTGCAATCCTGCCACACAGGCCCGGGATATTCAGCTTATGTCAGATTCTTACAGGATAGACGCGGTACAGCCTGTGGATATGTTCCCGCATACCCAGCACGTGGAGAATATTTGTTTGCTCGTCAGGAGTGAACAGTGAACAGTGAACGGTGAACAGTGACCAATAACCAATGACCAGTGACCGGTATTTATATCAACATTCCTTCCGCCCCGCTTGATAACATCCGTTGAATGATCCTTCTTCTTTTAGCGATCAGGTCTGTCAGTTCAATCACCATATCATTATTGACCTGGTTGGCCATCGGCAGGATGAATTGCTCGGTCTGGTCAAGGTAATCGGATATTTTGGTCAACGAATGCGTGTCGCGGTGCAGATCGGTAAGATTGCTGATCCGGTCGGCGCACTTTAAGATCCTGGCGCGCAGTGAACCATGATCGAGAATGCGTTGCAGGTACTCCGGTTTGGTTTCTTCTTTCCTGCGGGTCACTTCAAGGACCAGGTCCACAACCTGGCTGGCATCTTCGTCGATATACCGGACTTCATCGATCTGGGTATCGGGAACATCTTCGAATAAATCATGAAGAAGTGAAGCTTTCAGCAGAATGCTGTCATAGAAATATTTATAGTCAAGCAGGATCCCCAGTGTTGAAAAGCTATGCCTGAACTGGTTACCGCCGACCTTTCTGCTGACTCCGATCAATGCGGTGGCTTTCAGCACATAAGGGGCAAGTACGAGATTTTTTAGTGAGTCAAGTTCGCTCATAGTCAGTTAAGTAGTTACATGTGCAAAATTAACGATTATTCATCGATTTTATCTGATCATACTGATCATTTCCAGCAGGGTCTTCTCATCTGTTTTTTCAATGCTGATCTGTGCCTGCGCATAAAACTTTCTTCTTTCTTTGTACTGACCTGAGATAAAGCCAGGAAGTTCATTTTCCGGGATCGCATTGAGTAGCGGGCGGTTCTGTCTATCTTTCATTAATCTATCAATGACGATATCAAGCGGAGTATCCAGGAAAACAGTTACGCCATTTTTATTCATCAAATCCATATTATTATAATAACAAGCCGTCCCTCCGCCGGTCGCAATCACCGCATTTTCATTGTCCAGGTGTTCCATCAACACTTTTCGCTCTATTCTTCTGAATTCATCTTCACCACCCTCTTCGAAGATTATCCGGATGCTTTTTCCTGTGGACTGTTCAATCAACACATCCAGGTCGAAAAAGTTATAATTCAATAACCCGGCCAGCTTTTTACCCGCTAAAGATTTTCCAGCGCCCATATAGCCTGTGATGAAGATCAACATAATGATAAAAAAAATGTAATGGGTTAATCCTGTAACTTTACGTTGGTCGTAATACCGGATTTCACTTCAAACGACCTTTCAATAGTATAAACCGAACGGTCTGAATAACGAGAACGAAAAATGGCCCTGTAATAGCCAGGCATCAACACAAGCGATTCCTGCTGTTCGTTATCCCTGAAATTGTAGATCAGCTCAAGGTCCCCGTCTTTTTCACAAAACAGGCTGCCATATCCTTTCACAAATTTCTGGATTGCGGCAATGCCTGGCACAGGAATATCGACAGTGGTGGTATGGCTTTGAAGAATTTCAATATTATCCTGGTATATCCTGGGTAAACTCAGGATTTCGATGCTATAAGTACCGGTGATGTACTTTTCAGATTGGTCGATATCCTGGACATGAATGGTTTCACTGCTTCCCTGCCTTCGCACAATGGTCTTTATGGCTTTCAGGTTTTCATTTTGCGAATTCAGTTTCAAGACCAATATGCCTTGCGGGACATTGATGGGGATAATGTTATGCCGGGCTGAATTGAGCTTAATGCTGTCGACCCTGACTGGCGGAATTGTGTGAACTTTGATGTCGTAAGTGATCAGTGGATCAATATTAAGGGTATCCGGTAATCCGAAACCATTTAAAGTATGGATGAAATTATACTTGATTTGTCCTGTAAAATGATCGTAAAAAGTCATGTTAATATTGGTCTCCGTCGGCCTGTTATTGGCGTCCAGCAGGTTCACCTGGCAGGTTGTCGGGTTGAGCACCCTCGAAACCACCACATTCAAGGCAGAGCTGAATTTTTCTTCGCTTGAGGCATCGAAATAAGTACCGACACAATTAAACGCTTTTTCGAAATTGGTACCTATACCGATGATGAACGGCTTCAGCACAAAACCGTTCTTTTGCAGTTTCATGGATGCTTCGCAGGGATCGCCATCGCATTCTTCAATTCCATCAGTGATCAGCACGATCACATTCCGGCAGTTATCGCATGGCGTAAAATCATTGATCGCCTGCTCAAGAGCGTATGCGATGGGTGTCGTTCCCTTCGGCACCATGGCGATCAGTTTGTTTTTTATCTTGTCAAAATTATCTTTGGCAAATGGAACTTCAAGTTTAGAATCTTCGCAGACCTGTGGTGGAAAGTTGAACTGGTGACCGTAAAGCCTTAATGCCAGTTCTACATTCGGTACTTCCTTCAGGCTGTCCAGCACTTCGAGCAGGATATTCCTGGCAATATTGATCTTCATATCGCTCTGCCATCTGCCATACATGCTCTGAGATGCATCGAACACAAACAGGATCCGGGTCGTTTCCTTCGAAACCGGTTTCTGGACAGGCTTGTCCTGTACCTGAGCATTTAAGTGAAAGACGGATGATAGTAAAAATGCGACAAGGAAGAGTTTAAGGAATTTCTTAGCCACAATGCGAGTTTTTATCAAAATTAGTCATTTCAAGGAAAATGAATAAAAAAATGTTGATAATTTGAAATCAGTATACCCTTCGCCGGGGAATTGCGTTTGTATTTTTGAAAAATGAAAAAATTCATCTTAACCGCTGTAATATCCATTTCCCTGCTCAATAGTTTTTCCCAGGATACCATCATCAAAACCGTATCACCTGCAGAAAAATGGGCGGATTCAGTGCTTCAAAGCCTGAGTATCGAAGAAATGATCGGCCAGTTGATGGTCGTCAGGGCGAATTTACCGAACCAGGAATATTTTTCGGTCATCGATCAGTATATCACGAAATACAACATTGGCGGAGTTACATTTTTCGGAGGACATCCCACACTTCAGGCCAGGCAGACCAACAAATGGCAGGGTATGGCCAAAACGCCGCTATTCATCTCGATTGACGGAGAATGGGGCCCGGCCATGCGGCTTGACAGCATCATGGCATTTCCTTACCAGATGACACTTGGCGCTGCCATGAATGACAGCATCATCTATAATATGGGTCTGGAGGTGGCCCGGCAGTGCAGGCGTCTTGGCATCCAGATCAATTTTGCACCCGATGTCGATATCAACTCAAATCCGGATAATCCGGTCATTCATATGCGTTCGTTCGGGGAAAACCGGGAAGACGTGGCCCGCAAAGGGATCATGTACATGAAAGGCATGCAGGACGGTGGAATACTGGTCACCGCCAAGCATTTTCCCGGCCACGGCGACACTGGTTCCGATTCACATCATACACTTCCGGTAATCAATCATTCCAGGGCAAGGCTGGATTCCGTCGAGCTTTATCCCTTCCGGAAACTGATCGACGCCGGCCTCGACGGGATCATGATCGCACACCTCAATGTCCCATCACTGGAAAAAAATCCGGGCACGGCCTCTACCCTGTCAAAAGCCATCGTTACTGATGTACTGAGAAATGAGCTTGGCTTTAATGGCCTTATCGTAACCGACGCGCTGGATATGAAAGGGGTGACTTTGAATAATGCACCTGGCGAAATTGAACTGGAAGCATTCAAGGCCGGCAACGACATCCTGCTGCTGAGCAGCAATGTCCCCGAAGGAATCCGTCGGATAAAGGAAGCGATTGATCAGGGCGAAATTTCTGAAGAAATGCTGCGGGAAAGATGCAGGAAAGTCCTTCTGTATAAATATAAAGCCGGCTTAAATAATTTCAACGACGTTGAAACCAAAGGCTTGATTGAAGACCTGTCCGATCCGCAGACAGAATTACTGAACCGGACACTTTTTGAACAAACCGTAACGATCGTAAAGAACGATAACAGCCTCATCCCGTTATCCCGTCTCGATACCCTGAGAATAGCCTCTGTTTCTTCAGGTCACGGAAAGGTCACACAATTCCAGGAGAGGTTAAATGATTACGCTCCGGTTACGAATTTCTTCCTGGCCAAAGATCCTTCAGAAACCGACCTGAATAAATTGAAAGAAAGTCTAAAGCCTTACAACCTGGTTATCATTTCTATTCAGAATACCAGTATCTGGGGAGGAAGCCCATACGGAATTCAGGATAAAATTGTAAAGTTTACCGGTGAACTTTGCAAGTCGGAGAAAGTCATTCTTGACTTGTTTGCATCGCCATATTCACTGAGGCTTTTCAGCAATATTCCACAGCCGGAAGTGATCATTATGTCGTACCAGGACCATCCCATCATGCAGGATATCTCAGCCCAGGCTATATTCGGCGGTATTCCGGTAACGGGAAAACTGCCGGTCACAGCCGGGAAACTTTATCCTGCAGGCGTTTCCATCCAAACCTCGCCGAATCGGTTAAAGTACACGATTCCCGAAGAACTCGGGATTGATCGAAATGACCTTACGCCCATTGATTCGATGGTCAGGGATGCCATGCAGAAAAAAGTATTTCCGGGTTGCCAGGTTTGGGCAGCCAAAGATGGAAAAGTGTTTTTTAAAAAATCCTATGGATTCCACACGTATTCCAATGAAATCAATGTAAAGGATGATGACGTGTATGACCTGGCGTCACTGACCAAAGTGGCTGCTTCCACCCTTGTGGTGATGCGTATGGTGGATGAACATAAAATTGACCTCGATAAGCAGTTACAAACTTATCTCCCTTATTTGAAAGGATCGGATAAAGGTGAGATCATCATCCGGGAAATGATGGCGCATCAAGCCCGGCTGACTCCATGGATACCGTTTTATCTCATCACGTTGAAAGAACGGAAACCCGATTCGAATTTTTACCGTCAAACCATATCGGAAGACTTTCCGGTCAGGGTGGCCGAAGGAATGTATATGCGGAAAAATTATCCGTACACGCTCTTTGATAGTATCCGGACTTCTCCGTTACTTAAAACGAACTCTTACAAATACAGCGATCTCGGTTTTTACCTGATCCCTGAAATCATCAAAAACCTGGTCAATAAGCCCTTTGAAGACTACCTTTCGATGACATTTTACAAGCCACTGGGTTTGTCGACCACCGGTTTTTTACCCCGGAAAAGGATTTCACTGGACCGGATACCTCCCACTGAACTGGATACCGTATTCCGGATGCAGCTTGTTCAGGGTGATGTGCATGACCAGGGTGCGGCCATGCTCGGTGGTGTTTCAGGGCATGCGGGCTTATTCTCCGACGCGAATGACCTCGGGATCATCGCACAGATGCTGCTGGATGGCGGTACATACGGCAGTGTGAAATACCTGGATTCGGCCACGATCAAAGAGTTCACCTCGTGGCAATTCCCGTTGAACGACAACCGCCGCGGCATTGGGTTCGACAAGCCATTGCAGGAATACAGCGCTGAAGGCCCCTGCTGTAAAAGCGCTTCGCCGTCGAGTTTCGGCCATACGGGTTTCACAGGAACTTACATCTGGGTTGACCCTGAAAACGGCCTGACGTATATTTTTCTTTCAAACCGTGTTTACCCCGATGCATCGAATAACAAACTGGCCGGCATGAACCTGAGGCCTAAAATCCACCAGGTCTTTTACGATGCCATTGAAAAAAGGTGATAAAGATTGATGAGATGATTTAAAAAATTGTTCCGCTGGTGGCCTTTTTTTTGCCACGAAGGCACCAAGACACTAAATTTCACCAAAGTTATTTCATCGATTCACTGCCTTTTGTGATTCATTGTGCCTCCTTGTCTTGGTGGCAAAAGGCGATTAAATAAATAAGTTTTATACTTTTGCTGTCACAAAAATGAGACCCAACTTTACTGCTAAACCTGATAATTAAACATGAAGATTAAACAAGTATATATCTGGATATTTTCAGTCGTATTTACCCTGGCTTTTGCATATTACCAGAGGACGACGGGGCCCACATACCCGGTCAGGGGTGAGAAGATCATTGCAGGACAGACCGTTAAATACAAACTGATCCGGTCGCATGTGAGCGAAAAGGATGCGGACATCCGCGTAAAAGAATTACCGGAGGGCTTTACCGGTGAAGTCAGCTATAAAAGGCTTGGCACCAACGACGACTGGACCGTTGTTCCTATGGTACGGGAAGGACAGGATCTCAACGCCATGCTTCCTCATCAGCCGCCGGCGGGCAAGCTGATGTACCATGTAACGCTCAGCAGCGGGAATGAATGTGTCCTGCTGAACGATGAGCCTACAGTGATCCGGTTTAAAGGCGATGTTCCGGCCTGGGTACTCATTCCTCACATCATTTTCATTTTCACGGCTATGCTGATGTCGACCCGGACAGGCCTTGAAGCAGTGCGGAAAGGCAAAAAAACCCTGCGGTATGCCTGGATCACCCTGATCACCTTATTTGTGGCGGGTTTGATCCTGGGACCGGCCGTGCAGAAATATGCTTTTGATGCGTTCTGGACAGGCTGGCCTTTTGGTCAGGACCTGACGGATAACAAAACGCTGGTAGCCTTCATTTTCTGGGCGATCGCCGTCTGGAGACTGAAGAAAAACCCGGAGAACCGCACCTGGCCAATCGTTGCCATGGTGGTACTCATTGTCGTTTTCCTCATCCCTCACAGCATGTTCGGCTCCTCACTTGATTACAGCAGCGGACAGATTGAAACGGGAAGATGAAACTGAGTCCTGAGTCTTGAGTCTTAAGTCTTGAGTTAATTTTTGATTTTTGATTTAACGAATTTGGAATTTGTCTGGAATTTGGATTTTGGAATTTGGAATTTTAAACTATGAACCTGGCTATAATCATCGTAACTGTCCTCATCTCCCTCTGGGCGTTTTATAACCGTGAACTATTCGACAGGTTCAAATTCAACGCCTATGCGATCAAGCACTACGGGCAGGGATGGCGGTTTTTATCCTATGGCTTGATCCATGCCGATTTTATCCATCTTTTCATCAACATGTTTGTCCTCTATTCATTTGGGAAGGTGGTCACTGAGTCGTACCTGTATTATTTTGATTCGAAAGGGTATTTGTTTTATCTGCTTCTATACATAGGGGGAATTGTTTTTTCCGTTCTTTTTGATTTCGGAAAATACAAGAATGACCAGTATTATAATGCCGTTGGTGCATCCGGTGCTGTTTCAGCTGTGCTATTCGCCAGCATCCTCATTTATCCGACCGGAAAGCTCTACCTCTTCCCTATTCCTTTCCCGCTTCCATCGGTCGTTTTCGGTGTGATTTACCTGGTTTATTCAGCCATCATGGCCAGAAGATCGCATGATAATATCGGCCACAACGCGCATTTCTGGGGTGCAGTCTTCGGGATTGTATTTACAGTGGCCATCAAGCCTTCACTGGCCCTCAGTTTCCTCGATCAGCTGAAAAGCTTATTTTAACGGTTTGATATTGACATCGATGGCACCTACGCCAAATTTGGCCAGGGAAGCCAGGTGACTTTCTGCGTGTTCGTACTCCTGCACTTTTTTCATGATCGCACCTTTCAGTGTACCATTTCCCACTCCATGGATGAATGTTACTTTACGGAAATTCCTTTCCACGGCACTTTCAATGCATTTTTTAAAATAATCAAGCTGGATTTTCAGGATTTCGTTAGGGGTAAGATGTTTGAAATCAGCCAGCAGTTCACCGATATGCAGATCGACAACAGCTTCGCGCGGGCCTGTCTGGTGCTTTTCGATAAGCGATGAAGGTTTGATTTCAAGGGCCTTCTGACGGATCAGGGCTTCTTCATCCATCTTCGATTCTTCCATGCTGACCACAGAACTCAACGCAGCAACCTGTGCCAGCGAAACCAGCAGGAGCCTCTCTTCCATAAATTGGGACGCATTGTAATTATGCTCGTCATTGAAACGGCGCGGTGAAATATCAAATTCGGTGCTCACAGGCATGTAAATCTTCTCCGGCGATTCATGGAAAAAGAGTAACTGAACAATGCCTTTGGTCCACTTCAACAGTTCATCGCGATCGAGGGTTTCTATATGAATTTTATGTCCACTGAATAATACATCGTAATCTTTTCCCAGCAATCTCTTTTCACCTTCCAGAAAGAAAGCATAGAGAACATCAGATGTTGTATAATTGAAGAGGTAGATCTCGACCATGCCGGTGACCAGCCACTTTTGATCGTGCGGAACGAAGGCCAGGTAGACACCCGGTGTGTTTTTTGCACGGAAAGAATAATTGCCCAGCTCAGTTTGCCGGTCTGGCTCAGCCTTGATATTTTCCGATTGCTGATTAACTTCAGATGACTGACGACTGACGACTGACGACTGCTGACCGCTCACCGCCGACCGCTCACCGCCGACCGTCGACCGCTGACCGCCGACCGCAAAGTCTTCATCAAACATCCGCTCCGCTCTACCCTGTGGCTCAACCTTGACCAGTTCGCTGGTGATCGTCGGAATTTCAAAGCCTTCCTCGATCATCACGTTGACCAGCGTAGGAGTAATGATCTTTGTAACAATCCCCCCTCCTTTGGTATTTAAAAATTTAACTTTATCACCTAATTGGAACTTCATGATCTGAAAATTTTAACAAAGATACAGGTTTTATGTGGTCGGGTGGTCAGGTGGTCGGGTGGTCAAGTAGGAGGAAATTGGAAATTTGGAATCCTGACCCCCTGACCCCCTGACCACCCGACCAC